>Ga0183101_1000979_pt2 | contig 20882 bp, 13 predicted proteins | sample Biomet3_FD_127790 | JGI IMG/M metagenome (GOLD analysis project Ga0183101, IMG submission 127790) | Microbial communities from bioreactor (seeded with sewage sludge) at LBNL, California, USA - Biofuel metagenome 3 | ecosystem: Engineered > Bioreactor > Anaerobic > Unclassified ...
TATTTAAAGTATCGACAACATAAACATTGCCAGAGGAATCGATAGTAACACCCTCAGGATCACTAAATTGACCTTCATCGTCTCCTTCAGAGCCCCATTTGGTAATAAATTTCCCACTACTGTCAAATTTTTGAATTCGATCATTGCCTGGATCGCCAACATAAACATTGCCAGAGGAATCTACAGCAATATCAGATGAGCCATCAAATTGACCGTTGCCGCTGCCAAAAGAACCCCATTTGGTAATGAATTTACCGTTGCTGTCAAACTTCTGAATGCGATTATTATATTTATCGGCAACATAAACATTGCCAGAGGAATCGATAGTAACACCCTCAGGACCACGAAATTGTCCGTCGCCGCTGCCCTCTGAACCCCATTTGGTAATGAATTTACCGTTGCTGTCAAACTCCTGAATGCGATTATTGCCTATATCAGCAATATAAATATTGCTAGAAGAATCAACAGCCATACAGCCTGGACCACGAAATTGTCCGTCGCCGCTGCCCTCTGAACCCCATTTGGTAATGAATTTACCGTTGCTGTCAAACTTCTGAATGCGGTTATTGCCCGTATCGGCAACATAAACATTGCCAGAAGAATCGACTGCAACACCCATTGGATTGTAAAATTGTCCGTTGAGGCGGTCATCAGAGCCCCACTTTGTAACAAAAGTATAAGTTTCAGCATGCGTAACAGAAGCGCTCATCAATCCAAGAAATAATACAATAAAACATAAAAACAATTTATTTCGAATAGTAAATTGTTGAAATCTAATTTTTAAACCCTCCTTATCTATTAGAATCCATTTAGAAAGTTAACTTCCCTAAAGTAATTTTTTTTAGAAGATTGCCGATGCGAAACTTAAAATTGGTGAAAATAGCTTACTGTAACTGTCTGTTTTTAAGCTATTACTCGCAAATTTACCCTTTTAAATAAAACAGTATATAAATTCAAAGTATATAATAATGTACAGATGTCAGGATGTTAATATCTTTCAGTAAGCAATGAGAGAGACTTATCCTCTTTAATTGATAACGTTTTTCAAAATTCCATAACATTAAAAGGCAATTGAAGCTCCTGGAGCTAAAAAGCCATGTGGCGATCCTGGTAATAAAATTTACGAATCTTTTCTCAAAGCAGATCTAAAGTCAAAAACAAAGAGGAGTAAATAAATTCCTCGTTTCACTTGCTCTCAATGTGGTCGTGTCCTCAAGTTACTGAAAACCGTGAGCATAAGAACTTTCTGTATTTTCCTTAATCAAGGGGTAGTACTCGCTTTTTCAGAATTGATCAACAACTCATGGACACTACCGAAAAGTTATACTATGTCTAAAATGCAAAAGAAATTGTTTCTCGATGATTATTACAGTTTATTTGGGTAGTGCGCAGAGAAAAACGAAGTTTAAGGAAGGAAGAAAATGAAAAATCACTAAATTTTGGAACTGAGTCAATAAGAACTCTTGAGAAATAGGCTTTTTGCATTGTTTGCGCTTTACTGCCGGACTTTGTACTTATCAAAATCTCAAAGCCTACCAGGATCTACTCAAACCTGACTCTTACTTAGAGCCCTCTTTCATCAATCCCGGCCTCCAGGTTCAGGGCTTTAAGATAAATACGCATGATTTTCAGCCTTTCCTCGGCAATCTTTTTTGCAGCATCGGTGTTCAATTTTTCAGGAATGGTGAAAGGTTTGTACTGCATATATTCGTTAAAGCCTTCAATAGGGTCTTCAATGTACACGGTTCTTTTTGAACTTCCCTTATCCATCCCTGTTGTGTGCTTTAACATCCTGAGAGCTCCCATGGAAAGAACAGCCCTGAAGATCCCCACTGCTCCAAGGGCATCAATCCGATCGGCGTCCTGCAAAATTCGAGCTTCGAGACTATCCGGCTTTTCCCCTGCACTGAAGCGATGCGTCCGGATACAACCAGTAACAGCTTCAATAACCTCTTTTCCAAGCCCTGTTCTCGAAAGAAATTCAGAGGCGATGTCGGCACTATATACGGCATGATCCCCGCCTTCTTCATGTTCCTTAATTACGCCGACATCGTGGAGGAGAGCTGCAAGCTGAAGTACGAGAAGATCTCCACCTTCTTCCTTCTGGATTTCCAGGCAAAGGGCTTCTACCCGGTTTATGTGGGACATATCGTGGGAACTGGGCTCACCTTCAAGAAAAGTAGCTACAAATTCCCTCGTTTTTTCTATCAGATCCATATTCAGTGTTCCAATTCTACAGCCATAGCTTTAAGGTATTCCTGAATTTCAGAAATCGCCTCTACGAGGGTTTTTTTATTATCATAAGTCGTGATTAATTTCACAAGTTCTTCATTTCTCTCTTTTTTCAGTTCCACCCCGAACTTGATCATATTTTCAAGTGCACGGGTAAGATTGTCAACTATCGAGATTGTAGACATCTTTGAAGTCCGTGAGAGAGGGTTCAGGTCAATAGATATAACAGTTTTTCCCATTTCTACAAGTTTCTCACAACGATCTCCGTCTTCCAGCGGGACAAGCACTACGTCTGCAGAATATATCCCCCGGCTTTCTACCAGCCGCCTGGCGTGAGAGAGTTCAAGGCTTGCATCCGGATTTTTCCCGAGCACCTCAGAAGCTCCATTAGCTTTGAGCTGTTCTATTATAAGGTGGACCCTTGTTTCAGTCCTGTGAAAAAGATTGACCTCGAGCTTTGCTCCTGTAACATCTGCCAGGGCGACAATTTTTTCAGGAGCGAGAGCTGCAGCATTACCATTTACGGAAATTACAGGATTTTTTGCCAGTAGCAGGGCAGCAACTGCTGCTCTTTCAGCATACAGGGCAGACTTGGTGCTTCGCTCGCCTATAAGGTAATCAAAGCTTTCGCCTCTTCCCTGGGAAATCAGCCCCTGAATGCTTGTCATTCCCATTTTTACCCCGGCTGCAACCTTTTCACGGGCTAGCAGGGACTCATACCTCGGGTGGTCTTTGGGTATCTCGGTCATATCGGTCGCTTACCTTTTTTTAATTGACTTTCTTTTAATTGACTTTCCAGTATCTTTTTTTATTTATGAACTTAATCCGTAAATGAGTTTCATCAGTTTTAATATAAACCGCTTGAATATCAGTTTTAATATAAACTGCTTAATTAGTTCAGAACACTCAAATAAAAACTAAAATGAGTAATCTGAATTATATAATTACTATTTGATCCCAATTTTCGGTCTCTACTTTATTTTAACTCTCTTTAAGTTATAAGGAGAGTAGTTACGCAGCAATCTTCTGCAAGTAATTTTTATTTTCTTGGCCCATTCAAAATATGTTCTGCCTTAACTCATTCGTTCATCAGCCTCGGCACACAGGTGCTTATGCCGTATTCCAGCACTTCCCCAAATTCCTGGAGAGCTTCGTAGAGACGGAACTGTTGGGAGTAAGGGGCAATTGCGAAAACCGTATCCCCAAGCATTGCCTGGGAAGCTAGCCCACCATTTGCGTTTGCAGCTTCGATCACATCTTTTGCTCTGCTGCTCATAAGGCCTGTTTTACTGGCAAAAGCTTTTGACTGCTGCATGAAGTTCTCAAGAGTGGGCTTTTTAAGCAGATCGGACATAGCTTCTTTTCCTGCACTGTTAATTCTTGAGGCTGCCGCTTCATCCCTCAGGACCGAACCGGTAGAAATCTCACCAAGCACAATACAAAAAACCCTGGCTTCGGGAGCCGGGATCCCATCCACAAGCCCAAATTCAGGCCCGCCAGGCTGCAGTCTGATCACGACTCCACCGCTGGACTGGGCAGCAATATCCCCAAGTCCGCTGCAATTGACGACCTCAGCCACATGGGCATATTCAGTCAGGCTTTTTACGGTCTGATTCAGGGAAAGGGCATTGTTCAGGGCATAGGCTGTCCCGAGGGCTCCTGCACCTGAAGCTCCAAATCCGCATCCTGTTGGGATTTCTGCCCAGCTCTTTATTCTTACAGGCAGTTCAGTCATCATCTCTGCGACAGTCCGAGTAGTTCTGCCTTCAACTCTCTTTCCATTAAGGAAAACTTCGGTTTTTTCTACAGATCTCCCGATCTTTACTTCGGTGGTTACGCCTCCATTCAGAACGATTCCGCAGCCTGTAGAACCCTTGCGATGAGGGTTTTCATGCTCGTGGATCTGGAAAAAACCTGTGATGTGCCCCGGAGCATAGGCCTTTGCCTGAATGTCTGCTCCTTCACTCTCATATGTATACATAGAAAACGCCTTTTTGCCACTTCAATCATTTTTTCAAAGTTCGTTCGTGTTTTGCAGGATACTTTGCAAAATGCTTCCGGATTTTTGTGAAATACTCTGGGATACTTTGCAGCAGATTTTTTACTTTAACAGATCGGCTACCTCTTCAAGGATAAAGGCTGCAAGTTTGCGTTTATTTCCGCTTACGTGCCTTGGTTCGCTTTTTTCCCGTCCAAGCAGGTACAGTTCATTCCCCTCAGTGCCCATTCCGCCTTTCGCGACGTCGTTTGCTGCAATCAGGTCCAGTTTTGAAGTTTTAAGGGTTGAAGCTGCCCTTCTGAGGAGTTCGTCTTTTTCAATTCCGGTTTCAGCTTTGAAACCTATAATCACGAGGTCAGGATACCTTTGACGGCATTCTTTAATCAATTTGCGGGTGGGCTTCAGTCTTAAGGTAAGTTCTCCTCCCGATTTTATCTTTTCGGGAGAAGGTTCGGCTGTATAGTCTGCAATTGCTGCCGAACTGATAAGAACATCGTACTCTTTCTCGAGTTCCGAAAGTACAGCATCGGTCATGTCGGCGGCACTCTCTGCAAAAATTTCCCTGATTCCTGCAAACCCAAGCCGATCCCGATGAACCAGGGTTACATCAGCTCCATTGCGGTAAGCTTCAAGGGCAAGTTCTCTACCGGTTTTACCTGAAGCCCGGTTCGTGATAATTCGGATGGGGTCCAGGCTTTCGGCAGTAGAGCCGCTTGTGATAATTATCTTTCGGTTTTCAAGGTTTTTGTTCCCAAGAGCCCTTTCTACCTCGAGCACGATTTCTTCATTTGCCGCAATTTTTGCAACGCCTTCTTCAAGTCTGGGGCCCACAATAGAGATTCCCCAGCTTTTCAATTTTACCAGATTCTCAGCAACAGCCGGGTGCCTGAACATTGATTCATGCATTGCAGGAACAACCATCACAGGCACACCAGAGCCAAGGGCAGTTGTTGCAAACGAGGTAACAGGAGTATCATCTATTCCGTATGCGATTTTTCCGATGGTGTTTGCAGTTGCAGGGGCTATAAGGAGAAGGTCAGCCCTGCCCTTGAGCCCGCAGAACTCCACATGCTCAACCCTGCCTCCAAGTTCGGTAATTGCTGGATTTCCAGTTGCATAGTGCAGGGCATCAGGGTGCAGAATACGCGTGGCAGCCTCTGTCATAACAGCATGGACCTCAGCCCCGTTTCTTATCAGCTCTCTTGCAAGTTCAACTACCCTGACCGCTCCAATACTTCCCGTAACGCCAAGAACTATGGTTTTTCCGGCAAGGAAAGAGCTCTTTTGACCCTGGATCCAGAGTGTGGGATGGAACTTTTCGGCTCTGGACCTGGTGGCCTTTTGCTTATCTTCTTTATCCATTTCATCTACTCAATCCGGCCCCTTTGACCGGGGCTTTCCTGGTTAGGATCCTTCTCTGCCCGTCTGGGTTTAAAAACCTTTCAATTGGACCCTCATTCAGGCAGCAGAGTGATCTATAAGGTTATAAGATGGGCAATAATCTCTTAAATCAGCTTGCTTTTCAGAAAATGATCCTGAAAACAAAGTGACATTCAATACGATATTATTAAAACTTTCGAAATAATAAGGATTAAAATTAATTAATAAATAAACTTTATAGAGAGTTATTATTTTATTAATCCAATATCTGAGTCAAAAATCTGAGTCAAAAATCTGAGTTAAAAATAACAGTGTGAGAGGGAAGCAGATTAACGACAAAAAAGCAAAAAAAGAAGCCTCTGAAGTTACGAAAAATGGCTTAAGTACATTTCTAGGGAAAATTTCAGGAAAAGAGCAACTCGAACTTGAAATCGATAAGCTCAATTCACAGATCGCTAAACTGGAACTTGATTTGCAGAGTGCAAAAAACCAGCTTGAAAAAAAAGAAATTCTTGCAAGGCAGGCGGTTTCGGACAGGCAGGAAGTTGAGGTTCTTTTAAACCAGGAACGTATTCGCACCCGGACTCTTTCCCACGAGCTCGAAACAATAAGAGCTGAGTCTCAGGATAAACTGAAGTTTCGGGGAATTGAAACCCTGAGCCCGCAAGCTGTTCAGGCTTACCTCTCCAAGCTCAAGTCCCTCCAAACCACTGCAGGAAACCTGCTGACCGTTTACCTGCCCCAGGGTACCCGACTCTCAGGTGTGATAAGTGAAAAAGTTCTTGAGCGCGTGGAAGAGGAAACCCGTACCCTTCTTGACAGGCTTGAGCCTGAGACCGGCCTTGTACTTTTTTATGATCTTCACCGCATGGTCTGTGAAGCTATAGCTCCTCCTTTTCCTATCACTTCCTCAGCCTGGGAGCTTGGGGACAGTTTTGAGGTTTCTTTGCTTGAAGATATCTTAAGTAAGGACTACCGCATGCTTGTCCTTGTCCTGCACGCCGGCGAATCTTTCATAGGTTTTGCTCCCGATGCGCAGGTTTTCGATACTGAGGAACTTATCCGCAGCAGCGTAAAGGAAAAGCACAGTAAAGGAGGCTTTAGCCAGCGCCGCTTCGAACGCCTTCGGGAAGAAGATATCGCACACCACATGGACAAAGTCCTCGAAGTCCTGGATAAAACCCTCGAAGAAAACTCCCCCATAGACTGCGTCGTTATGAGCGGAGACGCCCAGCTCTTAAAGGAAATCCAGAAATATCTGCCCCTCAACCTTGAGATTATAGAAAAGCCTTCTGATATCAAAGTAGAAAAAACGGGCGGGGAAGATATTCTCAGAACGGTTTTGAGCTCCAGAAGGTATTTGTTGTGAGCACAGGAGATTTTTCTTTGAGATTCCAAAATAGCTGAAAAATACCGAAAATGCACAGATGAATGTACAGATGAATTTGCCCATTCCAGTTACAGTAGCTTCAGTACTGCGTTAAAAATCCCTGACGTTTTTAACTATGGAAGCTTTTCCTATCAGATACTTGCATTACATTATAGAATAGATGTTAACCAATTAACATATGCTGTTTTCAAATAAGAAATATTAACTTTTAATTGAAACATAGGAGTTTACTTGCGGCAGTTTGAGTACATACGGATAAATATAAATTTTATGGCAAATTCGTCCAACAATCAGAGATCAAGTAATAATTCAAAATTAAAAAGTAGTTAGAAAATAGCATTGCTAGATGATTAGGACATAAAATATAGAGCGCATCCCAAAACTTGATTTAATTTTGGTATTGCTGCTGACATTATAACTCCAAAGCATGCTTTTTCTAGTACACTGCTTGACCTCAGTAATTAATTTGTAATCAAGTCAATTAAAGTGTTAATTGTGTTAATTGTTAGAGACTTTGGTAATACAACTTATATTGATGTTTAAGGTTGTAAAGTTTGGAATTCAATCGTGTGTAAAATTTAACGATTGGAGTCCAAAATTCAAAGCTCAATTAGTTGCTTACAAGAGATCTAAAAAAGTAATTTAGAGTTTTGGGATCAGCTTATATAATAAATTAATAAAAAGGAGTTTATGGAGTTCAAGAGTATTTCCAGTATCATCCAAACTTAATAAAACACGTCCTAAGAGGCAGTGACCATATTACCTATGTGTATATTTAAGCTTGCCTATTCTGCCTCCTGGGTGCTAAACAGGAGAAAAAATAATGGCAATGAGTAAAACTAGAGTAGGCGCAATATTTGCAGCAATGGTTTTCTTGAGTATTGCTTTAGTACCGGCTGTAATAGCACAGGAAGCATCAAAAGTAAGTGATAAGCCTTCTGAACTGGAGCAAGGTCTAATTGATGCTCTAAATTCCAATACAAAAAACTCATCCACAGACGATGTAATTGCGAATTATTGTAAAGCAAACAAAGATAAGATTTCAATATCAGAGAACGCTACTGCTTCAGGTATAAATAATTCAAGGACATATCAACTAAAAGATGGATCAAACATAACTTTTACAGATCGAGGTTATTTTTCAATTGATAACTTAAAAGTGAACAATAATGATACTCAACTAAATAATAATAACTTAAAAGTGAGCAATAATACTCAACTAGTTAATACAAAAAGCGAAATGAATCCACAATCTGGGACTGATTCGCTTTATACACCTCCTTTAATATCTTCCGTAAGTGAATATAATTGGCTTGGCTGGAAATTGTTTACTGTCTGCACACAAGGATATTTTGAGTATAATCACAAATTTGTACAGCCTTATTTTGAGGATTCATGGTACGTACATAATATGCCTTTCAATCTCTGGCAAATTTCTAACTGGGAAAAAGGTACGCATCAAATTTCCAGTAGCACTGCAGAAATTTATGGTCAGGGGAATTTCCATTATGGTTTTGAGTACAATGGCAACGGCTTAACTGTTCAGAACTATTACGTCAAGGTTTATTTATCGTGCGACCAAGATGGAAATTACGGGGCTCACCATTCTATAACTAATCTTAATCCAAAACTCAAAATTAGTTATTTCAATCTTGAATTCTGATATCAATCGGGTTTCTGATCATGGGAAATAGTTCTGAAACTTTTATTCTAGAGAATAACTAAGATTTAGCCTGAGACTAAAAATAATACGGAACTGGCGAAATGAATTTTTCTATTCTGAGAATTTATTAATGTGGATGTGAATTTATATGATGAAAAAATCAAGAAATATAAAGTTGTTTATCTTTTGCTTTACCTTTTTATTTTTGTTGAATTATATAAACTTGATTGAACTTAATTTATCTACTTTTATAGCAGTAATCATTGCAGCTTTAATAGAAGCTTTCATCCTGTATTTAATTATAAAGTTATTATCACTATTTTTTAGTCTTTTTTAGTCTTAAATAAGGGAATACTGTAATTACCAGATACGGCAAACTTTCTGTACTGGAAACTAAAGATCAAAAGGAAAGCTGGAATTCTACCCTTGAAGAACTTGGTAAATCCAGTAGTATCATATGGAATTGAGCTTGGACATAAAGAGAATACTTGTTTGGATTTAATAATATTTATCGCGCTTCCACTGAATCTGAAAAAGAAAATTTTGTAAAATGATTATCTTCGCGGACCTGAATGGATAAAGACAGCAAAAATTATTTGCTTAAAAGGAGAAAAATAAAGCAAACAGGTTAGCAGGTAATTTGTCAACGACTGAAAAGCTGGATTATCTGAGTCGCATTTTGATCTGAGTAACAGTTTGCAGAACTTCAGGCATATTTCTAGAGCCAAAAAATGTTAGGAGAATTATACACGGGTCACAAACAGACTTTAAAGAAGTATCGCTATGTTATCGAGAGAGGATATCCCCATCCTCTTGGGGCAACGCCTGATGAAAATGGGGTAAATTTTTCTATTTATTCCGAACATGCAGATTACGTTGAACTTCTACTTTTTGATAAATGTGATGATCTGAAACCTGCTCTTATCCTTTACACAAACAGAGTTGGAGAACTTACCCACTCTGAAAATATTGAGAACTCAGTTAAGGTTTCCGAGGATATTGAAAATATTGAGAATTCAGTTAAGGTTTCCGAGGATATTGAAAATATTACGAATTCAGTTAAGGTTTCCGAGGATATTGAAAATATTACGAATTCAGTTAAGGTTTCCGAGAATATTGAAACCACTGAAACCACGAGTATTGCCCTTAATAAAACCTTCCACTTCTGGCATGTATATGTGCGAGGCCTGAAGCCTGGAGTCCACTATGCGTATCGGATAGGTGGTCCTTTTGATCCCTCCAGAGGATACCGTTTTGACGGAAATAAGGTCCTGATAGATCCTTATTCTAAAGGAAACAACAAAACACTCTGGAACAGAGAAAAAGCCTGCATGCCAGGAGACAACCTTGCTTTTTCTATGCGTAGCGTGGTAATTGATATGTCCCATTACAAATGGGGAAATAACAGTCACGTAACTGCAGAAAAGATATATGAGATGCCAGGAATGGGCGAAAAGTTCTACAGCAAAAAAAGACTGCAAGAACTGAATGAAACCATCATCTATGAGCTACATGTAGGTGGATTTACCAGATCTCCAACATCCGGCGTTACAGCGCCCGGTACATTTTCAGGAGTAATTGAAAAAATTCCATATCTCAAGGAACTTGGTATCACATCTGTAGAATTAATGCCTGTCTTTGATTTTGATGATGCAACAAGCCTTGACGGAAGAAAACAATACTGGGGCTATGACCCGATATGTTTTTTTGCACCTCATAGCGGCTATTGTGTGAATCCTGAGTATGGGGCTCATATGGAAGAATTCAGGGACATGGTCAGAGCTTTGCACAAAGCTGGAATTGAGGTAATTCTTGATGTGGTCTTCAACCATACAGCTGAAGGAGACGACCTGGGTCCGGTATTTTCTTTCAAGGGTATAGATAACAGTATCTATTATCTCCTGGAACCTGACGAGCAACACTACAGCAATTACTCGGGTTGTGGAAACACAGTGAGCTGCAACCATCCGATTTCTCAAAAGTTGATAGTTGACTGCCTGAAATACTGGGCAGAAGAGATGCATGTTGATGGTTTTCGTTTTGATGAAGGTTCTATCCTTTCGCTGGATACCGATGGGAAGGTTATGAAGTATCCTCCTGTTATATGGCAGATTGAACTTGACGATGCTCTCGGATACATAAAAGTTATTGCTGAAGCCTGGGACGCAGCTGCACTCAATCAGGTAGGATACTTTCCAGGTTCAAGATGGGCTGAATGGAACGGTTATTATCGAGATGAGATCCGCCGCTTTGTAAGAGGAGATCCCGGGATTGTAAGGAGGGTTGCAAGCCGGATTGCCGGGAGCCCTGATCTTTACCAGTCCGAATCAAGGCTTCCGATCAATAGTGTTAATTTCGTGACGTGCCATGATGGATTTACACTTAACGACCTTGTTTCGTATAACCACAAACACAATGAGGCTAACGGGGAAAATAACAGGGATGGAATTGACAATAATTTGAGCTGTAACTGTGGGGTTGAAGGAGAGACCGAAGACCCAGAAATCGAAAACTTGCGGGAAAGGCAGATCAAAAATTTCGCTGCAATTCTGTTGCTGTCTATAGGGGTTCCGATGATTTGCATGGGAGATGAAGTCAGACGCACTCAGAAAGGCAACAACAATGCTTATTGCCAGGACAATGAGACCAGCTGGTTTGACTGGAACTTAGTAGAGAAAAATCGTGATATGTTCCGCTTCTGGAAATTGATGATTGATTTTCGGAAACGCCATACTACCATCCTTCGCCCCCGATATTTTACAGGCAAGGAAAACGAACGTGGACTAAAAGATATTTCCTGGCACGGGTGCAAGCTCTACAGTCCAGGCTGGGATGACCCTCATGCAAGAGCCCTTTCTTTTACCATGGGAGAACCCGGAGATGAAGAAGATATACATGTTATGATGAATATGTACTGGGAGCCTCTTGAGTTCGAAATTCCGGAACTCAAATGTATAAGTAGGAGCTGGTATAGAGCAGTCGATACGTTCCTGCGTTCTCCTCAGGAAATTGCCAGAGCCGGAGAAGAAACTCAGGTCAATGGGAACAGCTACATTGTGCAGGGCAGGAGTGTAGTTGTGCTAATTTCAAAGTGACCGCCTAAAAAAAGGATTACAGTGTAAACGGGATTACAGTGTAAAAAAGACTACAGCGCAAAAAGGATTACAGTGCAAAAGGATTACAGTGTAAATAAAGATCACAGTGTAAAATGGATTACAGTGTAAAAAAAGGAGTACAGCACAGAAATTCCGTACACTGGAAAAAGTTGAAGCTTTAAAATTAGTGTGAAAAATTATCTGTAGATCTAGCGTAACGAACCATCTGTTGATCTTTTATATGCTTCTATAACATCCTGAACTGATTCAAAGATATGGTCTTTACCAATCATTTGAGTTATGCCGTCTCTATCCAGCTCACTCATCACAGGCTGTACTACTTCACTTAATACAAGAGTAATGTCCAGTTTTTGCAGTTGGATATACACTTTTTTGAGCGTCTCTGCAGAAGTGAAATCGATATCTCCAATGTTTGTGGCAGAAATGCAAAACCATTTAAGTGAACCATTTTTTATGGCAAGATCTATTATTTCTTCCGCGAAGCGGCCTTCGTTAGCAAAGTAGAGGTTTGAACCAAAACGGTAGATTAACAATCCTTCAACAGCTTGATGTCCACTTTCTAGTGGAAATGTCTTCATGGCCCCTCCGGCCTTTGGAACAAGCAGCAAGTTAAGTGGTCTGTAACTATGTCGCAGGTGAGCAATGATCGAGAGTACAATAGCTATAAGGATTCCCTGCTCGACACCTATAACTACGACCGTTATAGCCGTTATCAAAGCGACAGCAAACTCGACAGGCCGCTGTCTGTGAAGGGCTGTCATTCCTTTGATATCGATAAGATGCAAACCAATGAGGAATACCATAGACGAAAGTACAGCTGTGGGTAAATAGGCGAATGGCCTGGTAAAGAACAACAGGACTAATATAACAGTGAAGACCGTTGTGAGCTGAGTAAGCTGTGTCCGACCTCCGGCATTTTTGATCATTTCAGTCTTGGTTGGACTGCCGTTGACAACGAAAGTCCCTGATATCCCTGCTGCTGCATTAGCAAGGCTCAACCCGATGAGATCTGTATTTTCATTAAAAGTGTCGGAAAACTTAATGGCATAAGCACGAGATGTTGCAGCACTCTGGGCAAGGATAATAATAAAACAAGAAATGGATATGTTAAAGATCTCTGGGAGACTTGAAAGCGGGATTTGAGGAAAAGAAATTTGCGGCAGACCTTGTGGTACTGTGCCAAGGACGCTAATCCCATAAGAAGAAAGGTCTAATATCCGGCTTGCAGCAATTGCACCAATAATCGCTATTAGTGAACCTGGAAATTTGCGGCTGAGCTTTTCGCCAAGAACAATAACCCCGATTACGGATAATGAGACCAGGAGTGTGGAAGTATTCGTAAGAGAGAGGTTTCTTACTAAAGAGAGAATCTGCACAGATGTTCCATCCGGTTCTGAAGGTATCCCAAGCATCCCGCTAATCTGTGATATAGATATATAGATACCAGCACCTGTGAGAAATCCTATCAAAACCGTGTAGGAGAGGAAGTCAGCGAGAAAACCAAGTTGGAACAAACCTCCAAGGAAAAGCAAGATTGCTACGAGTAGAGCGATTGCACTCGCATATGCGACATATTGGGAAGATCCAGGTACGGCTATCGTTGTTAGTCCACTTGCTATAATTGCCGCGGTTGCTGAATCGGCGCCAACGACAAGATGACGGGATGAACCAAAAATGGCAAAAGCTAACATTGGAAACAGGATTGTGTAGATTCCAGTTACTACAGGCATGCCTGCAATTTTAGTGTATCCCATAACTTCGGGGATGGCAAACGCTGCGAATGTTATCCCTGCAGTGATTTCCAGGGGTATTTGTTTGGAGTTGAGGGGTAATATTCCCTGAAAGAGGGAAAAATGAAAAGATCTTCTGGAATTCTGTGCAGGTTTCATATTCGCTTTAATCTCCTTAGAATAAGGTAATTTTTTGATTGAAATCCTTGAATGACGGATAATATCAAACCAGCCTAATATCCGCATGGATTTGCAAACCTTTGATCATCTCTTGCAGGTCATATGTTTAGATCTACAACTTTAATTATAATTATCGATTTGTTTCCATTGATTTTTATTTATCTTCTTTCAATTATTTCCTGGTTATGATACTATTGTTTTCTCAGTTCAACCGCATAAATCCTATTTATTTTTCATGATGAATCTTTTGAATATGATATGAATATAATGGTCCGAGTCAAAGTTTATATTCATTCAAATTAATAAAATAAAAACTCAAACTAAAAACTCAACTCAAAAACTCAACTCAAAAACTCAAACTAAAAACTCAAAACTTTAATGGCATAAGGCTAAGAAAATTATATTGAATTACTCTCGGATAGCAATTTGCGAAAAAACATTTGAATATCTTGTGGGGTACTAGAGTTCTTGTATACTAAAGGGGGAGTTAAATGATAGAGATCATGCAGGGTTTGCCGGGAAATGTCGTAGCAGTCAATGTAAGTGGAGAAGTAACTGGAGATGACTACAAAAATGTGTTAATTCCTGCTGTTGAGGAAAAAATCAAGAAGTATGGTAAGGTTCGTATTCTTTATCACATGGATAAGGAACTTGAATGGTTTACCCTTAATGCCATGCTGGAGGACGCCAAGGTTGGCATACTGAACATTACAGACTTTGAAAAGATTGCAGTTGTTTCAGACGTGGACTGGATGAATGTTGCCGTTGAAATCTTTAAGTTTATTGTTCCTTTTCCGGTGAGAACCTATAAGAATGAAGAGCTTCTTGAAGCAGAAACATGGATCAGTGAATGAACCTTCATAGAAATGATAGGTTAAAAATCAAGGCTCTTCGCTATTTAGAATGGGCAAATTTATAGCTACTTCTTTAATGATCTTTATTTTTGAGTATTATTTTTTATCTCATTTTTGAGCATTATTTTTTATCTTCATTTTTGAGCACAGAACTTGCAGGCATTACTTCTTTGAAAGTGATATATTCCCTCAAGTCCGATTTCAGAATCCTTTCAATCTCGCTCCAGCTACTGTCTCTGGTTTCGGTAAACATGTACCCGAAGTAGCCGCGTGTTTCGTGATCCGCTTTTCTAAGTTCCAGAGGCTTTTCGAAGTCTGAAAGCAGTTTTTCGTAATCAAAAGCCTTTACGTCCTTCAAATTGAGGTATTCCGATTTGTTAAGCATAATAAAGCAGAAGCTCTTCCCGTCTTTATCTGCAAGAATTTTGTTCCAGTCCGGCTCAAGCTGTTCCAGAAAATACCTGTAAGTGTTAATCCCATATGCAAAATATGCAATATCAGTAACGCACAGGCCGGCAAAGCGCATTGGGTTCAGTTCAATAGGCTGGATCCGCCTGTCCTGCGATATTCGAAGTTCCAGATGAAGGGGAAAATTCCTGAGCCCGACAAGTTTTCCGATTTCCTTTAAAAGATCTTCAATGGCTTCCCTGTAGGTTTCTATAACCGTTTTCGAAGTAAAGTATACCCTGTCACTGACATCGTTTTCCGAAGAAAAGATATGTTTAAAGATATCGAGGACTACCGGCTTTCCTTCGCGGTTGAAATAAGCGTCAACTGCAAACTCTTCCCCTTCGATATTTCCTTCGATAATGAAATTCTCCACATTCAAAACTGGTGCCGGATAGAGCTTTTTGATTTCTTCAACCTCAGCCTTTATGGATTTCAGAACCGAATCCCATTCCTCGTTGGTGGAAACCTTGTGCACCCCGAGGCTGAAAAATCCCACGGCAGGTTTTATGATAAACGGTTTTTTGATTTCCTCAACCCGGATTTCGTCCAGTTCTTCAAATTTAACACTCTTGAAATATAATTCTGGATAAAGCCTTTCAAGCAGCTCTCTGAACTTAACTTTGTTCTTGAAAAGCTCGATTTTCTCAGGCAGCCCGGTAAAACCGAGATTTTCTGAAATCCAGCCAATTGAGTTTTCTGAATTGGAATAAAGGGCACATTCACCTTTTTCTTTTATTAATTTGATAAATTCATCTTCTTCAAGAAGGTTTAGCTTTTTTTCAGTCTTCAGTCCGGCTGCCATTTCATTTTTTAAAACAGGAATCTGTAATTCCGCAGCAGTATTTATTAGGAATTCGGAGACGTAGGGGTGGTCGAGAATTAACATTTTTCTAACCTTTCTTATGTATTTCAATTTGAAACCTGAAGCCAGATAATAGAGAGGTTAGTAATATTTGTTGTGGAATTCAGGAAATTATGATCAAATATAACTGAGAAGTGCGATTACAAATTTTTGGATTAGGGAAAAGAGGGCTTCACTATAATGATTCAAAATAACTGCAAAAGTAACACTTCCAGCAGATTTGATTGGATGACTCACAATCCACTTTACAATTTTATTTCCCTTTTTACTTTCCTCGGATTTCTTCAAGTCCTCTTGTTTAGGTTCAACTGGCATATCAATATCATTTATTTTAGGTGTCTCGGGTTCAAATATTCCAGTTTCAGTACCTGCATAGGGCATTATTTTGCGCCGACAAATATCCATCTGTGCAGCTGAATCTTCAATAATTTTCTGGAGCGGACCTTCTATATTTCCGGCAATTTCCTTCAAATCTTCAACACATTCCTCAAAAGCCTTCTCTTCTTTCCACATGGCAAATTTTTTGTACTTATCAAGGTTCTCTATACAGGCCATTAACTTATAAAGCGACTGTACGAAGGCTTCACCTTTTAGACTTCCTTTATATATTTGCTCGGAAACTGTCAGCTGTTTTTTCCATTTTTCAGTTTCATCTTCCAGCCTTGGAACATTTTTCTGCTTCATTACCGCAAGCATGTAGTCAAGCATTTCTGACAGACACAACATCGAGATTGAGCAGGCATTACAGGTTTGATTATCTTTTGGAGATACTTCCGCTGCATTTTTATAAAATTTAGATGCTTCGTATATGCCACTCATAATTTCCTTAAATTTTTCAATTTCACATGGTGGCTGAAGTTCAAGCTTCCGAATTTGAGCTCTTCCTTTAAGCGTATAGCCTTTGGTTAAAGATGTGTCTTTAAATCTCTCTCCTGCCTGCTTCCCTGCCTCGATATATTCGTCTCCTGAAATTTCAGCGTATTCTCCACTCTTATTATAATCTTTAAAATAATAATATTTATTTGTAAATGCTTCATAAAGCCATGCCAAGGAAAGATGTTCCTTAACTTTATCTCCATTTTCTCTGAATAAGCGGGATGCCATTTTCATTTCATTGATAGCTTTATCTTCTAAATTCTTGGAAAATAGAAGTAGACTATAAGCACTATGACTATTTGGTTCGTTGGGATCTAGTTCTATTGCTATTTTATATTGTTCTTCTACCTCCTCGAGGCGATCCATATTAAAAAGGAGAAGTCCATAATTTGAGTGTGTGCTCGCATCATTGGGATCTGATTCAAGAGCAAGTTTATACTGTTTCTCTGCCTCCTCGAGGCGACCCATTTGATTCAGGAGATTCCCGTAATTTGAGTGTGTGTTTACATGTTTGGGATCTGATTCAAGAGCAAGTTTATACTGTTTCTCTGCCTCCTCGAGGCGACCCATTTGATTCAGGAGAAGTCCGTAATTTGAGTGTGTACCTACATTTTTGGGATCTGATTCAAGAGCAAGTTTATACTGTTCCTGTGCTTCTATAGGTAGGTTCAAAAAGAAAGAAGCAATTCCTGCATTATTATGAGCAGCTGCTTTTGCAGGTCCTGTTGATAAGCTTGCAGCTATTTTTGCAAATATATATGCTAATTCATAAGCCTTTTTTGATCCACAAAAAGTGCTCAGAGATAATAACTGATCAGAAGAGATTGAATTTTTTGTTGAAAAGTTTATTGCAAGGCCAACTGCTTTGTTTAAATTTCCTTCATCAGATTGCAGAGATTCGACTACAATTTTCAGCAGTTTTTCTACTACATCATTATCCATTTACTGGCCTACCTCAATGGAACTTCAACCCAAAAAATAATTTTTAATCTATTGTTCTTAAATACATAAATAATTTTTTATATTGTAAGAAAAATGACGGTTTATAGAAGTGTAACAAAAATAGGTTTTTGTGATACAATGAAAATTCTTCAAACCCTTTCCCGCCTCTACATAAAAGACCTTAACTCAGCCCTCGAATTCTACGAAAAACTCTTCGGCTCTTCCCGAAGGCATGCGCTTTAAAATTCCGCAAATCGGCCTGGAACTGGCTCAAATAGATAATATTTTGCTAATAGCCGGTTCAGATGAAGCTCTAAAACCCTTCAGAAGCACGCAGGCTACTTTTCTTGTCGATTCTCTTGATGAATTCAAGGCTTACTTGGAAGAAAAAGGTGTAGAAATTCTCCGGAGCCCAAATCAGGTCCCGACCGGCAGGAACATGACAGTAAAGCATCCCGACGGCTCGGAAATAGAATACGTGGAACACTCCAAAAATGGCCGAAAATAAATAATTTAAATGTTATTTTTGAGATTTTTCAATTAAATCGTTAATTATATCGTCTAATGGTTCTGATTTTCGTGCATTCAAAACTGAGTAAATAAACCAAAAAGCTGAAATTATACCAGCAATGTAAAATATTTTTTGCCATGTATCACCACTTAAGATCAAATCATGAAAATCAGAAGTGACAAGCGCTATTACAATAGTGACAAATATAGCATAAGGAGTAGTCCAGCGACTCTTCTTCTCTAATTGTTTCAGGTGATTACTTAAACAAACTCTTAGAGTATCTTCATTTATACGTATATAAGCACCTGGTACAAAGATAGTTTCTCTGGCACTGTAATCTACAGAAACATCATCTAGTTTGTCTTTCGGACTTTTTTTATACTCGGGAATGTGATTCAGAACTCTCGACTCTCCCTCTTTCTATAAATCAGAATTTTTTATTTTTATGCAAATATTCTAATATCCCCATCCAGCTTGAAGAAGGATTTTTATCTACCAGTATTTTTGTTAATGCTAATTATATTTCTTTGAATTTTTTGAATATAAGGGTGGCCTGATCCATAAACACTCTCCAGGATTTTGAGTGCACGATTAAACATTTTAAGAGCTTCGTTATATCTTCTCATTTCCCTATAGAGAACAGCCATGTTGTTTAGAGTAATTGCAACATCAGGATGCTCTGGTCCGTAAATATTCTCCAGGATTTCTAGTGCATGATTAAACGTTTCAAGAGCCTGTTCATATCTTCCAGTTTCTTCGTAGAGAACAGCTATATTATTTAGAGTATTTGCAACATCAGGATGTTTTGATCCGTAATCAGGATGCTCTGATCCATAATCAGGATGCTCTGATCCATAATCAGGATGCTCTGATCCGTAAACATTCTTCAGGATTTCTAGTGCACGATTAAACGTTTCAAGGGCCTGTTCATATCTTCCAGTTTCTCTGTAGAGAACAGCTATATTGTTTAGAGTATTTGCAACATCAGAATGTTCTGGCCCCAGTAATTTTTCACGGATATCAAGAGATTTATGATAAAGGTTCATTGCCTCTTCATATCTTCCCATATCTTTGTAGATTCCTGCTAGATTGTTTAACGCAGTCCCTACGTAAGATTGATAGGCTATGTTTTCTGGGTTTTTCTGGAGAAGTTTTTGCCTCATTTCGAGTGCTTTTTCGTATCTTTGCTTTGCCTCTTCAATGCGCCCCATATCAGAAAGCAAGGCACCTAAATTGTTGATTGTCGTTGCTACATCTGACTGATAGGCTACGTTTTCGGGGTCTTTTTGGAGAAGTTTTTGCCTCATTTCGAGTGCTTTTTCATACTTTTGTTTCGCCTCTTCAACGTGTCCCATATCAGAAAGTAAGGCACCTAAATTGTTGAGCGTCGTTCCTACGTGAGATTGATAAGCTACGTTTTCGGGGTCTTTTTGGAGGAGTTTTTGTCTCATTTCAAGTGCTTTTTCGTACTTTTGTTTTGCCTCTTCAATGCGTCCCATTTCAGAAAGTAAGGCACCTAAATTGTTGATTGTCATTGCCACATCTGACTGATAGGTTACGTTTTCTGGGTCGTTTTTAAGGAGTTTTTGCCCCATTTCAAGTGCTTTTTCGTATCTTTGTTTTGCCTCTTCAATGCGCCCCATTTTTTGGAGTAGATTTCCGTAATTTGAGTAGGTGTTTATATGTTTGGGATCCGCTTCCAGAGCAAGTTTATACTGTTTTTCTGCTTCTTCTAAGCGCCCCATTTTTTGGAGTAGATTTCCGTAATTTGAGTGTGCATTGACGTGTTTGGAATCTGCCTCCAGAACTAGTTTATACTGTTCCTCTGCTTCCTCTAGGCGCCCCATATCTGAAAGGAGATTTCCGTAATTTGAGTGGGTGTTTATATGTTTGGGATCTGCTTCCAGAGCAAGTTTATACTGTTCTTCTGCTTCCTCAAGGCGCCCCATATCTGAAAGGAGATTTCCGTAATTTGAGTGTGTGTTGACATGTTTGGGGTCTGCTTTGAGAGCAAGTTTATACTGTCCTTCTGCTTCATCGCGTCGCCCCATGGCTAAAAGAAGATTTCCGTAATTTGAGTGGGTGTTGGCATGTTTGGGATCTGCTTTGAGAGCAAGCTTATACTGTTCTTCTGCTTCTTCAATGCGCCCCATATCTGAAAGTAGATTTCCGTAATTTGAGTGCGTGTTGATATGTTTAGGATCTGCTTTGAGAGCAAGTTTATACTGTTCTTCTGCTTCCTCAAGGCGTCCCGTTTGTTTAAGGAGAATTCCATAATTTGAGTATACGCTTGCATCATTGGGGTCTGCTTCCAGAGCAAGCTTATACTGTTCTTCTGCTTCTATAGGTAGGTTCAAAAAGTAAGAAGCAGTTCCCGCATTATAATGAGCAACTGCTTTTTCAGGTCCTGTTGATAAGCTTGCAGCGGTCTTTGCAAATATATATACTAATTCATATGATCCTTCCGACCCACAAAGAGTGCTCAGGTCTAATAACTGATCGAAAGAAATCGAATTTTTTGTTGAAAAGTTAATTGCAAGGTCAACTGCTTTGTTTAAATTTCCTTTTTCAGACTGCAGAGATTCAATTACAATTTTCCGCAGTTCTTCTACCACATCATTATCCATTTACTGGCCTACCTCAATGGAGCTTTAACCCAAAAAATAATATATAATTCATTGTTTTGAAACATATAAA
>Ga0183101_1000474_pt3 | contig 20865 bp, 20 predicted proteins | sample Biomet3_FD_127790 | JGI IMG/M metagenome (GOLD analysis project Ga0183101, IMG submission 127790) | Microbial communities from bioreactor (seeded with sewage sludge) at LBNL, California, USA - Biofuel metagenome 3 | ecosystem: Engineered > Bioreactor > Anaerobic > Unclassified ...
TCGAATCGGGTCGGAAAGCAATACATCCTCTACGACCAAGACATCAAAGTGGACGGCGAGCTCCTCTATCTTCCGATTTACATGGCTCCGATCCTTGCAGAAAATCTCCTCTAAACGGAATGTCCTGCAGAAAAACGCCCTTGAAGGTGTTTTCTCTTTATGAGCCATCAAGAATCGCGACGTAAATCGCCTTTCTCGGGCAAACTATCGAAATCGCAGTCGTCTCAACTGACCATGTTCCTTAGTCTTCAAAATGAAGGAGACGTTCCTAGATTGCCGAGCTGACAAATACCTCAGCGCCTTCGCTTCGATCTTCTTGGCAAAAGGAGGCTGTTTTGTGAATCGCAAAGAGTTATATTTTCACATTTCAGAAAGGTTTATCGTGCGTGCTTTTCACATTTCCGAAAACCATGTAAAAAAAAGATGTTTTTCGTGAATGTCCTGTTATAAAGACACTAAAAAATCCGAACCTTATTCAAGTTCGGATGATTTATCAATGGTGAAGCATTCGCTTCTGTATTCGAACCGTGGAGAAAGTCAAAGCTTACTTTTGTTTTTTAAAATAACGAGCGTTTTTAAATGTACCCAGTTTCTCGATTTTGTTTTCTTTGACCATTTTGGATAGGACCGCTTCGATCGTCGTAACCGATACGTCAGGAAGCAAATCTTGAATCTCGGCTTTCGAAACCGGGATAAAGGAGGCTAAAACCGTTTTCTCAATCCGCTCATTTTTGCTCATTTTTTGGCCATTCAAAATCAAAAAGCGCTTATCAAGCTCCTGATAGCAGCGAGCCAATGTTGAAAGGAAATTGCCGATAAAAGGTAAATAATCGCCCTTGTTTTCATGCCAGCCCAAAGAGGATTGCTCAAGCGCCTCATAATAAGAGCCCTTGTCCTTGTTAATCTCTTCCTCGAAAGAAACATAGCGCGTGATGTCGAAATCGGCCTTGTTGAGCAAAAGAAGAGAAAGAAGACGGGAGACACGACCGTTTCCGTCGTCGAAGGGATGAATGCAAAGAAAGTCTAGAATGACGCAGGGGATCAAAAGAAGCCGGTTGATCTGGCTGTCGCTAACGGCGGTCCGATAAGCAAGGACCAAATCGCTCATCGCTTGAGGCGTGAGCGAGGCCGGAACGGGATTCCATCGAACAATCGTCGAGCCATCCTTATGCGTTTCCGTAATAACGTTATCGTCCTTTTTCCATTCGCCACGATGGACGATTTGAGCCCGCTCCCCCATCGAATGATGCAAGGAGCGAATGACGTCCTCGTTAAACTGGAGGCTCAAACTGTTCTGATGAACGATGGACAAGGCATCCTGATAGCCTTTAATCTCCTGCTCGGTATGATCGAGCGGAACGCTGTTTTCGAGAACGAGGGCTTTGATTCTTTTGTCGGTGGCCACGATCCCTTCGATCGCGTTTGATCCTTTGACGGATTGGACGATGGCGATTTGCTTAAGACTTTCGTAAATAGAAGGATATTCCTTCCGGGCGGCGCTCTCTTTCCCTTTCATCGTGAAAATCAGATTTGATAAAGAAAGAAAATAGGGAGGAAGTTCGATCGTTTTCAAAAAGGAATAATTAAACGCATGCATATTTTACTGCATATATTTTAGCGTTTTATATGCAGTATTCAAGTTATAAGGAGTATTTTACTGCACATTTTTAATTGTTTTATATGCAGTATATTTGAACTAAAGAATTAAAAGCGCAGTGAGGGCAAGCATCACTGCGCCGCCGTAACGGCCTGTTGCACCAAGCTGCTGCGGAAGATGTACTACCGATGCAAGGACCAGTTCAAGCCGGCAAGCGCGGACTGACCCAAGCCATCTGAGAACATTCTAATACGGAAACGGCCCAAAGGGGCAGTTCCTTTCGTTTTGTCCAGAAAGGAAGCCCACAAGGAAAGGCTTGCAAAACTTCAGAACAACAGGATAAGGGAATGTGGAGCAAAACGCTCCAGCGCCCCATTCCGCTCAGACGCAGCGGGATACCCGCATGGCGCAAAAAAAACGAAAGGAAATGCTATGGAACAACAACAGCAACAAATGACGAAAGACGAATTCGATCCGAAATGCAAAGGACTGGTTTGCGGATTAAGAGCCACCTTTGCCAAACCTTACGAAAGAGGTGACATCAAACCCGTTCTCGCAGCCCTAAAAGCGGAATTCAAAAACACTCGCGGATGCGGAACCTACGGGGCGAAGAAGGTCAGCTCCTTCACCAACGACGTAAAAGTTTATTCTTACGCTGACAAATCGATTTTGGAGATCGAGGAGGACGGCTGCAAACGTCTCTCTGCTGGACGAGGCGAGGTCTCTCACGAAAGCCATATCGCTCACGAGATTCACGCTCGTGAACGTTGGCTTGAAGTCATCCGGTCCATTGAGGAATGCGGTGGCAAGGTTTGCTATTTCAGCATTCGCATTGTTGATGAACTTGGCTTCTTCGATGAGACGGAGATTGACATGAAGATTGAACGGCATGAATACGTTTCTCCGCTTCGGGACGCTCGCCAGATCATGAGCAAGAAATTCCACGGGACTGCCTACCTCCTTGGAAACGGCAAGACCCGGGACGTCGCTATCTATGGCGGCTATCCTTGGCAAGCGATCTTCGAGGTTGGCTATCATGGCGAAACCGCTCGAATCCAAAGCATCTATTTCAAGGATGCGCTCGCCCACGAAACCGAGAAATGGTTCTTCATGGTTTCGCTGGAGGATGCCATCGAGTTCAAAGAGCCGAATTCTTACGACGGCAATCACCGTTCGATGGCCAAGAAATGGTCCAAATGGTCGAAGTTCCTCTCCGGCGTCGGCAAGATTGACTGGCTTGCTACTCCTGAGGACTACGACGCAATCGTTCGCAAGGAAAAATGGCTCCGTGATGAGGCTTCGAAAGCGATCGTCCAAGTCGCCCTCGCCAAAGGCACCAGCTTCGAGAATGTCGCGATGAGCCTCTACAACTACGGCAAGCACAAACTCACCGAGCAGGAATTCCACGACATCAACGCCTATCGGGTCTTCCGGGGCCAGAACAAGATTCCGGGCTCGATGCTGCCTTACAAAACCGAGGCCCAGATCAAGGAGCGGATCGCTTTGGCAAAAGCACAGGAAGGAGGCGAGGACTGATGAGCATCTACAAACGTCCGGGCAAGCACAAGCGTGAAGACCGCTGGATCGTCCAGACCTGCCGGCATGGCAAAGTCACCCGCCTTTATAGCGATCCCGTCACCCACAAGGCGTTCCTGAGCCACGATGATGCCAAACGGGCCGAGACCCAACTGGAATTGGAAGTCCAAACCGACTCCCATCCAAAGCGGGTCAAGACCAAAGTGGGGGACCTCAAGGATCTTTATCTCATTTCCCTGCGGAAGAAGGACAAGGCCACGACGGTCTACAACCGCGAGATTTGCCTCAAGAACTGGGTCGGGCCATGCCTAAACCATTTCTACGTCGAGGACCTGACGAACGACGACCTCGACCGAATCAACGACGATCTGAACCATCGCGCGCCCAAAGCCAGCATGAACACCATCGTGTCCACGGCCAGAGGCTTCATCAAATTCCTCCGCAAATGGAACGGGACCCTTTTGCCGGAAAGGATTTTCGAGTATCTCAATTCCGAACCGAGCAACCACGTCTATCATTTCTATTCCTTTGAGCAGGAGGACAAGTTCCTTTCCGTCATCACCAACCCCAAGGACAAACTTCTGTTCACTCTCTTTTGCTACTATGGCTTCCGGATGACGGAATGCCTCGCCCTCAAACGGGGCGACATCGATTTGGAGAACAAGACGATTTCCATCAAACGGATCATTTCCCGCAAGACGGATTTCGCCGAGCCGATTTTCACGACGCCGAAGACCAAGCGATCCATCCGAACTTTGACCCTGATTCCTGGGATTGCGGAACTTTTGCCCGCCAACTTGGGGCCAGATGACTTCCTTTTCCCGGGGACCTGGGATTCGATTGTCATGGGGGAGATTGTGGTTCGAAGGAAAGCGAAGAAATATGCCAAGTTGGCCGGCCTCCCGCCCATCAAGGTTCACGAGTTCCGGCACAGTTGCGCGTCCAACCTCATCAAAGAAGGGATTCCTCTACGAATTGTTGCCCGATGGCTGGGCGATACCGAGGGGACGGTTTTGTCTTATTACTCGCATCTTTTTCCCGATGAAGAGAACAGCGTTGGCACTTATTTTGCGGCCCATCCTCTCGGAGTTCCTACGGAGCCAAAGAGCGGTGGGAACGGCCCGTGTTCCGACCAACCGAACATGCCGGAGGATGAAAAGACTGAACCGACTGACAAAAACGTCAGCGATGATGGCCCAGAAATGTGACGATAGTTACCAAAGATGGGGGCACGAATGTCCAGAAAGTGAAAGAGAATGGTACCAAACAAGCAGTTTGTTTAACTGATCAATTCCATTTTGTGCATATTTGTCGTTTTCTGTATCCGGTCCTTGCTCATTCGTCCCATCGATGTTGTACCACCTATAGTTTATTCCCGCCGGAAACGAAACGGTGCCATCAGAGTTTCTAGCAAATCCTACATACCTGTATAAAGCGTTGTAATAAGGCTTTACCAAGTAATTATAATAGTAACAGCAAACATTGGAATCTTGGATGCTCCCCCAAGAAAAAGTTTGAATTAATGAGTTATATGAAATGTTAGTAAAATGTGGCTCAGTGATTGAAAAGGAGAAAACGTTCTTATCTTTGTAATAGTTTAAAGAATAAACGTAATCGCCTTGAGTCATTCTATATTCATAATTGTTGCCAGATACGGACGTTGCATTTTGCTTAATGAGGAAAGCTGCTTGTTCACCCTCCGTCATTTCTTCATATGGTTTGTTTGATTCGCAAGAGCATAACAGCAATGGTAAGCAAACCATAGCAAACATTTTTTGAAATTTCATTTTGTTGCCCCCCACACAACAGTACAGTCGGTGTTCCACCCACTCTCAAATGAATCCGGTTCAGAAGTGGCTTCCATTTTTAAGGTTAGATTTTTGCACCCCATGAAAGCGTTCACCCCTATATGGGTAATTGTTTTTGGAATAAAAACGCTTGTTAGACTAACGCAACCTCCAAACGCTTGATATTCGATGGAATTTACCGATGAAGGGAAGGAAACATTTGTAATTTTAGTGCATCTATATGCGGCGGTATGATAGATCCATTTTGTTCCATCTGGAATGGTTAATGTTCCGGTTCTTCCCGGAGGGCAATACTCCAACTCATTAACTGCCCCGTCGGACATAATTAGGCCGTCTGAAGAATACCAATAACTATTTCTTCCGAGGTTGATACTTGTTAACGAAGTGCATCCTTCAAAAGGCAACTCGTCAAATCCTGAAATTCCGCCAGGAATGTTCACTGTCGTAAGACCTGTACAGTTCGTAAATGACATCCCTTCTATGTAAACGGAATGCGAAGGGAAAGTAACGTTTTTCAAAGATGAGCAATCTTTAAACGCGTTATAAAAAACACCGCCAACAGAAACGTTGTTATATTGGTCCGGAATAGCAACCGATGTAGGGGAACCATAATATCCGCTTACGAAATAGAGCCCTTCGTATGGATAATCCGTTTTCTTTGTGAACTTTAAAATTCTTTCTTCGATGGAAGAAGGCGAGGAAATTGTTGTCGTTTTTCCGCTCGAACAAGAGCAAAGCGAAATCAATACTAAAATGAAAATCATTTCTTTTTTTATATGCATGTTTTTATGATAACACTTTGATCGCTCAAAAATTGATATTTGGCCATTCAAATTTTCAGATTCAAAAAGCCCTATCAGTAAAACGTTCCTGTAATTTTTGGGGCCAAATTGGGGCCACAAACATTACAATTAACAAGAAAAGCCACGAGTTATCGTGGCTTTTTGTTTTCACTGGTCGGAACGGTGGGATTCGAACCCATGACCCCTACCACCCCAAGGTAGTGCACTACCAAGCTGTGCTACGTCCCGGCGAGAGTTATTATACTCAACTCTACCTTCTTTGCTACCTTTAACTTTACCGGTTATCTTTATAGCGCCCGCGCGTAAGCTCCGCTATAATTGCTACGCCATGGATAATACTAAGAATTCAAAGAACTGGATCCTCGTTAAAGGAGCCAGGGAAAATAACCTCAAGAACATCGATGTCGAAGTCCCGAAAGGTTCCTTGACCGTTTTCACCGGTCTTTCCGGTTCGGGCAAGACCACTTTAGCCTTCGATACGATCTATAACGAAGGCCAGCGCCGCTACGTGGAATCCTTAAGCTCCTACGCCCGCCAATTCTTAGGTTCGGTCGATAAACCGGATGTCGATTCGATCGAAGGGCTAAGCCCCGCGATTTCGATCGATCAGAAATCGACGAGCCACAACCCGCGGTCCACCGTCGGGACCGTCACCGAGATTTACGACTATCTCCGGCTTCTTTATGGCCGGATTGGCGTTCCATATTGCCCGAATGGCCATGGGGCGATTACGGCCTTCAGCCCGGTCGCGATGGTCAATGCGATTCTCCAATACGAAGAGGGAACCAAGGTCCAAATCCTTTCGCCGGTCGTCCGCCATGAAAAAGGCAGCCAAAAAGAGACGCTGGCGAAGATCAAGAAGCAAGGCTTTGCCCGTTTACGGGTCGATGGTGAGATCAAACTTTTAGAAGAAGTAGGGGATCTCGATAAGAATAAGCGGCACGATATCGACATCGTGGTCGATCGCCTCGTCATCAAAGAAGGCTTGCGGAGCCGGGTCAACGACGACGTCGAACTTGCGCTCGACTGGAGCCATGGTTATCTCATCATTTTAAGCGACAAAGGCGAACGGCTTCTTTCTCAGCACCATAGCTGTCCCGAATGCGGCTTCTCGGTTCCGAATATCGAGCCCCGTCTCTTCTCTTTTAACGCCCCACAGGGCTACTGCCCCGATTGCAAGGGCTTAGGGATTAAGCGCGAAGTCGCTGAGGATTTGCTCGTTCCTGATCCCAGCAAAACCATCAATCAAGGCTGCCTCCGTTATTTTGCTCACATCATTCACACCACCAATATCGAGTGGAAGGAATTCGCCTATCTTTGTTCCGAATATAAAATCGCGATGGATACCCCATGGAAAGACATGATCCCTGAGGATAAACAAATCGTCCTGTTTGGCTCCGACCGCGTGATGGATTACACCATCACCTCGGTGAACGGCAATAAGATGCACCGGGTTCAGCAGATCGAAGGGGTCAAGACCCGGATTGAACGGCTTTACCGCGAGACCTCCTCGGAATGGATGTCGGCCTATTATGAGACTTTCATGCGCGACAGCATCTGCACGACTTGCCATGGGGCGAGGCTTTCCCCCGAGGCGTTGAGCGTTAAAGTCAATGGCCTCAATATCTATGAAGCGTGCTGCCTTAGCCTCGATCAGCTTCTTTCTTGGGTCGATACGACCCAGCAAAAGCTGTCGGCGACCGAGCACCAGATCGGCGACATGGTCCTCAAGGAGATCCATAACCGGGTCTCGTTCTTGGTCAATGTCGGTCTCGATTATTTGACCTTGTCCCGTTATGCGATGACCTTATCGGGCGGCGAAGCCCAGCGGATTCGACTCGCGACCCAAATCGGCTCGCGTCTTTCGGGCGTCCTCTATGTTCTCGATGAACCCTCGATCGGTCTCCATCAACGCGATAACGCCAAACTGATTGCCACCTTGAAAGAAATGCGGGATCTGGGCAACACCTTGATCGTGGTGGAGCACGATGAAGAAACGATGCGGTCCGCCGACTACTTGGTCGATATCGGACCGGGGGCGGGCGTCCATGGGGGCGAAGTGGTGGCCGAAGGCTCCTTAGACGATATCTGCAATTGCCCGCGTTCCATCACCGGCGATTATCTTTCGGGCCGGAAATACATCCCCGTCCCCGCGAAACGGAGAAAAGGGAATGGCAAATCGATCGAAATCAAAGGGGCCAAATGCCATAACCTTCAAGGCATCAACGTGAAGTTCCCCTTAGGCAAGCTCATCTTGGTGACCGGAGTCTCGGGCTCGGGCAAGAGCTCGCTCATCAATGAGACCCTCGTGAAAGCGGTCGATCATGAACTCAATGGCACCAAGAACGATCCGGGCGAATATAAAGAGATCGTCGGTTTGAAAAACATCGACAAGATCATCAATATCACCCAGGAACCGATCGGACGGACTCCGCGGAGCAACCCGGCCACGTATACCGGCGTCTTCGATGATATCCGGGCTTTATTTGCCGAAACCGATGAAGCGCGGGCCCGCGGTTACGATAAGGGCCGGTTCAGCTTCAATGTCCCCGGCGGCCGCTGCGAGAAATGCCAAGGAGCCGGCGTCACGCGGATCCCGATGTCGTTTTTGCCGGACGTCTACGTCAAATGCGACGAATGCGAAGGAAAACGCTATAACGACGAAACCTTGCTTTGCGAATATAAGGGCAAGAACATCCACGATGTCCTCGACATGCGGATTGAGGACGCGATTCCTTTCTTCGCGAACCGCCCTGAAATCTTACGGAAGATCAAAACCTTGAACGATGTCGGCCTCGGTTACATCAAATTGGGGCAACCCGCGACCGAGTTATCGGGCGGGGAAGCCCAACGGGTCAAACTCGCGACCGAGCTGCAACGCCGGGCGACTGGCAAGACCCTCTACGTCCTCGATGAACCGACGACGGGTCTCCATAGCGATGATGTGAAACGCCTGATTCAAGTGCTCCAATCGATCGTCGATCATGGCGATACGGTGATTGTGATCGAGCATAACCTCGACATGGTCAAAGTCGCCGACTGGATCATCGATTTAGGGCCGTTAGGCGGTTACCGTGGCGGTCAACTGATCGCGGAAGGCACCCCGGAGCAAGTGGCAGAGGATCCTAACTCCTTCACTGGCCAGTATTTGAAGAAAGTCTTAGAAGAGGCTCATCGGAAGGGACAAATAGAGTAAGATAACGTTATGGCGATCACCTTTTTAGTTTTTGGAATCTTGTTTCTCGGGGCCGGTCTCTTCTTTTTGATCAAGACCACCCGGAGTTTCGTGAAGGATCCACGGGTCAATGAACTCGGCAAGAAGGAGCGGAAGATTCTGATTCTTTCGTATGCCGCTATTGCGGCGGCGGGCGGATTCCTTCAGGCCGCGATCGATGTCTTTGCCCAGTGGCAGATGGAAAACGCCGAAGCGATCTTCGCGGTCGCCGGGGCGACGTTATTTGCCCTCACGAACGCCTCCTTATGGTCCTCGTTCTATCTCCATTATTGGAAACCGGGGTTAGAAGAGAAACAATCCAAATGGTTCAAACGGGTGATGTTCGCCTCGATCCCCTTGGTCATCATTTTCTTCTTGGTTTTAGGGGAAGGGGTCGCTAAACATCTCACCTACCCCCTCGTTTCCGGTTTTGAGATCGGAAGTAAGGGCTGGCTTTGGGTGAACTATTCGAACTGGCAACCTCTTCAAAGCCAGTACGGCGGACTTCATATCGCGTGGTACGGGATCATCATGGTCTTCTCGGCGATTGTGGTCTATTGGATCTGCGATCATGAGTTCTACAAAGAATTCCATAAACACGGCATTCTCGATACCGCCTTGCTCGTTTGCTTCCCAGCCGGCGTGATCGGCGGGCGGATCGGCTACGTGATCGGCAACTGGAATGGCGATGGAGCGGGTGGTCCGAACTTCTCGCAGGATTTTGCGAACGGCAGATGGTACACGATCTTCCAGATTTGGAATGGTGGTCTCACAATTCTTGGCGGAGCTTTAGGCGGCATCATCGTCGGTGTCATCTTCTTTATGCGACACCGCAAATACGTCAATGTTCGTTGGGCCGCCGATATCGTGGTCCCGGCGATTTTAGTCGCCCAGGCGATCGGGCGTTGGGGCAACTTCTTTAACCACGAGGTTTATGGCGCCGAAGTCGACATGAGCCAATGGATGTTCCTTCCGACGTGGCTCCGGAATCAAATGGCGACTTCCTTCACCAATGGATTACCGACCGATAGCAAAATGTACGTCCCACTTTTCTTGATTGAATCTCTCATCAATTTGGCCGGTTATTTCGTCATCAAATACGCGATTGGAAAACCCCTCAAAAAGGTTTTGGCGAAAGGCGATCTGGCGGGCTGCTACCTCATTTGGTACGGGATCGTTCGGGTCATCATGGAACCGATGCGCAATCCTTCCTTCAAAATGGGGTCGGATGGTAAATGGTCGGTGATTTGGTCCGCCATCTATATCGGTTTAGGAGCCCTCACGATTCTTTTCTTCCATCTCTTCGATTATTTCCGGGGAAAGAAACAGCAAGAAAAGGAACTCCAAGAAGGCTCCGTGGCTGCCGTCCCCGTCGCGCCGATAAAGCCGATTGAATCCGCGACCCCGACCCTAACCGAACCGAGCAAAGCAAATGAAGGCAAAGATGAACCCCTCAAAGGCGGAGATAAGCCCATCGGCTCCGACGGAAAATAACGCGTTCTATTACCAAGCCGTTATTTTCGACATGGACGGCACCATCGTCGATACCGATCTCATGATCATCCTTTCTTATTGGGACATGTATCGGAAGTTTCGGCCCGGCTATAAGCCGGCGGCCAAAAAGCTTCTCTCCTTTTCAGGCCCGGCCTTAGAGGATGTGATTAAACAAGAGTTCCCCGATACCCCTTATGAAGAAGCCTATGCTTACTTCCAAAAAGTGTGTCCCCAGTATTATGACGAGACCGTGTATGCGTATCCCGGCTTAAAAGAAGTCTTGATCGAACTTAAAAAAGAAGGGATCAAGACGGCGGTGGTCACCAGCAAATACCGGAGTGCCGCTCTCTATACCTTAAAATTAACCGGGCTCGAAGGTCTGTTTGATTTAGTGATCGCGGGCGATGACGTCACGGCGGTGAAACCGGATCCCGAGGGCGTTTTTAAGGCAATGTGCGATCTGAAGCTTGATAATAAGAACAAGATCCTTTATATCGGGGACACGGTCTACGATTACGAGACGGCGAAGAACGCGGGGGTGCGCTGCATGTTAGTGACCTGGACTCCGCGGGCGCTGCCTCGCGATTTGAAACCCCGTTACTTCTTGGATGCTTGGACTGATTTTTTCTCGGAGGTTCTCCATGGCTAAAACGGTTGATGTCGTCATTATCGGGGCTGGGATCGCCGGTCTCACCGCCGGAATCTATTTGAAGCGGAGCTCCTTAAGCGGAGTCGTCCTCGAAAAGGCGGCCCCGGGGGGTCGTCTTCTCAATATCCACGCGATCGATAACTATCCGAGCGAATCTCTCATTCCCGGCCCGAAACTCGCCGAGAAGATCGTCACCCATGCCGCCGAGTTAGGCGTCGTGCCGGAATATGGCAACGTTCAAGGGGTCCAAAAACAAGGCGATCATTTCTTGGTCGCGACCGATATGGACACCTACGAAGCGAAGGCCGTGATCGTCGCCACGGGCACCACGACGAAAACCCTCGGAGTCCCCGGCGAAAAAGAACTCGCGGGGCGAGGGGTCTCGTATTGTGCGACCTGCGATGGCAATTTCTTTAAAGGAAAAGACGTCGCCCTCATCGGTTACAAAGACCGGGCGATCGAAGAGGCGATCTATTTGGCCTCGATCACCCACCATCTTTATGTTTTCGCCCCCCAGCCTTTTGAAACCACCGAGGCCCATGAACGGACGTTACGTAGCTATAGCAACGTCGACTTCTTCTTTGGAGCCAAACTTTTGGGCATCTTTGGCGAAAAACTTGTGAGTTCCATCAAGGTCGCGTTAGCGGATGGAAGCGAAAAGAGCTATCCGGTCGCTGGCGTTTTCCCCTTAACGGGTGAAAAGTCCTCGACCGATTTCTTAGCGGGCCTTACCCCCGAGAACAAAGCGGGCTTTTTCCTCACCGATTCTCAAATGGCCACGTCGATCCCCGGGGTCTTCGCGGCTGGGGATATCGTCGATAAGAAGTTGCGGCAACTCGTCACCGCCAGCAGCGATGGCGCCTTAGCCGCGACGGCCGCTATCGCCTATGTCCATGGCTTAAAAGCCTAAGCGTCCCTCTACTTTTCTAAATAGAGATAGCCTAGAATAGAGCCGAATCAAGGGAGCAATTATCCATGAAAGCAGCCAAGTATTCGATCTTTGGTCTCGCTGGTGCGATTTTCGTAACATCGGCCGTCCTCTTCTTCCTCTATACCGTCCATGGCCCGATGCAAATCGGAGAAGGCGGCGAAGCCGTCGGCTGGGTTTTGGCCGGCTTAATGGTCTGCATGATGCTGATTTTCATCATCCGGACCATCTTCCTTTCCAAGAAGACCAAACCGGAAACCAAAACCAAACTCTTACCGGTCTACAAAGTGATGAACCAGCTTCATATGCCGATCGGAACCGTCGCGATCGCGACGATGTATCTCCACTTCGCGATGGTGTTCAATATCAATGACCCCAGCAAGATCCACTTGATTACCGGTTACTGCATGGCGGGCTTATTAGCCGCGATCGCGGTTATGGGCTTCATCGGCTTCTTCAATAAGACCCCCTCGCGGAAAGTCTTAGTGATCGTCCACCAGATTCTGGTGGTTCTCGTGATTGCGATGTTCGTGGTTCACCTCGTGGTGAAATAATAGAAACTCTTCGATCAGGTGGGCGGTTCCGCCCACCTTTTCTTTTTGGCACACCGAAAGGCGTGGTGAAGAGGCTATAATGATTCCAGTATGAGTAAATTTGTCATTTTGACTGGAGTCTCGGGCGCGGGCAAATCCACGATCTCGCACGCTTTCGAGGAACGGAACTTCCAAATCGTTGAGAACATTCCCTATGAGGTCTTCCCTTCCTTTTTACGGGCGATCGATCAAAACCCCCTCAAATTCGAGAAGGTCGAATGCGTGGTTCGGCTCGATGACGCCGCCAAAATTATCCCGCTCGTCCGCGCCGATAAACTCTTGGAAACCCAAGTGATTGTTCTCGATTGCTCGGTCCCGGAGTTGCGGAGCCGTTATCGTCTCTCCCGCCATATCCATCCGCTTGAAGCGGCCGGCATGACCTTGGAGCAGGCGATCGCTCACGATAAGAAAACGATGGAACAGGTTCGCCCGTTAGCGGATCTGTATATCGATACGACCGGACTTCAGTCGAACGACCTTCGCAAGACCGTCTTCACTTCGCTCGACGCCGAAAAAGGAACCAAAATGGCGGTGGTTTTCGCCTCCTTTGGCTACAAATACGGGATTCCTCAAGACGCGGAAATCGTCCTCGATACCCGGATTGTTCCGAATCCTTTCTGGGTTAAAGGATTAAAGGAGTTGACCGGGCTCGATCGACCGGTCATCGATTTCCTCGACGCCCAACCCGAATGCCCGATCCTCTTCCAGAAAATGTGCGACTACCTCGATTACTATCTGCCCCGGCTCGAAAAGGAAGGCCGGAGTTTCGTCTTCGTCGATATCGGATGCAGTGGGGGCCAGCACCGGTCCGTTTATTTCGCGGAAAAACTCTATCAACGGTACAAGAAGCAATACCTCTGCTCGATCAATCACCGCGAGTTACCGCGTTACACCAAGAAGTAACGCCATGGAGACCCCGACCGTTTCATTCGCCCAAGAGGCGAAGGAAGAGATCACGCGCCAACCCTGGAGCGATGAATTAAAACGCAGCCTTCTTTCTTCCTATATTAAGATCAATGGCCACCTCCGCCTCTCCGGGGGCAAAGAATCGCTGGAACTCTCGAGCGAAAACGCTCAGATCGCCAAAACCTTATATTCTTTTATTCATGGGCTTTATGGGGTGAGCCTCCGCTTCGCCTATACCCGGGGCATCGGCTTCCATAAACGGGTGAAGTATCACGTGATCGTCGATGAACCCTCCGATATCCTTAATGACCTCGAAGTCGACTTCCTCGAAGGGAAAATTCCCCATAATGCGGTCGCGAATGATGATCTCACCGCCGCCTATTTGGCCGGAGGCTTTTTAGCGGCCGGTTCGGTCAACGACCCCAAAAGCAGCAACTATCACCTCGAAGTTGCCCTGTCCGAAGAAAACTATGCCAAATGGTTCAGCCATATCCTCAATAAGGTTCAGGCCCATCAGTTCACCTCGAAAGTGGCGAAACGCCGGAGCCAATATATCGTCTACATCAAGCGGAGCGACCAGATCAGCGACTTCTTAGTCCTCGTCGGGGCACCCGACAGCTGCCTCAAATTCGAAAACGTTCGGGTCGACCGCGATTTCGCGAATGTCGGAAATCGCCTTCAGAACCTCGACTCCGCGAACTTTTCCAAAACCCTTTCGGCCGGGAAACGCCAAAAGGAAGAGGTCCTCTATTTCGTAAAGACCATCGGGTGGGACCGGATCGATAATCCCAAGCTCAAAGCGTTGATGAAATTGCGGATCGATCACGAAGACGCCACCCTCGATGAACTCGCGGATTTGCTTTCGGAAGAGTTAGCCTCTAGCGTCAGCAAGAGCAACATTAACCACCTGTTCCGTTATCTCCACGAAGAATACAAAAAGGCCCACCATGAGTCATGATTCTTTAACCATTTATGCCCAACTCGGCAAGCGGATTGCTTATCTCCGGGCCGAGAAGAAGCTGAGCCAACTTCAGCTTTCTTTGAACGCCAAAATTAGCAAGAACTATCTCTCCGATTTGGAGAACGGGCGCCGGAATCCGAGCTTAGGAATCCTCAACCGTTTGGCCAAAGCCCTCGACGTCCCACTCGAAGAACTTTTTCGGGGCGTGGTCGCGTTGGATCAATTGCTCTAACGGTAATTTGGTGCGAACTCCTTTTAACTACGTTAACGAGTGGCTATAATAAACACGCAGTTTAATAAGGAGGACTTTAAAAAACATGTCCATCAAACTTGCAATCAACGGATTCGGACGGATTGGCCGTCTCGCTTTCCGCCGCGCCTACGAAGTGGGCGGATTTGAGGTTGTCGCGATCAACGATCTCGTTGACGCGAGCACTCTCGCCTATCTTCTGAAGTACGACACCACCCATCGGGGCTGGCAGCAGAATGAGATCAGCGCCATCGTCAAGAAAGACGAAGCTGGTAACTTCGTCGAGAACTTCCTTGTCTACAAAGGCAAGAAGATTCCGGTTCTCGGCAAAAAAGATCCCCACGATTTAAAATGGGGCGAGTACAAGGTTGATATCGTTTTGGAATGCACCGGTCGCTTAAAGACCCGGGCCGATGGCCAAGTCCATCTTGATAATGGCGCCAAAGGCGTCATCATCTCGGCTCCGTCCTCGGACAAAGACATTCCGACTTTCGTCTATGGTGTTAACACCAACAAACTCGTTCCGGAAATGCAGATCATCTCCGGCGGTTCCTGCACGACCAACTGCTTAGCCCCGGTCATGAAGGTTCTTCTTGAGAAATACGGCGTCAAGGGTGGCTTTATGACCACTGTTCACGCCTACACCAACGACCAGACCACCCTCGACCTCGCCAAAGGCGACTTCCGTCGGGGCCGTGCTGCCGCTGCCAACATTGTTCCGACCACGACTGGCGCTGCTAAAGCGATCAACCTCGTGATCCCGGAGCTCAAGGGCAAACTCATGGGCGGAGCGATTCGTGTTCCGGTCATCGATGGCTCCTTGGTCGACCTCTCCCTCGTTTTGGAGAAGCCGGTTGCTGATGCCGCTGAAGTCAATGCTGCGATGAAGGCTGCTTCGGAGAAAGAACTCAAAGAAGTCCTCGGCTACACCGAAGATCAGATCGTGAGCTCCGATATCCTTGGCCGCACCGAAGGCTCGATCTTCGATGCCACCCAAACCGTCATCTTCAGCGATCCCTCTGGCATCCAGCATGTCAAAGTCGTGTCCTGGTACGATAACGAATACAGCTTCACTTGCCAATATATCCGCCTCGCTGGCGAATACGGCAAGGTCTTAGGCTGCAAGTAATTTCGGCCTTTTGATCCGAAACTTAGGACGTCGCTCCCTCGGGAGAGGCGTCCTTTTGTTTTTCCCTCCTTCGCCATATCAGTAATATTTGGTACTCACCCTTATAGGGTGTAAGATAAAACCAAATAAGGAGAACATAGGAACTATGTTAACTGTTGAAGACCTGAAAGACTTAGAAGGCAAGAAAGTCTACGTCCGTGTCGATTTTAACGTCCCGCAAAAGGGCGGCGTGATCCGCGATGATAACCGGATCAAAGCGGCGCTTCCGACCATCAAGTATCTCGTGAAGAAAGGGGCTCGCGTTGTTTTGATGAGCCACCTTGGCAAGATCGATTGGAAGAAGGGCACCCCCGAACAAATCGAACAAGAGAAGAAAGATAACGATATGGCGCCGGTCGCTAAGCGGCTTGGCGAACTCCTCGCTCCGACGATGGTGAGCTTCTGCCCGGTCACTCGTGGCGAACAATTAAAGTATTTCGTGAACGCCTTAAAAGATGGCGAAGTCCTGCTCGTTCAGAACACCCGCTATGAAAAGGGCGAAGAGAAGAATGATCCCGAACTCGCCAAAGAATGGGCGAGCTTAGTCGATGTCTTCGTGATGGATGCGTTCGGCTCGGCTCACCGGGCTCACGCCTCGACCGTCGGCGTTCCTTCGATCTTAAAAGCTGAAGGCAAGCAAGTCGCTGAAGGCTATCTCATGATCAAGGAAGTCGATAACCTCACTCGCTGCGTCGATGTGAAGGCCGAAGATCGTCCTTATATCGCCATCTTAGGCGGCTTAAAGGTTTCCGATAAGATCAAAGTCATCGACACCCTTTTAAAGAAGTGCGACAAGATTTTGATCGGCGGCGCCATGGCCTATACCTTCAAGAAGGCCTTAGGCAAGAAAGTGGGCAATTCGCCGGTCGAAGACGATCAGCTCGCTTACGCCAAGAAATGCTACGAAGAAGCCAAGGGCAAAATCGTCCTTCCGGTCGACGCGATCGTGGGCGATGCCTTCGATCCGGCGGTCCGCAAAGTCATCAAGACGGTCGGCGAAGATGTCCCCGATGGTCTCCAAGGCTTAGATATCGGCCCGAAGACCGAAGCCTTATTTGCCAAAGAAATTGCCAAGGCCCACATGATTTTCTGGAACGGCCCGATGGGCGTCTTTGAGCAAAAAGAATTCCAGCACGGCACCATCGCCGTCTGCGAAGCGATCGCGAAGCTCCAAGGCAAAGCCTTCACCGTCTGCGGTGGTGGCGATTCGGCCTCGGCGGTCAAACAATTCGGTTTCAAAGATAAGTTCTCCCACGTCTCCACCGGTGGCGGCGCCTCGCTCGAAATGATCGAGAATGATGGCCACCTCCCTGGCGTCGACGTTCTGAAATAAGGCGACTCGACATGCGGAAAAAATTACTATTAGGCAACTGGAAGATGAACAAGACCCCCGCCGAGGCCAAGGCTTTTGCCTTAGCTTCGAAGGAGATGGTCGATTTCGCGGTCAGCCACGAGATCGACGTCGGGGTCGCTCCGACCTATGTCTGCCTAGAAACGGTTCTTGAAAACCGGAATCCGAAGTTGATTGTGGCCGCCCAAAACTGCAACCAATTCGATCATGGCGCTTATACCGGTGAAATCAGCATTCCGATGCTTCAAGCCCTCGGCGTGAATTGGTGCATCATCGGCCACTCCGAGCGCCGCGGCTACGATAATGAAACCAGCGAAAAGTGCAATGCCAAGATCAAAGCGCTTCTCGCGGCGGGAATGACCCCGGTCTATTGCTGTGGCGAGTCCTTAGCGACCTATGAAAAAGGCGAAACGAAGAAATTCGTCGCCGAACAAATCAAGGTCGGTTTAGCGGGCTTAACCCCAGAACAAGCGGGCAAAGTCGTGATCGCTTATGAGCCGATTTGGGCGATTGGGACTGGCAAGAGCGCGACCAAAGAGACCGCGGAAGATACGATCGGATTCATCCGGCGTTCCTTACGCGAAGCCTTCGGCAATGTCGCCCTTGATATGCGAATCCTCTATGGTGGTTCGGTCAAACCCGAGAACATCCATGACTATATGTCGGAACCCGACATCGACGGTGCCTTGGTCGGCGGCGCTTCCTTAGCCCCCGAAAGTTTCCAAGGCTTGATTGCGAACCTGGTGAAGTAAGATGGAACAGACCATTGATCAAGAGGGAAAGCGCGAGCAATCGCGCCTCCTCGCCCGGGTCTTTGGCTATATGGCCATTGGCCTTGCGGTCACGGCGATTACGAGTTTCCTCGTCGCTTATGGTTTTGCGACTTGGATCGTGAAAGGCGACTCGACTGTCGCTGGAACGACCTACACGGTCCTCATGATCGTGTCGGGGATTGCCTTATTCGTCGATACGATCGTGATGATGGTGATGTTGCGGAAAGACAACCATTCGCTTTGGGTGCCTTACATCCTCTATACCATCATCATGGGTTTCTTCCTCAGCTCCTTTATGCTGATCGGGGTGCCGATGGAGATGTTCGCCGAGGCATTTGGCATCACCGCCCTCACCTTCTTAGTGATGTTCTTCATTGGCTACTTCAGCCCCGCCAACCTCAATTGGCTCGGGATGATCGCCTTAGGACTCCTCTTCAGTTTCCTCTTCATCGCTAGTTTCTTTGGGATTGCCTTCCTCATCGTGGGCGCTTGGCAAGCCTATTGGTGGATGGAGCTCATCTGCTGCGTCGTCGTCTCGGTCTTCGTCCTCATCGTGGTCGCGGTGGATGGCTATCGGTTAAAACAAATTGCAGCCCAAGGGGTCGTGAGCAACAATTACGCCCTCTACTTGGCCTTCAACATGTATACCGACTTCATCTCGATCTTCATCCGGGTCCTATATCTTCTGATGTTAGCGAAGAGCAAGAACTGAAGAAAATCATCCGTTGATCCTTACCCCAAGATGAACTATCTTGGGGTTTTTCTTTGGCCCCATTAGAATAGAAGCATGAACTCGGCGATTGAACTCTCGCTCATCTGCCCGTGCTACAACTCGGGCAAATATTTGGCGATTGCCTTAGAAAGCGTCCTGAAACAAAAGACCACCCATTCTTTTGAGGTTGTGGTGGTGATGGATCCGAGCAGCGACGATACTGCGGCGGTTCTTTCTTCTTTTCACGACCCTCGGATCCGGGTGATCAGCAACCCCAAACGCCTCGGGATTGGCTTATCGCGGCGCCAAGGTCTTGAAGCGGCCAAAGGAACGTATATCGGATTTCTTGATGCCGACGATTTCTTGGAGCCGAGTTACGTCGAGACGATGCTTCAGACCTTATTGACCCACCAAGCCGATGCGGTCGACTGCAATTTCTTCGTCTTCAATGATCAAAGTAAGCAAGAACATCCGGCGCCCTTACGGGGTCCGGAACGGACCCTTTCGGCTTTGAAGGCCGAATCCTGGCTTTTAAATGACCAGAAGATCCGGGGATTCCTTTGGACCAAAGTCTTCAAAAAGAGTTTGCTCCTCAACCCGAGCATCAGCTTACCGACCGGTTATCTCTTCGAAGATATGCCGATCGCCTTCGCCGCCTTTAGCTACGCCAAGAAAATCGTTTATCTCCATCAGCCCCTTTATCATTACCGCAAAGCCTATGAAGCTTCGGCCACCTCTAAGCCCCAACCCCATCGGGCTTTGGAGCATCTCAATAGCTTTGCTCTCATTCGGATTTTCGCCGATCGGAGCGGCAATCGGGCCTTAGTCCAGATCGTCCGGCATCGCTACTTCCGGATGAAACTCTCACTCCTCTATGATTTAAGTCTAGCCAGAAAAGCCGGTTTGTCGAAAAAAGAAGCCCATCTTCTCCGGCGGAAATTACGGTTAATCAAGCAGAAAAAGCCGTTATCCTTGGAGAATCAAACGTGGTCGCCTCTTTTAGCGGAAGCATTTCGGAAGTAAAATTATTTTTAGATGTTACGATTTAGACATACCTTATATATAAGGAGGTAAAGAAAATGGCTAAATTCTATCGCTGCAAAGAATGCGGGAACATCGTCGGCCTGATTAAGGAAGGTGGGGGCACCCTCACTTGCTGTGGGGCCGCGATGGAAGAAATCATCCCGAACACCCAAGAAGGCGTCGCGACGGAGAAGCACATTCCGCTCGTTCACGAAGAAAACGGCAAAGTCTACGTCCAAGTCGGTGCGACCTTACACCCGATGGTGGAGGATCATTACATCGAATGGGTCTACCTTTTGACCGATCAAGGGGCCCAGCGAAAGATCTTGAAACCCGGGATGGAACCGAAGGTTGTCTTCCAGATCGCCGAGAACGAAGTGGTGCTTGAAGTGCTCGCGTACTGCAACAAACACGGTCTCTGGGCGGCTAAATTAGATTAAATTTTTGGTCAACCAAAACCGAATTCCTTCGACCCGAAGCCGTTTTCCCCTAAAGGGGAAGACGGTTTTCATTTTTCCCCCTTGACACGTGCGTACGCGTGAGTAAACTTATCAACAATCGCGCCTTTTGAGTAGGGACGCGGTTGATCCTCAGTTCGAATCGGACGAATTCGCAACAAAAATACGAAATAGTTCCGATGATGCCTGAATAAATAACGAAAGTTAGAAAATTCATTGACATCAAAAATTGAGGCGAATATACTATTCAAGCGCACAACTTGCGAGGGAGACCTCGGTCACAGAGTGACTTGTGCGTGACTGATCTTTGAAAACTAAACAGATTGACAACAAACACTAAAACGTCGATTCTTTATTGAATCAAAACCAGATAATTTAAAATGAACTAGATCTAACTTATTGAGAGTTTGATCCTGGCTCAGGATGAACGCTGGCGGCGTGCCTAATACATGCAAGTCGAGCGGGTGCAGCAATGCATCAGCGGCGAACGGGTGAGTAACACGTAGGTAACCTGCCTTCGAGACTGGGATACCCAGGGGAAACCTTGGCTAATACCGGATAACAACTTGGAACACATGTTCCGAGCTTGAAAGTCGCTTCGGCGACACTCTTAGATGGGCCTGCGGCACAGTAGCTGGGTG
>Ga0183101_1000062_pt5 | contig 20853 bp, 18 predicted proteins | sample Biomet3_FD_127790 | JGI IMG/M metagenome (GOLD analysis project Ga0183101, IMG submission 127790) | Microbial communities from bioreactor (seeded with sewage sludge) at LBNL, California, USA - Biofuel metagenome 3 | ecosystem: Engineered > Bioreactor > Anaerobic > Unclassified ...
TTTTCTTTCAAATCGGCCAAAACATTCAGGGCAGGCCCGGTTTTTCCAGATGAAACCAGCCAATTTTCCTGCATAGGTGCAAAAATCCTGCGGATACTATCTTTTGCAAAGCTGGAAAAAACCATAAAGGAGTTTTCAATATGAAGGCAACAGGAATTGTGCGCAGGATCGACGATCTCGGCAGGGTCGTCATTCCCAAGGAAATTCGCCGCACCATGCGTATCCGCGAGGGCGACCCGCTGGAGATTTACACCAGTCGGGACGGCGAGGTGATTTTTAAAAAATATTCCATGCTGGGCGGCGTGGAGGAATTTGCGGCCCAGACCTGTGAAACGCTCAGTAAAAGCACGGGCTTTATCTGCGCCGTGACCGACCGTGACACGGTGGTGGCCGTGGCCGGCGGCGGGCGGCGGGAGATGTTGGGAAAGCCCGTCACCCCCGAGCTGGAACAGATCATGGAGAGCCGGAAAATCTATCAGAGCACTCCCGAGAGCACTCCAGTCCCGGTGGTGGACGGCGCAGACAAGCTGAGCGTCGCGGTGGCGGCGCCCATTCTGTCCGAGGGCGATCTGCTGGGCCTTGTTCTGATGGTCAGCCAGGAGCCCCGTTCCGCCACCGGGGAAACGGAGTACAAGCTGGCCCAGACGATCGCGGCCTTTCTGGGGAAGCATATGGAAAACTGAAGCGCTGCGCCTGAAGCAAAAAAGGGAGGCTGCCGCATTCCGCGGCAGCCTCCCTGCGATATACCTATTATAATATACAGCGCTGTTCCGTCTCAGGTCCCGGAGGGACTGGCCACGATGAACAGATGGTCGTTGCCGCCCTCGTCGTCGGTAAAGGTGTTGTAAGTCGTGAAGTTATACATCAGCCGCTCGGCGGGATAGACGCCGTAGCCGTCCTGATCGTGGTCCGTGGTGTCGTAGGGATCGGCGACCAGAAACACGTCGTCCTGCTCCGTCTTGGTCCCCATGGTGTCGTAGCCGATAATCACCTGCCAGTGTCCGCCCCAGTCGTTCCAGCAGATCATAACCGGTTTTCCCTCCGCCAGCCAGCCCTGGATGTCGTCCATCCCGATGCCGTCCGGCCGGTCGTAGGTCGTAATCATATCGAAACCGCCCACTCCATTGAAAATGTCCATTGCCTGGCGGAGCGTGGTCCCGGGATAATCCCCATAGTCCTTTTCGCTGAGCTTGTGGCGCAGGGCGGCCAGGGTGCTCTCGTTCCAGTCGCCCAGCTTTCCGTACCAGTTCAGCACCATCAGCGCCGCGTCAACGCCGCAGGACCACTCGCTGGTCTGCTGCTGCGTTTTAAAATTGTGGAGCACGGTCAGCGTATCAGTGGACTCCATGTCGTACACATCGGGGTGGGCAAAATACGGGGAGTCCTGATGATCCCCGTCCCGCTCCACGGAATCCGCGCCATCCGCGGCGGAAAGGTCTGTCGCATAGGGAATTTTCATTTCATCCGTAAAGTTTTCCGAACTCTCGGAAACAGCCGCATCCGCGGAGCTCACGGCAGTAGAAGCCGTTTTGTCATCGGCGCACCCGGACAGCAAGCTCATAAGCATCAATGCCGCCAGCACCATCGTGACCGTTTTTTTCATCTCTCGATCTCCTTTTATTGGGTTCTTTCCCCTTTCAATTTCCGCCTTTGGGCGGATTGATCGAATTATAGCGGAAAGCGGCCGCGGATGCAATCCTTTTTCCCGTTTTTTCATGGAATTTTTTGTTTTTCCTCTCCCTATCTTAATTTTCCATAAAATTCAATTTATTTTGGAGCGTTTTTAGGAAAAATCATCCGCGCCTCGCTGCCGCCCGCTTTTTGTCAAAATCATTTGTCTTTAATGAGCGCACGGATTTATGCATAAATATGTTTCTCTCGCAGATGCCGCTTTCGCACCGCATATCTGCGAATTTATTGTAATTTATCGTATATTTTAATTTTCCATAAATTAAAGTCTGAAATTTTATTCTTCTTTGATGTATTTATGTAAAAATTTCACAATCTGGCATAGGTCATACCGCGTTCCTTTGGGATATCTGTTCATCCGGCAAAATTCCGCTTCGCAAAAATATCCTTTTTGTGGAATTTGAACCTTGTGCTTTTCCAGAATCGGGCTAAACTAAAAACAATTATTCGTCCGGGAGAGACAACCGTCGGCCGCGGCCGGGTTCGGCGGAGGATCGCCCGCGCGGGTAATGGAGGGTGTATGAGAGAAAATTTAATATGAGGAGAGGTACTTATGACATTTGCAGACCTGATTGCAAAGATCGACGGTATCGTCTGGGGACCTGTCATGCTGGTGCTGCTGGTCGGCACCGGTGTCTTTCTGACGATCCGGGTCGGTTTTCTGACCTGGCGCAATCTGGGCTACGCGCTTCACAGCGTAGTCAGTAAGGAAGCCCGTACCAAAGACCGCGGCACCGGAGACGTTTCGCCGTTCTCCGCCCTGATGACCGCTCTGGCGGCTACCATCGGCACCGGCAACATCGTGGGCGTCGCCACGGCTCTGGCCTCCGGCGGCCCCGGCGCGCTTGTGTGGATGGAGCTGTCCGCGGCTTTCGGCATCACCTCCAAGTTCTCCGAGTGCATGCTGGCTGTCAAGTATCGCGAGGTCAACGAAAAGGGCGAGATGTCCGGCGGCCCGATGTACGTGATGAAAAAGGCGCTGAAGAACAAGACGCTGGGCGTTGTGATGGGCTTTTTGTTCGCATTCTTCGCCGTGGTCGCCTCCTTCGGCATCGGCGACATGACCCAGGCCCACTCCATCGCGGATTCCGTCTTTGATACCTTCGCTGTCCCCCAGTGGATCGTGGGCGCGATCATCACGGTGCTGTCCCTGGTCATTGTCATCGGCGGCATCAAGAGCATCTCCAGAGTTTCCTCCATCGTGGTCCCGGTGATGGCCGTGTTTTACATGGTGGGCGGCCTCATCGTGATTTTCGGCAACATTCAGAATCTTCCGGCCGGCCTGGCCGTGATTTTCAAGATGGCGTTCTCCGCCAAGGCTGCCGCCGGCGGCTTCGCGGGCACCATCACCACCTCGATTCTGGGCGCGGCGCGCTATGGCGTTGCCCGCGGCTGCTTCTCCAATGAAGCCGGCATGGGCTCCGCGGCCATTACCGCCGCCTCCGCCACTACCGACAATCCCGTGCGTCAGGGCTATATCAACATGACCGGCACTTTCTTTGATACCATCGTCATCTGCACCGTGACCGGTCTGACCATCGCCTCCTCCGGCGTTCTCGGCAGCGTCGGCGCGGACGGCAAAGTCGTCACCGGCGCCGCTCTGACCATTGCCGCGTTCGAAACCGTCCTGGGGCGCACCGGCGCCATTCTGGTCACCATCAGCATTGCGCTGTTTGCGTTCTCCACCATCATCGGCTGGGAGTATCACGGCGAAAAGGCCTTTGAATATCTGTTCGGCATGAAGCCCGTCATGCTCTACCGCGTGGTGTTCGCGCTGGTGGCCTTTGTGGGCGCCACCCAGTCCCTGGACGTGGTGTGGAACATCTCCGATATCTTCAATGCTCTGATGGCGATTCCCAATCTGATTACTCTGCTGCTCCTGTCCGGCGTCATCGCCAAGGACATCAAGGCGTTCCAGCCGGAGATTGCTCTCCAGCGGAAGGCCTGGAAGGAGCAGAAATCCGGAAAGGCGAGCTCCGAAAATGAGGAAGCCGCCTGATTTTCCCCCCTTGTCAGGAAAAGGTTAGACGCGCGCGGACCGGAATTCGGCCCCGTATGAAAGCCCCTCTTGCATGCGGTTTCCGTCCGCTGCTGACTGTCTGCCTGTTCCCTTGCGGCGTCCCGCGTTTCGCGGGGCGCCGTTTCCTTTTGCTCTTTTGCGGAAAACCCGGAATTTTTCGCCCCGGAGTTGCAATTTTCACTGAAAATGGTATGATAGGGAGCGATCCCAACAGATTTTAAGCAAAGGACTTGATCGTAATGACGAAAATTGACATTGTCTCCGGCTTCCTGGGCGCCGGCAAGACGACTCTCATCAAAAAATTGCTGGCGGAGGCTTTTCAGGGCGAAAAGCTGGTGCTGATCGAAAACGAGTTCGGTGAGATCAGCATCGACGGCGGCTTTTTGAAGGACTCCGGCATCCAGATCTCGGAGATGTCCTCCGGATGCATCTGCTGCTCTTTGGTGGGCGACTTCGGCCGCGCGCTCAAGGACGTGCAAAAGCAGTTCAATCCCGACCGCATCCTCATCGAACCCTCCGGCGTGGGCAAGCTCAGCGATGTGGTGGTGGCCGTGCAGAACACCATCAAGGAGGACCCGGAGCTTCAGCTCAACAGCTTCGTCACCGTGGCGGATGCGTCCAAAGTGAAGGTCTATATGAAGAATTTCGGGGAATTCTATAATAACCAGGTGGAGAGCGCGGGCACCATCATCCTCTCCCGCACCCAGAAGCTGACGCCCGAAAAGCTGGAGGCCGCCGTGGCTATGCTGCGGGAGAAAAACCCCGGCGCCGCCATTATCACCACCCCCTGGGACCAGCTGGACGGCAAGACCATTCTCTCCGCCATCGAAAAGTCCTCTCTGGCGGACGAGCTGCTGGCGAAGATTCATGCGGAGCACGAGGCCGAGGACGACGACGATGACGACGACGAGTGCTGCCACCATCATCACGACGGCCACGACGAACACGACGAGCATGAACATCACCACCATCACGACGACGACCATGAGGAGCACGAACACCACCATCACGACGACGACGGCCATGACGAGCACGAGCATCACCATCACGACGACGACGGCCATGACGAGCACGAGCATCACCATCATCACCATCACGCCGACGAGGTGTTCACGAGCTGGGGCGCCGAGACGCCCAAGACCTTCCCGGAGAGCGAGATCGCGTCCATCCTCAAGAAGCTGGATTCCGGCGACTACGGCAAGATTCTCCGGGCCAAGGGCATCGTCCCCGCCGGAGACGGCAACTGGATCAACTTCGACTTTGTGCCCGGCGAGAGCGACGTGCGCAAGGGCTCTCCGGATTACACCGGCCGCCTGTGCGTCATCGGCTCGGAGCTGAAAGAGGACGCCCTGAAAACGCTGTTCGGCATCTGAAGCCGCTACACGACTTTACTGTAAAGGACTTTTACTGTCATGGATATTCCTGTTTATCTGGTGGTCGGCTTCCTGGACGGCGGCAAGACCAATTTTATCAACGGCTGTCTGGAGGACGGCTTTGCCCGCAGCGACCGCACGCTGCTCCTCTCCTGTGAGGAGGGCGAGGAGGACTACGAAAAAAACGCACTGGACAATGTCACCGTGGTCCGCATCGAGGAGCAGTCGGAGCTGACCTGCTCGTTCCTCAAGGAGTGCGAGAAGAAGTACAAGCCTAAGCAGGTCCTCATTGAATACAACGGTATGTGGATGCTGGAGCCTCTTTTTCGGGACATTCTGCCCGCCAACTGGGTGCTCTATCAGATCATGTGCTTTGTGCAGGCTTCCACCTTCGATCCCTATGCCAAGAACATGGGCCAGCTGATGATGGAGAAGATCACCAACGCCGACATGATTGTATTCAACCGCTGCAGCGAGGAGCTGCGGGCCTCCCTGCGCAAGCGCAATCTGCGGATGGTGAACCGCCGGGCAGACATCTATCTTGAAAACGACGACGGCACCTCCGAGGACTATCTCACGGGAGACGAGTGCCCTTTCGATCTGACGCAGGACGTGATCGATATTCCGGACAGCGATTTCGGCGTCTGGTATGTGGACGTCATGGATCACCCGGAGCGCTATCAGGACAAGCTGATTCACACCAAACTCGTGATGTGCCACTCCAAAAAGTATCCCGGCGTCTCCTGCCCCGGCCGGTTCGCCATGGTCTGCTGCGCCAAGGATGTGACGTTTTTGGGCCTCATCGCCAGAGGCGAGCACCTGGACCAGTATAAAAACCGGGACTGGATCGAGGTCACGGCCCGCATGACCGTGGAGGATCACCCCGCCTACAAGGGAAAGGGACCGGTCATGAACCTCACCGCCATCAGCCCCTGTGAAAAGCCCGCCGATGAAGTCGTGTCGTTCTGAGACGGCACGGTCCGTGGTTTTTCCGCCTTTTTTGATACGTTTCGTGATATTTTTATGAAATAATACCCTCCGTTGTCGGATTTTGCCGACGCGGAGGGTATTTCCCTGCGGGGAGGCGGCGCCCCGCCTTGCTTTTTCTCCGCAAACCGATATAATAGGAATATCGCGGACAAAAGCGCCGCAAGTTTCATCCGGAAAGGACCCCTGCCTTTGAAAAGAGCGAAAAAAATCCGTCCCGCCCCCTGCTGCCAGCTGGGACTGGTCCCCTCCCTTCTGCTGACGATCCTGCTGGCGGGCGTCAGCACGCTGCTGTGCCTCTGGGTTCAGCCCAACAGCCTGCGCACGGTGCTCTCCGGTTTTGCCGGACAGCCGCTTTTGATCGTACTGAACTGTCTGCCCATCGGCCTGCTGCTGGCGGGCTTTGCCGTGCTGTTCCGCAACGTGTTCTCCTCCGCCGCGCTGGTGGGCACCTGCTGCGCGTTTTTGTCGCTGGCGAACCGGATCAAGCTGGACGTGCGGGACGAGCCGGTGTTTCCCCGGGATCTCACCCTTGTAAAAGAGGTGGGCAGCGCCGTTGGAACCTACAACATTCACTGGCCCTGGCTGGTCATCGGCGTCATTTTGTGCTTTATGTTTCTGATGAAGGGCTGCGCCCGGCTGGTGGGCTGCCGGCCGTTTCCGGTGCCCTCCCTGCGGGGGATGGGAGGCAGGCTTGCCGGGCTCGCCGCCTGTGTCGCCGTGCTGGTGTCTTTGATCTTCACGGTCTATGCCTCCAACAGCCTCTATAATTCCTTCTCTGTTTCCAACGCCTACTATATCCCCTCCGTATTCAACGAGCTGGGATTTCCCTATTGCTTCTGCCACAACTTTACCACTTATGCCGTGACCCGGCCGGAGGGCTTCAGCCGCGCGCAGGCGGAGCAGTGGGATTCCGGCGGCACGTCCGGTCAGGGTAAGCCGGTCCACGTCATCATGGTGATGAACGAAGCGTTCTCCGACGTGACGGACAACTCCGCCTTCACCTATTCCAAGGCGGACGATCCGCTGCCCAATCTCCACGCTCTGCGCGCCGACCCCCACTGCCTTTCCGGCCATGTAGTGGTGCCCGGTTTTGCCGGCGGCACCGCCAACACGGAGTTTGACGTGCTGACGGGAATGCAGACCAACGCCCTGTCGGCCTCCACCACCTCCGCCTTCCGGGCGGTCAACCGGAATCTGGACAGTCTGTTCCGGGTCTTCGGCGGCGACGGTTACGACACGCTGTTCATGCACCCCGGCGACGCCTGGTTTTACAACCGTGAAAACGTCTATCAGTGGCTCGGCGCAAAGCGCATCTTGTTTGCCGACGACATGAAGGACCTCCAATACAAGGGCCGCTGGGTCACGGACGCATATATGGCCGGGCAGATCGAACAGCAATTTGAATCTGCCGTCTCCTCCGGAAAGACGCTGTTCAACTATACCACTACGATCCAAAACCATATGTCCTATACGGCGGACAAATACGGCAACGGATATGTTTTTCCGCCCGTCCAGTCCTCCGCCGACCTCTCCGCAGAGGCAAAAACCCTTCTCTCCGTCTATATCGAGGGGGCCCGGGACGCGGACGCCATGCTGGGCGAGCTGACCTCCTATTTCCGCGCCTCCGGCGAGCCGGTGGTGCTGGTGTTCTGGGGCGACCATCTGCCCTATCTGGGCGACAACCAGCTGTGCTACAAGGAGCTTGGCATGGGCCTCACGCCGGAGGACGGCGGCAGCGAGAGCTATCTCAAATCCTATGAGACTCCCTATGTCATCTGGGCCAATGACGCCGCGGCCGACGCGCTGGACTGGAATACCGCCGCGGCCGGTCTGCAGCTGCCCAAGGACGGCGTCATCAGCGCCTGCTACCTGGGCGCGACGGTGCTGGAGCTGACGGGCCGGAGCGGCGAGTCCCCGTGGTTTGAAACGCTGGCGCAGGCCCGCCGTGAGCTGCCGGTGATTCAAAAGGGCACCTGCGTGCTGGCGGACGACTCCATCACGGCGGAAAACAGCCTCTCCTCCTCGCAGGCGGAGCTGCTGTCCAAACTGCGCTGCTGGAGCTATTACAAACTCAAGTACAAGGAGATCGGCTGATGCGGGAAAAGAGCCGCGAGGCGGCATTCTGCGGCGTGCTGGCCGCTCTGGCGGAGACGGTGCTGCTGCTGGGCGGCGTCATTCCCGCCGCCACGTTCTGCTGTCCCCTGCTGGCCATGTTTCTTCTGCTGCCCGTGCGGTCGGAGTTCGGTCCCCGGGCCGCGGTCAGCGCGGTCGGCGCGGTGGCGCTGCTGGCTGTGCTGCTGGTTCCCGACCGGGAGCTGGCGGCGGTCTACTGCTTTTTCGGCTGGTATCCGCTGCTCCGCCCGCGGCTGGAGCGGCTGCGTCCCCTCCCGCTGCGGGTAGGCGCAAAATTGCTGTACTGCAACGCGGCGATTTTCATGCTCTACGGCCTTTTGCTCTTTCTTTTCCGCCTGGAGACCGTGTCCGCGGAATTTGCCGCGGCGTCCCGGCCTCTGACGGCACTGCTGCTGGTTTTGGGCAACGCCGTTTTTCTGATCGCGGACCGGGCTCTGGGAAAGCTGGAGCTTCTTTGGCAGACCCGGCTGCGGCGGAGATTTTTTCCCGGCGGAAACTGATTCCGCGGACGGCTTTTCAGAGGCTTCTTCCCCGCCGAGGAACGCCGCCCAAGGCGGAAAAGGAGACTTTCCCGGTTCAGACTGCTGCTAAAAAAAGCACGGCTCAAAGAGCCGTGCTTTTTTTAGCAGCTTATGGCCGCTCTGGAAGCCGGAGCGCCTCTTTGGAGGCCCGTCCGGCATTCGGTCATTCGTCGTCCGGTTTAAACGCGTCCGCCACGGCGCTGGCCTGATCGCTGGTGATCGTGCCGTCCTCAATGAGGCTTTGGAGCGCAGTCTGAAGCGGATTCGAGCCGTCCGACACATCCTCGTTTTTCGTGCTCAGCGCACTTGCGACGCTGTCCTGCTGATCGCTGGTGATGGTTCCGTTGTCCACCAGGCTCTGGAGCAGCTGGCTGATATAGTCCGTTTCATCGTCCTCTTCGTCGTCGGTTTCACCGCCTGCGCCGCCGGAGGGAGGCGGAGGCGGCGGGGCCATCTTGCCTTTGACGGCAGAGCCGTCCGCGGCGGCGCCGCTGTTCTCCGCACCGCTCAGAGCCGACGACGAGTCGACGCCCGCATCCTCAGGAGGCGTCAGCGCGCCTGCAATGGCCTCCTCCTGATCGCTGGTGATCGTACCGTCGCTCACCAGGGAATCCAGCGTCGTCTTGAGGGGATTCGATCCCTCCGAGACATCGACGGACGAGGAATTCATGGCATCCTCGATCGCGGACGCCTGATCGTCGGTGATCGTTCCGTCGCTCACCAGGGAATCGAACGCATCCGAATAGGCGGACGCCGGAGATCCCTTGGACTCACGCGCGGAGTAGGCGGCGTATGCGTCGCTGCTGATCTCGAAAGAATCCGTTTTCATTCCGGTGGAGTTTCCCACCGCGCCGACGGAAGCGGAGCTGCTCCCGGTGCCTGAGCTTCCCGTGCTCTGGGCCGATTTCTGCGTCTGCTGGGACTGCTGGAAAAGCATTGCGAGGTAACTGTATGAATCGCTGCTGTTTTCAACTTTCATCCTTATCATCTCTTTTGAAAGATTTAGCATCCATGCCGCATTTGATCCTTTTGCATCTATCGTCGATTTTTATAAAAGTTTAATGCAAAACGCTAAAATAGGCCTTAAATTTTAAAAATTGTGGGATTTTTTCAATATTTATAGAACAAAACCAAAGATTTTGCTTTATTTTGTTTGTCGTTTCGATTTTGTTCCTCTTAGCTCTCCGCTCTCGTCTGTTTTGTTCACTTTCCGTTATTTTTTGTGATTTTTCTCGTTTTGTTTCGCTTTTTATTTAGAATTGTGAGCAAAATGAAATGGGCAGCGTTTGCTGCTCTTGGGAGCTGAAAATGAAATTTTATTCATTCAAACGAAAAAAGGGGCGGGGCAGGCCGTCCAGATGAAAGCCTGCCCCGTCCTTTTTTATAATATTCCGTCCTTGCTTTCTCACCGTTCGCCCCGCTTCCCCGCCGTGTATGCGGGGGCGCGGCAGAGAATGCCGATCAGCAGAGGGTATCCAGAACGTGCTTAAGGTCGGCGATAATGTCCTCCGGGTCCTCCAGACCGACGGAGATGCGCACCAGGCCCTCGGAGATGCCCGCGGCGGCCAGTTCCTCGGGAGAATAGGTGGAATGGGTCATGGAGGCCGCGTGCTCCACCAGCGTCTCGGCGTCGCCCAGGGAGACGGCGATGGTGCACAGCTCCAGCTTGTTCAGCGCGGAGGCGACGGAGGCGCGGTCGGCCTTGAGTTCAATGGACATCATGCCGCCGAAGTCCTTCATCTGCCGCGCCGCGATCTCGTGGCCCGCGAAGTCCGCCAGTCCGGGATAGTAGACCTTGGCCACGGCGGGATGGCCGTGCAGGAACTCCGCCACCTTGTGGGCGTTGGAGCAGTGGCGCTCCATGCGGATATCCAGCGTCTTGAGGCCGCGGGCGATCAGGAAGGCGTTGAACGGGCTCATGACCGCGCCGGTCATATCCTTAAGGCCAAAGGTGCGGCACTGGGCAATAAAGTCCGCGGAGCCGATAATGAAGCCCGCGATCACGTCGCCGTGGCCGTTGATATATTTGGTGGCGCTGTGCACGACCACGTCCGCGCCGTGCTCCAGCGGGCGCTGGAGATACGGGGAGGAAAACGTGTTGTCCACGATCACGCGGATGGCGGGGTTGAACTTGTGGACGGTGCCGGCGATGGCGGCAATGTCCAGCACCTTCAGCGTGGGATTGCAGGGAGTCTCGAAATAGACCACCTTGGTCTTGGCGGAAAGATGCTTTTTCAGATTTTCCGGCTTGCTCAGATCGGTGAACGTCACTTTGACGCCAAACTGGGTCATGCCGTGATTCAAAAGGGAATAGGTGCAGCCGTACAGCGTCTCGTCCGCAATGATCTCGTCGCCCGCAACGACAGAGGACCACAGCGCCGCGGAGATGGCGCCCATGCCGGAGGCGGTGGCCAGCGCGGCCTCGCCGCTCTCCAGAGAAGCCAGCTTCATCTCCACCTGCGTCAGCGAGGGATTGGCCAGCCGGGAGTAGATGTAGCCCGGCTCTTCGCCGGCAAACCGCGCGCCGCCCTGCTCCACGGAGTCGAATTCAAACGTGGAGGTCTGGTAGATGGGGGTGCACAGGGCGCCCGTGGAATCCTTGATCTTGCCGACATGGATCTGCCGGGTGGCAAAGCCGTACTTCTTTTCACTGTTCATAGTATGCAATAGCTTCCTTTCTGTTCTCTGCCCGCTGTGCGGGCAGGCCGTACCGGAGCGTATGTTGGAATGCGTTTTTCCGCCGGACTTCCGGATTTACAAGGAGGGGTTTTTCTCTGCTCCCGCGGCCATTTCGTAAATCTCGAAATGGGCCTGTCGGTCCAGCGCCACAAAGCCGCCGGTCTTTCCGTCCCCGATGTGGTTCATCTCCACCAGCTCCGGGATATCCGCCGGGTCGGCGCCGATTTCCGCGAAAGTCAGAGGCATCCCGAGGGAGCGCAAAAACGCCCGGAACGCCTCAATTCCCGCCAGGGCGGTGTTCAGCGGCGCGTCGAAGTCCATGGGGCAGCCGAATACCCGCACCGCCATCTGCGCCAGGCGCATGGGGTCGTGGTGGCGCGCGCAGTATTCCATCCACGCGGGCATGATGACCGCCAGTCCCGCGCCGTGGGCGCAGTCGTATTTTGCGGAGAGGGCGTGCTCCAGATGGTGGCTGTTCCAGTCCTGCTGGCGGCCCACGCCCATAATATCGTTATGACAGACCATGCCGGCCCACATGATATTGGCGCGGGCCTGCACGTTGGCGGGGTCGGCCATGGCGCGCCGCCCCTCCCGCAGCATGGTCAAAAGCACGCCCTCCAGCAGCCGGTCCGTCAGCTCCACGTCTTTGGTGTTGGTGAAATAGCGCTCAAAGGCATGAGCCATGATGTCGGTGACGCCGCAGGCGGTCTGATAGGGCGAAAGGCTCGTCGTCAGCGCCGGGTTCAAAACGGAGAAGCGGGGCCGCAGGCAGTCCGCCTCGGCGGCGTTTTTCTCCAGAGTCGCCTCGTTGGTGATGATGGAGTCGGGTGAGCCCTCGCTTCCGGAGGCGGCGATGGTCAGCACCGTGCCCACCGGCAGGGCACTCTCCGGCGTCTTTCCGGAGAAGAAATCCCAGAAATCGCCGTCGTAGACAGCGCCCATGGCAATGGCCTTGGCGGTGTCGATGACGCTGCCGCCGCCCACGGCCAGAAGAAAGTCGATCTTTTCCTTGCGGCAGCGCTCGATCCCCTCCCGCACAAGGCCGCTGCGGGGATTGGGCCTGACGCCGCCCAGCTCCGCGCAGACAAGTCCGGACGCCGTGAGAGACGCCTCCACCCGCTCCAGAAGCCCGGAGCGCCGGGCGGACTGGCCGCCGTAGACTACCAGCACCCGCGTGCCGCCGAACTTGCGCACGTAGGCCCCGGTCTCGCTCTCCCTGCCCTCGCCAAAGACGAAATAGGTGGGACTGTAAAAATCAAATGCGTTCATATGCTCCCCTCCCGGGTGCGATTATTTTTTTGCGGGCTGGCCGTATGTCTTGAACCGCTCCATCACCGTGGCCATCTCCGCGTCGCTGAGAATGTTGGGCTTGCCGACGCACATGGCGCGGTACTGGATCTCCGCGATAAACTCCATGTTGACGGCGAGGCTGTATGCGCTTTTGATGTCGCCGCCGCACACCACCAGACCATGGTTGCCCAGCAGCACGGCGTTGCTCTCGCCGCAGACCTTCATGGCGGCCTCGGCCAGCTCCACCGTGCCGAAAGTCTCATAGGGCGCGCAGGGCACCTCGGCCGTGTTGGCGTCGCCGATCACGTAATGTACGGCCCGCAGAGGCATTCCCAGCGCGGCGAAGGTGGTGCAGTAAACCGAGTGGGTGTGCACCACGGAACGGGCCGCCGGCTTGTGCTTGTAAAAGATCGTATGCAGCGCCCACTCGCTGGAGGGCTTGCGGCTGCCCTCCACGATGCTGGCCTCCAGATCCGTCACCACCACGTCCTCGGGCCTGGTGTCAAAATACCCCATGCCGGAGGGGCTGATGGCCATCAGCCCTTTCTCCGCGTTGTAAATGCTGATGTTTCCGCTGGTGCCGGTGCTCAGGCCCGCGGCGCTCATCTTTTTGCCGTATTCCACGACCAGTTCTCTTTCTTCCTGCAATAACATGGAAATGCCTCCTACTATTTTTCAGTGTTTGATCTGCGTTTCGGACACCTGATTGGCCCGGTTTCGGTTTTCAAGCCAGACGGGATAATACCGGCGGATCAGTCCGCCGTCGCCGGGGCGGCAGACGACGTCCTCCGCCCGGCCCGGCTCCGCTCCCGGCGCGCCCAGCGCTTCGGCGCACACGGCGGCAAGGCCCAGCACCGTCGCCTGTTCAAAGCCGGGGCGCAGGCGGACTTCCCTGCCGGACAGGTCCGCCAGCATCTGGCGCAGCGCCGGGGACTGTAATCCGCCGCCGCAGCCCAAAAGCCAGGGCGAGCGGTTTCCCGTCAGCGTGCAGAGATTGGAAAACTGCTCATAGATCGAGCAGGCGATATCCCCCACCACGGCCCAGAGAAGATCGGTGCGGTCCAGCGCCCCGTCCAGCGGGGAGGGGAGGAAAAAGCCGCCCCTGCGCAGGGACCGCTGCCGGTCGAACAGCAGTGAGGAAAAGGACGCCGTACACGTAAAGGAGGTCTTGGCGGCATAGGCGCTCTCCAGCTCTCCATAGCTCAGGTCCGGGCACAGCAGTTCCTTTGCCCGCTGATAGTTGAGTCCGGTCACACCGGGGTTCATCTCGATCTGATAGGTCCCGCCGCCCAGGTCGGCGTCCGTCCAGACCCGCTGGCGGGGATCGTAAAACTTCTCCTCCATCCGCGTGACCACGGGCGAGGTAGTGCCGGACACCACGGCGATGTCCCCCACCTGCATTCCCACCTGCCTGAGAGCGATCTGCGTGTCGGCGCCGCCGATCACGAACACGGCGGTTTCCGCGGCGTGCAGCATTTCCCGGAACTCCGGCAGGATAGGCCCCACGGCCATCCCGCAGGGGCACAGCTCCGGCAGGATGCACCGATCCAGCCCGTAGCGGGCGCAGAGCGCGTCGGACCACTTCCGCTCCCCGATGTCGTAGAGCTGCGTTTCACACGCCTGAGAGGGCTCGATGACCACCCGGCCCGTAAAGATCTGGGCCATCCACTCGCTGATGCTGGTGATCTTGTCGATGCGGGCGTACTGCTCCGGGTAAACCTCCCGGAAGCCCATCAGCTTGGCGGCATCAAAATCCTCCGTGGCCCACCGGCCGGAGAGACGGTAGATCTCGTCCCGGCCGCCGACCCGGTCCATATAGGCCCGGCCGCGGTTGTCAATATTGGGCAGGCCGTAAAAGGCATTCCCAGTCCGGTCCAGCAGGACGATGCTCTGCCGGGCGCCGGCGGAGGTGACGGCGGTCACGCGCGCCGAGGGCGCCTGCGCGCACAGTTCACGGCAGCAGCGGAGGAGCTCCGTCCTCCACTCCGCGGGCAGAAAATACTGGGCGTCCTCATAATGCTCGTCCCGGCGGTAGGAGTTGGCGAAGGACTTCATGCCCAAAAGCTCTCCCTCGACGCTGACCAGCGCCGCCCGGGAGCTTCCGGTGCCCAGATCCAGTGTCAGATAACACTCGTTCATAGCGCCTCCCGCGGCTCAGCGGGACCGCCCGAGTACGTCCCGGTTATAAACGACGCGCTCCAGTTCCCGGCCGTCCAGCCACTTGCGGATGCGGTCCGTCATAATGGCCGACTGGTGGTCCGTGACCTCGTAAGTCGCCCCGCAGATGTGGGGCGTGAGCAGCACGCCCGGGCACTTGGCGATCGCCAGGTCCTCCGGCGTGGGCGGCTCCGTATCCAGCACGTCCAGAATGGCGCCCCGGAGTTTTTTCGCCTCCAGCGCCCGGCGCAGCGCGCCGTAGTCCACGATGGCGGAACGGGCCGCGTTGACGAAGAGCGCCGTGGGCTTCATGGAGTTCAGCAGCTCCGCGCCGATCATGCCGCGGGTCTCCTCCGTCACCGGCAGATGCAGCGACACGATGTCGCTCTCCGCGAAAATTTCCCGCAGCTCCCGCTTGTGCCAGTTTCCCTGAGACGCAGGGAGAAACGGGTCATAAAAGGAGATGTCGCACTCAAAGCCCTCCAGCAGTTTGGAAACCGCGTGGCTGATGGCGCCGAAGCCCACAAAGCCCACTTTTTTGCCCGCGAGCTCGTTGCCCATCCACAGGTAATAGGGCGTGGTGCCCTCAACCCACTTGCCGTCCCTGGCCCACTGCACCGCGGGAATCGTGTTGCGCAAAAAGGTCAGGATCAGTCCCACCACCATTTCCGCCACGGCTTGGGTGTTCCGCCCGGGGGTGCAGAGGATGGGGACGCCGGCCCTGGTGCAGGCCTCCACGTCCAGATTGGCGGGCGCGCCCCGGCAGTCGCCGATAAATCGCAGGCGGTCGTATCCCGCCAGCACCTTGGGCGTGACCCGGTCCAGCTCGGTGATGAGGGCGTCCGGACGGACCCGCAGCAAATTTTCCAGCATTTCGTCTTCATAGTAGCGCTTGCCCGTGACGGTCCACGGCTCGTAAAGCACCTCGTCGAACATCCCCCGCAGCTCGTTCAGGCCGGAGTCGGAAAACGGGGCTCTCACATACAGTTTCATCTGTGTTCTTCCTTTCTTCCGCTCGGTCAGTAGAATTTTTCCTCGCCCCGGTCGAAATAGCGGCGCAGCGTATAGGGCGTGTAAACGCCCCGGTCCGTCACCACTCCGGAGATCAGGTGCGGCGGCACCACGTCGAAGGAGGGATAGATGGCCCCCACCTCGGGAACGGTGTTGGGAATGCCCCGGTAAGAGAGCACCTGCGCCGGGTCCCGCTGCTCGATCACGATATCGTCCTTTGTCTTCTTATCCTGATCGGGAATGCCGGTGACAAAGTAGGGGATGCCGAAATACTTTGCCAGAATGGCCAGCTGAAACGTGCCGATCTTGTTGGCGATGTGCCCGTCCTGCGCGATGCTGTCCGCCGCGGAGGTAAAGAGGTCGATGCCCTCCCGCTCCATGGAGTAGGCGGCCATGTTGTCCGTAATGACGGTGGTATCGAAGCCCATCTGGGCAAAGCAGCTGGAGGTCAGCCGCGCCCCCTGGAGATAGGGCCGGGTCTCGGCGCAGAACACCCGGAAGGATTTTCCGCTCTTTCGCGCCGCCCGCATGACCGTGCCGATGATGGTCTCGCCGAAGCACTGGGTCAGGATGGTGCCGCCCTCCGGGATCAGGTCCGCCAGATAGTCGCCCACGATCTGCATGGTGCCGTACCGCCGGTTGAGAGATTCCACCGTGGATTCCACGATCGCCTCAATGGGGTCCTTCCCGGCCTCCAGCGCGTCGATCGCCACCTGCGCGCAGCGGTTGGTGATAATGCCGTAGCGGTTGGCGGTGGTGGGCCGGGCATGGCTGAGATCATAGGATGCCTGCTTTAAAAACGCGGCCTGCTCCGCTGTGCTCCGTCCCCGGCACTCCCAGGCCGCCAGCGCCATGCCCATTCCTACGGCGGTGTAGGGTCCGGCGCTCTGCGTCACCATGTCCGCGATGGCCTGCACCACCTCGTGATAGCTCACGCACTCCACAAACCGGACCTCCGTGGGATAAACGCGCCGGTCCAGAATGCGCACCCGGCCGTTTTCGTACCACGCCACGTTTTCGTAGCGCAGCAGGAACGGCATATTGTCGTCTTTTCGCTCCATGTCCGTCTCCTCCTTACGCCAGGATCAGCCGGAAGCGCTCCGTCAGCTCTGCGCCGGAGCGGATTCCGGCCCGGTCTTTCACCAGCGCGATCCCCAGCTTGATAAGCGCCCGCTCCATGGGCAGCCGCTGCGCGGGATCGGTCACGCTCGTGACCTCCATGACCTTGGAATCGCCCACCACGCGGCGGATGATCTCCGTGCCCGCATAGCCCAGCGAATCCGCCATCACGCCGTCCAGCCACGCCTCCCGGAACCCGGGCAGGCGGTAAAAGCGGAACGTGACCAGCGCGTCGTACTTCTCCGCCAGCTTGCGGCGGGTCTTGTCGAAGAGGTCCCGGATCGTCGTCTCCAGCGCGGCAGCGGCCTCCGTCTCTCCCGGCATGGTATAGACCTTGTTGGCCCAGGAGAAAAAGAGGTTTCCGATCACGTTGCCGATGTCGTAGCCCATGGGACCGTAAAACGCGAACTCCGGATCAATGACCTTGATGCCGTCGGCGTTGGCGAAGATGGAGCCGGAGTGCAGGTCGCCGTGGAGCAGCGCCTGGGCGTTGTTCATAAAGCCGTTGCGCAGCTTGGCCACCTCCACCTGCAGGTCCGTGTCGTCATAGAGGAACTCCTTTACAAACGCCTCGCTGCCGGGAGTGAGGATGTTTTTGTTCCGGGGATTGAGCCAGGGCTCATAGTAGGGCTCGGTCAGCACCAGGTCCTCCGTGATGTCGCACAGCTCCGGATTGATGAAAAAGCGGACCTGCTTCTTCTTCTCCTGCCGGTCCATCACAAGATCGGTGGTGGGCAGCAGCGAGGACGCCAGAAAATTCGCCAGGTTTTCCGCCAGATGGGAGTATACGCGGTTCGCCATCAGTTCCTTGCGCAGATTTTTATACGCGGAGATATCCTCCATGGACAGGGCCGCCATGGTCTCGTCATATTTGTAGACCTCGGGGATATACTCCGGCGCCAGCTTCTTTTCCAGCATCAGGATCTGCGCTTCGATTTTGTTCCGATAGAGGTCCAGCGGACGGCCGGAGGACCGGAGCAGCTTATCGGCCTGCTTGACGATGACGGAGCGTCCGTCGCTCTCGGTCCAGGCGCGGAACACATAGTTGATGTTGCCGTCTCCGATCTCCTCGCAGCGGATGTCGTCGCCGGGTTTGAAATAATGCAGCACTTCCACCGCGTAGCGTCTGACGTCGTCGGTTTTCATCAGGAAGAACTGGTTGAACTCAGACATATGAAACTCCCTTTCTTGCAAAGCAAAAAGAACGGGAGACCTCTTCTCAGGCCCGATCCCCCTATTCTTTTTACCGTCCGGGGCCGTCTCCGGCCCCGGACTCAGTATAATACAATATGCACTTTTTGCGGAGTATTTTTTACTTTTCCTCCGCTTTTTCGGCAATTCCCTTGGGCCAGCCGATCAGGATGAAGAGAATGCCGAACACAAACATCAGGATGCTGTACCAGCAGAACGGAACGATGGACAGCGTGGACACGCCGGCAAGTCCTGAAGCTGCCAGGATCTGCCCGGCCCAGGGGCACACGCCGTTGCCGGCGGAGGAGAACAGGTCCAGAATGCTGGCGGTGCGGACGCGGGACACGCCGAACTGATCGGAGATGTCCTTGGCGATGGGGCCGGCGGTGATAATGGAGATGGTGTTGTTGGTAGTGGCCAGATCCAGCAGGGTGACCAGCGCCGCGATGGAGAGCTCAGCGCCGCGGCGGCTCTTGACCCGGCGGGTCAGCTTTTCCAGCAGCCAGTCGATGCCGCCGAGGTAGCTCATGAGGGCGACCAGGCCGCCGACCATCACGGCGATCGCGGCGGTATCCTCCATGCACTTGATGCCGTCGCCCACGACGCCCAGCGCGCCGGCGACCGTAAAGCTGCCCTGCGCCACGCCGATGACCAGGCCGGTCACAATGGCTGCGCCCATGGAGAGCATGACGTGCACACCGATCAGGGAGAGGACGATGACCAGGATGTACGGCAGAAGCTGCAGGAAGTTCCAGGTCAGGGAATCCTGGTCCAGCGCGGTGGGGGTGGACTTGAAGATCAGCATGACGAAGGTGAGGATCACGGCGGGCAGGACCATCAGGAAGTTGGCCTTGAACTTATCTTTCATTTTGACTTCCTGCGTGCGGGTCGCGGCGATGGTGGTGTCGGAGATGAAGGACAGGTTGTCGCCGAACATAGCGCCGCCGACCACAATGCCGCACACCAGCGGCAGGTTGATGCCGGTCTTGCTGGCGATCTCAATGCCGATGGGCATCAGGGCCGTCACAGTGCCCATGGAGGTGCCCATTGCGAAGGAGAGCACGCAGCCGATCAAAAACAGGCCCGGCAAAATCATGCTGGAGGGCAGCAGACGCAATCCCAGGTTGGACACGGAGCTGACGGCGCCCATGTTGCCGGCCACATAGTAAAAGACGCCGGCTTCCAGGAAGATGAAGAACATCAGGATAAGCGTATCGTCACCGCCGCCGATGCAGAATTTGGTGACGAGATCGTCGAATTTCAGGTGATCGTCACCCTTCTTCTTGGTGCAGAATGCGAATGCGCAGATGATCGCGATCAGGATGCCGACGTTGAGCGGCATGGTGCTGGCGCTTCCGGTGACGATGGTGGAGAGGATGTACAGTGCGACAAAGATAATCAGCGGAAGTAGTCCCAAAAAGTTGCCCTTTTTCTTGTTGCTGTTGTCCATGATCTTTCCCCTTTCTACATATAAAACAGTTCCCATCCGGAGATTGAAGTCTCTGCAGGAAGGCGGCACTTCGTCCGGCGTCCGCCTGCTCTCGTTCCGGGAAGCGCCGGTGCGCCCCCGTTTCGCCCAGTCAGACGTTCCGCGTCCGTCCCTCCTTTCTGTTGTCCCCCTGTTTCAGTCAAAATAATACAACACAACGCAACACAATTCAACAGCTTTATATGCTTTTTGACTAAGTTTCTGCGTTTTATATGAAATTCATTGTGCCTGTTTGCACAATATCACAGTTTATATGACCGTTTTTGTTGTTTTACTCACTGTTCTCTTGCATTTTTCAAAAATGTTGTCTATACTGTGGTTGGAAAAAATTCTGCGGGGTGAGAAAATGCTGAAAATCGACCGTCAAACCATGATCGAGCAGGAGCTTATGAAAAAGGGCAGCGTGCTGATCCCCTCTCTGAGCGAGCTGCTCCATTGCAGCGAGGAAACCATTCGCCGGGACCTGAAGGAACTGGAGTCCGGCGGCAAGCTGACCCGAACTCACGGCGGCGCCTATCTGATGGAGAAATACGACAAGAGCTATCCCACCAAGCTCCGGAAGGTCTACTATCAGGACGTCAAGGCCAAGCTGGCGGGGCGCGCCCTGGACTACGTGCAGGAGAACGACGTTGTGATGCTGGATTCCAGCACCACCTGCCTGACGCTGGCGGAGGCCATGATCGCCCGGCACATCAGCGTCACGATCATCACCAATTCCCTGCTGATCTGTGATCTTTGCAACGAGCAGGCCACGGACATCAACCTGGTCTGCCTCGGCGGCACCTTCCGTCAGCGCACCTCCTCCTTCACCGGCTATCACACGACGGATATTCTGAGCGGCTACTGCGCGGACCGGGCGTTCGTCAGCTGCCCCAAGCTCACGCTGGAGCAGGGACTCTCCGACAACCATCTGGGGGAGTCCAAGGTGCGGGAGGGAATGCTGGAGCATTCTCATCAGAAGATTCTGCTGATGGATCACACCAAGTTCGACGCCAGCGCCAACATCCTCTTCCGCGGTTTTCAGAACGCGGATGTGCTGATTACCGACGAGCCTCTTTCCGCCGCCTGGGAGCAGTCCGCGCAGAAATCAGGCCTGCATCTGGATTACTGTCCGGAGTTGTGACCGGGCCGTCGACACGCGATCTCCGCGCCCCTTTTTTAACAAAAACCGGCAGCGCCGCAGGCGAAAGC
>Ga0183101_1000045_pt11 | contig 20816 bp, 14 predicted proteins | sample Biomet3_FD_127790 | JGI IMG/M metagenome (GOLD analysis project Ga0183101, IMG submission 127790) | Microbial communities from bioreactor (seeded with sewage sludge) at LBNL, California, USA - Biofuel metagenome 3 | ecosystem: Engineered > Bioreactor > Anaerobic > Unclassified ...
CATTAACGACAATGAAAAAAGTTATTTTATTCTTTATGCTACTCCTGTCTGTTGCAGGTATTGACGCTCAGTCGCTCAAAGTAGCTCCGAGTTTTACGATGAATACGCCGGATGGTAAAAGCGTTGTGCTTGCCGACTACGTCAAAGGTCACAAAGCTGTACTTATTGATTTTTGGGCATCGTGGTGCGTGCCTTGCCGCAAAGAAGGGAAAAATGTAAAAGCCATCTATGCCGATTATCACGACAAAGGATTTGAAGTACTTAGTGTTTCGATGGATAATGATGCTGCCAAATGGAAAAAAGCAATTGAAGAAGAAGGTTACCCATGGACGCAAGTTTCTGATCTGAAAGCATTCAAGTCACCTATTTGCAAACAATACAGCATTATGAGCGTACCCTGCCTATACTTAGTTGATGAAAACTTAAACGTTATTGCTATCAATCTAAGAGGTGAAGCTCTACGCAATAAAGTTGCAGAGATTTGCAAATAACATCAAAATCAAAGATCTTTACTAGAAAATAGAAGCGATTAAATGGATATCATTTAATCGCTTTCGCAGGATTACCGGCAACGGTAGTATCCGACGGAACGTTCTTCGTCACAATGCTACCGGCGCCGATAATACATCGATCGCCGATTGTCACTCCCGGCAAAATAATACTTCCACCGCCGATCCAACAATCGTCGCCTATAGTAACGGGCGATGCGGTTTCTTTTGTCTGCCGCCGTTCCAAATAATTCATGGGGTGATGGGGAGTATAAATTTGAACATTCGGACCTATCAAGGTGTGACTTCCTATGGTAATGACTGCTCCATCAAGAAAAGTGCAATTAAAGTTAATAAAACAATGTTCTCCTACAACAATGCCATCACCATAATCGCAATAAAAAGGTGGAGTTATACTCGAGCTGTCTGATAGATGAGGAACTAATTGTTTGATGACATTACGATATTCAGGTGAATGAAGATAGGTTTGGTTATTAAGTTGGGCTATTAATTGCTTAGCCCTATCGAGCCGAGCCCGTAGTGCCGGGTCCGAAGTATCGGCAAGTAGTCCGTTACGCATTTTTTGAAATTCAGTAAGCATAATCTCTATCTTTTTGCAAAAGTAATAATATTATTGTACTTTTGCAGCGTTTAAAATATATAATGTTGAATAATATGGAAACTGTATTAAGCGGGATTCGCCCAACCGGTAACTTACATTTGGGCAACTATTTTGGAGCAGTGAAAAGTTTTGTACAAATGCAAAACGAGTACGATTGTTACTTTTTCATTGCTGATTGGCACTCCTTGACGACGTGCCCCAAACCCGAAGACATACAGCGTAGCGTGCGCACTATTCTGGTAGAATATTTAGCTTGCGGTATCGACCCCGAAAAAGCAACTATTTATATGCAAAGCGATGTGAAAGAAATTCTTGAACTATACCTTTTCTTTAACATGAATGCTTACCTTGGAGAACTGGAGCGCACAACTACCTTTAAAGAAAAAGCACGTAAACAACCCGATAACGTTAATGCCGGACTATTGACATATCCGACGCTAATGGCTGCAGATATTCTGATTCATAAAGCCGACAAAGTTCCTGTAGGCAAAGATCAAGAACAAAACATGGAAATGGCACGCCGATTTGCACGTCGGTTCAACACAATGTACGGAGTGGAATTCTTCAAAGAACCCCAATCGTTCTACTTCTCAGAAAAGGCTCTCAAGGTTCCTGGACTCGATGGTTCTGGTAAAATGGGCAAATCGGAGGGCAATTGTATCTACCTGAAAGATGAACCAGATGTTATCCGCAAGAAAGTGATGAAAGCCGTTACAGATAGTGGTCCACAAGAGCCAAACAGTGCGAAGCCGGAAGTAATAGAAAACCTTTTCACGTTCCTCAGCATCGTATCAGAAAAAGAAACTTACGACTACTTTAATGAGAAATGGAATGACTGTTCTATACGCTACGGAGACCTCAAGAAGAAGATAGCAGAAGACATCGTAGCTTTCAATACTCCGATTCGCGAGAAAATTCAAGAATTCTCGGCCAATCAAGCACTCCTTGATAAAATCATCAACGAAGGTGCCGACAAAGCACGCGAACATGTACAGAAAACGATGCGTGAAGTCAGAGAAATAGTAGGGTTCAGAACTTATTAAGTCTACCCGATCTTATAAACCATTATAAAGGAGCATTTGCAAACACAGCAGATACTCCTTTATTTTTTCTATCAATTTTATTCACAATGCTTCGCTTCAAGTCGCTTTCCAAAGGTCCTTTTGGGATCACCAGTAAAAGTAAGGGACTAAGTGACATGTGCAATAACAAACAAAAGATGCTATTGCTGTATTACATAAAAAAGGAAGCGCATCCCTTGAAGATACGCTTCCCAATTAATTTTACTATTAAATTTTTAAACTTCTAGAAGTTATTGGCAGGAGCTGTTCCTTTTGCATAGGTTTTACCATCACCTGCAAGCGACCACCATACACCGTATTGTTGGCGCTTATCATATTTAGTAGCACCACTCTTATAATCTGTCGGAATATTATCAGCATCGTTCGCATATTCGCTATTTGGATAAGATAGACGTTGAATCCAATTGCCATTAGCCACCAAAGCAGAACCAGAAATCGATTGTGGATAAGTTAAATTATCAGGATATCCTGTGCGTCTAACCAATGACCAAGCTTCCTGTGAATTGGGGAAGAGAGCAATGTATTCTTGCATACAGATCAAACGTAGTTTAGCTTCATTTGTCGGTGCAGAAGAATAAGAAGGCAAAGCTGCAATATATGTATTTGCCTGAGCATCTGTAACAGCTATCCCAGATATCTGCGCTACATAAGAAATCGAAGCTTTAATACCATCTTTATAAAATCCTTCAGCATCACCAGCAATATAGCCTCTCAATACGGCCTCAGCTTTCAAAAAGCAAACTTCAGAATAATCCATCACGGGATATGCCAAATGGCTTTTCGACAAATCAGAACGATCAGTATAGAAGAAACCGTTTGAATTACGAATATTTATTTCCGCATAATCACTATAGGCAAATGTATTAAAGAAAGCATCAGATGTATTCAACCCAGAAGGAACACCTACATAACCTTTTTTACCCGGAGTAAACCATAACGGGCAACGAGGATCTTCAACTCCAGTTTCATAATCGGTCTTTACACCCGTCATGAAATCCATGAAATCAGCAGCCACAGATCCTTGCTTCCAATCGTATACAATACGTCCATAATAGTCGTTCCAATGTTTATCATCACACTGAATTTTTGCATTATCGGCATTGCTATCCATCACACCACCGCTAATAGCTTTGGCAGCGTATGTCTTCGCATCATTAGCATCTACATTAGCAATACGAATAGCCAAGCGAAGCATTAGCGAATTAGCGAACTTTTTCCATTTGGCGATATTTGCATTTCCACCATATATTAAATCATCTGCCCCCGGGTCATATTGTCCTGAAGCCGACGTCATAGACGTAGCATCTTTATCTAAGCGAGAAAGCATATCAAGATAGATATCTTTTTGCGCATTAAAAGGTATGGCAGATTTAGAGACTGTGACATAATTACCTTTGGCATCCTTATAAGGTACATCCCCCCAACGATCAGTCATACGCAACCAAAGAACGATATTCCAGATATCATTGATAGCCTTCATATTGGTATAAATTTCTTTAGTTCCACAAAAATCTACAACATCCACAAACTCTTTTTGGCGCTCAGTATAGAAAGCTTGCCAACCACATTTAGCCCAATCATCTCTATATTCAAAATTATCTGTTACCCACCAAGTAGTACCATCGGCAAAATAGTGAGCATATAAATCATCGTACAAATTATAATTTCGTTGATAATCGGCCGAAACGCCTTTCCACATGCTTCTAACTAATAAAGAGTTAGGCACAATTTGCGATTTTGTTATACCTGTGGCTGTTTTATTCATTTCATCAAAGCCATTTGTACAGCTTGACATGAAAGCCAAACATCCGCAAACTAGAATAAATAATATAATCTTTTTCATAAGTTGTTTCCTCATTTAAAATCCAACATTAACAGAAATACCAAATGTTCGAGTATTAGGTAGTGGAGCATAATCTACCGCTTGAGCAAATACTGTTGCGGAGAATGCACTATTATCAGGTGTAGTACCAGGAGTATGCTTAACCAGATATAGAAGATTAGAACCGAATACCGATAATTTTAAATTGCTAACAAGATTGTTCGTATACTTTGACAAGAAAGATTTTGGAACAACATAACCCAAAGACAACTCTTTTAGTTTTAAGAAAGAAGCATCATACATAAATTCTTCTGCCGGAGCATTTGTCCAAAAACTCTGAGCACTGATTTTTTTTGTATTAACAGCTCCAGATTCTGTCACACCTTTGAATACAAAATCCTCACGATTGCCTGTACGCTTTGCAACACCATATTTTGCAGCAAGGTTTTCTGTAAAAGAGTAGATGTCACCTCCTTTTTGGAAATTGAACAATGCAGACAAGAACAATCCCTTATATCCCAAATTAAAACCAAAAGATCCAGTAAAATCAGGCTGAATATCACCTAATTTAATTTGATCAGATGTCTTTATAGGCAAACCATTATTATCAACAATAGCGTTACCTTTATTATCACGTTTATATCCATAATCATAAATAGTTCCAAACTTTTGACCAGGATATGCACGGAGAGACATTGTACCACCAGAGCCATTCAATTCATCAAAAGTAAAATGATTTGCTTCAGGAGATAAGCGAACTAATTCTGTTCTATTGTGTGCAAAATTGGCAGTCAAATCAAGATTGAAATTCCGAGTCCGAATAACAGATCCATTTAGAGCAACTTCAATACCTTTGTTAGATATCTTTCCAATATTCAAATATTTTTTTGCCCAACCAGATGTTTGAACAAGGTCAATGGGAACAACCTGATTTTTAGTTCCTGTATTATAATAGGTGATATCAAAACCAAAACGGTTATTAAACAAACGCCATTCGGTACCAATTTCATAAGATGTTGCTATTTCAGGTTTTAAATTCGGATTAGCCATAGTTGTCGGCTCAGTTGTGTAGAAATATCCAAATGCATCATCAGTGGTTGTACCATAAGTATCCAGTAGCTGATAAGGTTCAGTATCTTTACCTACCTGAGCAATAGAGAAACGGATCTTGCCATAATTAATCAATTTCTTATTGTAACTGATATTCATAGCATCCATAAAACTAGTGACAATACCACTTAAACTAACAGAAGGATAAAAATAAGAGCGATTAGCAGAAGGCAATGTAGATGACCAATCGTTACGAGCAGTCAAATCCATGAATAAGAAATCCTTATAGCCTAAGTTTGCAAATGCATAGAGAGAATTTATTTCCTTTTCATACAACGAATTGGTCACAGCCTGAGCACTACCCAATGACAAGAAATGAGCTCCATAGACAGGCATTTTGCCAGATTTACCCCAAAGGCCTTCGGTTTTTTTATACATACGATTACCTCCGGCACTAACCCCAACTTGGAAATCTCCAAATGTTTTATTATAGGATAGTAAAAACTCACTATTCATCTCTTTTGATGTATATTTCGACATCTCAGACTCTGGATAATTTGCAGTGAAAACAGGATCATTATAAGGGTAAATATATCGATACTGTGTATCAGCAATGTCCATTCCTTGTTTCACTTTTAACTTTAAATCTGGAGTAATAGCAATGTTTAGAGCTGCATAACCGAACAAGCGATTCTTTACATCTTTATTCTTCCACTGTTCCATAATAAAATAAGGGTTTTGATGAGTTGCATCAGGTCCATACCAATTGAAGTGTTCATAATCGCCCAAAGCAGCCAGATCAGGATTAAATTTATAATTATTCAAATCTTTCAACTGAATATTACGCGGTGTTGCATATAAGTAAAATGCCGTACTATAACTACCAAGTTCTTGACGATTCAGACCTTTTGTATTGGTGTAATCCGCTTTAAGATCGAAAGTCATAAATTTATTCATTTTAAAACTGCCTACAAAATCGAAACCTGTTTTGGTTACGCTATTATACTTCACATTTCCTTTGGTATAATCGTTTGAAAGAGTAATACGGAAAGGATTGTCCTTGTCACCCCCTTGGAATGATACAGAGTTGGATTGCACACCTCCATCACGATAGAAATCCTTCATCACATCTTCCTGTGCCAAATAAGAAGTTGTTTTTGTCTTATCCCACCATGCTGCGACAGACTGTCCAGTCATCTTAGCACCCCAAGAAAGATCAGATTCCGAAGAGAATACCCCATTTGTACCTTGTCCATAAACATCCTGCTCGTCAAGTGTATAAGCGACTTTAGAGACAGTGAACTTACCGCTATAAGTAACCCCTAATTGACCATTCTTACCGCCTTTCTTTGTGGTTACCATAATAACACCGTTACCAGCACGCGAGCCATAAAGTGCAGCAGCGGTCGGTCCTTTCAATACCGAAACAGATTCTATATCTTCGGGATTCAAATCGAATGCTCCACCAGCTCGATCCATACCGCCCCACTGCATATTATTAGTATCAATACCTGTATCGTAAGGTACACCATCAACAACCCACAATGGAGAATCATTACCTACTAATGATGAATTACCACGAAGAACAACTTTAGAAGAGCCACCGGCACCGGTACTACTATCAGATATTTTCAAACCGGCAACTTTGCCTTGTAAAGCATCAGTCAGTGTGGTACTTCCAACTTTATTCAATTCATCAGCCTTAACATCTTGGACTGCATAGCCCAATGATTTCTTTTCACGCTTAATACCCAAAGCTGTAACAACAACCTCTTTCAACTCGGAGACTGCAGCCGACATTGAGATATTAACAGTAGTTCTTCCATTCAGAGCTATTTCTTGAGTTTTATAGCCAACAGAAGACACAACGATAACAACATTTCCGCTTGCAACAGAAAGCGAGAAATTACCGTTTATATCGGATATGACACCCGACGTTTGACCTTTGACAACAACGCTGGCACCCGGAAGGGCTTCACCGTTCTCATCAACAACGTGGCCTTTGACAATTTTGTTAGGTTGTGAAATCTCTACCCGTGGTAGAGCAAAGGCCTGCATAGAAAAACTTCCAATGCCCAATACTACAGAAAGAGCGATGACAAGCCTGCTAAGCCGTTTTTTACAATTAAATTTTTGTCTCATAACTTATAATTAAAGGTTCGTAATTATATACATTAAGGAAATAAGGTAGTTTTGTTTTTATAGTAATCTTCACGTCCCATTTATAAACGATTAACTTTAGTTTTTGGTTTTCAACACAAAAGATTAGTCTTTCTATCGGCGGTAAAGATATGCTGATTTTATTATTTATCCAAATATTAAATAAAATATTTATCATTCACCCATTATTTTTTAATTTTAAGTGTTAATTCTTTCTTTTTTTTGTTAACAATAGTGCATATACGATACTAACTAATAATATTGAATATAATATCTAACTTTTTATAATTCGTTAATTTTATAGGATATTCATTATTATCTTAACATTAATACTTCACAATATTGCATTTAAGTGTTCAATTATTATTCTATGAATTATTAATATCAAATACCACATCCCAATCGCACGACATTTTTTCAGGTATTCTATACCTTAATGTATATAATAGATTCTGGTATTTGTGATGCAAACAGACCAAAGAAATACAAAAACACTGCCGGAATATTAAAAAACAAGAAGATGATTTCCTAGTATTGGATAAAGTTTGTATATTTGCACGCAATAAAAAATATAGCACTATGTCATTTATTGCAGATAAGATTGTAATGCAGGGATTAACTTACGACGATGTATTATTAATACCAGCTTACTCGGAAGTACTCCCACGCGAAGTCGATCTAACGACGAAGTTTTCAAGAAACATTGAGTTGAAGGTACCATTTGCTACAGCGGCAATGGACACTGTAACTGAAGCTCCAATGGCTATTGCCATAGCTCGTGAAGGGGGCATTGGTGTGATTCACAAAAACATGTCCATAGAAGAGCAAGCCCGTCAGGTTGCGATCGTAAAACGTGCAGAAAATGGTATGATTTACGATCCGGTAACCATCCACAAAGGCCGAAAAGTAATTGATGCTCTAAATATGATGGCCGAATATCATATTGGAGGAATTCCCGTAGTGGACGATGATAACAATTTGGTAGGTATCGTCACTAATCGTGATCTCCGTTTTGAAAAGAAAATGGATAAGCTGATTGATGATGTGATGACAAAAGAGAAGTTAGTTGTCACCCACCAACAAACAGACTTGATCGCTGCGTCACAAATACTGCAAGAGCATAAAATAGAGAAGTTACCGGTTGTTGACAATAAAGGTAAATTGATAGGTCTAATTACCTATAAAGATATTACAAAAGCTAAAGACAAACCGAATGCATGCAAAGATATTAAAGGACGTCTTCGTGTTGCTGCAGGAGTAGGAGTAACTAAAGATACCTTTGACCGGATGCAAGCATTGGTTGAAGCCGGTGTTGATGCAGTCGTTATCGATACGGCCCATGGGCATTCGATACATGTGATTGAGAAACTGAAAGAAGCTAAAAAGCTCTTCCCAAATATAGATATTGTCTGCGGAAATGTAGCGACAGGAGAAGCTGCCAAATGTTTGGTTGATGCTGGAGCTGATGGAGTAAAAGTTGGTATAGGACCGGGCTCTATCTGCACAACACGTATTATTGCCGGTGTAGGTGTACCTCAACTGTCTGCTATTTACGATGTGGCTCAAGCTCTAAAAGGAACAGGTGTTCCTCTAATAGCCGATGGCGGTTTGCGCTATTCGGGCGATGTAGTAAAAGCTTTGGCCGCAGGAGGATGTTCCGTCATGATAGGTTCACTAGTTGCCGGTACAGAAGAAAGCCCTGGTGAAACCATTATCTTTAATGGACGTAAATTCAAAACTTACCGTGGCATGGGTTCTCTGGAAGCAATGGAAAATGGTTCGAAAGATCGTTATTTCCAAGGTGATCAAAAAGACACAAAAAAGCTTGTACCGGAAGGTATCTCAGCACGCGTTCCTTACAAAGGAACCCTTTACGAAGTGATCTACCAATTAACGGGTGGTCTGCGTGCCGGAATGGGGTATTGTGGTGCACCTAGCATTGAAAAGCTACACGAAGCGAAGTTTACTCAAATAACAAACGCGGGCGTTTTAGAAAGCCATCCGCACGATGTAACCATCACAAGCGAATCGCCAAACTACAGTCGTCCTGAATAAAAACAGAAAATATGTTTTTCAGTTTACTCTTTTCACTTATGATTTCTTTTTTCTGCCCTCCCACTCCTGAGGCAGAACCGATACTTATGCACCTCAACGGCAAAACGATCTCGAGAGCCGAGTTTGAGTACCGATTGAATAAAGATCGTAAACAGAACCTGAAAGGAAAAGAGCTGAAAACATACCTTGAGGGATATGTATTGGAACAAATAAAAGTAAGCGCTGCCGAACAGGCAGGACTGGATACCCTGCCTGCGGTGCGCAACTTACTTGCCAATTATCGCAAACAGCTCGTCGGGCAATATATTACCGATGGGAGATCGGATGAAGACAAGGCAAAAGAGCTTTACAACATCAAAAGGCAACAGAAAGGATCTGAAGAAGTACAAATCGTACAAATTTTCCAGCCCCTCGTCCAAACAGCATCTTCGCAAGTTATTGAAGCCACTAAATTGCATATTGATTCGATCTACTCTGCATTGCAACGAGATCCAAAACTTTTCGGTGAAATGACAAGGCGCTTTTCAACGAAGAAAGATACGATATGGGTTACAGCATTGGATTGTCCGGAAATAATAGAAAAACATGCTTTCGGCATGAACATCAACGAATTTTCAGAGCCGTTTTATTCGCCCGCGGGCGTACATATTATAAAGGTAATAGGCAAAAGGGATATTGCACCATACGAACAGATATTACCCGAACTAATAAAGCAAGCCAACAATACTACTACAGGTGAAAACAAAAACGGTCCAACAATAGAACGTTTGAAACGGGAGATGAACTACACAGCCTACAACGAGGCTCTAAGTGAGATACGGCGAAACGGCGAAACCACAAAGACTCTATTTACGCTTGATGGAAAAGCCTTCACAGGGCAAGATTTCAAACGATTTGCCGAAGTTCATCCGATGGAAATATCTGCACAGCTAGAAGCCTTTGTTACCAAATCGCTATTCGATCGTGAGAGCCAAAAGATTTCCAGTTGTCATCCGGAACTTGGACTACGACTGAAATCCTACAGAGATGAACTTTTATCGAAAGAGGAAGATAAAATTGCAACGACTGCGCCGGATAGTGTGGCATTACAAAACTTCTTCTTGAAAAATCAATCCAATTACCGTTGGAGTACTCCTCGTTTTAACGGTGCCTTATTTGAATGCATCGACAAGAAAACAGGAAAAAAGATAAAGAAGATACTGAGAAAACAATCGGAAGAGAATTGGGCAAAACTTATCGAGCCCTTTAACAAGACTACAGAGCGCATAAAACTGACGCAAGCAATCTTTAAAGTGGGAGATAATGCTCATGTCGATGCACTTGCTTTTGGAGGGCCGGATACAGCCTCAGCTCAACTTCCATACGCTTTCGTACTAGGGAAAAAGCAGAAATCGCCTACCGATTACAAAGATGTAAAAGATAAGGTTAGAAATGACTATCAGAAATACATGAAGGAAGAATGGATTGATCACCTCAAAACAATAACGAAGGTTGAAATAAGCGAAGAGGTACTAAAAACAGTTAATAATCACTGATACCCGAAAATATTGCATTATCTTCGTAACTTGTTATTTAAAGATGTAATTTAATATTATATAATGAAGAATTTTATAAGCCACAAGTGGATACTTACCATAGTTTTATCTATTGTTTCCACATTATCTGTTTTTGCACAAGATAATGTGATTGATCAAGTCGTTTGGGTCATTGGAGATGAAGCTATCCTGAAATCGGATATCGAACAAAAGAAAATGTTTGATTTGCAAGAAGGCCGCAAATTTGACGGTGAGCCGAACTGCATTGTTTCCGAAGAACTCGCTATTCAGAAACTCTATATGCACCAAGCTGCATTAGATAGTATTACTGTATCTGATGGAGATGTTATCCCCCACTTGGATGCACAAGAAAATCAATATATTGCAGCCATAGGTTCGAAAGAAAAGTTGGAAGAATACTTCAATATGAAACTCCCGCAGATGAGGGAAATCTGGAGAGAAAACATTCGTTCAGGACTTACGGTACAGAAAATGCAGCAGAAGATTATTGGTGATATTAAAGTAACACCAGCAGAAGTCCGTGATTTTTATAAATCGTTGTCTAAAGACAGTATTCCTTTCGTACCAACCGAAGTTGAAGTGCAGATCATAACACAAAAGCCAAAAATCCCTGAATCAGAAATAGAAGACGTAAAACGCCGGCTTAGAGATTACACAGAACGAGTGGAGAAAGGCGAAACGACTCTCTCTGCGCTGGCTGTAATGTATTCGGAAGATAAGGGATCGGCACTACAAGGCGGTGAATTGGAGTTTATGGGACGAGGGCAATTAGATCCTGATTTTGCGAACGTAGCTTTTAACTTAACCATTCCCAATCAAATATCGAAAATCGTAAAATCAGAATACGGCTATCATATCATACAACTTATCGAGAAACGGGGCGACCGAATCAAAGTGCGCCACATACTATTGAAGCCACATATTCCTGATGCTTCTATCACATCATCGACGGCTCGCCTAGACTCAATAGGAGACGATATCAGAAATAAGAAATTTTCTTTTGATGAAGGAGCTACGATTCTATCAATGGATAAAGATACTCGCTTGAACCACGGTTTAATGGTGAATCAGAACAGTAACACCGCGAAATTCCAGATGGAAGAATTACCGCCAGAGACTGCAAAAATTATCGACAAACTCAGTGTTGGCGAAATATCAAAATCATACACCATGATAAATAAAGACGGTGATGAGGTTTGCGTCATCGCCAAACTAAAGAACCGTATAAATGGACATAAAGCAACTATTACCGACGACTACCAAAGCGTAAAAGACATGCTATTGGGCAAACGTCGTGAAGAGGTACTTACCAAATGGATTGCTGACAAACAAAAACGAACTTATATTCGCATCAATCCAGCTTGGATTAAATGTAACTTTAAATATCCGGGATGGATTAAAAAGAATCAGGCTAAAGGTCAGAATGAAGATAAGGAGTAATACGATATCATGCCTAACGACAATAAGAAGGATTCGTTTTACGAAGGACAGAAATACCTTATTGTAGGATTTCTGTGTTTCTTTTGCATGTGCATTCTAGCTCAAGTAAAATCCCCCCTTCTACATCCCTATGCGTTGGTTGCTTCTTTACAACCTGCTCCCAAGAATCAGCAGCCCCAAAAATCGACTCAACATAAAAAAGGAACTCCTGCCTCCAAAAAGAAAGGACGCCCTTTGAGTTTCGCCGAACGAAACAGGCGGAAAGGACTTACCAGAATAGATCTGTTACACGCAGACATTGCTCGAGAAGACAATTTTGCAGCTCCAGATATTGAAGTTCTGATAGGCAAAGTAAAATTGCTTCATGGACACATGTATATGTTTTGTGACAGCGCTTTGATTCACAAAAAGACGAACTCTGTAGAAGCGTTCAACCATGTTAGAATGATTCAAGGTGATACGCTTTTTATTTATGGTGATTACCTCAACTATGACGGTATCTCATTAATAGCCAGATTGCGTGGCAACGTAAAGCTCGTCAATCGCGAGACAACACTTCTTACGGACAGTCTGAATTATGACAGATTATTGAATCTAGCTTACTATTACGAAGGCGGAACCGTGCTGGATGCAAATAATATTCTTACCTCCGATTGGGGAGAATATAGCCCGACAACAAAAATAGCCAAATTCAATCATAACGTAAAGCTCGTTAATCCCAAATTTGTATTGACATCGGATACATTGAAGTACAGTACGCTATCAAAAGTGGCAACGATATTAGGCCCATCTACGATTGTCAGTTCAAAGAATGTGATTTATTCAAAACGAGGGCACTATAATACCGTCAAAGATCAAGGCTGGCTATTCGACCGTTCCATATTGACTAGCGGCACAAAGCGGATGACTGGCGACAGCATCTATTATGATCGAAAAAAAGGTTACGGTAAAGCTTTCCATAACGTCATAATGAAAGATTCCGTGAACAAGAACATGCTTACCGGTAATTTCTGCTACTACAACGAAATAAGCAGCAATGCTTATGCTACCCGAAAGGCATTGGCTATAGATTACTCCCAAAAAGACACCATGTTTGTTCATGCGGATACACTATGGATGCGCACATTCAATCAGAAGACAGATTCCATGTATCGTATTATGAAAGGCTACCATAAAGTAAGAATATTCCGCAACGATATCCAAGGAGTCTGCGACTCACTGGTCTATAATACCAAAGATTCTTGTTTGACAATGTATAAAGATCCTATTATGTGGAACAATAATCAGCAAGTTATTGGTGAAGTGATTCATGCATATTTTAATGACAGCACTATCAGATGGGCACATGTCATCAATCAGGCATTGACAGTAGAGCGAATGGACAGCATACATTACAATCAGATAGCGGGAAAAGAAATAAAAGCCTATTTCAAGAACAAGCAACTAGACAGGGCCGATGTCATCAGCAATGTCGAAGTGGTATACTATCCTTTAGATAAAGACAGTACGATGATGTTTATGAATACTTCAGAAACCAGTCTGCTCAATCTATACATGATGGATAAGAAAATCAATAAAATGGTAATGAGCCCGCAGTCTACAGGAGTATTATACCCTATGAATCAACTTCCAGAAGACAAAATGAGGCTGTCTAATTTTGCTTGGTTCGACTACATTAGGCCGAAGAACAAAAACGACCTATTCATTTGGATTCCGAAGAAAGCAGACCAACAGTTAAAGCCTACTCATGAAGAAGCGCCAGACATGAAAGGCAAATCGTTACGCGACTTACTAAAATAAGACATATTTAAGGGAGAATAGAGACTATGAGTGATATTATTCATTTATTACCCGATTCCGTTGCCAACCAAATAGCAGCCGGTGAAGTAATACAACGCCCCGCATCTGTTATAAAAGAATTGGTAGAAAACGCTATTGATGCCGGAGCACAAAACATACAATTATTAGTCATTGATTCGGGAAGAACCTCTATCCAAATCATCGATGATGGGAATGGAATGTCTGAGACCGACGCACGCCTTGCTTTTGAACGACACGCAACTTCAAAGATATCCAAAGCAGCCGACTTGTTCGAGCTTCATACGATGGGTTTCAGAGGGGAGGCTCTTGCCTCCGTTGCAGCAGTGGCGCATGTCACACTAAAAACCAGAAAGGATAATGAGGAGCTAGGCTCTCAAATATCTATAGCAGGTTCAAAAGTCGAAAGCCAAGAAGTTGTATCATGCCCCAAAGGAAGCAACTTTATTGTCAACGATCTCTTTTTCAATGTTCCCGCCCGTAGAAAGTTCTTGAAATCGAACAGTACGGAATTAGCAAACATTACGACTGAATTCGAACGCATCGTACTTGTTCACCCCGATATTGCTTTTTCCTTCAAAAGCAACGGTGCCGAATTATATCATCTGCCCAAGCAATCATTTCGTCAGCGTATCGCGGCAGTATTTGGCCGGCATCTCGATCAGCAATTGCTCACGCTAGATGTAGAGACTTCTTTGGCACGCGTATCCGGCTTTATAGGACGACCCGAATCGGCTATCAAACGCGGACCGAAACAATTCTTCTTTGTCAACGGACGCTACATGCGGCACCCCTATTTTCACAAAGCTGTGATGGAAGGATATAATCACCTGATACCAGCCGATACACAGGTACCCTACTTCTTATATTTCGAAGTAAACCCCGCTGATATTGATGTAAACATCCATCCGACTAAAACAGAAATAAAATTCGAGAACGAAACATCTATTTGGAAAATATTACTTGCTGCGGTAAAAGAATCGCTCGATAAATTCAATGCCATGCCGACTATCGAATTCGATACAGAAGGCATGCCCGATATACCCGTATATGAACGCGACAAGAACATCTCAATCGAGATGCCAAGCGTGCATATCAACCAAAACTATAATCCGTTCAAATCTACCGAAAGTGATTCAAATTACTCGCGACAAAAGGTAGATTGGGAAAAATTATACGGGGGATTAGAAAAGGCAGGTAGCGAAGCAGAGCAAATCTCAAGCTCCCTAGACGAAACCGAAATATCTTCTGAAAACGATACGGTACAATCACTATACCAAGGCAACAGTGAAGTTGTTGATGAAGCCCTTCAACAAATGCAAATCAAAGGACGTTATATACTCACCTCAGTCAAATCCGGCCTAATGGTCATCGACCAACGGCGGGCGCATATCCGTATCCTTTATGAACGCTATATGGAGCAGTTGGAAAATCGCACCGGGGTTTCACAACGAGTATTATTCCCTGATGTCATTCATTTCTCACCTACCGAAGAAACGATCTTAAAAGAAATGATGGAAGAATTGGGTGCTATCGGTTTCGACCTTGCAAATTTAGGAGGAGGGAGCTACTCCATAAACGGAGTTCCATCAGACACACAAGGTATCAATCCCATCACATTGGTACAAAGCATGGTACACTCGGCACTCGAAGAGACAGATAGTGCCAAGAAAGAAATCAATCACGTTTTATCACTATCACTAGCCAAAAGTGCAGCTATCGTATATGGACAAATCCTTTCGGCAAGAGAAATCACAGCCCTCATTGATGATTTGTTCTCTTGCTCAAATTCGTCTTTAACACCCGATGGGCATGATATACTGACTATTATTAAAGAAGAAGAAATTGAAAAACGAATGGGATAGGAAACATTCATTCCATCCTATACCCATCCAATTTTCGTATCAGCAATGTCTTCTTTTGTTTGCAAGTATTTATTTAATAAATCACTTGCATTTCAACCTTTGCCACCTCCGTATGACACCATACGGCGCTGCTCCACAGCAGGTTAACGATGTACCGTATACAACGCCAGCGAAAAGAGGTCTCAAAATCGGCTCGAGAGCATATTGTGGACAGGTTATTTTCAGCGGACCTTTCTTTAGAACCATTCTAAACACTAGCCTACAGATAGCTGAGAGCCTTGTTTGCGCATATACGAGTGTGCTCCATTCTTTTTGATAAGCAGCTCATTCCCCACGATAGGTAATGGGCAAGCAAATGCGATAATGCCTTGGAAACAGCTTTTATATTTTCCTCTGTCGGCATCGATATTTTTCAAATTCCTCGCATACTTCCTCGAACGTTATCGTCGTCACGCTCAACACCCGAACTGTTACTTAGTCCCCTCACGTTATTTACCGGTAAGCCCCCAAATTGTCGTATGTTAGTTTTTTCGGTGACGTCCTTAAGTTTTTCAGAAAACATATGGACGTCAACAAATTTAGGTCCATATGTGGTTTTAGGAAGATAAGGGCGACACTGATACTTTTTTATCCATACCGAGATAGCACTTCTTGAGCATAAATTAGAACCTGTGTTTTCAAAAAATGATAAGGACGAACATAAAAATTCATAAGGACGAAAATAAATGTTTGTAAGTATAAACATTTATTTTCGTCCTTATGAATTTCTCGCTGTATATCAACTATTTGCGTGCGTATTCATTATGCCTTGTTCTTATCTGGCTTATATTCGAACGGTGAGGCTCTCGCAAAAATAGTGCCATAGAAGGCCCTGTAGCTAAGGTCCGGATAAGAAAGTATCAGAATATCTGAGAATGTTCACATACCAAAACGCTCCGAAAAATGGATTGCTCGCTAAATATTAAACATTAGAGCGTTTCTGCGTCAATGGAGTGTATACATTGTAATTTATCAAATGCACTTATCAGAGTTTGAAGATATTTCATCTAAGTATTTTGAAGAGCCCATATCATGACTCCGCTTCAGAAGCCGAAGTTCTCTTTTCATTTTTTTTTAATTTAGTGCTTTTATCAGATTTAATTTTTATCTTTGTCCTTATTGACAAATTATATTAAAAATATGAGAAAGAATCTTTTATTACTACTGTTCCTTTTTTGTTCCACCATGTTTACTTCATGCGTTAACAATGACAATTTTGATGAGACGGAAGCTATAATTGGTAATTGGGAAGGTATAGGCAACAATATGGGATGCAAATTTATAGAAGACAACAACTATGGACAAGGGTATATAATAAAAAGCGAACGTGGCGGTAGCATAGAGAATATCATCTTAAATTACTGCAGCAGTACATGGGAGTTTAATGAAGATACACAAATTGACTATATCGTCAACACACAAAATAGTTCGATAAAGTTTTTATTGTATAATGTGGATCCAATAACAAAGGAAATATATAATCAAGATGTCGTCACTGTGAAGTACTATTTCGAAGACTATAACCATTTGGTGATAGATAGAGCCGAATTTGAGCGATATTAAAACACTAAAAAATGAACCTTAAGTCATACATTCTCTTATTGCTATTATTCTTTCCGATAGTAAGCTTTGCCGGAGATTGGAATGACTATATCATAAATTACAGCAAAAGTTTATATGGTAATGGTTCGCAAACATGGCAAATAAAGCCATTCAATAACCGTTGGATGTTCTTTGGTAACCAAAATGGACTAGTTCAATTCAGTGGTTCTTCTTGGGGACTATATCCTCTACACAATGGTACCTGCGTACGTTCAATCTGCTTTTCGCAGAATGGGCAACGAATTTATGTTGGAGGCATTAATGAGTTCGGATATTTTGCTCCCGGAAAAAATGGCAAACTGGTATACACCTGTATTTCGGATCTGATGCATGGCAAACAAAATCTGGTTGGCAACATTTGGAATATTTTCGAGAATGAAAATGAGCTTTATGTAGTGGGAGATGGCATGGTATTAAAATATGCAGGAGGAAAGTTCACCTATATAAATGCAAAGGCAAAAATTGATTGTTCCGGTATATCAAATGGAGTGCTTTATCTGGGTACGATACATGGCATTTACATACTAGCCGGAAATAGTGTGTTACCACTACAAGGAGCCTCAGTTCTACAAAACAAACGTATCCGATGCATCCTACCCTATGGTGATAAAATTCTTATCGTAACAGCTTTCGACGGTGTATACTGCTACAATGGCGAGCAAGTATACCCTTTTATTACCGGTATGGAATCATTTCTCAAAAAAAATGAGATCTTTTGTGCAGCAATATCAGGCAAAGAGTTTGCTGCAGGCAGTATTCGCAATGGCATAGCAACTGTAGATTTACAAACTCACAGAATAAAATACTTCAACGAGATGAGCGGTATGCAAAACAACACCGTATTATCGGCTGCATTCGACACTCAAGGTAACTTATGGGCTGGACTCGACAGCGGCGGTATTGATTACATTTTACTTAACTCTCCATTTACAAATCTTTATTCTTATCCTCATTCTTACGGTACTGGGTACACTGCTTTACTTTCTGATAATTTGCTGTATCTGGGAACAAACAGAGGGCTTTTCTCCATGCCTTTCAATACAAATATCAATGGGAAACTACCCGATATGACAGCTATAAAAGGTGCAGGAGGACAAGTCTGGGGACTTAACAAGATAGGAGACGATCTATTTTGCAGCCACGACAGAGGAATTTTTTTGTTACACAAAACGTCAGTACAGCGTATTGGCTATATTACGGGCGCGTGGAACTGTCAACTCTCATTAGGCGACCCAAACAAAACATTGGTCGGAGTATACGACGGAATGTTTGTGTTGGAAAGAAAAGGGAGTTCATGGAGAGTATTAGCTAAAATATCAGGAATCAATGAGAGCTGCCGATGGTTTGCACAAGAGAACGGACAAACATTGTGGGTTTCGAATGGTAGCAAGCTATCATGCTATACACTAGACAAACAGCTCATCCGCGTTGTAAAAACACAAAGTTTGGATTTGCACCATTTCTTACAAATCAACAAGGGTTCTAAAGTCTTTCGAATAGACGGGCGAATCGTCATTACAACACCTAAAGGAGAATTTTACTATAATAGGCGCCATAAGCAATTGAGTTATATCGACCTGATTAAGAAAAATAAAAAAGAAAACATATCCGCTATTACAAAATTCAGGAATTCAACCATCAGTTTATCACCGGATAAAATAAGTATTTACGACACTTCTTCGAAAAAAGGAACAAACTATTTCTTTGGAACTCCCTCTATACAGCTGGTCTCTGATGCCGAAACAATAATTCCGGTATCAGAATCTTCGATAATCATCCCCAATGACAATGGATTTGCTCTTTTCAACTCACCCCAACGTAAAGACATCAGCAACTACAAACAAATGCTCCATATCCGAAATGTCTATATAACCTATCCCAAAGAAGCATTAATCTATACCGACAACTTTCTATCAAAAAAGGATATCCCTGAAATATCTTACAACCACAATTCAGTTCGATTCGAATATGGTATCACCCCTTTTGCAAACATTCAAGGCGTAGTTCATCAGTATCGTCTGAATCAAGAAGAGTGGTCGGGCTATACTTATTCTAAAATTAAAGAATATAGCAATCTGCATGAAGGAAATTACACTTTTGAAGTAAGAGCGAGCCTGCCCAATGGTACCGTGATATCATGCGATAGTTTTAGTTTCCAAATATTGCCCCCATGGTACCGCACTAGTTGGGCTTATGCTATATATTTATTGTTATTTGTGTTGTTGCTACGTTACATTTACGTATGGGATGACACTCGAGTAAAACGCAAAAAGCAACAAGTGATAAAAGAAAAAGACCATCAAATAAGAGTGATGGAAAAAGAATACGAAGAAGAGAAAGCCGAAAAACAACGTCAAATCATCCAACTTGAGAAAGATAAGCTAGAATATGAATTAAAACATAAAAGTCAGGAAATGGCGAATTTAATGATAAACTTCGTCAGAAAAAATGAAATACTTACAGAAATAAGATCCGACCTATTCAAAGCTCTCAGTACATTGAAAGGCGAAAATGCCAAAGAGTCAAAACAAATGCTGATACTCGTTCGCAACAAAATAGAATCTAACATTCAAGGCGACGAAGTTTTAAAAAAGATAGAAGATCAATTTGATGTAGTACATAACAATTTCATGAAAAGATTGCGAGAGACACATCCTGATCTTTCAAATAACGAACGAATGATGTGTGCTTATCTAAAAATGAATCTTTCTACCAAAGATATTGCACCTCTACTCAACATTTCTATACGGGGCGTGGAAACCATACGCTATCGATTACGAAAAAAATTCGGATTAGAGCGCGAAGACAGCTTAACCGAGTACCTAAATAACCTATAATACGCTTTCTCTGCATTTTAGTAAAATTAATCTTTTCAAGTTCTATCCTTCTGCGTATTACTATTAATCTGTAAAACAATATTTTAATAACTAATGACGTAATATTAGCGTATTTAAAAAATGCTATTGACGTATTAAAAAAGTCTTAATTATAGTTTTATTAAGTTCAATAATTGATATGTTTGCATTGTCCAAAGAGGGACAAGAATGTTAATCTTAAAATTTAATAGAACACATGAAGAAGATTATTTCAATTCTATTTTTGTTAGGAATGTACTTATCAACATTCGGACAAAATGTACTGATAGAAGGTACAGTAAATGACGGTTCGACTAATGAACCATTAATCGGCGTAAATGTGGTAGTAAAAGGAAATGCCA
>Ga0183101_1001534_pt1 | contig 20808 bp, 13 predicted proteins | sample Biomet3_FD_127790 | JGI IMG/M metagenome (GOLD analysis project Ga0183101, IMG submission 127790) | Microbial communities from bioreactor (seeded with sewage sludge) at LBNL, California, USA - Biofuel metagenome 3 | ecosystem: Engineered > Bioreactor > Anaerobic > Unclassified ...
GGAATAAAGACTCAAGAAGTTGCATTAAGGGTTTGTGATTGGAATGAGGAAGAAGCTAGGAATGTTACTAAAACATTGTTTCTGCAGTATGGAAATAAAATTGAGGCTATAATTGCGAATAATGATTCCATGGCTATAGGTGCGATTAAAGCATTGCAAGAATATGGCTATAATAAGGGTGGCAAGACTCCTAATATAGCAGTTGTAGGAGTTGATGCAATACCAGAGGCACAGGAATTAATTAAACAAGGAATAATGACTGGGTCTGTTCTACAGGATCCTTATGAATTAGCTAAAGCACTTTACAGTGTTGGAATTAATTTGGTTTCTAATAAAAACCCGCTTTATGATACAGAATATAAATTTGATCAAACAGGAGTTTCAATTCGATTGCCTTATCATGAATACATGAGTAAGTAAGAATTAAAAGATATATAAAATAACTTTACAATCAAACCAACTTAACTTAATATTAAGTTAATAAAAAAACGTATTATATTATTAAAATTTACGAGGAGTGGGGCTAAAATGAGTAAATTAGAAGAAATAATAAAGTATAATGAAAGTTTTGTGGGGAACAAAGATTATCAGGAATATGTAACAACTAAGATACCTAAGAAAAAGATGGCGATATTATCATGTATGGATACAAGATTAACAGAATTGTTGCCTAAAGCCATGAATATCAAAAATGGGGATGCAAAAATAATAAAAGATGCAGGAGCAACAGTTATGCACCCATTTGGTGGCGTAATGAGAAGTATATTAGTTGCAGTATATGAATTTGGAGCAGAAGATGTTTTTGTAATAGGACATCATGGTTGTGGGATGAGTAATTTAAACACAAAAAAACTTGTTGATAAAATGTTAGATAGAGGAATTAAGGAAGAAACGCTCTCTACTTTAAATAACGCAGGAGTTAACGTTGAGAGATGGCTTCATGGTTTTGAATCTGTTGAAGAATCAATAAAAGAAAGTGTTAAAATGATAAAAGATCATCCTCTTTTACCTAATGACGTAAGGGTACACGGTCTCATTATGAGTCCTGAAACTGGAGAACTAGAAATCATAATAAATGGAGACATTAAAGACGCAAACTAAAGGTATGGCGAAGCGCTAGATATCTAGAGTAAACTTAAAGTTATATATGTAAACACCGAAAGGAAGGTCATGCATTTATTCCAGGTTGCTAGAGTATTTAACTGCGAATTTCCAATAGAAGAAGTTGCATCATTTCTGCATGATCCCGAGGCAAGCTCGTGACAAGCAATAAATGAAACAACTTCTGCTAAGGAAATATCTACAGTTAAATACTCAATGCAACACTTCCACAAAAGCATGACCTTCCTTTCTAGTGTGTATTGTAATTGAAAATATAAGCTTTAATTTAGGTTCTATATCTAGGCGCGAATACTTAGAAATCAATATGGTGGATTGAGAGTTAGCAACCTATTTTTATGAGTTATCAAATCTATAGTGTTAATAAATACTCAATAATTTTAAACTTAAAAATTATGTATGAGTAAAATTTGTGTATCTATATGGGAATGATATAATTACTTACCTGGCATAAGTAATCACTATGTTTTGAGCATACCATTTTTTCATCTACCTAATTTGCTAACAACAGAAATATAAAAATATTTGCATGTATATAGTTTTATTTTAAATTTACTTCTAATGCAAAGAAAGGGAATATATGCTTTTGTGCAGCGTTCATTAGAAGATTTTGCTGGATGTGAATCTTAGAGTAGAAGTTGTTCCAAATGTGCTTGTTTAAAGCTGTGCTTTGAGGCTAGCACTTTGGGCACAACTTGTGCTCTTAGAATCACCCAGCAAAATCTTTAAAGAACCGGAACAAACGCATATATTCCTTTTCGAGGCTTCAGCAGTAAACTTAAATTATCATCAATACTTGCAAGTATTTCCATATTTCACCCAATTAGCAATACTTACACTTATGAAGAATGTAAATTATATCTTTGTTTCTAGTATGTGCTTCCAATATCTTTTAGGCATCATTCTACATTGAAGTTTAAGATTTTTTCGCTCTTGTATAGTAGTGGCTTTAAAATATGTTTTCCAAAGGTCTGTATATTCATCGTTGTGAAATTTTAGTTTTTCATAAGTTTCTATATCCATATCTATTATTTCGTAAAAATTTGTATTATATATTAAAGCCTTTTGTCTAGAAATATCGTGTATAATAAAATATTCCCTAGGAAATCTATTTTTAAAATGATCTCCAATAAGCTCTAAAATATCATTATCTGGTTCAATAGAAGAGTATAAAAGTTTCTCTTCTATTTGATTAAATCTAATAAATCCTTCAAATCTATGGCATTCATTTAAAACCTTTTTTGTAATATTATCTACAAGTCTTATTACATCTATATTTAAAAAATCATGAACATCTGGTCCGAGTTTAAAGGCTATCTTTAAATAATTAAATATTATTATTCCTTTGTCCTCATAATTACTTAAAAATGCAAAGTATATTTTTTTTAATGAGAGGAAATTAATTTTATTTATAATAGCATTTTTTACTTTTTTGAACTTATTAATATCAGTAGAAATTTCAACTATATTCCCTAGTAGAAGGGGAGTATTTGTTTGGCTTTTTCCATATATAGATGTTGGAGGTGAGCCGTTTGAGTAAAAAGCATCATATATGGAAGTTAATAGGCCTTCAAAAGTATCGTCATATAAGTATATTTTCATAATCAAAACTCTCCAGTTAAAGAAGTAATTTTATCACCTAATGTTAATATATTTGACTTAGGAATTATATTATTTAAAGAATTTTCAATTTTTATAGGTGATATATGTGATGAAGAAATATCATCCTTAGGTAATATAATTCCAGAAGGAAGCTTTACATCATTAAATGAAGCATTATCAAAAAATGATATTTGATTAGGATTTACGCTGCCACTTTTAGAAATATCGTGTTCTAGAAGTTTATTTTTTATTTTAATAGTATCAAAAAGAACATCTCCATGATATTTTCCGTTACAGGTAATAAAATATTTAGCTCTTTTAAGTACAACTCTTAGATTTCTCAAGTCATCAAAGGTCAGATTATGAACTCTTCTTATTTTTAAAATTTTCTTAGCAGAAGTAACTCCTATACCAGGGATTCGTAATAATTTTTCATAAGAAACTTTGTTAATTTCAACAGGAAATTCATTCAAATTGGATAATGCCCAATGTGTTTTTGGGTCAAAATTTAAATCAAAGTTATCATCGTCATTCTTCAAGAGTTCATTAGCTTTAAATCCATAATATCTAAGAAGCCAATCGGCTTGATAAAGTCTATGTTCTCTAAGCATTGGTGGATGCGTAATGTCAGGAAGCAGGTTATTGTCCTTAATTACAGGGACATAAGCAGAGTAGTACACTCTCTTTAGACTATATTTATTGTAAAGAGCTTCAGAGAGTTTTAGAATTTTTCCATCACTTTCAGGAGTTGCACCAACGATTAATTGAGTACTTTGACCACCTGGTACAAACAATGGTGTACTTTTTATGCTTTTTTTCATTTCACTATAATTAAGTATTGAATTTTTTATAGTTTTCATAGGTTGTAAAATTTTTTCTTTACTCTTTTGAGGTGCCAAAAGTTTAAGACTATTGCTAGAAGGAAGTTCTATATTAACACTCATTCTATCTACAAACTTTCCAGCTTCCTCAATTAAAGCATTATCAGCGCCAGGTATAGCTTTTAGATGAATATAACCATTGAACTTATTTTCTATACGAAGTTTTTTCACAGTTTTGAGTAGAAGTTCCATAGTATAATTAGGATTATAAATAACAGCGGAACTTAAGAAGAGGCCCTCTATATAATTACGTCTGTAAAAATTAATAGCAAGACTGCATATTTCATCAGGAGTAAAGCTTACTCTTAAAAAATCTCTAGATGATCCATTAATGCAATATTTGCAATCAAAAATACAATCATTTGAAAATAATATTTTAAGGAGAGAAATGCAACGTCCATCTGGAGTAAAGCTGTGACAAATACCAGCTTCTGAAGCATTTCCTATTCCATTTTTAGCATTCTGTCTCTTTGAGCCAGAAGAGGAACAGGAGACATCATATTTTGCGGCATTCGATAATATTTTTAATTTTTCCATTAAATCCATTTTGATTACACTTCCTTATAAAATGAAACTTTAAAATTAAAATATATGCTCTGACAAAACTTGAATGATGTATTGAAATTTAGTTTTTGTATTTTTGTATTAACTAAGCACGTAGGGAATAGAATTTTAAAGTTAAATTAATTATCATAAAATATACACGCTCTAAAAAATTTAATTCATCGAAGTTTATTTTTAAATATAAGATAATAAAAAATTAGATAATTTTATAATGATCGAATCATATTATTTAAAACATATACAAATAGAAAAAGAACATATATTCGTTAGGAATATTATATACGAATATATGTTCTGTGGCAATGAATTCATTTTAAAGTTTTTGTGAAAATAAAAAATAAAGCTAGAATAAAAAGTTAAATCCCGTATGTAAGAGTAAATTCTATGCAAATAGAATTCAGTTATGAACTTATTTATGATTAAATTAAAAAAATAATGCTTTGGTATATGTTACATTAAAAATAATCAGTAACTATAACAAATGCATTATTTATTTTAATAAATATATTAAATAGCGGTTACAGTATCACGCTCAATTAAAGTATTCATAAGAATAATTCTCTTGCTGCAAGAATTATCACATTCTATTTTTTCTAATAGCAGTGTTGCTGCATTTGAGCCAAGAAGAAACATGTTTTGATCTATAGTAGTTAACTTAGGTTCTACAAATTTACTCAAATCTATATTATCGAATCCCATAATAGATAATTTATCTGGTACATCTATATTTAGCTTTTTGCAAGCGTTAAGTACACCAACAGCCATAAGGTCATTGCAAGCAAGAACTGCAGTTGCAGTAGATGATTTAAGGATATTTAGGAATATATTAACAGTGTTATCAACAGTTTCACTACTATTTCCATTTCCTATGTTGATAATATTTTTTGGATTAAAATTATTTAAATCATCCATTATTTCTGTATAAACTTTTTCTTTTACGTCATAAGAATAACTATCTTTTCCTCTAACAAATAGTATATCTTTGTGATTTTTTTCTAATAAATAATTTAAAGCCATACTTGCACCCATAGCTTCATCATTTACAACAGATGAAATATTTGTGGACACGGAATGTCCATTAACAAAAACAATGGGAGTTTGTTTTGAAATATTATGAAAAAATTTAGATTTAATATTTTCTGTATTTGGGTCAATAACTATTATTCCAGATACATTCCTAGATAATAAATTGTTAACACATAATTTTTCTTCTTCACTATCATTATTACTACATGCCAGCACTAAAGACAAATTATTTGCTTTTAAGCTGCTTTCAATCCCGTTTATAACTTCTGGGAAAAACATATTATTGATACTAGGAACAACAACACCTATAGTAGCTGACTTCTGTTTAGTAAGCTCACGTGCTTGCATATTGGGAATATATTTAAGTTCCTCTATTACTTCAAGTACTCTTTTTCTTGTTTCTTCTTTCACTGGATAATTGCCATTCATTACCCTTGAAACAGTCGCAACAGATACATTAGCTTTTTTTGCTACATCTACTATGGTTAATTTCATAATTATTCCACCTTATAATATATTTATAAATTTATCAAAGGCAGCAAATCCTTCTTTATTTCTTTTAAATACTCCGGAGTGACATAATACTTCTAAGAATTTAAATCCAACTTCCTCTTTTAAAATAGAATCAACGTTTTCTTGAGATATATTAGAGTGTTTTTCTAGAAGATATTTATACCAATCAGAATGTTTTGCCACCATTTCATCATCTAAAATGTTGTCTTTTCTATTAATTAAGTATTCCTTTAAAATGTTTAATTCTTCTTTTAATCTTGCAGGAAGAACTGCAAGTCCCATGACTTCTATAAGTCCTATATTTTCTTTTTTAATGTGATGAACTTCACTATGAGGATGGAAAATACCAAGAGGGTGCTCAGTACTTGTTCTATTGTTCCTTAAGACTAAATCTAGTTCGTACTTATTATTCCTTTTTCTTGCAATAGGAGTAATAGTATTATGCGGTTCATCCATTGTATGACTTAATATATTTACAGATTCATCAGAATAACTTCTCCATGAAGTTAAAATATGATCAGCTAAATCTAATAATTTATCTTTATCATTACTTGAAAGCCTAACAACAGACATAGGCCATTTGACTCTACCTATTTCAACATCTTCATAATTTTTAACTGAGTAGTTTTTTTCTATTGGAGCTTTTTCCATAGCAAATGTGTAGTGACCACCTTGATAATGATCATGAGATAGTATCGATCCTCCAACTATAGGCAAGTCAGCGTTAGATCCAGCAAAGTAATGAGGTAGTATATCAGTAAAAATTAATAAATTCCTAAAAGTATCCTTATTAATTTTCATAGGTATATGTTCGCTATTTAGAATTATACAATGCTCATTATAATAAGTATAAGGGGAATACTGCAAGAAATATTTTTGTTTATCAAAATCCAAAGGTATAATTCTATGAGTCTGTCTGGCAGGATGATTTATATGACCATAAAATCCTTCATTTTCTTTACATAATAAACATTTAGGATATGAACTAGATTTAATTAATTTAGCTTTTGCTATATCTCTAGGATCTTTTTCTGGTTTTGATAAATTAATTGTTATATCTAAGTCCCCATATTCCGTTGGTGCTTTCCATATTATGTTCTTGTCAATTCTATCTTTTCGAATATAGTTAGAAGAAATGCTTAAATCATAATAATACTCAGTAGCTTTAGTTGGAGAGATAGTATATAAATTATTAAAGTTATTTATAACCTCAGAAGGTCTTGGCATTACGCAGTTCATAATTAAAGTATCAAATAAGTCTCTTTCAGTCACTGTATTTTCTATTAAATTATTTTCACATGCGTAGTCTAAGATATTTTCTAAGATAGGAGTTGGAGTTTCTGAAGTTTCATCAACTTCACGAACTTCAAATTCATTTAAGTTTAATACTCCAAGAATCATATTGGTAGAGTAAATTATATCATCATTATTTATAAGATTTTTTTTCAATGCAAAGTTTATAAGTCTACTTATTTCATGATTTATATTTATCATGCTAAAACCTCCTCAATTTTAACAAAAGATATTAATCTAAGACATATCTAAAAAATAAGTCCATGTTAGCTTATTTCATAGACTTATCTTTTTCTATGCCTAGGTGGCGGAAACTTGAACCATATAAGTTTTTGGTTTGGATCTAGTTTCCCAAGATAAATTTTAAAATTCTATATGATTTTATTATTTATCATCATATCCGTTAGGGTTATTTTTATGCCATGTCCAAGCTGTTTTGATTATAGCTTTTACATCAGTATATTTAGGAGTCCAGCCTAGAATCTTTTGAGCTTTTTCATTAGAAGCTATTAATCTTGCAGGATCACCAGCACGCCTTTCGCCCACAACAACTTTAATTTCTTCACTAGTTGCTTCTTTAGCTGAATCAATCATTTCTTTAACGCTAAAGCCAATTCCATTACCTAGATTGAAGATGTTACTTTCATTTCCGTTTTGTAAATACTCAACAGCTTTTATATGTGCGTCTGCTAAGTCTAGTACATGAATATAATCTCTTATACAAGTACCATCAGGAGTATCATAATCTTCTCCAAAAACAGTTATAGCTTCTCTTTTTCCAAGTGGAACTTGAAGTATTAGAGGTATTAAGTGACTTTCAGGAGAGTGATCCTCACCAATGCTTCCATCTTCTAGTGCACCAGCTGCATTAAAGTATCTTAAAGAAACGTAATTTATTCCGTTAGCTTTGCTAACCCATTTCATCATTTTCTCCATAGTCAGCTTTGTTTCACCATAGGTATTAGTTGGATTTGTTTCATCATCTTCAGAGATAGGAATTTTCTTTGGTTCTCCATATACTGCTGCAGTTGAAGAAAAAACTATATTCTTAATGTCATGTTTTACCATGCTTTCAAGTAATATTTGCATACCATATACATTATTATTGAAATATAGTAGAGGTTTTACCATACTTTCGCCAACTAAAGAGTTAGCAGCAAAATGTATAATAGCATCGATTTTATTTTCAGAAAAAACTTTATCTAAAAACTCAGAATCTCTTATATCACCTTTATAAAATTTTGCTTTTGGATTTACAGCTTTCATATGACCTGATTGTAAGTTATCAACTATTATTACGTCTTTATTTTGTTTTACAAGTTCATGAACTGTATGAGAGCCGATATATCCAGCACCACCACAAACTAATATTGACATATTAACATCTCCCTTATTTTTATTGATTTGGTTTAAAGACTTATACTTTAAATTTAAACTAAATCTCTTTTATAATCAACTTAATAAAATCTTAAGTAGTAAATCTTTTATCCAATTTTTCTTGTTCCATCTGAAATGCTAACTACATAGAAGCTAGGTTCATAGCCAATTTTGCTTGTATATTCAGCTTTGACTTTTTCTACAAATGAATCTATGCAGTCTTCTTTAACAATATTAACTGTGCAGCCTCCAAAACCAGCGCCTGTCATACGAGATCCAATTACACCGTCGCTTTTCCAAGCAAGAGAAACTAAAGTATCTAGCTCTATTCCAGTAACTTCATAATCATCTCTTAGAGAAATGTGAGAATCATTCATAAGTTTTCCGAATAGAGTTAAATCATTTTCTTCTAGAGCTTTTACAGCCTTTAATGTTCTTCTATTTTCATATACTGCATGTTTTGCTCTTTTTGCTTTAATAGGATCTGAAATACAAGATTTAACTTCTTCAAATTCTTCTTCTGTAAGCTCACCTAAAGCATTAATATTCTTAACTTTTTGTATTTCAGCTAAGGCAGTTTCACATTCACTCCGTCTTTCATTGTACTTAGAGTCAGCTAGACCACGCTTTTTATTTGTATTGGCAATTACTATCTTGTAGCCATCCATAGCAATAGTGCTGTATGAATATTTCAAGGTATTACAATCTAAAAGAATCGCACAATTTTCTTTTCCCATACCAATAGCAAATTGATCCATTATTCCACAATTTACACCGATAAATTTATTTTCAGCTTCTTGACACATTTTTACTATATCAACCATGTCGATATCTAAATTGAACAAATCATTTAATATAGTTCCCATTAAAACTTCGATTGAAGCAGAAGATGACAATCCAGAACCATTTGGAATATTTCCATAGAAAAGTATTTCAAATCCGTTAGGAATATTATAACCATGATTTTCAAAAGTTTTAATTACACCTTTAGGATAATTGGCCCAATCGTGTTGTTTTTCATATATCATATTCTCTAAACTAAATTCTAAAATTCCTAATTCTTTGAAGTTTAAAGAGTTAACTAATACATTTTTATCTTCTCTTTGTCTAACTAAAGCATAAGTTCCAATAGTAAGAGCGCAAGGAAAGACATTACCTCCATTGTAATCAGTATGTTCTCCAATTAAATTAACTCTTCCAGGTGAAAAGAAAACACTTTCAGCATCTTTTGCAAATAATTTTGTGAAATCACTTTTTAATACATTAATATTCTCCATATTTAATACCTCCCTTTTAATTTAATAGTAAGCGATTACTATTAAAAAGTAAAGAGGGAATTAAGAAAATTTAGAATTTTTTAGATATATACAAAATCTGTGAATATACACTATAAATGAAGGCTTAATAGGACAATAGTGATAAGCTTGATCTTTCATGAGAAAGATTACAAATAATAATTATTTCTGAAGTGATTATTTGAAAATATATAAATTTAGAATATTTTTATAGAAAAGGCTTACTATTATAAAATTTAATAGGTAGCCAAAATTTTAAGCTACCTATTAGAATGTCCACTATTTTTTTGAATGGGAATGTCTATTTGAATTGTTGTTCATATTGTTCATCATGTTATTCGTATTATTCATAGGCATATTGCCTTGATTTCCCATTAGCATACTTAATAAGGAATTAATATCATTCATATTTCCCATATTATTCATATTTGGACCATTGCTATTCATATTATTTGCATTATTCATGTTAGGGTTGTTATTTGGATTATTAAATGGAGAACCGTTAGATCCGCCCATATTTCCCATCAACATGTTCATTAATGGATTTCCATTCATAGGGTTCATGCCGCCACCCATGCCACCCATAAGCATGTTCAATAAAGGATTACCACCCATTTGATTTGGACCACTGCCACCATTTTGGTTAGGCATCATGGGATTTCTAAATCCGCCACCCATTCCATTAAAAAGGGAACTGAGTATCATACTTAATAAAGGATTCATTTTACCACCTTTTTGTTAATTGCTTTATTATAGTTTATTACAGAGGCATATAAAAGGATACTAAAATTTAATCTATAATAAAATATATATATGTTGCAATTCACAATGCACATTTCGCAATTCACAATTGCAACTAAAATTATTGCAATATTTTTAGAATTATAATAAAGAATCATTTTTTCAATACATATTAATGAAAGAAAATATTTTATGTTTAGAATACAGAATAAAAGAGGGAAAAATGAATAAAATAAACACAAGAACAAGGGCTGAGAACTGTAATCTTAGTTCTTTTTTATGTTTGTTGATGAAATAATAAAAACAACTAGATAATATAAGCTAAGGAACTTAGGAGAATTTTATGAGAATCGGAGAACTGGAGATAGCAATAATAGATATAATTACATTCATAGGTTTATTAATTACATTTTTAACAGGGGTATTAAATTTATTTCAAAATAAAAAGACTCTTTACATAAATAATATAACTAGATTTAGGGTAATATGGATAACTACATTAAGAACGCATATTTCAAGTTTGAAAGAACTTAGCAATATAACTAATTTATATATTAGAACTAAAGATGGAACTAATAAAATAGAATATAGAAGAGAATTAGAAAAAGTTGTTTCCCTAATAAAGATGCATTTGAATTTTACAGGTACCCTCGACTGTCAGTTAATATGTAAGGTAGATGCATTAAAGGCTACTCTTAACAGCTACTTGTTAGCATATTATTGTAAGAATACAATTAATAAAGCAGAAAATGATAATGAAGTCATTAACAAGTTTAAGGAAGTTATTGACGTTGTTACAGAAAAAAAGTTGCTAGAGCAGCTCTTAAATATAGCTATAAGCAATAAAAAAAATGAAGTAGTTAATGAATCTGAATCCACAAGCTTATCAGAATTAAAAAATGCAGTTAAGCTGGCGTATATTAGTGATTCAACATTGATTAAGCATATGATTAAAGAAATTGATTATATGATAATAAATTATGAGAACGAAATTGAAAGTTTAAATTGTGATATAGATAAGATTGTACAGATATATTTAAAGGCCGAATGGATTAGATGTAAGGAGGAAACAAGGATGTGGCCTAAAGGATATAATGAAGAAAAGATAATTAAAAAATTGCAAAAAGAATATGAGGAACATAGAAAATAAATGCAGGGATATATTTAAATAGACCTGCATTTGTTTGGTTAAAGAAAAATTTTTATGATTATAAGTTATGATATATATCATTTGCATAATCTTAATCATATAAGGAATATTTATTTTATAAACTCATTTGTTAGGTTTATTCCCACAAATACTTCATAGAAATTACTAATAGCATATTATAAGATTTAAGTGAATAAAAAACGATAGGGGAGTAAACAAATGAAGAGCTTTAACAAAACAATATCTTTACTTCTGGTGGGGGTTCTGCTTTCATCTTTTATGCCTATAAAGGTATTTGCTGAAAATATACCTCCTTCAGAGAAAACGGGGAATAAAGAACAGAAAAGGGAACCTAAAATTTTAAAAGAGATAGTGGAGAAGAGAGAAGGGAATACTAAATATTTTCTTATGGATGACATGAGTTATGAGGCAGTTATGTATCCTGAGCCGGTGCACTATTTAGAAAATGGACAATGGAAAGACATTGATAATAGTCAGGTAGATGCAGATATTGACTCAGATGCTGATTCAGATGTTCAGGATGATAAATCTGCCGTAAATTCAAGCAATAAGGGTAAGTTTGGAATTGGAAAAGAAAAAGCAGAAAAAGGAGCATTTGAAAATAAAAATAATGAATTTAAGGTTAAGATAGCTAAAAATGCAAAAGCCTCCAAGCTTGTGAGTATAAAAAAAGGAGACTATGAAATATCATGGAAGCTGAATGATTCCAATAATGTCAAAGCCAGTAAGGTTGAGAAAGATACTAAGGCAATCAATACTTCAATTGAAAAGACAGTAGATGAAGAAATAGCAAAAGATGATAACCTTAAAAGTGCAACTGCTAAAGAAAAAAAAGAGATAAGAAATACAAAAATAGAAAACGAAAAGAAAAAGATATTAACTAATATAAGCTCCAAAGTTAAATTTGAAGGTGTTTATGAAAATGTAAATTTGGATTATTTAATCAAGGGAAATAAAGTTAAAGAGAATATAGTAATTAATGAAAAAATAGAAAATCCAGAGTTTAAATTTAATTTAAAGGTTAAAAATTTAATTCCTAAATTAGATGAAAATAATGTAATAACCTTTTACGATGAAAAGGATAATAATAAGGCTGTGTATACTATAAATGCACCATACATGTATGATGCAAATTTAGAGCACAGCAATAATATAAAAGTAAGTTTGAATCAAACAAAAGAGGGATATGAACTTGTATTAATCCCTGACAAAGAATGGTTAAATAGTGCCACGGTGCAGTATCCGGTAACAATAGATCCATCCGTAGATACTTCTCAAGATGTAAAAAATGTAAGAGATACCTTTGTCAGCAGTGCTTATCCCAACAATAATTATCAACAGGCACAATTGTTAGAAGTCGGTTATGGATCAGCTACTAAAAGAACATGGACATACATGAAGTTTGATGACCTGCCTAAATTATCATCTTCGGATATGATTATAGGTGTAGACTTATGGGCAGTTTTAAATAAAGCTCCAAGTTCAGAAACACAGGTTAACGTTCACCGGGTAACTGGCAGCTGGGATTCGTCAACAATAACCTGGAATAATGCACCAGATATTGATAATACTGTAGAAGATTATCAGACCCTAGATAGCAGTTCAAAGGATTGGATAAAATGGGATATAACGAATATTGCAAAGGAATGGTATAATTCTGGAAACAATGGTTTAGTATTGAAAACTGAAAATGAATATGCTGGATATACAGAATTTTTATCTTCTGATATAGATAATGATTATAAGGAATATAGACCGGTAGCTTCATTTCATTATGTAAGTAATTCTGGGCTTGAAAATTATTGGACTTATCATTCAACCAGTGCAGGCAGAGCTGGTACAGCATATGTGAATGATTATAATGGAAATCTTGTGTATGTTCACGAAGATTTAAGTATGAATGGAAACTTAATGCCTGTGCAAATAAATCATGTTTACAACAGTAATGAACCTAAAACCTGGGATCAAAAAAGAGGCTGGATGGGTGCAGGCTGGACACTAAATATATATCAGCGTATAGAAAATGATACTAATAGTAAGAAACTAATATATATTGATGGTGATGGTACTAAGCATTACTTCTCATATACTGACATAAATAATGTTAGTAATGTAAGTGATGAACTAAATTTAGGTTATACAATTTCAAGAGAAAGTCCAGATGCCTACACATTGAAGGACAAGAATTATAACACGATAAAATTTTACTTCTCGGATGGTTCTTTAAATTATTTCGCAGATAAAAACGGAAATAAGCTTACAGCACAATATACACAAGCTAGTAATGGAGCATGGACAATCTCTGGGATGGTAGATGGAGCAGGCAGAATAACTCAACTTAGATACACTAATGGTGTTTTAGAAAAAATAATTGATCCAGCAGGAAGAATAACAAGTTTTGGGTATGAATCACCCAGATATGAACAACTTAAGACAATAACATATCCAGATGGAAATTATACTGACTTCGGGTATGATTCAAATAATAATTTATCAACAGTTACTAATAATGCTGATGGAACAAGAAATCAATTTTGGTATACTGATAAAGCTCCATATAGAGTTAATTGGATTCGAAATACAACTAAAGATGATATCCGAAGTGAAGATTTAAGCATAAATTATGGAAATAACAGAACTGATTTTACAGATGTTCAGGGAAGAACTGAAACCTATTTGTTTGATGATAGAGGCAAAACAACTGTAATAAAAGATTCGAATGATAATGCCCAATATTATAGGTATTCAGATAAAACAAATGAAACAAAAATTGGAACTCAATCCAAGACTCAGAAAACAATTGTGAATTACCTTTTAGACCATAATGCAGAATATAATAATGGCTGGACTTCTAATAATTCTGGAGCTGCAGGTTATACTACAGAAGAAAAGTATATAGGACAGCAAGCTTTAAAAATTAGTAGTGCTGTAGATAATCAAAGTTATTACAATGGACAATATGTTTCTTTAGCAAGAGGAAAAACTTATACTTTTTCCAGTTATGTAAAAACAAAGAATATAGCAGCAGCACAAAATGGAGGTGCCGGTTTTGAAATACAATATATGGATAGCAATCAAAAGTGGCAGACAGCTCCTGGAAAGATTAATTTAACTGGTACAAAGGAATGGGATAGATATGAATTTACCTTTACTATTCCAAACGATGCTTATTCACCTGCCAATAACCTGGTAAATGCCTGGGCGGCAGTAGAAATAAATAATGCAAAAGGAACTGCTTATTTTGATGGAATGCAGATAGAAGAAGGTAATATTGCAAACAGATATAATTTAGTTGAAAACGGAGACTTTAGAAGTTGGGATAGCAGCACCTGGAATGCTTTATATTGGAATAAAGAGTCTGGTAATGAAGGAAAAGATATAGATTATGTAGACTATGATACAAATAAGCAGAACCATCCTAAAACCTTAGATGTAGATGTACCTGTTAATCCTTTAGTATATAAATTACAAGGGAAAAGCGGAAATAAAAAAGGTATATATCAAACCTTAAATATATCAGGTAAAGCTGGAGATTCCTATGTATTTGGAGGATGGGCTAAAGCAGAATCAGTGCCGTTAACAGAAAATTCAGGAAGACTATTTGAGCTTTCTGTCGGTTTTGAGAAAGCAGATGGAACCATTGACTGGGTTGAATCATCTTTTAATGAGGATACTTCGGAATGGCAGTATTTATCAGATGCAGCAGTTGCAAAAAATGATTACAAAAAGATATGGGTAGATGCCTGTTATTATAAAAATGCAAATACTGCGTATTTTGACGGAATTCAATTATATAAAGATGAGTTTGGATCAAGCTATACCTATGATAGTAAAGGGAATATTATATCAACAGAAAGCTTGGCAAAACAGAACTCTAAGTTTGAATATAGTGATAATGATCTAGTAAAACAGACTGATCCAAAAGGAAGTCAGTTTAATTATACTTATTCAACAGAGGGTAAGCATAATTTACTATCAGCAACTTCGGCTGAAAATGTAGTATATTCTTTTGAATATGATGCCAAAGGAAATCCGAAAAAGAGTAAAGTTGGGGATAGTACAACATTTATCGATTCCTATGCAGAATATACAACCAGTGGAAACTATACAAAATCTATTACAGACAGCTCAGGAAATAAGGTAAATTATAATTATAATGAAACAAAAGGTACTTTGGATAGTGTAACAGATCCAAAAGGATCAACCACCAGCTATCAATATGATCCTAATCTTGATACGTTATTAAACGTTAAAAAGACTGTAGATGGTAAAGAAATTTCAAACAGCTATACCTATGAAAAGGATAAAATAAAGACTATAACTCATAATGGTTTCAATTATAATTTTGGATATGATTCTTTAGGAAATAATACTACAGTGTCAGTAGGAAATCAAAATCTTATCACTAATACTTATGGAACATATTACAATGCCGCTGACAGTAGAAATTATCAAACTGGTCTTCTTAAAGAGTCTAAATATGGAAATGGACAGGTTGTAAAGAATGATTATGATAATTCAGATAGAGTAATTTCTAGAATTTTTAATAACCAGAAATTTAAATATTCCTATGATGCAAATGGTAATATTGGATATCATGAAGATTTAGTAAATCAAGTTAATTATAGATATTCTTATGATTTATCTAATAGGCTTACAAAGGTTTCAGATAATAAAGGAAATGCGCTAAACTACAGCTTTGATATAAATAACAACTTAAGTGCTGTAAAGGACACAATAAATAGTGGAGGTACAAAAACTTATTCTACTTATTATACCTATGACAAAGATAATAAACCACTGTCAATTATGTTTTCTAAAGGTAGTGATGGTAATAATTTAGATGCTTCCTTATTGGCTCATTATACTTTTGATAATGGGGATGCTACAGATAGCAGTGGACATGGAAACAATGGAATTATCCATGGTAAGCCTACTTTCGTTGATAGTTCAAAAGGAAAGGCACTAAAATTATCTGCTTCACCTGACTCACAATGGGTAGAATTCAATGATTTTGATGTACCAGACACTTTTAGTGTAAGCTTATGGTTAAAGCCAGATTCAACGGCTGATGGACAGAGTTTCATAGGAAAACATACTTATGATGGAAACAACATATTTGTAATGGGATATTGGGATAATGGTTATGAAGTTAATATTGGGGATGCATATTATTCTTCTAAGGGAACAGGATCTAAAACAACAGATTACCAACATTTAGTAGCAGTAGTTAAAAAAGTTGATGATACTAAGTCTAAGGTTACCGTATATAAAAATAATAAAGAACTATGGAGCCAGGATATAAACGGAGTGATTGGAAGCACTAAAGGAAGAGGCTGGGCTTTAGGCCAAGACTGGGATGGAAGCAGTGTAACTGATTTATTCAAAGGAGAAATTGATGAAGTAGCAATATATAACCGTGACTTAACTGCTACTGAAGTAGGCTATTTATACAGTAGTAAATCAACTATAAATAATACCTATTCTCCAGAAATAGGAAGGTTAAAACAAAGATCTATAAATAGTGGAGCAAATTCATTTGTTACTAAGTATAATTATATGAATGGTATTAACGGTGCGGGATCAACTACAACAAAGATTAGTTCTATAGACAATAACGGTAAAGGTATAGCTTATACTTATGATCCTAATGGTAATATTGAAAGTATTACCGAAAATAATAAGAAAATAGCTTATACCTATAATGAGGCTAATGAATTAACAAGGGAAGATAATCAGGTATTAAACAAAACCATTGCTTATGACTATGATGCTGGAGGAAATTTTAAAACTAAGATTGAATATCCTTATACACCAGATAAAACAATACCACTTCCAGCACCAACAAACACAGTAAGTTATACTTATGGAGATGCGAACTGGAAGGATAAACTTACTAACTTTAATGGAAAAGCTATCACCTATGATGCTATAGGTAACCCATTAACCTATGATGGATATACTTACTCATGGGAATGGGGAAGACGACTTGCATCAATGACTGGTAACGGAAAGACTATCAGCTACAAATATAATGATTCTGGAATAAGGACACAAAAAACAGTAAATAATATTACTACAAGTTACCATTTAGTAGGCGATAAAGTAACTTACGAAGATAATGGTACCGATAAAATATATTATACTTATGACAGTTCAGATAACCTTGTTTCAATAAACTTAAATGGTGTAGAATATTTCTATATAAGAAATGCACAGAACGACATTATTGGATTGTTTGATAAGGATGGTACTCAGGTTGCTAGCTATTCCTACGATTCTTGGGGTAAGCTTATATCAATAAAAGATGGTAGTGGCGTTGATATAACAAATGATACAGGAAGTGTTGGATATAAGAACCCTTATAGATATAGAGGGTATAGGTATGATACAGAGACTGGTCTTTACTATTTACAAAGTCGTTACTATAACCCTGAATGGGGTAGGTTTATTAATAGTGATGCTGCCATTGGAAGTGTAGGAGAATTATTATCTCATAATTTATTTGCTTACTGTATTAATAATCCAGTAAATATGTTGGATGGTGATGGAAATTGGCCTTCATGGTTAGATTCAATAACAAATGCTATTAGTTCATTAGTGACTACTATAACAAGTGCTATTAGTTCAGTAGTAACTACAGTAACTACAGCTGCAGAAGCAGCATCTTCATTTGTATATTCAAAGATGAAAGATTTAGGAAAGGGCTGGTCATATAGACGTGATAAAGGTGGAAGTCATACAAGAGAGAAAGAACATGTGCATGTACAGGGCGGAGGAAAGAAATATCAGCAAGATGTAGATGGTGGAAGAAGAACTCTTGAGAATCCTCCAGGATTACCTCATCCACCTGCGAAAGTAAGACAGCGTTTAAAAGAGAAAGAAGGATGGGATTGGGATGAAAATGCAGCTAAACCTACTGCTAGCAAAGCAATAGCTATAGTAGGGATAGGAGGAGGAGCCTATTTTGCATATAGAGCTGCAAGGATGATTCCTTCTCTTGCTCCACCTTTGTGGTGGACAATACCTGGAAATCTTGCAATGCCATAAATTTGGATTTTAAAGGGGGATAACATGAGATATTTTACTAACGAATTATGGAATGGAATAAATAGCGACTCTGAAGAAGAACGAGAGAAGGCTGATTTACAGTGGGAAAAAAATGATAATGAATACTACGAAATATTTAAAACTGTAAAGAAATTGTTGCCTAAAAAATTTTTGAGAATATACGAGCAAGAATATGGATTTCATGATTATGAATTAAAAAACTTTGAAGTGATACATGGAGAAAAAGGATATAAAGATCCAGTATCAGTCAGTATTATTATTGCTAATGGAGAAAAAATGTGGAATATTTTATATAAAAAGATAAAAAAGATATCAATCAATTATCAACAACAACCTGATGTATTTAAAAGAAAAAAAAGAATATATGAAGGCTTTGATGATTATGGATATGATGAATTTTTTCAAATAGATGAAAAAACATTATCACATGAAATACTTTTTGCATCAGGATCAACAATTTTAGTTCATTTTGAGAAAATTTCAATTAATGAAATAATAAATTAGTAGATGTTAATATTTAGAAGGGGATTTTTGGAAGATATGATAGATTTATTTTATATAATAAGGATTAGGTATTTAAATTTATAATAAATCTAGTGAAAAATATGTTGTAAAAATCTAATTGAGTCTAATAAGACTTTGTGACTTTCTATACCTGGTGGGAAGAAAACTAGTCAATGAAAACTTAATAGAAAGGTTAATGCCAGCTAATAAACAGAAACTCAACAGGTCATAGTACTTGTTGAGCTTCTTTCATTAGGTGAGTGAAAAGTAAAATTAAATATCTATTATTAATGTTGTAAAAGTTCCAGATGGGCCACTAACACCAGGCAGAGATAAAACTAAATGGAAATTACCAAATGGTAATGTAGTAACGCATGAAAAACACCCATATGATGTTGGTGCACCTCCTTTTCATACAGAGGAACATTAACATGTAGATGGACCAGGAGATTCACATAAGCGTTATTTGCCTGGAGATAGCATACCACCTATATTCTAGAAATATTCCTATAATTAGAATAGAATATATCTATATATAGCTGTAATTTGGTTGGTGGTAGGTTGGTTATTTAGCGGGATAAGTTATCAAAGTTAAATTATTTTAGGAGATGATATTTTGGAAAGTAGTAATTTTATTAGTTATATTGGAAATTATAAGATGCATGATAGTAGAGTAGAAAAGGTAATTAATGGTGGCAATGAAGTGAGAGTATTACTTAAAAGCCAAGAAGAAGAAAATATTACCGTCAGATTTTTAGGTGTACAAGAATTAGTTGAAAAAAGTGCTGAAGGAATGATTCTATATGCAATATGTGAAATGAAAGAGAATAAACCATATCGAAAGTTTGTATTCGCAAATACAGATGAAGAAGATGAAGCTTTACTTGAGGTTATTGCACATAAATATTATATAGAATGATAAAAAAGAATAATTAATGTAAGGGGAGTGTCGCAAAATGATTAAATTTTAATCAGGAGCGATGCTCCTTTTCGGTTTAAACTAGCAAATTTCTAAATATTTGAAATACAATATTAATTATTTAAAGATTTCTGATTTTTAAGCGCACTAAAATAAGCCTAGTTAATTTATTCCATAATTAGGCAGTAGGTTTCAATTCATGAAGATGATTTTGAGTTTTTTCATTTTGTATTTTTGAATGTAATTTGTTAATGTTATAACCAAAACAAAGTAAAATAAATTCAGTTTGAACGCTACTTTTTCCACGTGTTAAAAATATATTGAATTCATAATCACTTTTTAGAACTCCAAATGCTCCTTCGACCTGAATAGATCTATTCATTCTTAATTTAGTTCCAAATTCAGTTGTAATATTTTTATAGGATATTTCACGTTTTTCCACAAAAGTTTTTGAAACCTGCATTTTTCTATTTCCTTTTGCTTTTGTGCATTTTACTTTGTAATCGCAATTATCACAGTTTTCACATTCATACACAGTTACTTCTGATTTGTATCCACTTGCGGATTTTCTATAAATAATAGAAGTCGGTATTAATTTTCTATTATTATGACAAATATAAAAATCCGATTCAGCATCATATTTCATATTTTCGCGCTTACTTATATCATTTTTAAAACTTCTTTTTTTCCACTTCTCATAAGTTTGTGGTTTTATATAAGGAGTTTGCTTAT
>Ga0183101_1001537_pt1 | contig 20798 bp, 21 predicted proteins | sample Biomet3_FD_127790 | JGI IMG/M metagenome (GOLD analysis project Ga0183101, IMG submission 127790) | Microbial communities from bioreactor (seeded with sewage sludge) at LBNL, California, USA - Biofuel metagenome 3 | ecosystem: Engineered > Bioreactor > Anaerobic > Unclassified ...
TCTTACATACTAGTTATTCTTAAAATACCTAATCTTTATAGTTAGGTATTTTTTGTGCTTATAGTAAATCCATGTATAAATAGCCCCTATATGGTTAAAATTTATAATATAGGAGGTTGTTCATATGTTAAATAAACTAATAATAGATCCATCATCTAGAAATTCAATTTTTGTTTTAAGAGATGCATTAAGTACTGAAATATCCCCTATTATAAAATCGGGACGTCCTGTGGTAGTCTTATGTATAGGTACAGATAGATCTACTGGAGATAGTTTAGGTCCTTTAGTAGGTGATAAATTGAAATTTTTAATAAGAGATAAAGTATATTTATATGGAAATCTAGAAAATCCTGTTCATGCTAAAAATCTATCTGAGATTATAGGTGAAATTTATACTAAATATGAAGATCCATTTGTGATAGCGATTGATGCTTGTCTTGGTAGTTTACAAAACGTAGGGAAAGTAGTTATAGACGGAAAACCCTTATCCCCTGGTGCTGCCATGAGTAAAGACCTACCTAAGATAGGGGATTTAAGCATAACTGGTATTGTAAATATATCAGGCGCAATGGAATTTATGGTACTTCAAAACACTAGACTTTTTACAGTTATGCAGCTTGCAGAAGTGATTTCTAGAGGTTTATATCATTCTATAATAAAAACAATTGGAGGAAGAAAGTCTACTTCTATTCTCCAAAACAATTTAACTGAAAACATAGAGGCTTAATGAAAATATTATTTTATTAATTATGAAGGCATAATTAGAATAAATTACTATAAACCCTATTATTAAGTATGTATTCTATTTCATCCACACTCTTACTACCAGAATCAATAATTAATGTGCCTTCTCTCCTTATATTATTATTCATATTTAAATTCGTTAATCCGCCATCCTTTAAATTACATATTATAGCATCACATAGCGTGTTATTTTCTCCATTAATTATAATATATCCCCTTTTTCCTAACTCCTCACTTATATACAATAAATCATTTGAAACATATACTCTCATAAAAAAACCTCCTTTATGGGAATAATATTCCCATAAAGGAGGTTTTTTATTCATATATCTAATTATTGTGAATTTCTATCTACACAGTCTTGCAAAACATGTTTTTCTTCTTGTGATAAATCATATCTAGATATTCCTCTATCAATTGGCTTAGCATAAGTAGTACTTTCATTTCTTCCATATATACCCGTTATTATAACTCCATCATTATTTTCATCTAATAAAGCAATAGAAAAGCTTAAATCACTTCCAACATCCTCAAAGGCTCTATACCTTACTATTGAAACTTTTTGAACACATGAATTTAATCTTAAATTTAATTTTTCATATAGCTCCTTCATATGTTCTGTTTCTTCCCTTGATTCATCTATTTTGTCTAAATATCCTATTATTAAATCTTCTAAATTTTTATTATCTACTCCTCTCATAAATTTTCTATACTTATTTTCTAAATTACTTAAAGATTTTAATGTAATCATAAGTATAATAAATAATATAAATACAAATACTAAAAGCCCTATTGTAATGTAGCCTTGAAAACTACTTATTATTCCCATGACATTATTCATATTCTGTCTCCTCCCGTTAATGTTTCACGTGAAACATTAAAATTGAATATTACTATATAGGTTGTAATTAAATTTCTACATAAAATTAAATATCTATTTCAATTGACCTTAATAATAAAATATTAAATTGATATGAAGCATCATTACTACAACTTATATATATATATGTCTATTATTTTATATGACAGCTAAACTGCCATTAATACTATACATCTAATTTTCACTTCATATATTTAATATATCTAATATTCTTTGCAGATCTTCTTTTGAATAGTACTCTATTTCAATCTTTCCTTTGTTTTTTTTATCCATTAATAAAACCTTTGTTCCAAATAAATTTTCCAGTTTATCTTTTATATCTATATAGTACGGATTTTTAGCATTTGCTTCAGGTTGAAAGTTTTTCTTTTCAGTAATAATATTCTTTATAAGTTTTTCTGTTTCTCTTACGCTTAGACCTTCATCTATTATGCTTTGAGATAACTTGTATTGTAACTCTTTATCTTCTATACTTAAAATTGCTCTTCCATGTCCTTCTGTTATTACTCCATCAATTAAATATTCCTGAACTCTTTTATCAAGATTTAAAAGTCTTAAACAATTTGTTATTGAAGTTCTTGACTTACCTATTCTATTACTTAACTGTTCTTGAGTTAAATTAAACTCATCAATCAGTTTTTTGTAAGCTATAGATTCTTCAATTGGGTTTAAGTCTTGTCTTTGTATATTCTCGATTAGTGAAATTTCAAGTATTTCCTTATCCGATAAATCCATTATTATTGCAGGTATCTCTTTAATTCCTGCGATTTTAGCAGCACGCCACCTTCTTTCACCGGCTACTATGCTATAAGTTTCCCCTTCTTTTTTTAATATAATAGGCTGTATAATTCCATGTTCTTTTATAGACTCTGAAAGCTGAATAATTTTTTCTTCATCAAAGTTTTTTCTTGGTTGATCTATATTAGCTTTTATTAAATTAATACTTATTACATTTATTCCATTTTCCTTGTCTAAATTTTTTTCTTCTAAATTTTCTTCAGGTATTAAAGCTCCGAGACCTTTTCCTAATCCAAATTTCTTATTCAATCTATATTTCACTCCTTTTGCCGTTCTAAGAATTCTTTAGTTAAATCCTCATATGCTTCTGCACCTTTACATTTATCATCATAAAGCATTATAGGCAAACCGAAACTTGGGGCTTCTGCTAATCTTATGTTTCTAGGAATTGTTGCATTAAAAACATTATCTTTAAAGTACTTTTTAACTTCTGAAACAACTTCATTTGATAACCTTGTTCTTCCATCATACATACTCATTATTACACCCTCAATTTGAAGGTTCTTATTTAGAGATTTTTTTACAAGCTGTATAGTGTTTACAAGCTGTCCTACGCCTTCTAAAGCATAAAACTCACATTGAATTGGAATAAGTACACTATCTGATGATGTTAGTGCATTTATTGTAAGAAAACCTAATGATGGAGGACAATCTATAAATATAAAGTCGAATTTCATTTTCATATTACTTATTTTATCCTTTAAAATGTTTTCTCTATTTTTTATATCTATGAGTTCCACTTCTGCGCCAGCTAATTCCATAGTAGAAGGTATTATATAAAAATTATCTACTAATTCACACTTTTTCATAACCTCTTCTATACTTATATCTGATGTCAAAACATCATATATAGATTGATTTATACTTCTTTTATCAAATCCAAGTCCACTAGTAGTATTTCCCTGAGGGTCTATATCTATATTCAAAACTTTATATCCTTGCATAGCTAAATAGGAACTTAAATTTATGCTGGTAGTAGTTTTACCTACCCCTCCTTTTTGATTAAATATTGATATTACTTTCATAAATTTCACCACCCTTCTTAATCTTAAGTTAACACCTAATTTTAATTATATATTTTTATATAAAATATTAAAAGTCCTTTGGAAAAAAATTTTACATAAAATTACGTTTTGTTTAAATTTTTATTTATAAAAAATTCACAGTAAAAAAAGTTCTTAAGCTTTTGCTTAAGAACGAAATAAAAATATAATATTAAAGTATTTTTAAGTGATTTAAATTAATTATGGAGTAAAAATGTTTCACGTGAAACATTTTATTTTTTAGGTATTGTTATAGTAATCTCAATTTTATCATCCAAATCTTTCGACTTATACTCTACGCTTAGTCCATATTTATCGAAAACTTGTTTAACAGTATTAATGTATACCTTCGGTGAAAATATTCCTTTTATTCTTTTTTTCCCTGTACCACTTTTATTTTCTACAATCTTACTTAACTCTTTTTCTATAAACTCCTCAGTTTTTTTTACATTTAATGATTTTTTTATTACTACATTTAAAACCTTCTTTTGTAATTCAATTGTTGGGAGTTTAAGCATTGCTCTTGCATGTCTTTCAGTTAAATTATTTTCTAATAGCATATATCTTATTTCTGATTCTAGTTTTAATAATCTAATTTTATTAGCAATTGTAGATTGTTTTTTACCTATAAGTTCTGCTAATTTTTCTTGAGTATAAGAATGATCTTTAATTAAATTATAATAAGCATCTGCTTCTTCTAAGAAACTTAAGTTTTCTCTCTGTAAGTTTTCAAGTAAAGCTATAGCTGCGGACTCCCTGTCAGTAATATCCACTATAATGGCAGGAACCTTAGTTAAACCCGCTTTTTTAGCCGCCCTAAGTCTTCTTTCACCTGCAACTAATTCATATTTATCTTCTCCTAGTTTTCTAACAGATAAAGGTTGAATTATACCATATGTATTTATAGATTGCGCTAATTCTTCAAGACTCTCTTCATCAAAGTGCTTTCTAGGTTGATAAACATTAGGTAAAATTAAATCTACGGACACATAATCAACATTTTTTTGCATACTTAACCATCCCTCTTATGCTTTCCTATTATTAACATTTCTCCATTTTTCCATAAAATCCTTCTATTTTTTATGATTTTCGTACGACAAATTATTACATTTATTTAATTACTGATTATAATATAATAAAAAAACTTCACTTTATCGACGTCTTATCTTACTTTAATGGCTTTTTAACAGCTGTTCCGGCTTTTCTCGGATAAGCTTTAGGGGTTTCCTTTATTTTTTTAATTACTACTAAATTGTGATTTAAATCGCTATTTTCAATTTCTATTTTCATTATATCTTCTATTTTTCCACCAAGAATTGAGACAGCATTCTTACCTTCCTTAATTTCTTCTTCAACAGAAGGTCCTTTCATAGCAACAAAGTATCCTCCAACTTTAACATAAGGAATGCATAGTTCGCTTAAAACTGCAAGATTTGCCACAGCTCTAGATACTGCTACATCACTTTTTTCTCTGTATTCAATCTTTCTTGAAAAGTCCTCTGCTCTTCCATGAATAGTAAAGATATCTTTTAATTCAATTTTACTTATAACTTCATTCAAAAAGTTAATTCTTTTATTTAATGAATCTAAAAGTACTACATTTATATCTGGTTTTATTATTTTAATAGGGATACCCGGAAAACCTGCTCCAGTTCCAATATCAATTATATTTTTTGCTTCTTTCAAAGGTGAAAATTTAAATATTTTTATACAATCTATAAAATGTTTTTTTACTATTTGCTCATCCTCTGTAATAGCAGTAAGGTTTATCTTCTCATTCCAACACTTAATCATATCTTTATACTGCATAAATTTATTGTAAGTCTCCTCATCAAAAGGCAAGCTTACATCTGATGATGCAGTATTCATAATATCAAAATATTTCATAGTTTATTCTCCAATCTAGTATATTATAATTACTTTGCACTTTTTTCTCTATATTCACGCTCAAGATAAATTAAAAGAACAGAAACATCTGCTGGTGAAACTCCAGAAATTCTTGAAGCCTGACCTATACTAATAGGTCTTATTTTTCCAAGTTTTTGAATAGCTTCAATTCTTAATCCCTTGACATAATCATAATCAATTCCCTGTGGTATCAACTTACTTTCAAACTTTTTAAACTGTTCTACCTGCTCTAACTGCTTATTTATATATCCTTCATATTTGGATACAATATTTACTTGTTCTTTTACATCATAACTGAGATTAGGTCTATCAGCATCTAAAGACTCTAATTTAAAATAATCAAGCTCTGGTCTCTTTATAAGTTCATATAAACTTATGGATTTTTTAAGTTCTGATGAATTTAAAGAACCTAAAAACTCTATGACTTCTTTTTTGGGTGTAATTTGAATATTTTTGATTCTATTTATTTCTGCTTCTATATCATTCTTTCTCTTTAAAAATCTTTCATATCTTTCTTCACTAACAAGACCAACCTTATAGCCTATATCCGTCAATCTTAAATCTGCATTATCCTGTCTTAAAAGTAGTCTATACTCTGAACGGGATGTCATCATTCTATAAGGTTCTTCTGTTCCCTTAGTTACTAAATCATCAATTAAAACTCCAATGTATGCATCTGATCTTTTTAAAACCAAAGGATCTTTCCCTTTAACTTTAAGAGAAGCATTCATTCCCGCAATAATTCCTTGAGCTGCTGCTTCTTCGTATCCAGATGTTCCATTTAACTGTCCTGCTCCAAATAGCCCTTCTATTTTCTTGAACTCCAAAGATGGCTTTAATTGAAGAGGATTTATGCTATCATATTCTATTGCATAAGCAGTTCTCATAATTTCCACATTTTCAAGTCCAATCATTGTTCTATACATTTGAACTTGAACATCTTCTGGTAAAGAACTAGAAGCCCCCCCTATATATAGTTCTTCTGTATTTTCACCTTCCGGTTCTATAAATATTTGATGCTTCTCTTTGTCTGGAAACCTTACAACTTTATCTTCAATAGAAGGACAATATCTTGGTCCTACAGATTTAATTGTTCCATTATAAAGAGGAGATCTATGTATATTTTCTTTTATAACATTAAGTGTTTCATCTGTAGTATATGTTAAATAACAAGGTATTTGTTCTTTTTCTATGTTATCACTCATAAATGAGAAAGGAACTATTTTTTCGTCCCCTTTTTGCTCTATCATTTTTGAATAGTCTACGCTTCTTGCATTTACCCTAGGAGGCGTACCTGTTTTAAATCTTCTTAATTCAATCCCTAAATCTAATAAGCTTTGAGATAAATCATTGGCTGGCATAAATCCATTTGGTCCTGCACTATAACTAACATCACCTATAATTATCTTACCTTTTAAGTATGTTCCATTTGCAAGTACTAAAGCTTTTGTTTTAAAGTAAGCACCATTTTTTGTTAGTACTCCACTAATTTTTCCATCTTCAGTCCTTATATTAACTACTTCTAGCTGTCTTATATAAAGATTAGGTTCCTTTTCCATAACATACTTCATTCTTTCAGAATACTTTTTTTTATCGGCCTGAGCTCTTAAAGAATATACTGCAGGTCCCTTAGATGTATTTAGCATTCTTAATTGAATAAACGTATTATCTATATTTATTCCCATTTCTCCACCTAAAGCATCGATTTCACGGACTAAATGACCTTTAGCCGTTCCTCCTATACTAGGATTACAGGGCATAAAAGCAATACTGTCCAAATTCATTGTACACAATAAAGTCTTACACCCCATTCGAGCTGCCGCAAGACTTGCCTCACATCCAGCATGCCCTGCACCAACTATGATTACATCATATTCTCCAGCAAAATATTCCATATTAATACCTACTTTCCTAAACAAAATTCTGAAAATATCTTATCGATTATATCCTCTTCTAATGTATCACCAGTTATTTCACCAAGACTGCTCCAAGCATTTCTTATATCTATAGATGCTAAATCTATTGCTAATGTATTTCTTAGAGCATCTAATGCTTGAAGACAGTGCTCTTTACCCCTAATAAGAGCTTCTTTGTGCCTCGTATTAGTTATAATTAAATTCTTAGACTGCACTTCGCCATTAAAGAATAGTTCCTTTATACAGTCTTTTAACACAGCTAATCCCTCACCTGTTTTTGCAGAGGTTTCTATTACATATTGTGAGTTTAAGGTCTCAATTTCTTCTCTATTTATTTTACCACCTAAATCAGTTTTATTTAATAAAATAATATATTTTTTATCCTTAATGTAATTAATAATTTCTCTGTCTTCATCATCTAATTCTCTACTTAAATCAAGCATTAATATTATTAAATCTGATTCATTTATTTTTTCTTTTGATTTTTCTACTCCTATTTTTTCAACTAAATCCTCTGTTTCTCTTATTCCAGCTGTATCTATAATCTTTATTGGAACTCCATCTATATTTATATATTCTTCAATAACATCTCTAGTTGTACCTGCTATTTCTGTAACTATAGCCCTTTTTTCCATGAGAAGTGAATTTAGAAGTGAAGACTTTCCTACATTTGGCTTACCTACAATAACAGTATTAAGACCTTCCCTAATTATTTTACCTTCTTCTGCTGTATTTAGTATTTTAGTCATCTCTTCTAAAACATTATCTAATTTTGCTGAAACTTTATCTGCAGTCATTTCCTCTAAATCATCTTCTGGATAATCTACAGTAGCCTCAATATGAGCAATAATTTCTAACAACTTTCCTCTAATATTGTTTATTTCTCTAGAAACTCTACCTTCCGATTGTTGAACCGCTGACTTCATTGAAAGTTCAGTTTTTGCCCTAATAATATCTATAACTGCTTCTGCCTGGCTTAAATCAATTCTTCCATTTAAAAAAGCCCTCTTGGTAAATTCTCCAGGGTCTGCAACTCTTGCACCACTTTTTATTACCTCTTCAAGTATTCTTTTAGTAGCAACAACTCCACCATGACAGTTTATTTCAACAGTATCTTCTGCAGTAAAACTTCTTGGTCCCTTCATAAAACTAACTAAGACTTCATCTAAAACATCTTCTGTTTCTTTTTCTATAATAAAGCCATATCTCATGTTATATGGTTTTAAACCTTTTAAACCTTTTTCATTCTTTCCCTTAAATATATTACTCACTATATCTAAAGACTTTTCTCCTGAAACCCTTATAATGGATATACCACCTTCTCCAAGAACTGTTGCTATTGCAGCTATTGTATCAAATTCTTTCATTTTTACACTCCTTTTTTTGTTTAAATATTAATAAAGCAAAAAGAAAGCCATTAGGCTTTCTTTAAATCCACTACAACTCTTCTAAAAGGCTCATCACCTTCACTATAAGTATTTACATAAAAATCATTTTGAAGTGCAGAATGAATTACTCTTCTTTCGTAAGGATTCATAGGCTCTAATTTAACAAACCTTCCTGTTTTTCTAACCTTATCTGCTATTCTTCTAGCTAATCTTTTTAGAGTTTCTTCTCTTTTTAACCTATAGTTTTCTGTATCTAATATTACTCTTTTGTATTCTACATCATGGCCTTTATTTACAACAAGACTTATAAGATACTGAAGTGAATCTAAAGTTTCTCCCCTATACCCTATAAGTATTCCCATATCTGTTCCTGTTAAAGATATTTTTATAATATTATCTTCTTCTTTTATATTTATCTCTGCTTTAACTTTTATACAATCTAAAATATCTCTTATAAAAGTTTTTGCTTCATAAATATAATCTCTTTTAACTTTTACTTTTATTTTTGCAGGTCTAGTTCCTATTAAATTAAAGAACCCTTTAGCTCCTACATCTAAAACTTCTACTTCTACTCTATCTTCTGTAACATTGAGTTCAGCTAACGCATTTTTTAAAGCCTCTTCAACAGTTCTTCCGGTCATCTCTATAACCTTCATACTATCACCTCCTAGGCATTATTAGTGCTTTTATGTATACCCATTTTTTTCATAACTATTGTTTGTATTATTTGAATTGAATTATTTATTACCCAATATAATACTAATGCTGATTTTAAACTCCAACTAATAAATATCATAAATATAGACATACTTATATTCATAGTAGCTGATTGTTTTGCTTGTGCACTATTACCTGAAGGCATCATTAAAGATCCTGAATAATATGTAGTTAAACCTGAAAGAACTGCAAGAACAACATCTCTCTTAGCTAAATCACTTATCCATAAGAAATGAACTCCATTTATGCCCTGTAAGTTATTGAAAACATAATAAAGCGCTATAAAAATTGGCCATTGTATAAGCATTGGCAGACATCCACTAAGTGGATTAGCACCTTTTTCTTTATAAAGCTTCATAACTTCTTGCTGTGACTTTTGAGGATCATTTTTATATTTTTCCTGTATTTTTTTAGTTTCTGGTTGTAATTCATTCATAGCTATGGAAGACTTAGTCTGTTTTATATTTAAAGGAAGTAATATAAGTCTAATTATAGCTGTTACTAAAATAATTGCTACACCATAAGAAACATTCTTACTAGGAAATAACAAACTTACGCTTTGATGCACAAATTCAAAAAATTGAACAAAAGCATTATTTAAATACTGCAAAATATAAACCTCCTGACGATTTATTTAACTGGATCATATCCACCCTTATTAAAAGGATTACACCTTAATATTCTTTTTATAGCCATAAATCCTCCTTTTAAAACACCATACTTTTCTAAAGCTTCTAAAGTATATTCAGAACAAGTTGGATAGAATCTACAACATGGTTTCTTCAAAGGAGAAATATTCTTCCTATAAAATTTAATCAAAAAAACTAAAAATTCTTTCATTTAATTATATAGACCTGCCCTTTTAAAAAGATTTTTGACAGCGTCATCTATCTCATTATAGCCTTTATCATTTGCAGCACTTCTAGCTATAAAAACTAAATCATATCCTGTATTCAAGCTACTGCTATCCAATCTATAACACTCTTTAATTAATCTCTTAACCCTATTCCTAACAACACTTTTACCGACTTTTTTACTTACTGATACACCTATCCTATTTATATTCTTTCTATTCTTATATATATATAGGACTAGTAAATGATTAGAAAAAGATTTTCCTCTTCTATATACAGCTCTAAATTCCATATTTTTTCGTATTCTATTCTCTTTCATTTACTTTGCTCCTTTTTTTCTGCAGTTGCAGAAAAAGGCCACAAAAGCGGCCCTTATGCTGTTAATCTTTTTCTACCTTTTAGTCTTCTTCTCTTAAGAACGTTTCTTCCTGATGCTGAACTCATTCTTTTTCTAAAACCATGTTCTTTCTTTCTCTGTTTCTTTTTTGGTTGATAAGTCATAAACATATTACTACACCCCCTTTTAAGTAAGTTATACTTCCCTCTCCACACTACTTAAGCTTCCGAGGATATTTACTGTAAACGAGGCTTATTTACTATAAAGTAATTGGCTCGCTTATTGCATTTTAAAGTTTCACTATTAAATTATATATTCACGAAGTTCTGATGTCAACATAAATTGTATAACTACCAAAATCTATAAAAAACTACCTGTTGATATTATTTATTACTTTTTTTGTGGATAACTTCTTGAATAGGTTGTCAGGTTTTGATATTATTAATAGGAGTTGTGAATAACTTTAAAATTAGACAAGTTATCCACACCTGTGAATAATTCTGTGTATAACTTGTCTAATATGTTTATGAATTATTATTTATGTTTGATATTTTTGACCAATCTCATAACATTATTCACTATTTTATAATGTTAATACTTATCTTTTTATTTTGTTGATAACTTTTTTTAATCTTTATTCTTAACAAAATTTATTAACATGTGAATATTTTAATACACATTTGTCAAAAAGATATAATGGTGTTTATAATTATGTTTAAATACTGTGAATTATATTTTTTTATTCAAGACTGGAGGATATAAGATGAATGCCCATCCAAAAGAAATATGGGAAAAAACTTTAAATATAATAAAAGGTGAACTTACTGAAGTAAGCTTTAATACCTGGATTAAAAGTATAACACCTATATCTATAGAAGATGATTCAGTTAAACTAAGTGTTCCAAATGATTTTACTCGAGGAATACTTGACAGTAGATATAAAGAATTAATAGTAAATGCACTAAAGCTTATTACATCAAAAAAATATAATGTAGAGTTCCTTATACTATCGGAAGAAGCTCTAGACTCAACTGAACCAAGACAAAGAAAAGAATCAAGATCAAAAATTATGGTTAATGATGAAATGTCTACCATGTTAAATCCCAAATACACTTTTGATTCTTTCGTTATAGGTAATAGTAATAGGTTCGCTCATGCAGCATCTTTAGCGGTAGCGGAGGCTCCAGCTAAAGCATACAATCCCTTGTTTATATATGGGGGGGTTGGTCTTGGAAAAACTCACTTAATGCATGCTATAGGTCATTACATATTACAAAATAATCCAAAATCAAAAGTTGTTTATGTTTCTTCTGAAAAATTTACAAATGAATTAATAAACTCTATTAAAGATGATAAAAACGTAGATTTTAGAAACAAATATAGAAACATAGATGTACTATTAATTGACGATATTCAGTTCATAGCAGGTAAGGAGAGAACTCAAGAAGAGTTTTTTCACACCTTTAATGCATTACACGAATCAAATAAACAAATAATTCTTTCCAGTGATAGACCCCCGAAAGAAATCCCAACTCTTGAAGACAGGTTAAGATCTAGATTTGAATGGGGTCTTATAGCTGATATTCAGGCACCGGATTTTGAAACAAGAATGGCAATCCTAAAAAAGAAAGCAGATGTAGAAAATTTAAATATACCAAATGAAGTTATGGTTTATATAGCTACAAAAATTAAATCAAATATACGAGAGCTAGAAGGTGCTTTGATAAGAATTGTAGCCTTTTCTTCTTTGACTAACAAGGAAACAAGTGTTGAATTAGCCGCTGAAGCACTAAAGGATATAATATCAAGCAGGCAATCAAAGCAAGTAACTATAGACTTAATTCAAGATGTAGTTGCGAACTATTTTAATTTAAAAGTTGATGATTTAAAATCTTCTAGACGAACAAGAAATGTGGCCTTTCCAAGACAAATTGCTATGTACCTAAGTAGAAAGCTTACAGATATGTCCCTTCCTAAGATAGGAGAAGAGTTTGGAGGAAGAGATCATACTACAGTAATACATGCATATGAAAAGATATCAACAAACTTAAAAGTTGATGAAAGCTTACAAAATGCAGTAAATGACCTTGCTAAAAGAATAAATCAAAAATAAGATATTAACATCTGTTTATATTAATTATATAATACATTGTGGATAACAAAATAATACACTTTACTTTTTTAATACTGTGGATAAAGTCAATTATTTATGATTTACTTATCCACACTTATTTTTTTCGCTTTTTTAAGTGGTTTCAACGTATCTAGGGGTTATCCACATATTCACAGCCCCTACTACTATTACTACTATAAAAATACTATTATCTAATCTATTTATATCAAAATTATATTGTTGATAAGGAGGAGTTAATAATGAAGTTCATATGTGAGAAATCTATACTACAAGATGGTATATCCACAGTCCAAAAAGCAGTTACAGGAAAATCTAGTATGCCTATTTTAAATGGCATACTATTAAAAACCATAGGTAGTGAAATAATATTAACAGGTTCAGATATTGATTTAAGTATAGAAACTAAAGTAAAAGCTGATATCTTAGAGGAAGGTAGCATAGTTATTGACGCTAAAATTTTTGGAGAGATAATAAGAAAACTTCCTAATGACGCAATACATATAAATACTATAGATAGCAACTCAATTGAAATATTATGTCAAAAGTCTAGGTTTACTCTCATTCACATGAGTGCAGAGGATTTTCCAGTTCTTCCTAACATAAATGAAAATATGATATTTTCTGTTTCTCAAAAAATATTAAGACATATGATAAGGGGAACGATTTTTGCTACTGCCCAAGATGAAACAAGACCGGTACTTACTGGAGTATTGTTTGAAATTAATAGCAAAAACTTGAATTTAGTAGCATTAGATGGGTATAGATTAGCATTAAGATCCGAAGAATTAAGTACTGATAACACTATAAGTGCAGTAATTCCTGGAAAAACTCTAAATGAAGTCTCAAAAATATTAGAAGACGATGATAAAAGTGTAAATATAACTTTTACCCCTAACCACATTTTATTTAGCTTAGGAGAAACTAAAATTATATCAAGATTGCTTGAAGGGGAATTTATAAAGTATAATTCAATAATTCCAGGAGAATTTAACCTAAAGGTTGTAGCAAAAAGATCAGAATTATTGCATTGTATAGAGAGAGCCTCGCTAATGGCTAAGGACAGCAATACAAATCTTATCAAATTGAGTATAGAAGAGGAAAATATGATTATAACCTCAAATTCTCAATTGGGAATGGTAAGAGAAGAAATGAATATAATTTTGCAAGGTCAATCACTTCAAATTGCATTTAACTCTAAATACCTTATAGACGTATTAAAAATAATGGAAGAGGAAGAAATTACAATGGAATTTTCAAGTAGTGTAAGTCCATGCGTAATTAAAAATAAAGATATAAATAATTGCACTTATCTAGTACTTCCTGTAAGATTATTAAATAACTAAAGTTTAAGAGAGGTCGGTAAGAAAATGAAAGAAATTAAAATAAATACTGATATTATAAAGTTAGATTCATTTTTAAAATGGTCTGGAGCTGTTTGTCTAGGTTCTGAGGCTAAAATATTAATACAAGACGGTCAAGTTAAAGTAAACGGAGAAGTTGAAACAAGAAGAGGAAAAAAACTAACTAAAGAAGACATAATAGAATTTAATGGTGAAACTTATAAAATAATGTAGTTTACATATTTGTATAAGTTTATTTATAATTATAGTTTAATGACTTTTTATTGTTAATTGTTAATTGCCTATATTGTGATATAATTATATTTGGGTGTTTTAATTATGTATATTAAGTATTTACAACTTATCAATTTTAGAAACTACAAAGAGTTGAATATAGAGCTAAGTAAAAATATAAATGTTTTTATAGGAGATAATGCCCAGGGAAAAACTAACATTTTAGAAAGCATATATTATTGCAGTATTGGAAAATCCCCAAGGACAAATAAAGATAAGGAACTTATAAGTTGGGATGGAAAAGAAGCATATATAAAAGTATATGTTGCTAAAAGCAGACTTGATAAAAAAATAGAAATAAAGATATTCAAAGAAGGGAAAAAGGGAATAAATGTAAACTCTATTAAGATTACAAAAATATCTGAACTCATCGGAATCTTCAATGTGGTTATGTTTTCTCCTGAGGATTTAAGAATTGTTAAGGAATCCCCATCTTTTAGAAGAAAATTTTTAGATATTGAATTATGTAAGCTGAGTAAAAAGTATTACCATAATTTAGTACAATACAATAAAGTTTTGAATGAAAGAAATGTTATATTAAAAAAGTGGAATGAACAAAATAGCGATATGCTTCAGGTATATGATGAGCAGCTTTCTAAATATGGAGGTTTTATAACAAAATCAAGAGATCAATATGTAAAAAAGCTTAATGAAAATGGTGAAACAATACATAAAGATATAACCTCCGGAACTGAAAGCATAGAGTTTAAATACATAACACCTGTAAAGAATATAGATAAGGCAGAAGATGAAATCTTAGAACTCTTGATAAGTAGCAGAAAAAAGGATTTTGAAAAAAGAGTAACTTCTGTAGGTCCACATAGAGATGACTTTGATATAAAAATAAATGGGATAGATACGAGGGTCTTTGGATCACAAGGACAACAAAGGACTTCAGTTTTAACCATTAAGTTTGCCTCTTTAGAAATAATAAAAGAAATTACAGGGGAATATCCTGTTTTATTACTTGATGATGTTTTATCAGAACTTGATGCAAATAGGCAAAAGTATATATTAAGTTCTATTAATAACATACAGACTTTTATAACATGCACTGGCATTGGAGATATAAAAAATTATTTAAAGGATGAGGCACAATTATTTTTAGTGAAAAGCGGCTTTGTAGATAAAGTTTAAGAGTTGAAAGGAGATTGTATTATGTTTTTACATTTAGGTGAAAATATAGTTGTACCGCTAAAGGATATAATTGGTATATTTGATGTAGAAACTTCAATGTACAGTTCAGATACTGCTCAGTTTTTAAGAATGGCAGAAGAAGATGGATTTGTTCAAAGAATTACTAAGGATAAACCAAAATCATTTATCATAGCTGAAGTTGATAAAAAAAGTAAAATTTATTTATCACCTATATCATCATCTACACTAACTAAGAGATCAGAAACATTATACTATGAGCCTTAAGATAGGAGGATAGATATGTTAGAAGACAAAAATCAAATTTATGATGAGAGCCAAATACAAGTACTTGAAGGATTAGAAGCAGTTAGAAAAAGACCAGGAATGTATATAGGAAGTACTAGTTCAAGAGGGCTTCATCATTTAGTATACGAAATTGTAGATAACAGTATAGACGAAGCTTTAGCAGGCTTTTGTAAGAATATAAATATTTATATTCACAAGGATAACTCTATAACAGTAACGGATGATGGTAGAGGTATGCCCGTTGGGATACATCCTAAAATGCAAAAACCTACTGTAGAAGTTATAATGACTGTACTTCATGCAGGAGGTAAGTTTGGTGGAAGTGGATATAAGGTTGCAGGTGGACTTCATGGTGTTGGGGCTTCTGTTGTAAATGCTCTTTCAGAACTTTGTGAAGTTGAAGTTAAAAGAGAAGGACACATATGGAAACAAGTTTACAATAGGGGTAAGGTTATCACAGGTCTTGAAATAATAGGTGATACGGATGATCAGGGAACAAAAACTCACTTTAAGCCTGATACTCAGATATTTGAGGAAATAGAATATGATTATGACACACTAGCTCAGAGACTTAGAGAATTAGCTTTTTTAAATAAAGGTATAAGTATAAATTTAGTGGATGAAAGATTTGATAGGGAAGAGGTTTTCCACTACGAGGGGGGTATAAAATCCTTTGTAGAATATTTAAATCGAAATAAAGAAACTGTTCATAAGGAACCTATATACATAGAGGGAAATAGAGATGATTATTCAGCAGAAATAGCCATTCAGTATAATGATGGCTACACTGAAAATATTTTTTCTTTCGCAAATAACATAGATACCATAGAAGGTGGAACTCATTTAGCTGGATTTAAATCAGCATTAACAAGGGTGTTTAATGATTATGCAAAGAAATTTGGAATTCTAAAGGAAAATGATAAGAATCTGTCAGGTGAAGACATAAGAGAAGGATTAACTGCGGTTATATCTATAAAGCTTATAGATCCACAATTTGAAGGTCAAACCAAAACAAAACTAGGAAATAGTGAAGTGCGTGGGATAGTTGACAGTATTGTTGGAGAAGGTGTAAGTCACTTTCTTGAAGAAAACCCACAAATAGCTAAACTAATGGTTGATAAAGGATTAATGGCTGCCCGTGCTAGAGAAGCTGCTAAAAAGGCAAGGGAACTTACTCGACGTAAGTCTGTTCTTGAGAGTACATCTTTACCAGGAAAGCTCGCAGATTGTTCATCTAAAGATCCTTTAGAATGTGAGATTTATTTGGTAGAGGGAGATTCAGCAGGTGGTTCTGCAAAGCAAGGTAGAAATAGAAGATTTCAGGCTATATTACCGCTTCGTGGTAAAATAATGAATGTTGAAAAGCAAAGACTGGATAAAATTTTAGGATACGAAGAAATAAGATCTATGATAACAGCTTTTGGCGGAGGAATCGGTAAAGATTTCGATGTAGAAAAAATAAGATATAATAGAATAATTATAATGACAGATGCAGACGTAGATGGTGCACACATAAGAACGCTATTACTTACGTTCTTTTACAGGTATATGAAAGAACTTGTAGAACAGGGACACGTATATGCAGCTCAGCCACCACTTTATAAAATAACAAAAAATAAAAAGGATAAATACGCTTACAGTGATGACGAGTTAGAACAATTATTAAAAGAAATGGGCGGAAAAGACAATAATACAAATATTCAGAGATATAAAGGTCTTGGAGAAATGGATGCTACACAGCTTTGGGATACCACTATGAACCCAGAAGAAAGAACACTATTACAGATAACAGTAGATGATGCCATGGCTGCTGATGAGATTTTCACTATACTTATGGGTGACAAGGTAGAACCACGTAGAGAATTCATAACGGAAAATGCGAAGAAAGTTGGAAACTTAGACATATAGCAAAGAGGTGTAATTGATGTTTAATGAAGGAAAAGTTTTACCGAGAGACATAAGCCATGAAATGAAAAAGTGTTATATAGATTACGCTATGAGTGTTATTGTAGGTCGTGCATTACCAGATGTAAGAGACGGATTAAAGCCTGTACATAGAAGAATTCTTTACTCTATGTACGAACTTGGCTTAACTCCAGAAAAAGGTTATAGAAAATGTGCAAGAATTGTTGGAGATGTTTTAGGTAAATATCATCCTCATGGAGATACAGCGGTTTATGATGCTTTGGTTAGAATGGCACAAGATTTTTCTATAAGATATATACTAGTTAATGGTCATGGAAACTTTGGATCTGTTGATGGAGATAGTGCGGCTGCAATGAGGTATACCGAGGCAAAAATGAGTAAAATAACTCTTGAAATGCTTAGGGAAATAAATAAAAACACAGTAGACTTTGTTCCAAACTTTGACGGTGAGGAACAAGAGCCTTCTGTTGTGCCTTCAAGATTCCCTAACTTGCTTGTTAATGGATCGGCAGGAATCGCAGTAGGAATGGCTACTAACATACCACCACATAACTTAACAGAAGTTATAAATGGGTTAGCTAGGCTTATTGATAATCCTGATTCCTCTATTTTAGAGTTAATGACTGAAATTAAAGGGCCAGATTTTCCTACATCTGGAATTATACTTGGTACATCAGGAATTAGGTCTGCTTATGAAACAGGTAGAGGAAAAGTTATTGTAAGGGCGAAAGCTGACATTGAAGAAGAAAAAGGAAGACATAGAATTATTGTAACTGAACTACCTTATCAGGTTAACAAAGCAAAGCTTATAGAGAATATGGCAGATTTAGTTAAGGATAAGAAGATAGAAGGCATATCAGACATAAGAGATGAGTCAGATAGAGAAGGTATGAGAATCGTAATAGAGTTAAAAAGAGATGCTAATCCTAATATAGTATTAAATCAGCTCTATAAGCACACTAAAATGCAAGATACTTTTGGTATTATAATGCTTGCTTTAGTAAATAATGAACCACAAGTTTTAAATTTAAAACAAGTTCTTGTTCATTACTTAGATTTTCAAAAGGAAATAATAAGAAGAAGAACTATATTTGACTTAGATAAAGCACTTGCCCGTGCACATATTTTAGAGGGGTTAAAAATTGCACTTGATCATATAGATCAAGTAATAAAAATTATAAGGTCATCTAAGAATGCTGAAGAAGCAAGAAATGGACTTATGAACGGGTTCAACCTCTCAGAAAAGCAAGCACAGGCTATACTTGATATGAGATTACAAAGGCTTACAGGTCTGGAAAGAGATAAAATTGATCAAGAATATAACGAGCTGATGAAAAGTATCGCTTATTTGAGAGAAATATTAGAAAAAGAAGATTTAGTATTAAGTATAATAAAAGAAGAGCTTACTGAAATAAAGAATAAATATGGCGATGAAAGAAGAACAGAAATACAAATAAATAATGATGAAATTAACATAGAAGATTTAATACAAGAACAAGAAGTTGTAATAACTCTTACTCATGCTGGGTATATAAAGAGAATAGCAGCAGACACTTATTCTGCTCAGAAAAGGGGTGGAAAGGGAATACAGGCAATGGCTACAAAAGAAGATGATTTTGTAGAGCATATGTTTATAACATCTACCCATAATAATATTTTATTCTTTACAAATAGAGGAAGAGTTCATAAGTTAAAGGGATATGAAATACCTGATGCAGGAAGAACTGCTAAAGGAACTAATCTTATAAACTTAATACCTATAGAGACAGATGAAAAAATACAGGCAGTTATAACAGTCAAAGAGTTTGATGAAAATAATTATTTCATTATGGGAACTAAAAAAGGACTAATTAAGAAGACACAAATGAGTCAATATGCATCTATTAGAAAAAATGGATTAAATGCCATAAATCTAAAAGATGGAGATGAGCTTATAGGTGTTAGAATGACTACAGGAGAAAGTGAAATAATTATATTCACTAGAAATGGTTATGCTATAAGATTTAAGGAAACAGATGTAAGACCTATGGGTAGAACTGCTACAGGTGTAAGAGCCATAACTTTAAGGGATGGGGATATAACTGTATCTATGGATATTGTAGCAGAGGACCAAGATGTTTTAGTTATAAGTGAAAATGGATTCGGGAAAAGAACCCATATTTCTGAATATACTGCTCATAGAAGAGGCGGTAAGGGAATTATAACTTATAAGATAACAGAAAAAACTGGAGCAATAGCTGGTGCTAGGGTAGTAAAAGATGGAGACGAAATGATGCTTATTAATAGCAGCAATGTAGCTATAAGACTTAACGTTTCAGGTATATCTACTACTAGCAGAAATGCAATGGGAGTTACGTTGATGAGAACAGAAGATGAGCAAAAGGTAGTAGCTATTGCTAAAATAAACTGTAGTGATGAAGTAGATTCACAAACTGAAGATGAATTAAGTAATCCTAATAACTTAGATGAATGTAACGAATAAGAATTATTAGAAATACATTTGTTTATTATTATTTAAAACCTCTTAGATTAAGTCTAGGGGGTTTTTCTATTAGGTGTGTTATATATCCTATATAACAATAAACTTAACCTAGCGTGTCTTCAGTAATAAAATGGCTAAATTACATGAATTAAGAAGGAATTTCGGAATAAACTATCATAAATTGACTTTTTAAAAAATTAATATCTTTAAAGTTTGATAAAATACTATATGTCGTAAGGAAATGCGACAAAAATTTAATCTAAATTAATAAAATAAATGTTGACAGAATTAGATTAAAGTGTTACAATTTAAAAGTCGCATGAGTTTGTGACAAAACTTAATAAAAGAGAATTAAAAAATTCTTGACAAAATTAAGTTAATGTGATAAGATGTAAAAGTTGCTTAAATGAGTGACATGATCCTTGAAAATTAAACAGAGGTTAAAAGTCAAAACGACTTTTATTAAGTAAACTAAACCAGCAATTCTTTTGAGCTACTAGATTAGTAGCCAAATAAACAGTAATGAGCATTCAAACTTTAAAATTGAGAGTTTGATCCTGGCTCAGGACGAACGCTGGCGGCGTGCCTAACACA
>Ga0183101_1001382_pt1 | contig 20784 bp, 24 predicted proteins | sample Biomet3_FD_127790 | JGI IMG/M metagenome (GOLD analysis project Ga0183101, IMG submission 127790) | Microbial communities from bioreactor (seeded with sewage sludge) at LBNL, California, USA - Biofuel metagenome 3 | ecosystem: Engineered > Bioreactor > Anaerobic > Unclassified ...
GATATCTTCTTTTACCAGCTCTTCGCTGATCTCGTTATAGCGGTTCTCTAATGCCACTAATTTCTCTCTCATTGCGTCCATAATCTTTACTCCTATTTCCTGCCTGACAACTTTATCATATTACAGGCCGTTATGCCTATCAAATAGAAAGGATAAGGAAGTTTTCCTTATCCTGTTAGTCCTTCTTCAGATCTTTATAATCCTGTTTCGTATTAATGCAGTGATGCAGTCTCCGTAACGCTTTGGATTCAATCTGACGGATCCGTTCTCTGGTGACATTGCATGTCTTGCCAACTTCTTCCAATGTCTTTGGCTGATTTGTGCCATCTAAACCAAAGCGCATACGAACGATATGTTCTTCCCGTGGTGGAAGTTCCTTTAACATCTTATCGACTTGTTCCTTAATGACTGTGTCATTGGCAAAGTCCATTGGATTAACGGCATTCTCATCTTGAATGCGGTCTCCTAAGCTGCTGCTGTCATCATCCCCGGTAGGCTTCTCTAAGGATACTGTATCTAATGCGATCTGTTGAATGTCACGTACTTTATCTGCCGTCATTCCATTGCCAACTCGCTGGGCAATCTCTTCGGCCGTTGGATCACGGTCCAACTCCTGGTTCAGCTGTCTCTGGGCACGGTTCACTCGATTGATCTGTTCCGTCATATGGACTGGGATACGAATATCTCTGGATTGGTCCGCAATGGCACGTACCATTGACTGACGGATCCACCATGTTGCATATGTTGAGAAACGGAATCCTTTCTCCGGATCAAACTTCTCGACCGCACGCATCAGACCAATGTTTCCTTCCTGGATCAGATCCTGGAAAGATAATCCATGGTTCGCATATTGTCTGGCCATCGATACAACTAAACGCAGGTTCGCGCTGATCATCTGATCTTTGGCTTCTTTATTTCCCTTTTGTACTTCCTTAGCAAGTGTTACTTCTTCCTGTGCTGTTAATAGAGGAATCGCGCCAATTTCCTGTAAGTATGCTTTAACAGAATCCGATGACTTTCGTTTACTTACGGTTACTGCTTCTTCTGCAGCAGTATCTGTATCTTCACTGTCATCTGTTTCTTCCGCGTCATCCTCGTCTTCTTTATCATCTTCCGCTGGAATCAGATCTTCTTCTGCTTCTTCAATCTCATCGACATCATCCGCAATTAAATCAATGTTCTGTTCCTGGATCCAGTCAAACAGACTTTCTTCATCTTCTTCACTTAAATGATTTTTTTCCGCAACTTCGAGAATACTCTTCTCACTGAGTTCTTCCCCCGCCTTGCTCTTTTTGAGAATCTCCTCACGGATTGTCTCTAATGACATGTCTTCAGTTTTTTCTGATTTCTTTTTCTTAGCAACCATCTATGAGTTTCCTCCCCTCTTTACCGCGTCTTCTATTATAACGTACATCTGAAAAAAGCGCTTCGAATTCTGTCGATTCCTGAAAGGATTTGCTGATATTATTATCTACTTTTCTTTATTAATATCTACTATTATTTTACACTTCTTTTTGGGTATAAGAAAAGCTCCGTTTCCGGAGCTTGCTTGTATTACTTTAAGCCGTACTTCTTGTTGAACTTTTCAACCTGGCCAGCTGCTGCTGCGAATCTCTGACGTCCAGTATAGAATGGGTGGCAGTTTGAGCAAGTATCTACTTTGATTTCTTTCAATGTAGAACCTGTTTCAAATTCAGCACCACAGGATGTGCAGATAACCTTAGCCTTGTAATACGCTGGATGGATATCCTTTTTCATGTTGTTCTCCCTTCTGCCTTATGCCTCTATGCGTGCATAAAGAAAGTGCAAATTGCTTAGTTATAGTAGCATACTCCTCATTTTGACGCAAGTACCTTCTTTTCAGCCATGATTTCCACTGCGGAAGGGATCAGCTTGATTGCAGATTTCCGGTAAGAACCACCAAATTCACCATCCAGTGTCCAGTCCACCTTTTCATCACAGCGGAAGGTGATTTCCTTGGTCTGGAAGACGCGGACATACTTATCTTCGACGCTTCCCGAGGCAAACTGACCAACCACTCCCGCCAGATCCACGGCATTATTTGGAGCCGTCACCAGCATCACTTCAAACCAGCCGTCATTCAGCTTGGCCCGCTCATTGAACGAGAATTTCATGCCGCCAATCGATGGAGAATTGGAGATGCCGCCGTATATGAAGTCTCCTTCTTCCGTAATGCCGTCATGGGTATAGACAAGATGCCGGCGGTAATTCAGTGCATCGCTCAAGGAGCCAACAGCGCTGAAGATATACGCATTATGACCTAAGACGTTCTTGGTCATCTGGTCGGTCGAATAGCTGACATCCGTGAATGCCCCAAAAGCCGCTACATAATTGAAATAATTGCCATTCAGCTGGCCGATATCATACGCAAAAGGTTCTCCTTCTGCAATCGTTGCACAGACATCCGGAATGTTGATGGTATTGTTAAAGTTCTGGGCAAAGTCATTGGTCGAACCACCAGGGATATAGCCAATCGGAGTATGGATCTCCCGCTTCATCATCGTATTTACTAGATGATTCAATGTCCCATCCCCGCCATAGCAGGCTACCACATCGAAATCCTGATATCTCTGTTCCAGGAGGGCATCCGAGTCTATCCCGCTGTGCGGCCCACAGGGGTAAACTGTCACCTCACAATGACGGATGCTGAGTTCCTGAACGATCTCAAAAAGATCATTTTTCCCTTTGCCTGTACCGCTGGACGAATTCACGAACAGAAGTACCTTCTTTGTCCCATCTTTCTTCTTCATACTTGTATTGTAGCCTATCCTTTTCAAAAAGAAATTATCCCGCGGGATGGTTTCAGCTTCCCGCCACCAATCTTTCAGCCAACCTTCAAATAAGATAGAAAAAAGGAGTCCTGGGATAGAGGATTCCTTTTTTCAAAGATTAAAACTGAACCAGACATTATGCTAAGATGAAACTTTCGTCCCGATCAGCCGCTAAGGCTAACCAACGACGGTTGTCAGCGTAGTATGGCTGATGATCCATTGCGGAATCAAGAGCGTTGTCAGAATCGCTGGCATCCTGCCTATTGGCAGTAAGCAGGTTGAAGAATGTGTTTCCAAAACTTGTTGCAGACGCATTATTTGTTTCCTTGGTCTCTTCGGCAAATTCTGGAACGGTTGTGTTTGTGTCTGAAGCGGATTTGATCGTTTCAGCAGGGGTTAGAGTTGCTACTTGTGCTTCTGCTTGAGCCTGTTGTGTTTGTTCTGTTACGGTTGTATCTACAACTGACTGATCCTCAGCCGGTGCAGCTTCATAAGAAGATTCGGAATAAGACTGTGCAGGTGCTTCATATACTTGAGCTGGTGCTTCGTAGACTGGAGCAGGAACTGCTGCTTCACCAGTAATAGCCCAGTATGTAACAGTGACGCTGACGCCTGTTGAATCATTGCATGTGTATAACATGTACTGACCATCGCCGACTGTCTCTGCATATCTGCCATCAGCTAAATTGATTCCGTGACCAGTATTTGTGCCCTGGTAAGAGGAAACCTTTGTAATATATGTAATTGTTGCATCATCCGCGATTGTTCCGGATCCGTTATACTTGATGGCATCGAATCCCTGACCTGCATGGTCAGCGATCATAACGAGATTGCCCCAAGGAATATACGCTGCGCTGTCATATGCATCAACGACACTCTGTGCGCTGCTGTTATATAATTCTGCTGTATAACCACCAATTGTAATTCTGCCAACGGAACCATCCGATGTATTGTATAAATGAGATGTTGTTACGTTCGTTGTTGTAATTGGAGTTGCTGCGGTAATCGGAGCTTCCATAACTTTTGCATTTGCTGCGATTGGGGAAACTGCTGTTAAAATCATTGCGGATGTGATTGCTGCTGTTCTAATAATGTCTGTCATATGTCTTCTCCCTGCCGAAATGTGCATAGCCAGGGAGGAAGATCCTTTATCTAATCACTGCCATGAATAGATAAGTTAGATAATCCTTAATGTTGCAACTGGCTGCCATTTCAGGCCCTTTAGTTTTGCGTCGCAGGTTTTCACCTGTTTTGCCGATAGAATTGTTTGTATGTTTCTGGAGGTTTGGGATGAGCTGGAAAAGGAGATCCACCAGTCCAGCAAACAGACTGATAGATCTCCTATCAAGTTCATCTGCAACTGGCTGCCATTTCAGGCCCTTTAGCTTTGCGTCCCTGTCTTTCGGCAGGTTTGCTCATTTAGTTGTGGGTGTTTCTTGTTACACTTATAGACTAATTGATACTCAAAATGAAGTCAATCGATTTGCCGGTTTTACGTTGTTATTACTCAATTTTGTACCGGTTATGATACAAAAAATGGTCGATTACTCGACCATTTCACGCCAAACCTTCGCTCCTAAGGACTCCAGCTTCTTATCAATCTCGGAATATCCGCGGTCGATATGATACACATTACTGATTTCGGTCACACCATCTGCAATCAATCCGGCAATGATCATTGCTGCTCCGCACCGTAAATCGGTGGCCTGTACTGAGCTGCCGTACAGCGGAGTTGGTCCATTGATCAAAGCACCGGAAGTAATCAGTTCAATATTAGCTCCCATCTTATTTAATTCGATACAATGCTTGAAACGCTCACTGTAGATCGTTTCCACCACTTTGGACTGTCCCTCTGCCTGCGTCATTAATGCGGTCAATGGCTGCTGCAGATCTGTCGCAAAGCCAGGATAGGTACGCGTCGTTACATCTGCCGCTACCAGGTGGTCTGCCTTTTCAACAATGATCTTATCAATATCAATCTCCATCTTGACACCCATTTCCTGCAGCTTTGAAGTCAATGCCTCAACGTGCTGTGGAATGATGTTGTTGATGACCATATGCTTTGCACAAGCCGCTGCAACAATCAAGAAAGTGCCTGCTTCAATCCGATCTGGGATGATTTCATGGAAACAGCCGCCCAGATTGTTGACACCGTCAATGGTAATGACGTTGGTACCAGCACCACGGATATGTGCGCCCATCTTATTTAATAAGGTGGCAACATCAATGATTTCTGGTTCCTTGGCTGCATTCTCAATGGTTGTTCTGCCTTCTGCATAGACCGCAGCCATCATAATATTAATGGTCGCGCCTACCGATGCGATATCCAGGAAGATCTTCGCTCCGGTCAGTTTTTCAGCATCAATGCTGTAGCATGCCTTTTCAAACTTGACCTTTGCACCTAATGCTTCAAATCCCTTAATATGAAGGTCAATCGGACGAGGGCCCAGGTAACAGCCGCCTGGCATTTTCATCGTAACATGACCATACTTTCCTAACAGTGCTCCCATAAAGTAATAGGAAGCTCTCAGCTTTGTCACGGCATCACTGGTCAAATCCACGTTCTTCATGTGGGTCGGATCAATGATCAGATGATCTGGGCCAATCTCTGTGACATCTACATTCAACATCCGCAGGATCTCAGAAAGATTCGCAACATCTGCAATCTGTGGAATTCCTACAATTGTGACCGGACCATTGGCTAAAACAGCTGCCGGGATTAAAGCTACCGTAGCATTCTTTGCACCGCTGATGGTGATTTCGCCTTCCAGCTCATGTCCGCCTTCAATTTTCATTACTTCCTGCATAAACGTTTCTCTTTCTATCAGTCGTTCCCTGAGTGATGCTTTTTATCGCGCACTGATTATTCTATGCAATTGCGTACGCAGATGCAAACCATTTAATGATTTCCTTCAATAATTCCCTTTGCCAAATTATAACGTTCCTGGATCGATCTTTCGTTCTTTTCTAAATCAATCGAATAGAAATAAGCGTATAAGATATCCAAGATCAAGCTCATCGCATAGCGTGAGCTGATACTGACCGACTTTGGTTCTCCTTCATAAATACTGACCGAGACTTTTTCCTGGGCATATGTACTTAACATGCCCTTGAACGGACCCGTGATGACAAACAGCGGGACCTTCCGTGAAGATAAGATCTTCGCAGCCTGAATGGCAGAAGACTCTCTGGTATGATAGGTCACAAACAGAGCGACCGATTCCGGTGTCTGGGCCGCCGCCATCTGTACACTGCCATTCGACAATGGACATAAGTTGATATTCACTCCATTGGCACGCATTCCATTTACAAATGCCTGCACAATATAAATATTCTCATCAAATGTATAGACATAGATCCGGTTCTTATCATGCATGACTTTCGCAATCCGATATAACTGTTCTAAGTCCAAGTCCTGATATGTCTGTACTAAAGCACCATAACTTAATGCATACGCCTTATCTGCCAGGATCTTCTTATCATCCCCTGCTTTATAAGGAAAGGAAGGATCAATCCGGCGGTCATCCATTAAATAAGTACTCAGTTCTTTTGCAAGTTCTACACAAAGTTCTTTATGGCCCTTAAAGCCTAACTTTTTACAGAAGCGGATGACGGTGCTTTTTGACACGAAAATTTTCTCAGACAGCTCGTCTAAAGACAAATTGATTGCTTCTTTGGAATTTTCTTCTAAAAAAGTTGCAATTTCCCGCTCCGTCGGAGTAAACGCACTTCTTTCATGGATCTGATCAATAATTCTCATACAATTATTTTAAATGACTCAAAGGCAAAAGAAAAGGAGATGTTTTTACACATCTCCTTTGTGCTTACTTTAATTGTTTGAATTAAGCAGCTGCTTCTTCTGTTGGAACCTGTCTGTTCGAAGCAATAACGAATGGTGCATAGATCAGAATTGATGTAGCGAAGCATAACAGCTGAGCTACAGCACCCTGCCACTTACCACCTGATGCTAAGAAGCCGAGGATACCAACTGGAGTTGTCCAAGGAGCATCTACAACCATGATTGGAGCAAATCCAATGACAGTTAACAGATAACCAAGAGCAACAGAAACGATTGGAGCCAGGAAGAATGGGATGCCCAGTAATGGGTTCATGACCATAGGAATACCGAAGATAATAGGCTCATTGATATTGAAGATTCCGCAAGGGATAGCTAACTTAGCGATAGCCTTGAAGTCATCTCTCTTAGAGAATAACAGAATAGCAATGATCAGACCACCAGTGATACCAGAACCTGTCAGTGAGAAGAATGTACTCATGAATGGGTTGTTGATAATGCTGTATGTGTACTGAACGCCGTTAACTGTAGCAGATGCACCAACTGCTGGTGCAATCTGAGCGCCATATAAAGCGTTGTTTCCTGCAGCAGCCTTCAGTAAGAATGGTGAATAAACAGCACTCATAACGTTTGGTCCATGAATACCGAACCACCATAAGAGCATCATCAGGAAGACGATCAGTAAGAAGCCTGGCAGACCAGTCATAATTGCTTCTAATGGCTTGAAGATAGCAGTAATAACACCGAAGATGTTTGTTCCGCTTAAGTTAACAAGGAAGCCAACGATAGAAACGATTAAGATGGTAACAACTGCAGGGAATAATACGGAGAACGAAGCAGCGACGTTTGGTGGAACGCTGTCTGGTAATGTGATCTTGAGCTTGCCGCTCTGGATCAGTTTTACATAAAGTAATGTAACCAGAATACCTACGATCAAACCAACGAATAATCCGTTAGCAGATGTATAGGAGCTAGCAACAACACCACTTACAGATACAGGGACTGTAGCAGTAGCATCAACATTAGAAGCTGCTGTTAATGTTCCGTTGGAAGCTGCAGCTAATGCTGCAGGTGTCATTGTACCGGAAGCTGTTGTGTTTACGAGTGTGATGAAAGAAGCGATTGCGATTGCTGGTACTGTTCTGTCGCCATGATGGCCGAGGTTCTCTGCATAGTGTACAGCAACGAGAACACAGACAGTAACTGCCATGAAGTTCATACAGCCATAGTTAGCTGTAGTGAAGATAGGTGTCAGTGCAACGAGCCAATCCATACCAGGTACATTAGCTAATGAAATATATCCAGGAGCCTTTGTGCAGATAATGAACTGGAACAGGGTGCAGAATGAACCCATGATGACAACCGGCATGTTGTCGATGAATCCGTCTTTAATGGCAGACAGGACTCTGTTTGATTGCATCTTACCAGCGAGGGTAAGAAGGCCGTTCATAAACTTGTCGTTCATTTGGAATTTTATTCCCCTTTCGATACTTAAAATTTAAGGTTTACAGAAAGCGTTTGCAATAATTGTGTGACAAATTGCTACATAATTTTCTCAGTTGTTGCCAAGAATTTGTAATTTTGACACTTTTTTAACTTTAATTGTCACATTTTCAAAATGAAAGTGCTTTAAAATGAGTATTTTACAATATCGTGAAACATTTCTTTCAAATATTTGTGTAAATTATGTGATGGAAAATTACAATTCTTGCAATTTTCCTCTGTTCAATAGCGGTTTACCGGTTTAGTAGTAAACTCGTTTTTACTGGTTGAATTTGCACAGGTTATGGAAAAAGATGTGCAGAAAAGAAAAAGACCTGTTTCCAGGTCTGATTACCGCAGAATTCCTTGGATCTGCCGTTCTTTGATATAGTGTGCGACCTGTCCAGAGCTCTCCTCCACAATATCGTAGACCGGCTGTGTCTTTTCCCCCATCATGCCCCATGGGTAAATGTTCTTAATGATGCCGATTTTTTCAATCCCCTGCTGCAGATATTTGATCCGCTGTTCCTTCTGATACACTGGACTGCCCAGCATCGGTTCACTGCCGACAACAGCTTCACCAGCTTTCAGGATTTTATTGAATAGGATTGTAACGTGTTCTGAGATATCTTGATCGACATGATAATGACCGCAGTACCAATGTGTATATTCCACCGTCGTATGCACTGCCTTTAAATATTCCGTGAGTGGATCCGGCGGGAACTTTCCAGCGGTCTGGATCTCCTGCAGATCCGAAGGCAGACAATGGGTCAAAATATAATCCACCCGGCTAGAACATGCTTGCAGGTTTTCCATCCCATGTGCCATTTCTTCCTGACTTGGAATTTCTTCCGGCCACCAATACTTTCCGATGACACTCTTGGTATTGCCCACTGCCGGTCCGCGGTCATGTGATGCGGCACCGCCCATCACAAAGAAAGTCTTTCCTTCGATGGTATAGACTTCTCCCCGCATCAGATGATACAGATGCGGACGGATCGCATGGACCTGTCCACCGCACCATTCCTGCTGCGGATAGGTAAACAGTCTTGGAAAGCATTCATGATTGCCATCCAGAAAAGCTGTTGTCCATGGCATATCCTGGAACCAGTCCAGCCAGGTCTTTTCTTTTCGTGCTTCTTTCTTGGTATCCCAGACAAAGCCAAAGTCACCGCAGATGATCAATGTATCTTCCGCGGTCAAATGATCTGTGATCTGATGACTGACCAATTTCTTAATGTCTGCCCCGCCATGGGTGTCGCCCGTCAAATAGATCACAGTATCACGCTTTCTCTTCCTGCTGTGCTAACCACCGGCGATGTGACATCAGCCGGGAGACCGATGCCGTCCGCTGTTCCTCTGGGAAGTAGACTCTGCCGGTTCTTCCATTGGCCAGTTTTAAAATATCTTCGGCATCTTCTAAGAAGTCGTAAATTGTAGGTTTTAAAATTGCTTTGTATGGAATGACATACAGTGGAATATCCCAGGTACAGTGTGCCTCTTTGATCTTCCATTCGATGTGCGGCATGATCATCGCCAGATCAACTTCATCCTGCCGGTTGATCAATTGAAAAAACGGAATCCGTTCTACCGATAATTGGTCTTCTAAATGTTCGTGGATAATTTCTTTCTTTAAGTAGTCGGCTAAGAAGCCGGAAGAGAATCCTTCACCGCAGCTGATTGCAAGTCGTATCATATCCATCATCTCCATCTCTATTCTACGTGCTTCTGAAAATGAAAAAAAGAGATTCCGAAGAATCTCTTTCGTGTTGCTTACGCCTTGTCAGCGGAACCGAATGCCTTGCAGAGCTCTACAACCGTAGCTGTAATTGCATCTGCACCTGGTTTCAGAAGCTTACGAGGGTCATAGCCCTTGCCTTCCTTATCCTTGCCGGCTTCGATGTATTCACGTGTAGCCTTAGCGAATACTAACTGCAGTTCTGTGTTGATGTTTACTTTCGAAACACCCATTGTAACTGCCTTGTGTACCTGTTCGAATGGGATACCCGATCCACCATGCAGAACTAATGGTTTGCCATTGACTGCAGTATTGATCTCTTCCAGACGGTCAAAGTTCAGACCAGCCCAGTTTGCAGGATATACACCATGGATGTTGCCAATACCAGCTGCTAAGAAATCAACACCCAGATCAGCGACAGCCTTGCATTCCTTTGGATCTGCTAATTCACCAGCAGATGTAACACCATCTTCGGTACCACCAATGCCACCAACTTCACACTCAACGGACAGACCCTTGCTGTGAGCTAATGCGATGATTTCCTTAGACTTAGCAACGTTCTCGTCGAAGTCAAAGTGAGAACCATCGAACATGATGGAAGTGAAGCCTGCTTCGATACAAGCCTTTGCACCTTCATATGTGCCGTGATCCAAATGTAATGCGACTGGAACTGTGATGCCCATGTGCTCATACAGATCGCGGACCATGTCAGCGACTGTCTTGAATCCGCCCATGTACTTGCCAGCGCCTTCAGAGACCTGCAGAATTGCAGGAGAGTTTGCCTGCTGGATACCAGCGAGAACAGACTTTGTCCACTCAAGGTCGTTGATGTTAAATGCAGGAATTGCGTAGTGGCCCTCGTGAGCCTTGTCTACCATTTCCTTTGCAGAAACTAATGCCATATATTATATTTCCTCCTTAGTTGCAATACTATTCTATGTCAAATTTTTGCACTTGAAAAGCAAATCAATCAAAAATCCAAAACAAAAGAGACTTTTCAGTCTCTGGTGTCAGTTTCAATTATCGTATGCATCGTCTCCGGTCGGAATATCCAGGCCAGAACGATCCAACTGCTCCTCGTCTTCTTCGTCCTCATCAATCTCAATCTCTTCCGTGTTGACATGGACTTCCTCGAACTTGCGGCGATTGCGCAGATCCCATTTATTATTCTCTAATGATGCAAAACGGCTGTCCAGCATCAGTTCTGAGTAGAACTGAGCCTTCTTTCTCTTCAAACGATCCTCCGGGATCTTCATGGACTTCGCAACCTCCGTCCACAACTTAACAAACTCTACTTCCCTTTTGCGTTTTGACAAACAGTCATAAGCGACGTCTGTCATCGTCTGTGTGTACGTCATATTATTCACTCCTTTTTTTACTGCAATGATTGAAGATGAAACTCTATCTGTGCTGTGATAATATGTCACAACTGACCGAAAGTCAATACAGATTTATGCTAATTTTTCAAATTTCCATTCCAGTTCCATTTCGGATACCTGTTCCTGGTCAGAGAAAATCGCATAATGGATCTTCCATCCACCGTCCTTCATTTCCTTTGAATGCAGTCTTGTTGTAAAGTGCATCTCACCATAAGAAGACTTCACAACGCACTCCCCGATTTTACCGTTCCGTAATACGGTACGGCTTGAAACATCTGATACTCTTTCTAGAACAATCTCTTCCGGGCCAAATGTGACCGCGTGCTTGGCCTTTGTGTCATCTTCCTGATAGAGAAGATGCTGCTCATTCAACAGTCCAATGCCGTCTGCGATTACCTTTGTTTCCTGATTCATCAGATCATTCTGAACAAAGCAGACATGTACTCTCATCGAACTATCTCCTTTGCAGTGTGATTATACTGAAGTATTTATGTTCGTCAATCCAATTCGTGCATTTTATAGGCAAAAAGGCATATTTCTCTATGAAAAAATGAAAAAAAGAAGTGAATTTTCTTCACTTCTTCGTTAGATCTGGGAAAAATACTTTGTTGTCATCGTTCTTTGGTCCATGGATCAGACTGTAAACAATGTTGGATGCGTTGCTTAATTCCTGGGTCGTACCGTTCTTCATCCGTACCCAGATACTGCCGCTGAATTCCCCGCTGTATGGCTTATATGGGTTCTGAGATACTTCATCTCTGCCCCAGTAATACTCCAAGTCATATCCTGCTTTCTTTAAGGCATTCCGCATCTTGCGATTAAAAGATGGTGTGCTGTCCGCATATTCAAACAGATCACGGTCACGGATCCGGCGTGCAAGATCACTTAAGATTGGATCTTTATGATGTACCAGCTGAGCGAACCCATACGAGCAGGAATATTCATCCAGCTGGAAATAGATATCCAGTGGAATTTCATCCCCTTTGATGATTGGCACAAACAATGGGATCACAGATGGATCCAGTTTCTTCGTCCCCAAATCTTTTAAACGCTGGAATGCTTTATGGAGAATGCATTCATACGAACGTGCGACGGGATGATAGTATACCTGCCAGTACATATGATAGCGGGCCATGATGTAGTTCTCGACCGCATACACGCCGCTCTCTTTGACTACCAGCCTGCCATCTTCGACACGCATGGTGCGCAGGATGCGCTCCATATCAAATTCACCATACTTCGTGCCTGTGAAATACGCATCACGGATCAAATAATCAAAACGATCTGCATCCAGCTGTGAACTGATCAGCTGCGACAGAATTGGATTCTTGCTTTCATGACGGATCACATCGGCAACATCCTTTGCAAGTCCTGGACATGCATTCTCCAAGATCTCTGTGATTTCCGTATCTTCTTCAATGATCCGGCACGTATACACTTCATGCGATGTATTCGTTACACCTTCAAAGGCATGTGAGTACGGACCGTGGCCAATATCATGCAGCAGACCTGCAAGCATCACAGTGACCTTTTCTTTTTCATTCAATTCTTTTTCCAAGTCCGGCACTTCCGTGACCATCCGCCGCACAATTTCATATACTCCAAGCGAATGTTCAAAGCGGGTATGTTCCGCACAATGATATACCACAAAGGCTCCGCCTAATTGACGCACACGGCGCAGACGCTGGAACCATGCACTGTTCAGCACATCCCATACAACTTTGTATTCCACATGGATATAGCCATGCACTGGATCACGCAGTACTTTTACTTCATCTAGACATTCAAACATGATTCTTTCTCCTCAAGCAGTACAACGGCCTGCGCTAAGACGCCTTCCTGACGGCCGACAAAGCCCATGCCTTCGCCGCGTGTTGCCTTCACACTGATCTTCGAAATATCACAATGCAGTGCCTTGGCAAAATTTGCACGCATGGCTTCGATGTGCGGTGCCATCTTTGGTTTCTCAATCAATACTAAGCTGTCCACATTGCCAATGCGGTATCCTGCTTCATCCATCATCTGCCAGCAGGCTTCCAAAATAATCTGCGAATTGACACCTTCCCACTTTGGATCGGTATCTGGAAAATGATGGCCCAAGTCACCTAACGCAAGTGCGCCCAAGATTGCCTCAGCAACCGCATGTGTCAATGCATCCGCATCACTGTGGCCAAGCAGTCCTTTCTCACTTGGAATCTCAACTCCGCCAAGGACCAGTTTTCTTCCGGCAACGAGCTGATGTATATCTGTTGATTGTCCAATTCGCATAGTCATTCCCCACACTTCTTTTTCTATATTATAACGAAATGAATGCCTTTAATGCTAAAATGTAGGCATGAAAATCGAAATTCCTGGGTATGTCAAAGGATTGATGGACCAGTTAAATCAAAACAGATACGAATGTTATATCGTTGGCGGTGCAGTGCGCTCCCTTCTTTTAGACCTGCCTGTTCACGACTATGACTTGACTACCAACGCTCTGCCGGAACAGATGAAAGAAGTATTCGCGTCATATAAGACCATTGAAACAGGCGTGAAACACGGCACGCTCACGGTTTTATCGGCGCATCATCCGGTGGAGATTACAACGTATCGTAAAGATTCCGCATACCAGGACCATCGTCATCCGGATGCCGTTCAGTTCACTTCCGCAATTGAAGAAGACTGTGCACGCCGTGACTTTACGATCAATGCGTTCTGCTACAACGAACAGGATGGCCTGCGTGATTTCTTCCATGGCAAAGAAGATCTGGAAAAACATATTCTGCGCTGCATCGGTGATCCGGAACAGCGGTTCGATGAAGATGCCCTGCGGATCCTGCGTGCCGTTCGCTTTGCGGCACAGCTTCATTTCCAGATTGAAGAGAATACCAAGCAGGCAATCTTTCATAAGAAAGAATTATTGTCCTACATATCCCTGGAACGGATCCATGAAGAATGGAATGGCTTCCTGCATGCGGATACATGCAGCACCTATTTAAAGGAATACCTGGAAGTGTTTACGCTGTTCTTTCCAGAATTACATAGTATATCTAATTTTGATACAGTCTTACAGCAGGTGGATGCCGCCGGTCCGGACGCCAACATCCGCATGGCCATTCTTCTGCAGGACATCTTAGACCCATCTTCCATTTTGAAACGGTTGAAGTACCCGAATGATGCAATTAAGCAGATCAAAGCAATGGTGCAGCAGAAAGATGCTGTGCTGACCGATCGAATTTCTCTACGTAAATTCTTAAGCAGCTATCCTGCAGATCCAGCACCTTATCTTGCATATCGTTCCGCATTAAATCCAAGCTTTCCATCGGATGTAGTGCAGTCTTTGTATGCATCTGTTATACAAGACAACGACTGTGTTTCATTGAACCAATTAAATGTGCGTGGAAATGATCTGACCGTCTTAGGCTATCAAGGCAAAGAAATCTCGGATACCCTGCAGGAATTACTGCAGGCAGTCATGGAAGAAAAAGTTCCAAACAAAAAAGAAAAATTAATTGCTTACATAAAAACTAGATAACTTAAGTCAATTTCTCTCTTTTACTTTCTGATATGCAACACGTGGTGTTCCATCTTCGACATAAATTGTGCCGCATGGTATAAACCCATTGTTTTCAAGCATTTTACGCATTGAACGATTTTTTTCATGTGTATCTGCACGCAGGTTATTTCCCATCTGCTCTGCTGTTTCAACAAACATGCCTGCAATCCCTTTGCCTTTGTAGCCGCTGCGAATGCATGTTCGATGCATGACTACATATGGCAGATCATTCAGCCATTCTCCTTCAATATAGTCATAGTTGGGATCTTTCATTGCACAGATAAAACAGTACCCACAGATCGTGTCTTCATCGACCGCAACATAGGCACCATGGTTCTCAATATCCTCACGCACATCGCTTGCGTCAGGGTATCCTCTTGTCTGCCATTGGGGAATACCATTCTGTGCAAAGTAGTCCTTTGCCTCCTGAATGATCTCCACAATGAAAGGAATATCTTTTTCTTCAGCTCTTCTAATTTTTATCATAAGTGATAGAAAAGCGGATTTCTCCGCTTTTGTTCACAGCTTCTTAAATTGTTCTACATCCAATACAAAGATGGTTGCGCCGCCAATCTGTACTTCGACTGGGAAGGACGCATACCTGCCGATATCGTAGCTAGCGGTAGAAGGCACAATCTCTGTTCTTCTCTTCGCTTCCGAACCAATAACTTCAATGCACTTGTCGACCAGGTCATCTTCCGTACCAACAATTAATGTTGTATTGCCTGCACGCAGGAATCCACCGGTTGTTGCTAAGCGCGTCATATAGAAATTATTCTTTGTTAAGGCTGCGGATACAGCAGACGCATCATCATTTGATACAATGGCAAGGACTAGTTTCATACTACCAACCTCCTTAATCTACTTTTATTCTATCACAGTACATTCATAATTCATGACTTCGGTCATCTTTTTATCAAATTTTCACGATGAAAAAAAGAGAAGATTTCTCTTCTCTTATACGTTGAACCGGAAGAAGACGACATCGCCATCCTGCATCAGGTATTCTTTTCCTTCGACTCTCAGTTTTCCAGCATCCTTCAATGCCTTTTCACTGCCATACTGCATCAGATCTTCATAGCCATAGATTTCAGCACGGATAAATCCTTTTTCGAAATCCGTATGGATGATGCCGGCGCACTGCGGTGCCTTCATGCCGTCATGGAATGTCCATGCTCTGCATTCTGGCTCACCAACCGTAAAGAAAGTACGTAAGCCAAGTAAATGATATGCCGCCCGAATGATCTGATCCAGACCAGACTGTTCAATGCCCAGGTCATCCAAGAAAGCTTTCTTCTCATCTTTTTCAAGACCAGAGAGTTCTTCTTCCATCTTTGCACAGATGGCGATGCATTCTGAACCTTCTGCATCCGCATACTTCTTCACTTCATTATAATAATGATTCGAAGTTGGTTCCGAGATCTCATCATCGCTCATGTTGGCAACATAGATAACTGGTTTTGCAGTCAACAGGCCATAGTTCTTCATGATCTCTTTATCATCATCGCTCAGCTCTAAGTTGCGGACTGCTTTGCCTTCCTGCAGGGCCTGTTCAAACTTGGATAAGGTTGCCATTTCCTTCACAGCATCTTTATCCTTTGTCTGAGCCTTTTTCACAATTTTGGAAATACGGTTCTGCACCGAATCCAAATCAGCTAAAGCGAGTTCCAAGTTGATCTCTTCAATATCGCGGACAGGGTCTACCGATCCTTCCACATGTTCAATATTGGAATCATCAAAGCAGCGGACAACATGAATGATGGCATCCGTCTGACGGATGTTTCCTAAGAACTGGTTGCCAAGGCCTTCACCCTTGGACGCGCCCTTAACGAGTCCGGCAATATCGGTGAACTCGAAGGTTGTATAAATGGTCTTCTTTGGATTGAAGATCTTTACAAAATCTTCCATTCTCTGATCCGGCACTTCCACCACACCCACATTTGGATTGATGGTCGCAAACGGATAATTTTCAGCCAGCACCTGGCTGTTTGTAATGGCATTAAATAACGTGGATTTTCCCACGTTTGGCAATCCTACGATACCTGCGGTCAGTGACATCTTTACTACCTCTTTCTATTCTTCTTCCTGTGGAGCTTTTTCCACAAGCTTTTTCATTTTACGCTCAAATTCGTGTCTTGGGAACATAATAACAGCTCCGCACCCCTGACATTTGATCTTGATATCCGCTCCTACACGGATGATCTTCCAATATTTGGATAGATGACACGGGTGTTCTTTCTTCATTTCCACGATATCATTCAAGCCATATTCTGTCTCATTATTCATGGTCTTCCCTCATCTGATATGCCTGTAAGGTATTCTTCAGCAGCATAGTAATGGTCATTGGTCCAACGCCCTTTGGCACTGGGGTAATCGCTGCCGCTTTCTCCACCATGGAGTCAAAGTCGCAGTCTCCCACTAAATGTCCATCTTCCGTGCGGTTGACACCGACATCGACAACATACGCTCCTTCTTTAATGTAGGAAGCATCCAGCATCTTTGCCTTGCCAACAGCCGCAATCAGAATATCTGCGTTCCGAGTCACTTCTTTCAGATCTTTCGTATGGGAATGACAGATGGTCACGGTCGCATTGGCATTCTGTAATAATCGTGCTACCGGGGTACCGACCAGTTTTGAACGACCGACAACCACCGCGTGCATACCATCCGGATCCACGCCCATCTTATGAAGGATCTCCATGATACCTAATGGAGTACATGGCACAAACGAAGGCTGATTCATAAAGAACTTGCCGACATTCATTGGATGCAGTCCATCCACATCTTTTCTAGGATCAATACAGGAGATGGCCTGTTCATCCTTCAAGCCTTTCGGCAGTGGCAGCTGCACTAAGATGCCGTCTACTGCGGGATCTTCTGAGCACTGGCGGATGCACTGTTCCAGTTCTTCCTGGGAAACATCGGCAGGAAGATGATGCATCTGGGATAAAATACCAATCTCACTGCATGCCTTCTCTTTTCCTTTGACATAGGATAACGACGCGGGATCATCTCCCGCTAAGATGACCGAAAGACATGGAACTCTCTTTCCTTCTGCCTTCCAGGCATCGACCCGTACTTTCATCCCCTGTTTTAGTTCTTTGGATAATTCACTTCCATATATGATATTCATAACGATTTCCCTCAATGTCTTACATCAATGTCGGAATCCAGAAGGATTGTCACCGGACCATCATTCAATAATTCCACTTTCATATCCGCCCCAAAAATTCCTTCTTCGACAACAAATCCACGTTCCCGCATATCCTTATTATATAAGAGATACATTTCTTTGGCATGATTTGGTTCCCCAGCCGTGTCAAATGACGGCCGGTTTCCCTTATGACAATCCGCATATAACGTAAACTGGCTGATGGACAGAATCGAACCATTGACCTGTTTCAGATTCAAATTCATCTTGCCGTTTTCATCTTCAAAGATCCGCAGGTTGGCTGCTTTGTCTGCCATCTTCGCAACGATCTCCGGCGTATCTTCATCTTGAATTCCAACCAAGATCATATACCCCTGATCAATCTTTCCATGGACCTTTCCGTCAATGGTAACGGATGCATATTTTACACGTTGGATCACTGTCTTCATTGTCTATCAGTATACCATTGAAACGGTCTTTCGGCCATGTATCTGAAACAGGCAGTAAAAGTGAAGAAACCCTGAAAAAGCATCAATGTAAGCGCTTCAATATGGGAATGGCGTGTGAAATGAAGCAAAATACTTGCCAAAAGTGGGGGCTTTCCGCTAAGGTTGTGGCCATGCAGAAAAAACAAAGCAAAAAGAGAACACTGCGTACGTTATTCACGTTCGCTGCAGTTGCTATCGTGACCGGCTCCATACTGCCAATCGCAGCATCGGGTTCGACATCAGCAGCTGCTGAGGAAGTCCATGTATACACATTGTCTTCTTCGGACAGTGACCCTCTGGGTTCATTGAAGACACAGTTGATTGCCGAGAAGGCTGCGGAAGGCATAACCGTAGATCCTGCGACATCCACCTTGTCTGCAATTGGTTTTGACCGCAGCAAAACAGGAATTCAAAATGTGACATTGAATCTCAGTACAGGAAAGGATACTTTATCAACAAGCTATACAGAAGCTGCCGCGGTTACCGTAACCAAGGACAAGACACCTGTTGTCAAACTTACGACAGATTCCATTGACCTATACAACGATGCAACATTCAACCCTTCCGCCTACATCAACTACACCTTCGATGAAACAGGCAACCTGCCTGTGATACGCGAAAGTGACAATGTAGATACAAGCACCGAAGGTACCTATACAGCAACCTATACCGTCATTGACATGGAAGGAAGAACTTCAAAGTCTACCCTAACGGTCAATGTGGTCGGTCCTTCTCCAGAAGCTCTTGCCGCACAGGCAGAGGCAGAAGCACAGGCAGCAGCTGAAGCCGCTGCCAAGGCTGCCGCAGAAGCTGCCGCATCCGCAAGTGTCCGTTATGGCACTTCCGGTGTGAATCCATATTCCGGCGGTTGGTCCAACTGTACCTATGGCGCATGGGAAGCTGTCTATGAAAGCTTAGGTATTTCCATGCCAAGCTTCGGCAACGCCTCTCAATGGGTTGCCAGTGCACAGGCAGCTGGCTATGCGACCGGATCTACCCCACGGGCAGGATCGGTAGCGGTCTATGTCGGCCATGTCGCTTATGTGACCTCCGTTTCCGCGGATGGTTCCTCCTGCTACATTGTCGAGGGCGGCTACAACGGCCACTACAACGAGCGGTGGATTTCCGCTTCGGGAACCGGTTCACAACCAATCATCGGTTATATTTACTTCTAACCTCCCATTTCTATGAAAACAGTGTCATTTCGCTAAAACAAGGCGTTTTTGACACTTTTTTTGTCTTAAAATGGAGTATTTTGGGGTATTTTTTAGTGTGAAAGGTGTGTGAAATGGCCTAAAAAGGTTGACTGGGTGAAACGGTTTTGGCTAAAATAAGGGCATGCAGAAAATTTCGAACAATAATAAAAGCATCTTAAAATACATCTTACCAAGTCTTGGCGCCATCGCTATCACAGGAATGTTAATTCCTACTCAGAAGGTAGCCGCTGCCGATGACGCTGGCAAGAAAATGGTTGTATATACATTAGATTCCAATGATCCTTATGCATCCGATACGCTCAAGACGAAAGTCATTGAGAAGCTGGCTGCGGAAGATTCAAGCATCAATCTGGACAATGTCGATATTGCGAACAGCCAGATTGCTGTATCTGGATTGAATACAGACAGAGCCGGGATTCAGGCAGTGACCATCAAGGTAGGTCTCGCGCTGGTCGATGATGCATCAAAGACATTAGGATATTCCGTAACAGAAACTGCTGCAATCAATGTTGTTAAGACATCGGTTCCAGTCCTGAAGTTAAAGAAAACATCTGTTGTTGTAAACAACGGTGATGCTTGGAACCCATCTTCCTACATCTCTACCATCTCCGATGATTCTGGTGCTTTACCAGTCTTAAAGGAAGTAGATAACGTAGATATGTCGACCGATGGTGATTATTTCGCTTCCTATACTGTCGTTAACAGCGACGGTTACAGTACTTCCGCTGTCTTGAACGTTAAGGTCAAGACACCACAGGAAGTCCTTGACGCAAAGGCTGCTGAAGAAGCGAAATCTGCTGCTGAGAAGCAGGCAGAAGAAGAGAAGAAAGCACAGGAGGCTGCATTGCTCGCTGCATATTCCAGCGGCAGTGGTTCAAAGGTCTACGGTGTCTCGGGTTCAAATCCATACTATGGCGGTTGGTCCAACTGTACTGCTGGTGCTTGGGAAGCTGTTTATGAGAACTTAGGCATATCGCTTCCAAACTTCGGTAATGCAGGTGAATGGCTGTACTCCGCAAGTGCAGATGGATATGCAACAGGCGGTGCCGCAAAGGCTGGTTCTGTTGTTGTCTATTCTCACCATGTTGCTTATGTTGATCAGGTATCTGCAGATGGTTCTGCAGTTCATATCATCGAAGGTAACTACAACGGTCATTACAATGAGCGCTGGGTATCTCCTTCTGGTGAAGGCACACAGGCAAC
>Ga0183101_1000261_pt3 | contig 20761 bp, 14 predicted proteins | sample Biomet3_FD_127790 | JGI IMG/M metagenome (GOLD analysis project Ga0183101, IMG submission 127790) | Microbial communities from bioreactor (seeded with sewage sludge) at LBNL, California, USA - Biofuel metagenome 3 | ecosystem: Engineered > Bioreactor > Anaerobic > Unclassified ...
TTTGGGGCGGATGCCCTGGTCGTAGGCGGCGGGGTTGCCCCAGCGCTTGACGATCTTGCCGGTTTTTTTGTCAACGATATAGAATTCGCTGAAATTGCGGGAGTTCAGCAAAATCTGGTTGGTTTTGGGCAGATACTGCACCGTGTTGAAGTGCGACCAGTCAAAGCTGTCATAGCCCGGCCCCACGGGAGTGGGCAGCGCAAAATTGATGTCCAGCTGGTCCGGCCCGGTGCCGATGTGATCCCAGGCATGCCATTCCCACACGGTTTTGCCGTTCTTGTCCACCTCGCGCACAAAATCCACCCAGAAATCGCGCACGGGCTGGCCCTTGATTTTGACTTCTTCGGGCCAGGTGCCGGGCTTGCGGCCCTTGGCCTGCACTTCCGCCGGGGTTTTGCGTTCCCAGCCCAGCATCATGGTGTGCCCGTTGGGCATGCGGTCGAAGCAATGGTGCTGGATTTCGTTTTCGGAAAGCATTTTATAGGACCAAACCACGTTGCTGTTCCAGTCCAGTTCCTCAATGATGCCGCCAGCGCCGCCGATTTTAACCGGCTGCTCCTTGGGCGCGCCCGCCCGCAACAGGTTGCCGTTGGGCAGCAGCACGGCATAGAGGCCGGGAGGATATTTGCTGCTCCAGGTGTGGACAACATCGCCATTCATATCCATGAGATATGTGGTGGTGCATTTCACCGTGGGGGCAAACAGCGTATAGCCTTTGAACGTTTTTTGGGGAAGGTTTTTGATAACGCCTGTGGGCCCGTCGTGAACCTCATATGCCGGAGCCTGGGCGGCTATGCCCAGAGCCAGCAGGCCTGCGACGAGAGAAAGGGGGGCACGAAACTTCATGATGATCTTCCTCGCAAGGGTTTGCACAAAACGTCTTGGGCACATGCCCAAAACCTGAAAAAGCGGTGCCCGATTGCCCTGGGGCAAACCCGTGGCCGCCACGGGCACCGCTTTTTGTGATCGTAACGCTTGCAGCCGTGGGAAAGGCACGCTTCCCGTGGCTTCAAACGGCCGCCCGGCATGCGCCGGGCCGAGAACCGGCCTTTGCGCCTGCGCGGCAACTGTCTGTTTTTGCCGCGGCCGGAAAAGCCACGGCAAAAACTTGCCCTAGAACGAATAGATGACGTTCATGGAAGCCTTGTAGGCGTCCTTGACATTGAGGCTGTCTCCAGAGATGTTCTGATAATGGCCCCATACGTCATTGTCCATCCAAAGGTGGATATAGCCCAGCTCAAAAACGAATGTGAGGTTTTCCGCTGCCTTGTACTTGCTGTCGAGGTTGACTTCTATGCCCGTATCGGCCGTGGTGAGATATGTGCCGAACGAGTTGAAGTCGGTGTTATTGCGGTAGATCTGCCTTCCTGAAGCATCAGTGGCTTGCCGCCCGGTGATGTATGAGGCCATTTTTGTGTCGTTGGTGCCGCCGAAGTAGTTCACGCGCAGGGTGTGAGTGAGGTTCTCGAGAGAGGGCACATCCTTGATGCGCGCGCCAATGCCCCAGGTGCCGTTGGGGTTCACGCCCAACACGCCCTTGCCGCCGCCGATGATGGGGTTGCCCCGATAGCCGAAGGTGGAGAGCGAATTGGTGAGGTTGTTGGTGGTGGCGATGTAGGGCAGGCGCTCCGAACCGTTGTTGGGGTTGTCGTCATCGCCGCTGAAATACCAGCCATACAGGCCGGGAATGCCCCAGTTGGCGGCGTATTCCGCCAACAGCATGCCAAACCAGCCCTGGCGGTTCAGATATTCCCTGCCGTGGTCCACGCTGCCGTAGATGAAGTCCCAGGAAATGCGGAACGGATCAAAGTTGGTCCATTGCCCGGTCACGCCGCCCCAATACATAGAGCTGTAATCGTCGTTCCAGATGCTGGAGCTTGCCCGGCCGGTGCTGAAGCTTGCCGGGTACAGGCCGTCGCGCATTTCAAGCCCGTCGATGGCCTGGGTGGTGATGGGGTTGTTGAGCGTAAATTTTTTGCTGCCGCCGGGCATGTTGGTGACGGTGCCGGGCATGAGGCTGTTGGGCCCCATGGCGCCGCCCATGCTCCAGGGCGTAATTTTAAGGCCGTCCACCGTTACCGGAACGCTCAGCACGAACAGGTCGAAGTTGTCCATGTAGCTTGCGGGAGTAGAAGCGTCGCCTGCCCAGTTGTCATTGAGGGGGCGCATCCACATTCCGGTCACGGCCACGGCGTTGTTGATTTTCCACGAGGCGGCAATGCCGGCCACATCGTCCTGAAACACCGGCGTGTCAAGGGCGAAGCCAGGCAGCTTCACACCCTGAAGGCCCATGCGCAGCTTAAGGTCCGTATTGGGAATAACCCAGTCGAGATAGGCGTTTTTGACCTTAACCACGTTGTTGCCGTCCGCGCCCAGCGAGCCGCCCTGCGTAGCCATGCCCCAACGCTGTTCGCCGATTTCAAAAAACACCGTGCCCGCAAGAGCTTCCGAAGCCTTGGCGTGCAGTTGCAGGTGCACGCGCTGCAGGGCTTCAAATTCGTCGCGCTGCTGGTGAACAGCTGCCCACTGCTGGCCCACGACGTTGTTTCCGGCCCTGTTTTTACCCATGAAATTGCCGCCATTGATGTAATCAAAGGCGAACTGCCAACTCCCCTTGGCATCAAAATCCACGGCGTGCGACCATGGGGCGCTCCCCAAAAGCAATCCCGCCGTCAAAAGCAACACTGCCAGTTTTTTCATCCTCAACCCTTCCTTCTTCCTTGGGGTTTGTGTTTAGCCCAGCATGCGCCAGTAGGGCATGGCCACAAAGGCCACAAACGCGCCCGCCAGCAAAATGCGCAGGCCCATTACCAAAATCATCTCCTTGAAGTTTATGTAGCCGCTGCTGAAGAAATAGAGATACAGCGCGTATTCGTAGGGGAATATGAGGTTGTCCAGGCCGTACTGGAACGAAAAATAGAGGATGCGCGGGTCGAGGCCCATCTGCACCCCAAGTTCCGTGATGGGGGCGGAAAGGGTGGAAGTGGCGGCCAAAGGCGTGAGCAGAAAGTTCAGCACCACGCCCACAGCGTAGGAGCACACGGAGGCCAGGCATGCGCCTGTGTCGCTGAACAGGGGCAACACAAGGCCTGCCAGCCAGTGCGTGACCTTGAGAAAGCCGCCCGTGCTGCCAATGGCCATGCAGCCCATGATGAAGAACAGCGGCGCAAAATTGATGGAGGCCATGCGTTTGCCGTCCATGAGGCTGATGCCCGGCAGGAACGACAGCGCGGTGATGAACACCAGCACCGTGCCCGCGCTGAGGCCGTGCAGCTTGTCGGTGGAAAGCAGCAGCAGGGTGAGGCAGAGCAGAATGAGCGCCCGCTTCTGATCGTCGGTAACGCAGCCAAGTTCCGCGTGCTTTTGGCGCACGACTTCACACAGGGTGTGCTTGTTCACGGAACTGCGCAGCACCAGCAGCACGATGCCCAGCGACATGGCCGTGTACAGCATGGCCGGGGGAAAGTTGAACTTGGCGTATTCCAGCCAGGTGGTGTGGGTGCCCATGACCTTGTCCGCAAGGCCCATGCCCATGACAAGATCGCCAGCGCCGGTCAGATAGGCAAGCTTGGTGGAACCCACGGCAATGCAGGTGCCCAGCACAACCGCCGTGGCTTCGCGGCTTTTGGGTTTGAAATCAAGGGCGTCGCACAGGCTTATGGCCACAGCGCAGAAAATGGCCGCCTTGCCCATGATGGAAGGCACCAGCGGGGCCACGATAACGGCGCCCAGGGTGATGCCCGCAAGCGCGCCGGAAAAGCTGCCGCCGGTCAGTTTGACGCAGGTCAGGGCAATGCGCTTGCCAAGCCCGGTAACCTGAATGATTTTGCCGAGCGTGAAGCCGCCAATGACGATGATGGGCACTTCAGAAAGCCACGGGGCAAAAACAACTTTTTTTGTAACGCCGCAAAACAGCACGTAAAGAATGGGCAAAATAATGCCCACGGCAACGTCGTTGAGGGTTTCCAGGGCCCAGGCGATAACCGCCCAAAGCGTCACCGCCAGAAAGGCAATCATGGGCGAGGTAAGGCTTTCGCTGCGGGGCATGCCGAAATACACCGCGAGGGGCAGGGCCAGATTGAAGGCCCATTTCCCCAGCAAGCCGGGGGTCAGATCTGACGTCTTGATAAGCATAAGGATCTCCTGCGGGGGGAAGGGGATCAAGGGTTCGCCCCGGCAATGCTTGCGCCGGGGCGAACCTGAAGGTTAGTCCTTGGGGTCTTCCACAGAGGCCACGCAAAGGGCATTGCTGCCCTCATAGGGCTGGCAGCCTTCAACCGTAACTTCTTTGGCGCGGTCGCCAGCGGCGGCGGCGCCGGGCACGCGGAACGTGCTTATATTCAGCGGGGCAATGGGCGTTTCAGACGGTTTTTGCACCTGCGGCACCCATTCGTAGGGCACGCGGTAGGCACGGTAGGTCATGTTCATGGGCACATGTTCGCCCCAGTAAGGCGAAATGAATTCCCACACGATTTCGTGTTCCGGCGTTACTTCAAAGATGCGCCCGTCCGAACCTTCGGTGATAAGGGTATTGCCGTTGGGCAGGCGCTGCATGCCGCTGATGAAGGGGCTGTAAAAGCGGTTGCTGTCCATGGGTTCAAGGAACCCGGCTTCTTTGGGGGTGTATTGCCACACGATCTTGAGGGCGACGGGGTCGATTTCCAGCACGCGGGAGTGGTCGCGCAGGGCGGCCTTAACACCGGTAGGCGCGCCGGGGTTGGGCACGTCATAGCCAGCCCATCCGCCGTTGTCGAAAACAAGGATGTTGCCCGCGCCGGGCAGCCCGTGGGGCACCATGTGCGCATGGTGTTGCCCGATGATCCAGCCGATGGCCTTGAGCTCCGGCGAGGCGTCATAGTCCGGCCCGATTTTCCAGGTGATCTTGCCGGTCTTTTTGCTGATGATGAAAATGATGTTGGTTTCACGCCCGTCCACGATGATGTTGTCGGGGTGAAAGCGTTCATCGCCCGCGTCGTACCACTTGTTGGGGCCGAGCACGGACATGGAGTTGATGTGCATCCAGTCGCCCATGCCTTCGGGCTGGGTGGGGCGATAGTTGGGGTTGCGGCACAGGGAGTTTTTGGCCCCTTCGCGGAAGCCCAGCTCGTCAAAGTGCTCGTTGCACGACCACTCCCACAGAATGTCGCCGTTCCAGTCAACTTCAAGGATGAGGTCGTCGAGCAGCTGCTTGTCGCTGATTGCGCTATTGCGCACATTCCGGTGGGCCAGAACAAGGGTTTTGCCCTCAAGGCTCTTGGGTTCCATGCCGGGAGCGTAGTAGCCCGTGGTGCTGCCCTCGCGCTGAAAGTCGTGGTGGTAACGCGCTATCCAGCGGCCGGGAAAGCCGGGATCTTCAATAAATTCATTTTGATCGAACTTCCAAACGATATTCCCGTCCCAATCAACCTGCACAACATCAAGTCCGTCCTGCACGCTGTATTTTCCACTGCGGCGGCCACGGCTTGTAACAAGATACCCGCCGGGAAAAATCTTGTTCGGCATGCCGTGAACGCCTTTCCAGACATTTACTTCACGCCCATTCATGTCTATAAGCACGGCTCCAAGTTCCTGCGCCTGAAAGATGGTGTAGCCTCCCCAGCATTTTTCAGGCTTGAAAAGTGTAACTCCAGTGGGATAAATAGTCGGGTGTCCCATTATGAATTTCTCCTGGTTGCAGTAATAAAGATTGCGGGGTGGCAATAGCTTCAGCCGTTGGGCAGAACCGCTCAGTGGGCAGCGGCGAATTTTTTTTGCTCACCTTAAGGGGCAATGTAGTTTGCCTGGAAAAAAAGGCGTGTTTCATTTGCAACATTTTTCACAACTAATTGTGTTTTATTTGTCATACAGGTATGCTTGGGGCGAGTCACAACCAAGGGAGGCAGTATGGAAAAGCGCGCGAAGGGTGTTGGCGGGCGCAGTATGGCGTTCAAGGAAATGCGCGATATGAATTCCGACTGGCGCTCAGTTCTGCATCTGGGGAAAAAAATCATTTGGCCCAAGGGGCACCGCGTGCCTTTCGGGCAGGCCCTGTTTTTTCTTGAACACGGCAAGGTTCGTCTGACCCACCAAAGTTTGGAAGGGCTGGAAAAAATTCTTTGGTATATCCACGAAGGCTGTGTTTTTGGTGAAACGCCGTTTTTTGATCCCATGCCGGCGGAAAGTTTTTTTTCCTGCGTGACGGACTGCGTTATTTATTCTTTTTCACAAGAGAATCTGAAAAATATTTGCCAGGAGCGGCCCGATCTACTCGTGAACCTGCTGTGCTCCATGTCCAGAAAATTGCGGGTGCTCTCAAACCAGGCGTCATCGCTCTATCTGGACAGCGTGCTTGTGCGCACCTGCAAATTCATGGCGCAGCGCATTATTCCCGGCAGCGATCCGCTCACGGTTGATCTCGGCATTTCCAAGCTGGAAATGGCAAGCCTGCTCGGCGTTCACAGAATTTCCCTCTACAAGGTTGTGCGGGAGCAGGAGCGCAGCGGCCTGTTTGGGCCGTTTTGCGGAACCACCGTCACGATCTTGCGGCCGGACGAGTTTTTCAAGCTGGCGGAATGTTGATCAGGCGTTTTTTCAAGCCTGAACCTAACACTGGCCGCTGCGGAGCCTTTCCGCGCTGCGGGAGGCATGCCGGGGCATAACACGGCCCGCATGCGGCGTGGCGTCGTCCCCCAGTCTTTTGTCTTGCGCAGAGCCTCCGGCTGACGGCGAAGGCAGACAGCCCGGCGTCTATCCTTGTCCGATTGGTTGCCGGGGCTGGTTCCGTAGCCCCGAGCCGCATCCCTTCCGGAAGTTTCGTCACTCCCGTTCCACCCTTGCCTGCGTTTTTCTGTTTGCGCGGCGGCGCGGCATCTTCCGTCGCGTAGAATATGCCCATCACGCGCGCTTCCTTCCTTCCTTCCTCGTAGCTGTTTTTGGGGAAAACAAAGACGCTCGGAATATCCGGGGCACGGCAAGGGCCGATCCACGGGCTTCATGCCTGCTCTTATGCCATGCATCAGGAAATATTATTTTTAAACACCGGAGGGATGCGCTACAAATCAGAACAAAATTCAGCACGTCGCAGCCGCGCGCGGCAGGTGTGAACGCGGGGCCCCCAGCTTGGGGCCTGGCTCCCTGGCCGGTCATGTGTGTCGCGCTTCCGGCGTTGAGAGGAATGCATGTTTTGGGAGAAGCTGCTTTTTGACCGTAAAGATTACGAACTTCTGGACCTGATCAAACAGATAGAAACGGCACGCTCCGGCAGCGACGCCCGGCGCGGCATACTTGACCCCGCCTTGCACCCCCACGGCATCAAGGGGTTGCTCTATACTTCCGAATTCCGCATCGCCTATGCCGTCATCAACCTGCTCTCCAGCCTTTCGGCGGGGCAGGCGGCGGACAGGCTGGCGGCCCTGCGGACGTTGTATGACGAAACCCTCTCCAGCGCGCATTCGACCCTCCGGCTCAATACGGCCAGGGCTCTGGTGCAGATCATGAAGGATCTGGCGGCCCGCGACGACCCCGAGGAGCGGATATGGTTCGCCCATGATTTTAGACGCACGGCCACGGGCGCGCCGCGCATGGTGCGGCGCATGCTCAGGCGCTATCATCTTCTTGAAATGCCTGAAGAATGGAATCAACTGGTCTTCGACGATCATGTGCATGACGTCAATACGTTGGGGCGCAAAACTCCCACGCGTCTGGTTATGGATGCCTGGATAAAGGGCATTCGCAGCCTGGGCGTCATTTATTGCAACCATATTGCGCGTGATGCGGCCGAGGAATTGATAACGGCGGCGGAGATCGTGGGCATGAAGGTGCGCATCGGGCTTGATTTCAGCGCCGCGTTCCGGGGCCGCAGGGTCTTTTTTACCTGGACGCCGCGCGGATTCGCCGATGCTGGGGCGTTTCTCGACTTTTTGGGACGGCCCCCGTTGTCCGGGCTGATGCGGCAGGGCATGGAGGTGACCGCGTGGAAGCGGTCGCGGATACTGCATTTGCTGGACCAGTGGAACAGCGGTTTGCGCCATTCCTTCGCCTTTGCCTTTGCCGTGCGCATTCCGGAAGTTTCGCGGGAAGACCTGTTGCGGCAGGTGGGCGCCGGGCAGCCTTCCCTGATGCACCTGGCGGACTGCCTGCATCAGTCCGTGGCGCAGGCATTGCGCCCCCGTGCCGCCGCGTTGCGGGCCGCGCGCACTGCGGAGGCAGCGCGTGAACTGCGCAGGATTGAAGCGGTCACTTACGACCGCGTGCTGCGCCTGCTGACCACGGCGGAAGCGCTGCTTGGCGATGTCGGCCGCCCTGCGCCGGTCTTGCAGGGCATTGCGCCGTCGGCCCTGGTCCGTCGGCTGGCCGGGCTGCACCCCGGTTACGGCATAACGCTGCGCCTGGCCGGGCTTACGCAGGAGGATGTGCTTGAATTGCTATGGGACTGCCGCGGCCGCATAACCCATCTGGAACTATTCAACCTTCATGACTGGAATGCAGGCAAGCTGGCCGGGCTGGCATCCATCAGCGAGCTGCGCCATGCGCTCAACAGCGGCGACGGCCCGCGCCTCAAGCGACTTGCGGGCCTCATGGCCGACGGCATGCTGCGCGATGCGGCAACGGCGGGGCGGGCGCCCAAGTTCCAGCATATTTTGAGGCACCTTTCCGTTCTGTGGAAGCGGTATGCCCGCCGCCCCCTGAAAAGTCGCATGGGGTCCGGTTCCGCCAGCCGCGAGCCACGGGGGCGCATGGGGCTGGCGTTTCCCGCTTCCCTGCCTGCCCGGGCGAGAAAATCCATGCGGCATCGTACGGTGAACACGCTTTCCGTTCCCATCTGGACGGAGCTTGAAGAGCGCCGTTCCCGCTTCGGCGCGGCGGCGGGAAAATTCGCTCCCCTGAGCGTTGTCCGCAGCTGGCATGCGCGTACGGATACCGCGCGGGTGAGCCCTTCCGGCAATATGGTCAGTCTGATCGGTCCGGCCGAGCTGCCGGGACTGTCCGGAGCGGGCGGCAACGGGTTTTCCGGCGGGGGGCCTTCCGGCCGCAAAAAACCGCCGGATATCGGTTACTGCAACACGGCCCTGCGTAACGGCGTGAAGGTGACGGCGGGCTTCGCCACGGCCTCTCTGACTTTTTTGTACACGCAGCAATGGTGGGTGCTGGCGTGGTTCGGCGCTTGGTTGTGGTTTGCCGTCACCGGCGTGCGCAACGTCATGCAGATGGTGCTTGCCGGGGGCGGCCGCACGCGCGGCAGCCTTTTGCGCTGGCATGACCATGTGGATATCGGCAGAATATGCGATTCGCTGCTCTATACGGGGATTTCCGTGCTGCTGCTGGAAGCTGGCATCCGCGTTTTCCTGCTGGAGCATCTTTTGGGCCTGGGCGTCCGCGAGCATCCCCTGCTGGCGTTTACGGTTCTTAATGTGGTCAACGGGCTGTATATCGCCGGGCACAACGTCTTTCGGGGGTTCCCCCGCGCGGCCTCCGTGGGCAATCTGTTCCGCAGCGTGCTGGCGATACCGGTTTCCGGCTTTTTCAACATGACGCTGGTTGCCGCCCTTGCCCTGGCCGGGGTGGCGGATCCCATGCAGTATGTGGCCGCCTGCGCGGCCATTGTTTCCAAAACGGCTTCCGATGTGGTGGCCGCCCTCATTGAAGGATATGCGGACAGCCGCAACAACCGGCGCATGCGCCGCTGGGATTATGCGGGAAAGCTGGCGCAGCTGCGCGACTGCCACGCCCGGTTGGAACTGCTGCTTGCCGAGGAAAAAACGGAGCTTCTCGTGGGCCGCCGGGGCGGCCTGCGCGGCATGGGCGGGCGGCAGGGGGCGCGGATAGAGCGGACGCTGATCATCTGCGCGCTGGATCTGATGTATTTCTGGTATTATCAGCCGCGCGCCCAGGAGGTGTTCGCCTCCCTGATGCGGCATATGGACCAGGAAAAACGCATGACCACGGCCCGGCTGCAGCTTGTGCTCTGCCGCAGGCTGGAAATCGGCGGCATGCTGGTTGACGGCGGGTTGGTCGGGCGGCGCTTTAAAGCGCCGCTGACGTTTTATCTGGCCAATTCCCGCGGCTATCTGAAGGAAGTTTTTCGTCTGGCCCGCGCCGGGCGGCGCGGTTCACCTGAAGAACCGGGCCGGGATTCCGGCGAGATGGAGCGATAGAAGGACAATGGAGCGGATGCCCTGTCCGGTCGTTGAGAATATGGGGCGTTGCGTCAATTCCCCCGAAAGAGACGCCATGACGCCGCACCGTTGGGGGCGGCGGCGAGCATGCCGAGGGCGTGCCGTTGCCCGCAAGGCTTTGCCGCGCCGCCGTGTCTGATAGCGAGAGAGCTGTTCCGCCATGCTCATCCCCTGCGGGACATGTGGCGGTTGCGCTCAAAACGTTCAAAGCGCCCTGCCGGAACATTACCCGGCAGGGCGCGGACGTCGTTTGCGTGCGTGGGGCGGCGTGCGCCCGCGCTACCAAAGCCTGCTGTCGAATCCCATGAGCGGCATGACGTACTGCGTCCACAGGATGAGCATGACTATGCCGGCAACCATCTGGATCATGCCGAACTTGAATGATTCCCAACTCGAATACTGGTTGGTCAGGTAACTGATGTTGGCGGGCTTGGAGTTGAAATACAGCACATAGACCTGGTTGATGAGGAAGGCCATCGGCAGGCTGAAGCCGATGACGTCCCAGCCAAAGCGCTTGGCCACAGCGATGATGATGGGGAACATGACGATGGTTCGCGCCGTCTTGCTTTCGCTGATCAGCGTGGTGAGGGCGAATACCAGGGCCAGAACTCCGAAGACCACCACCTTGGGAAGGGCCTCGGCATGCCAGCTGTCCAGCAGGGAATGTATCCAGAGGCCCACGATGTCGGTTCTGGCCACCAAGCCGCCCAACACATACGCGCCCCAGCTGAACATGAGCATGTGCCAGGGAATGTCTGCATCGTTCCACTTGATGACGCCCAGGCGCGGCAGCTTGCACAGGCTGGGCATGAGAACGCAGATGGCCCCGGCCAGCGCCACAACCTCGGCGCGGATGCCGTGCTGTTTGTCCGTGGCCCAAAGCAGTAGCACCACCAGAAAAACAATGCCGGCGCGGATTTCCGCCGGGCTGATTTTACCCAGCTTGATCAGCTCGTCGCGCAGGCGCATGGAACCGCCAGGCATTTTTGGGGTGGCGTCTTCCTTGCTGATGGGAAAAATCCAGCGCGTGCCCGAGTACCAGGCAAACAGGCACTGCATGATGCTCAGCGGCAGCATGACCTTGAGCCAGTCGCCGTAGTAAACCTTGTACCCCGCCGATTCCAGAAGGCTGGCTGCCACCAGGTTGGCGGCCGATCCGGTGATGAAGGCGGAGGCGGAAACGTTGTTGGCCAGCAGGTTTTGCAGCACCATGTTGCGGCCCACGTTATTGCGGTTTTCGCCGCCGGTGGCGCCGTACATGGCGGAAATGACCATGAACAGGGGCAGCAGCAGAGCGGTTTTGGCTGAAGTTGCGCTGATAAAGGCCCCCAGCAGCAGGTTCAAGCCGATGAAGCAGAGCAGCATCATGCCCAGGCTGTTGCCCATGCGCAGCACCATATAGATGCAGATGCGCTTGGCAAGGCCCGTAGCCACCAGCGCGCTGGCCATTATGAACGAGGCGATGTTCAGCACCATAACCGGTTCGCCGAGCATGGCGAAGGCCGGGCGCATTTTCATGACGCCCGTGAGAATGGCGGCCACGATGATGAGAAACGACGTGAGATAGTTGGGAATGGATTCCGAAAGCCAGAGAATGAGCGAAGAAACGAAGATGGCAAGGGCCGCATAGCAGTGCGCGGGAGCAACCTTGGTTTGCGCTTCGAAAACGCCGATCGTGCCGCACCAGCGCAGATCAAAATAAAGAAAAAAGAAAATGGCAAGCGGCACGCCCGCAAACTTGACGCGGTCCATCCACACGCCGCCGCCCATTTCCGGCAGCTTTTCCAGTGTGTAGTTTCGCATGTCCAGGGGGTCGAAGCCCTGGGAAGGCGTTTGTACTTGTGACATGGCCTGAGCCTCCTTGACGAAAAAGCGGCTCCGCCCGCAGGTAGGGGGGACGGGCGGGGCCGCCGGGGGTGCATTTTGCTATTCCATGCCGATGACGCGTCTGGCCGCCTTGAGATAATTGGTGTTGGGCATATCGACTATGCCCAGGGCGTCCACGGCTTTGCGCATGCCAGCATAATTCTCGCTTTCGCAGCAGGCAGACTCAACCAGCGCGCCGTTGAACCACACCTGGGCGAATTCGCAAATGATGCCATCCACGGTAAAGCCGTAGCGCATCTTCTCCACGGTCACGGGGGCCAGCTGCGGATGACTGCGGGCCATTTCGATAAATTCTTCAATAGGGTAAGTGGGTTTGTCCAGAGGCATTTCCACCTTCAGATGACCCAGAATGGTCGCCAGATCTTCCTTGCCGACCGGGAACTGGAATTTGCCGCGCGGCTGAAAGATTTCGTAGCCTTCCGGGGTTTCGCCGGTCTTGGTTTTGATGTCCAGCAGGCCGTCGCGCACCTTTACGTTGGCTTCCGTGGTGTTGACGGAAAGGAAATAGGTTTCGGCGGGCATTTTGCGCGCCTTGTGCAGCACCGCGCCGCAAGACCACATTTTCTGCTTCACAATATCTATGATGCCGTGTCCGAAGACGCGAAATTCCGCGCGGGGAACGATTTTTGATGCTTCTGCGGCGGAGGTGGCGACATTCTGGGCGAATACGTTGGGCATGACAAACTCCTTTGTGTGCCGGGTGTCCCTACCACTTGGTGAAGGGATGCTTGATGAGGTTGGAATTGAAATAGCGGGGGTCGCCGGTTACTTCTTCGCCCACCCAATGAGGCTTTTCGAACTTCTGGTCTTCGCTTGTCAGTTCGATTTCAGCAACGATAAGCCCCTGATTTTCACCAAAAAATTCATCAATCTCCCACACAAAAGCGTCCTGCTTGATTTTGTAGCGCTTCTTTTCGATCAGGGGTTTTTCCGCCAGGTTGTCCAGCAGGGCGTTGCAGTCCGCAAAGGGAATTTCATACTCGTATTCGGCGCGCGTTGCGCCGACGGTGATGCCCTTGACGGTCAGGAACGCCTTGTCGCCCACGGTGCGCACGCGCACGGTGCGCTCTTTGGCGCTGTTCAGATAACCCTGGCGGTACATGGTGCCCTGGGCGAGAGCGCGCCAGTCGTTGCCGATGACCAGAAACTTGCGTTCGATTTCCTTACCCATGATGTTCTCCTTGCATATGAGAAAATGGAGAGTCATTTTTCTCTTTCGAAAACACGTTACAAAAAAATCAGGCTGGAAAAAAATCAAAAGACGCTTTTCCAGCCATAAGATCATTTTATGGTAGACGTTATTTCAGTATGCATGTAGCCAAGGACAGAGGGCATTCAGATAGCGGCGTTCCATCCGCAGTCATAAGGATATTTTATTGATAGAATCACGGAACATGATTTTTCCATATGCTTTTTCTGAGATAGAGTTTTGCAAACATCTTCTTAGAGGAGGCAGCCGATGAAAAAGTTTTTTTCTCTCTTGCTTGCTGTGGGGCTTGTTCTTGCCTGCGTGCCGAAAAGCGCGCAGGCCATGGAGTTCAAGATCAAAGGGCAGTGGATTGTGAACTTCGACTATGGCGATTACGGCAAGCTGGTAAACAGCGCCCGGGCGACCAACAAATCCCCGCACCCGAGCGCATATACCGGTTTTCACGGCGGCGCTTCCAATACCGCCGACCAGTTCGGAACCAACCAGCGTGTCCGGCTGCAATTGAATGCCGTGGCCTCCGAGGCCCTTTCAGGAACGGTGTGGTTTGAAATCGGCGACCAGCAATGGGGCAACGCCGCGGACCGCCCCGGCGGCAGCAAATCCTATGGCGGTTCGCTGGGGGCGGACGGCAATGCCGTGGAAGTGAAAAACGCCTACCTGGATTGGGTGGTGCCTTCCACAAAATTTAAGTTACGCATGGGCATTCAGGAGGTGCGGCTGCCAAACTTCGTGGCCAAGACGTCGAACATTCTGCAGGATGACGCGGCGGGCATCGTGGCCTCGTATAAGGTCAACGACAATGCGGACGTGACGGGCTTTTGGTTTCGCCTCTACAACGATAACTATCCGGGAAGTTTGTCCAGTGGCGTTTCCACCCCTGAAAACTACATGGACAACATGGACATTGCGGGCCTGCTGGTTCCCATGACGTTCGACGGGCTGAAGATCACCCCCTGGGTCATGTATGCGGGCATCGGCCCCAACGTCATGAATCCGCGCGTCAACAAGGCATACAGCTCATGGAACAGTGTGCCTTCCAACACTTCGGACCAGATGGGCAACGGCATCACCAGCATTTACACGGGCATGCTGCCAGCCGTTTGGGCGACCAAAAACGGGTATTCCGACCGGCTGACGGAATATGGCAATGCCTTTTGGGGATCGGTGACGGGAGAATACAGCGCCTATGATCCTTTCCGCCTGGCCTGGCAGTTCGCCTACGGCAAGGTTTCCTATGAGCATGAACAGCTGAATCGCTCTGGCTGGGAGGCCTTTCTGCTGGGTGAATACAAGCTGGACTGGGGCATCCCCGGAGTCTATGCGTGGTACAGCTCCGGCGACACCGGCGACATCAAGAACGGTTCGCAGCGCATGCCGACCCTGCGCGTCACCACGGGCAACGACCTTTCAAAATATGCGAGCAACGGCAACGTCATTTCCCGTAAAAACATCATAACGTCGGTGTGGACCGGCACCTGGGGCTTTGGCGCTCGGCTCAAGAACGTCTCGTTTTTTGACGACATAAAGCACACGTTGCGCATCAACCACTTCCGTGGAACCAACGCCCCCGTGATGGCAAAGTATTTTCTCGGCAAAAAGGTGGCGGGCGGCGACTACACCACGACCACCGTGGGAACGGATTTCAATGCGGGCGTTGAAGGCGTATATCTGACGACGCAGGACAGCGCCACGGAATTCAGCCTTGTCAACGAGTGGAAGATATACAAGAATTTTCGCATGAATCTTGAGGGGCACTACATCCTGTTTGATCTGGATACGTCCAGCAGCGTCTGGGGGCGCGGCGCGACCGCCAGCGGCGGTTGGGTGGGCAAACCCAATCTGCGCGATTCTTGGCAATGCAATCTTTCGTTTTATTACGATTTTTAGTGCATCGGCGTTTGACGGCCCGCGTGGACCACGGTTCGCGCGGGCCCCTGCCGACTGCGGGGGCGCTTTTTCCCGCGCGGTTTGAAACGGTCCTTTCCGTCCAGGAAACGCCACAGCGCACGAGGATAAGCCATGAACATAGAAAATCTCAGAGCTTTTCACCGCGTGGCGGAAACTGGGAATTTCACCCAGGTGGCCCGCGAGATGTTTCTTACGCAGCCCGCCATCAGCATGCAGATTCAGAATTTGGAGCAAAGCCTTGGCGTGGAGCTGTTCAAGCGCACCTGCCGCAAGGTGCGCCTCACGAGCGAAGGGCATATCCTGTATAAATACACGCAGCAGATATTCGGGGTGCTCAGCGAACTGAGAAATGCCTTTCAGGAAATCGGCGAACTGCAAAGCGGGGAATTGACCGTTGGGGCCACCGCCATAATGGGCGCGTATTGGCTGCCGTTTTTCATCAACAGTTTTCACCACAGGTACCCGCGCATAAAAATCCGTCTGGTCATCTGCAATTCAAACAGGCTGGCGGAAAAGCTGCAAAGCGGCGAGCTGGAAATAGGGTTCGGGGGTTCATCGTCCGGGCACCCAAACCTGCAACAGTCTTTTTTGCACCGGGAACCGCTTATTCTGGTCGCGGGCAAAAATTCCGCTCTGGTCGCCACGCACAGGGTGCTGCATGCGGGCGATCTTTTGGGTGAAACCATCCTCATGCGCGAGCAGGGCGCGCGCATGACGGAAAAGATGACCCGCTGGCTGAAAAAAAACGCGCCCCGCGCCAGCGCGCCCACGGTCATAACCGTGGACAACATGGAAGTGACCAAGCAGATGGTGATCAGCGGCATCGGCATTACGGCCCTGCCCCGGCATGCCGCGACCAAGGAACTGGAAAGCGGCATGCTGGTGCCGCTGCCTGTGAAAGAATTTTCCATGCACACCAATTATTTTTTGGTGTCTCTGCCCGGCGCCAAATTCAGCCGCACCATAAGAACGTTTTTGTCCATGCTTTTTGAGCAGGGCGTTCCCATTCCTGAAGAAATGCTGGGAGAGTGACGGCCCGGCACCCCCTCGAACCTTTCCCGCGCTTCCGGCGAAGGCCGGTTCTGTTGCCGCCGCGAACGGCGGCGTGTTGCAGCGCCTTGGCGTGCCCCGGTCCGTGCCTTTTCTCGGCGTTTCCCTGTCGCATCGTTCTTTTGTCCCTGTTCCTCGCCGTGGCGTAGTCCGCGCCGGGGCTTTTCCGCGTCAGCCGCAAACTCCCGCAAGCCATGTTCCCCGTTCCCGGCAAGCATCCTTTTGGGGCGAGCAGCCGTTTTCGGCGGTCGGCTGAACAACGGAAAATGGCGCAAGTCGTCGGCAGAACAGTGGATTGTGCTTTCGGCACTCTTCCGTATCGGTAAAATAGGGTTTGTCGCGAATGCGACAAGGCGCGCCGGAAAGGCGCGCTTGCTTTCTTCGGCCCAATGGGAATGGCGTGACGTGATATTTTATGTTGTGTATGTATTTTACAAGAGTTTTTATAATGAATGTCATTAATATTTGCGTATATATTTCTTAATTTTAATAAAATTTAATATATCTTTTATTTTAAAACACTAACATAAGTATATTTATGATGCAATTTTGCAACATGCTGCTGTTGCAATAATCATTGTTGCTGTTGTATGCAAAATTATTATAAGGTTTTTTACCGAATAGACGATATAAAATGCAGTAGATTTTTTTAAACATGATAGTTGATAAAAGGGGGAACCTGACGTGGCCATGAGTGCGAAAAATAAAATTCTGCTAAGCGTTTTAGCATTCTTTTCGCTTGTTATCATTGCAACAAGCTATATTTCATACAAAAATTTTTCTAATTCGTCCTATAATTCTGAAATGGAACAGTTGGATACCATGGCGCAGGCGGTGGGGAAGGCCGTCGCCGAAAAGATGAATGTGTATTTCAACATGCTGGAGCTGACCTCGCGCATGCTCACAAATACCGTGGGCGTGGCCCCCGACGATATGTATGAATACAAGCGCGGCCTCCTGATTCAGCTGCTCAAGCAGGCGGGGCTTGCGGAAGCCTATTATGCCTTTGCAAGCGGCGAGGCGCACAACGACAAGGGGATGATCAAAAATTTCAATGCCAAAACCCTCAAGCGCGAGTGGTTTACGCGCATGTTCAATGGCGAAAAGCGCGTGGTCACCACGCCGTACACATCGTCCATCGGCGCCACAGTCATGGCCGTGGGCGTGCCGCTGTATGAAAACAACGCCATGTCGGGCACGCTGTGTCTTAATCTGGGGCTTACCGACATCACCAACTTTACCAACCATGTGCTGGAATTTCATAATATCTTTCTGACGCGGGCCGACGGTTACATTATGGCCAGCCGCAACGACAAACGCATTGGCAAAAGCCTGTGGGACGTGATTCCCGATATGAAGCGCTATGCCCAGGAGCAGAATAACAGCCGTATTCGCTTCACGCATGAGGGCAAGGTATATGAGGGCAGCCTCTACATCATCAAGGGGCTGGGCTGGAAAGTCTGGACATATAAACCCCTTGAAGAAATACAGCTTGACTCCATGGCCAACCTGCGGTTCAGCGCCATTACCGCCGTTGTGGCGCTACTGCTCTCGGCCTTGATGGTGCATTTTCTTGTGACGGTGCTGATTTTCAGGCCGTTGGACAAGGGCGTTGCCTTTGCCTCCGCAGTGGCGGGCGGCAATCTTGATGAAACTTTGCACATCCAGAGCCGCGACGAGGTGGGCACCCTGGCCGACGCCTTGCGCAACATGGTTGCGCAGCTGAAAAACATGATCCACACCACGGAAGAAAAGGAGCGTGACGCCCAGGCCGAGGCCGAACGCGCGCGCAAGGCCGTTGCCGAGGCGGAAGAAGCCCGCGCGGAGGCGGAGCAGGCCACACGGCGCGGCATCATGCAGGCCGCCGGGCAAATAGAGGGCGTTGTCGAGCACATCGCCTCCGGCACGGAAGAGCTGGCCGCGCAGTCGGAGCAGATTTCCCGCGCGGCGGAAATGCAGCGTCAGCGCATGACCGATACCTCGGCCAGCATGGAGCAGATGACCGCCTCCATCGTTGAGGTTGCCCGCAACTCCGGCCAGGCGGCCTCCAACGCCGCCCGGACGCAGGAGGAGGCGGGGCAGGGCGCGGACCTTGTGCGCCAGGTCATCACTTCGGTCAACCATGTGCATGAACAAACGCAGACCATGAAGACGGACCTTACGGCGCTGGGCCAGCAGGCGGACAGCATCGGGGCCATCATGGACGTTATCAACGATATTGCCGATCAAACAAACCTGCTGGCCCTCAACGCGGCTATTGAAGCGGCGCGCGCGGGCGAGGCGGGCCGTGGCTTTGCCGTGGTGGCCGACGAGGTGCGCAAACTGGCGGAAAAGACCATAGGCGCAACCAAGGAAGTGGGTGAAAACATTTCGGGCATGCAGCTGGCCGCGCGGCAGAGCATTTCTTCCATGGACAAGGCCAGCACCGTGGTGGAAGAAACCACCACCCTGACGCACAAATCAGGCGAGGTGCTCGACGCCATTTTGTCCCTGGCCAAAGAAAATGCGGATCAGGCGCGGTCCATCGCAACCTCCGCCGAAGAACAATCCTCCGCATCGGAGGAGATCAGCCGCGCGATTGATGAGGTTTCGCGGCTGACCAACGACACCACGGCCGGGCAGGCGCAATCGGCCCAGTCCATCCAGCAGCTTGCCGATATGGCTGGCGACCTGCGCAGGATTGTGGACGACCTGAAAAAGGCCTAGCGCGCCGCGGCGGTGTGGAACACCCCGCGTGAATGTGGCCCCGCCCGGGCAGACATGCCCAGGCGGGGCGGTTCGCGCGCCCGCTGGCCGCGTGTATGCGCCGGTAGCATCGCCGGGCGGCGGCGCTCTCGCGCCCTGAGGCAGGCGCAGCGTGCAAGGGGGCGGAGGCTGCCTTTGCGCCCCGAGCCTCTCCGTCAGCAGAGCCATGGCGGTGCTTGCGCGGGGCAATCTTTCTGTTGCCTCTTTTGGCGTGTCTGAAGCACCCCCAGCAGAACGGGCACGGCAAGAAAATATTGTAACTTTTTTGAATTTTTGATAATGTGTGAAAGAATGTTGTCATATATAAATATTCAGCCCACTTCAGGAGTACACATGGCAAAACTACAAACCGCTCTCGGTGCCCTGTGCGCCATGCTTGTCGTGCCCGGCATCGCCTTGGCCGGGACCGGGCACCCAACCATTCCCGGAGCGGAACTTTCCGTTCTTTGGGCCATTCCCTTTGTGTGCATGCTGCTTTCCATTGCCATCATGCCCTTGACCTTGCCGCACCTGTGGGAAGAACATTTCGGCAAAATAGCCGTGTTCTGGGGTCTGGCCTTTCTGGTTCCCTGTTTTGCCGTTTACGGCATTCATGTGGCGCTCTACGAATTTCTGCACATCATCCTGCTGGATTATATTCCTTTTCTTGTGCTGCTGTTCGCGCTGTTCACGGTTGCGGGCGGCGTTCGCCTGACAGGTTCGCTTGTGGGCACACCCCTTGTGAACACCGCCCTGCTGGCCGTGGGCACCTGCCTGGCCAGCTGGATGGGCACAACGGGCGCGGCCATGCTGCTTATTCGCCCGCTGCTCCGGGCCAACGCGCACCGCAAATTTCGGGCGCATTCCGTGGTGTTCTTCATTTTTCTTGTGGCCAACATCGGCGGCTCCCTCACGCCGCTGGGCGATCCGCCGCTGTTTCTGGGCTTTCTGAAAGGCGTGGATTTTTTCTGGACCACCACGAACCTTCTGCTCAAAACCTGCCTGATGTCCGTTTGCCTGCTGGTCATTTTCTTTCTTCTTGATTCCGTGCTCTTCCGCAAGGAAGGCTGCCCGCAGCCGCCCGTAACCGAGGGCGCGCCCATTGAAAGGCTTGGCCTTGACGGCAAGATCAACCTGCTGTTTCTGCTTGGCATTGTGGTGGCGGTGTTGCTTTCGGGCCTGTACCCGCTGGGCGAACTCATCAATGTGTACGGCGTGCCCGTTGAAGGCCAAAACCTGCTGCGCGACATTGTGCTGCTGTGCATGGCCGGACTTTCCCTCAAGTTTACGAGCCGCCGTTGCCGCGAGCTCAATTCCTTCTCCTGGGGCCCCATCGAAGAAGTGGCCAAGCTGTTCTTGGGCATCTTTATCAGCATGATTCCGGCCATCGCCATTTTGCGCGCTGGCGCGGATGGGGCTCTGGCTCCGCTGATCAAGCTGGTTTCGCACGACGGCCAGCCCGTCAACGCCATGTATTTCTGGCTTACGGGCATTCTTTCCAGCTTTTTGGATAACGCCCCCACCTATCTTGTGTTCTTCAACACGGCGGGCGGCGACGCGCAGCACCTCATGCACGACATGCCCGCGACCCTTGCGGCCATATCCGCCGGTGCTGTGTTCATGGGGGCCAACAGCTACATCGGCAACGCGCCGAACTTTATGGTGCGGTCCATTGCTGAAAGCGAAGGCGTGCGCATGCCCAGCTTTTTCGGCTACATGGTCTGGTCCGTGGGCATTCTGGTGCCGTTGTTCGCCGTGGTGACCTGGCTGTTCTTTATGTAGCGCCTCTGGATTTTGTTCGAAATAAAAAAAGACCCGCGCCCGCAGC
>Ga0183101_1001539_pt1 | contig 20757 bp, 28 predicted proteins | sample Biomet3_FD_127790 | JGI IMG/M metagenome (GOLD analysis project Ga0183101, IMG submission 127790) | Microbial communities from bioreactor (seeded with sewage sludge) at LBNL, California, USA - Biofuel metagenome 3 | ecosystem: Engineered > Bioreactor > Anaerobic > Unclassified ...
CTCTATCTTAAAGCAGTATTGGGCTGCAGAAGATGCCATTCCGTGTTGTTCTGTGGCGTCAAAATGGTATATTCTCTTTTTGTAGAGCACCATTCCCTCGCTTGTGCCGCTCTCGCTCATCTCCAAGCCCGATATGATTATGGGGTATTTGTCTCCCATATCCGCATTAGTTACTAATCCACTGCCCACCATCAAGGCCCATATCAGTTCCACTATCTGACTATCTGCCTCAGATAGAAAGCTAAAATCCGCAGGCACCACTTGTCTTGTTGTCTGTCCAATTATTCTGTTGTTTGTATTCATATCTCTTTCTTTTTAGCTAATCTCTACCACTGTGTAATTCACGCCATAAAACACGTATCTGTCCATTATTTCTCTCACTGCACTCTCTTGTACACCTGCTGGCACTCTCACCTGTAATGAGTGGTGCTCTGGAATCTCTTCCTCCACCCTCACAATGCGTATCTCTTCTTGGAGACCGAAGCATTTCACTTCTTCCTCTTGACCCACCACTATCAAAGCCTCTTCTGTCTCCTCAGCAAATGTTATGCGTCTTTGTGTGGGGTCCAATTTGTCGTTGAGCACCTTGAGCAGCAACTGCTCTTGTGAGACGTATTTCATTCTCTCAATCCATAAGTCTTTGTATTGTTCCTGAGCCTCGTATTTTCCCCTTGTGTAGTGTGTCAAAGACAACAGCAGAGCTTTCAGCAGCAGAGCCTCTCTCAAAGAGCAAGGCAGCAATAGGTCTATCATTCTTTCCCAGTTCATCATTTTCTTTGCTTTGCTTTATTCATAATATGGCATTACCTTTATGTATTTCTGGCTCTCATCTATTGTGTAGTAACCGCTCTGTCCTTTTCCCTCTCTTTGCACCTCTGCAGAGCCAATTTTCACACTCCTTAACACCACGTCCTTCACGCCTTCTACTTCTTGCAGAGCGTCTATCATGCGGTTACAATTCACCACGCCCCCAAATTTTATGTTGTTTATGTACTCTTTAATCTTTGTTTTTGCTTCCTCTATCACCGTAGAGGGTATCCTCTCTGGTGAGACATACAATGTCACGCCCATACTCAATACATCAGCATCATAGCTCTGAGCAACCACGTTTATCCCTGCTGGCTTCACATTTTGCAAGTAAGCGTTAAAGGCGTCCAATTCTCCTGTGGCTAATTTCCCTAATGTTCCGCCGTCCTCTTTAGCCACTTTAATATATACAGTGTTGTTTTCCTGACTTATTGCAGCGTACTTTATTATTTGTTTTGTTGCGTCTTGTGTTTGGTAGCCCACGCTCTGGTCATCTATCACCACGCTTTGGTCTCCGTACTGAAACTCCAATGCCTTTTTCCACCACCACTCTTTTGTGCCGTAGCGTGTAGCCAAGGCTGAGGCTTGCACATCCGTCAGCCAGCTCTGCTGAGCCTTCTCTCTTAGCCATATCACGTAAGCCACTATGTAAAAGATTATGTTCTCTATGCTCAGGGTCTTAAACTTCTGAGCAAAGGTCTCTGTGCCACTTAAGCCGTATTTGGCTATGGTCCTCTGGTCTGCCATAAAGGCATCGGTAATCTCTTTTTTTATATCTTCTAAACTGTCCATTTTTGTTTATTGTATTATAGATATTTGTATTTCACCCTCTTGTGAGCACCTCACTTCTTTGTACTCTATGCCCTGTCTTTTCAAGTTCTCAATCACGCTCACCCTCAGGCTATCATTTGTGGGAGCTCCTATCATCTTTCTTGCTCCAATGCCGCTTTCGGGGCTCATCTTCCACTCTCCTGCGTTGCTCTCCAAGAGCCTTTCCACTATGTCAAGGCTCACCTCGCCGATAGCTATCTGTCCATCTTGCAGTTTTATGTCTCCCATCTCAAACCTTATCCCTTCCATATCTCTTGTTCTCTTTGTTAGTGTTTTATCTTTTCATCTTCTAAGTGTGAGAAGTCTTCCTTTTGGCTTATTGTTGCTAAGAGTTCATTTATCCCTGCCTTATAGGTAGCTCCTCCGTCCCCTGGAGCCACGGCAGATTGTTGCAGTGCTTGAATTATAGTGTCTATCCTCCCACTCATCAGCGAGAGTTGCTTTTTCATCTCTTCAATTTTTATCAGTCCTTTGTTCTCTCCACCATTTATGGTTATCTCTTCCACCTGCCCGCTCATCAGCACAAAGGCAGTGGCACCACTCACAAAGCCCAAGAGCACATCGCTTCCCACTTTTGGGTAGATGACAATGCTTTCTTTGCCCTGCACTGCAAGAGCCAAGCGAGCTCCCAAGACATCTGCCTTTCCCTCTATGGAGCACTCGCAGGTGTTCTTTGATTTGTCTATGCTCTTCACCCTGCCAATCTCACAGCAGAGCATCAAGCCGTCTTCTCTGACTACTCTTCTTATTATCTCTCTTACTGTCATAGGTCCATTATTTTTTTCTCCAATTCTATTTTCTGTCTGTACCCGCCCATACCAAAGGATATGTTCACTCCTTTGACTTGGTAGCGTGCTTTTGTTATGCCTTCTTTCTTCAGGTCCACCGTGTCCATCTTCTCCACCACAGGGGAGCCAAAGGTGGTAAAGGTGCCTGCTAATCCGTCCCATTGCAGACGTTTTATCTCATTTGCAACTGCCACTTTCAGCTCCGCCAATGTGCAGGAGTAGCGATATATTGTTCTCTCCACTCCACTGCTGTCTCCTTCCACCCATTCTATTCTGCTGTTGTCCTCGCCAATAGATATGCCTCTCACTCTCACTGCCGTATCCGTGCTCCTTCTGTACTCTAAGTCGTCCTCTATTATGTTTTTCTTCTCGCTGTATTCTCCCGCAGAGCGTCTCTGCTCCGGAAACACCGTATAGACGTATAGCGTGGGCACCTCGTCTTTCAAGGCAAAGAAGCTCCTGACGCCGTAGTTCTCTTTCAAATCCATCAGCACTCCGGCCACTGTGTCTGCCGTTATCCTGTATGCTCCTATGGTCACGTCTCCACTCAAGAGCCACGCCACGCTCTTAGGCACTATATCCGTGAGTATCTCTTTGAGGCTCCCTTTTCTATAGGCTTTCTTAGGGGCACTCTTACCTCTTAACTTAAACATCTCGTCCTCGCAGGTCAGCACCATAGGGGTCTTTGCTGCCACTTCTTTCACGTAGCCCATAAATCTAACCTTCTTCTTCTCTCCATAGCCCAACCACACCTTCACTTGGTCTCCTCTTCTTATAGGCACTGCCTCATAGCCCTGCCATTTGCTGTTCTTTGCCAACACTATTCGGCAGGTGTCTGCCAAGGTCTCGCTGTCGCCCGTTATCTCTATCTCGTTAACTCGCTCAATGCTCCAGATGCTTATAGCCTCCAAACCTTCTTTCTTTGTCCATTGCCTTGTTATCTCTACTTTGCACGCTAATTTCAACATATCTTCCTCCTCCTTCTCTCTCTTCTCTCTCTTAGTCTATGATGTATTCTTCTATCTCGTAGCTCTCATCGCTTGTAGCAGCCACTTCTATCTCTGCCACATTTCTGTATATCTCTCCTTTTATGGAGGCACTGTTTATCACCACTCGCGTCACTCCCCACACATCGCCCAGCCATTCATTGCTTATGCTCATAGCCTCGTTTTTGCTTAGCTGACGCATCACCTCTGCCACTTCTTCCTTAGGGTAAGTGTTACTGTCTCCCCCGCATATTATCGTCAGGTTTATCACCACATCGCCCCCTGAAATCCATTCTTTTATTGTGCCCTCCACTCCGTTTATCGCCGTTTGCACTATGTTCTTGCTCTGTGAGCAGCTCATCAGGCAGTTCTTTAATACCACATCGCCTAACACCACTCTGCCTTCCATTTGTGTCATTTTCTCCTGAGGGCTAAAGTCGTAATGCTCCGCATCCGCTTTACTCATCAGTAGAGGCTTCTGCTGTTCTTCCAGCCCCTCCATTCTCAAAGAGTAAGCCTCTTTACGTCCCACGCCCACTCCCACAGAGTAAGCTATACTGCCTGTTTGTAAGGCGTCCATTTTCTGAGTATATCCTTTATCGTCCCTCATAGCTCACCGCCTCGCTCAGTGCACTGAGCACTATTTGTTTTATCTCTGCTGCACTCTCTTTCAATGTCGTTGTCTGTATCACTATGTTCCCTCCAATCAAGTTATGTATCGTTGTCGTTATGTTCCTCTCTGCTCCCCCAGAGCCTTGAGTTGCTCTCTGCCCACTGCCAGCGTAGCCACTGTGTGCACCAGCCCCACCACTGCTTTGTCTTTGTGGTGCATCGGGCACCTGTTGAGGCTGCCTTGTCTGCTGAGCCTTTTTTGTATCCTTTTTCTCCACGGAAGGCTCGTCCTCTGCCTCCGATAACTCTTTCCACATATTTATTTGGCTTTTCAGTCCTTGAGCCTTTGCGTTCAGTTTCTTTATGTGTCCCTCTTCATTATCCCACGCCGTCAGCATATCCCTTGCAGCCTCTCTTTGCACATATAGGCTTTGCACCTGTGTCCTTGCTTTTGGGTTTTGTATTCTTGTATCTATCCACGAGTTTTCACTTGCCAAATTAGTGCCTCTTTTCTTGTAATAAGGTTCTCCGTCCTTCATCACCACATCAGAGGTACCAACAATACCTTTCAGCTTTGCATTTATTGCTGCTATTTGCCTCTTAGCTGCTAAGGACATCTCATAGTCTGCAATATCTCCCACCACTGACTTGTTTTTCTCCACCAAAGCCTCTATCTTTGAGGAGTAGATAGCTTTCTTTATCTTCCGGTCATATTCCTTGTTTGTCTGCCTGAGTGCATTAGCCAAATCAAGTGTAGAAGCCTTTTCAAAGTCTATATTCTTCAAGAAGTCAGGGTACTCTCTTTTTATTTCTGCTATTATCTCTTTTCTCTCTTCTTCTTTGCCGTTAGTCGCGACCAATCTATCCACCAATAGGTTCAGTTGTATTTTCTCTTGTGCTATCTTGTTTTCCACCGGCACAGCCACAACCCCCTCTAATGTCCCTGCAAGTCCTGCCAACACAGAGCTTACTGTTTTCACGCTTGGGGTAAGTCTTTCTCCAAAGGCTTGTTTCAGCGAGAAGGCTGCATCTTTCAAGTTGCTTATTTTTCCCTCTGTAGTCTCTGCTTGCTCAGCCATCATACCCATAAAACCTTTCCCTTGCATTATCTTTGGCAGGGCTTGTATCATCTGCTCCGTTGTGGCTTTCAGCTCTCCATTTTTCTCTATTGCAGTCCCTGTGGCTTTTGTCCAGTCCTCTGTGCTTATCAATAGGTCTCTAAACATATTCACTGCCTCACCTTTCTGTCCAGTGGCTAATTTAGCAAAGGCATCCATCACTTGCTCCATTGGCTTTCCGCTTGCAGAAGCCAAATCTCCCAACATCTCCAAGTTCTCTCTTGAATACCTTCCTATTGCTTGCAATTGGTTTCCTGCCTCCACTACTTGGTTCAGTTCAAAAGGTGTTTTCTTTGCTATTTCTATGTACTCCTGCATTCTGTCTCTTGCCTTTGTAGTACTGCCCAGCATCACTTTCAGCGTAGCATTATACTTCTCCACTTGTGCCGATGCCTCCACCGAGCTTTTGGCAACACTCACCATTGAACGTCCAACAGTAGCAAAGGCTGCAAAGCCAAGATACCCTTTATAGCTACTCCATAGTCCCTCTGTCTTTTCTCCACATGTCTTTGTCTGGTGTTCTAAGTTCCTTATCCTCTCTTTTGTTTCTTTTATCAAGACATTGTATCTCTTTATATGGTCTACTCTAAAGGCTTCATCTCTTCCTTTTTGCAGTCTTTGCAACTTCTCTCTCATCTGCCCAAGAGTGTTATTTACAAACTTCACTTCTCCTCCAGTAGCCTTTGCCTTACCTTGCACTTCTTTAAAAGTCTTTGAGGCTTCGTCCCATACCTTTATCGTAAAATCTATTCTTCCGCTTGCCATTTCATTTTTTATTTATATCTTTGCACCGTTATGTGTAGTAGTGATAATGAATTTAAAGCAAGATACATCTTTATTCCGGGTGTTATTCTCACGGTGATATTCTTCTGTAATATTCAAATATTAGAGGCTTTTATTACATTCTTCATCACTTGCGTTGCAATGATGATAAAGTTTGCTTACGACATCTTATTCAAGAAGTAATTCCCCTCACAAAGACGCAATCGTTATATGCTTGTGCAAGTTGCATTGTACTCATCTGTTCCAACTCCTTACAACTATATCCACACATCACCCTAACCACTGCTCTCATCTCTCTATACTTATTCAAGACAACTTTCACTCTGTCGTCTCTCTCTTCTTTAGAGAGTTCCCCAATCTTTGTGAGGGTTATATTTCCACCATTTCGCCCTCTGCTGCCACTACTAACATTCCCAACCAGCCTTTCAAGCCTAATTTGTAGTAGTCCTCGTTTTTTATGCATTCATCACCCCCAAGCCAGCAATTCTCTATAATCACCTCGTCTGCTCTTAGCTCCGAGGTCTTCCTCACATTGCTTTGAGCGTCTAACACGCTCAAAGGTATAGCTCTAAAATATGCTCTTTTCCTATCCTCTTCCTTTTCTTCTTTTGTGGAAAATTCAAATATCTTGCATTTGTATTGCTCTTTCCAATGCCTTATTTGTTCTTCTGTTGCTTTCATTCTTTATTTTCTCACTATTGCACCAATCATCAACTCTATCTCCACTTCGTGGTGAGTATCCTCGCTTTTCAGTCCTCGAGCGTTTGCCTTCATCTTGCAGTTCTTTAAGATATCCCCGCAGATAAGGTTTTGTTTGTTCAGCCACATCACTTCAATATCAAATAGGGGCAAGTCTTGCAGTCTTTGATTTTCTGATGACGCTTGCAGAGCCAACACCTCTTCCATCAGCAGTGTTATCTTGCCCTCGTAAGTTATCCTGCCCATTCCGTATCCCACAGGGTTTCTACCTGCGGCGTATACAGGCTCCACTTCTTGCGTCTCGCTGTACTCTATTGCAATCACATTCACGCTTGCCACTCCTGCTATCTTAAATTTCACCTCTCCCCACGAGCGTTGCTCGCCGTTTATCATAGGTATTCCGTTCACTAAGTCTGCCATGTCTTTTAATTTTTTTAAGTTGTTTTTTACTCCGTTTGTGTTGTATAGCCTATGCTTATAGCCACTTGTCTTGCCACTCCCACAGCCACTATTTTCATCACCACCTCAATTTTTGCAGAGCCAAGCACATCTTGTTTAGGGTCAATGTATACAGAGTAGCCACTTATCTGCCCCTCTTTCTCCATTTGTTCCAAGGCTTTGCCTGCTATGTTCTCCAAGCTCACCACGTCCTGGGCAGCTATCTGTCCGCTCTCTGGGTCTATGTACATCGGTCTTCCCAACTGTGGCAATAGGTATTCTCTCACACCGCGAGCTGCCTTGTCCATCACTCTCACGCTCTCTATTGTGCCGTAGTCGCTTGTTGCCAAATCCAGGCTCTTGCTATCAGACCAGTACGAGCCTGTAAAGCCGTTGTATGTCCTTGCAAATATGTAGCCTTTTCCGTCCAAGCTCTCTTGCACTGCCGCCTCTATTTCTCTTAGTTCTTTTCCTCCACACACTCCAGGGGTGTCGTATCCCACTGGGTATTTCTCCACCCAGCCAATGCTCTCGTTCACGTTGCTTTTTGCTACCGCTCCCACTAATGCTCCCAAGGCTCCCACGCTTTCTTCCAAGGTGTTTGCAGCCTCTTCTTGTAGTGTTTTAGCTCTACTGCCACTGCTCTCGTCTTGTGCTATGCACACGCTCACGTTCTTGTTCCCTGTTGCTCTTAGTGCAGGCAGTGTTCCCAAAGAGCTTGTGTCAATCTTCCCGCTGTATATAATGCTCAGGGGCATATCGCTATTCTGCAACAGTGTTGCCACTGCTTGCAGAGCTGTTATGTCTGCCACTGCCACGCTTTTGAATGGGCAGTATAGCCCCACTTGTCTTATCTGCCCACCGCTATAAGTCTGCAAGGTCTTTATCTCACTAAAGTCGTATGTCTCCTCTGCACCCTTTTCTGCATATATGCCTATGTATAGCGTTGCTCCGGGGCTTTGTCTAAAGAACTCACTCAGGTTGTAGTGCAATGCTCTTGTTCTCCATAATGTGGCGTCTTTTGTTATGCCCAAAGCCTCGCAAGCCTCTATTGTAGAGACTATTTTCTCTCTCTTTGTAGCAGAGAAGCCCTCTGGTAGTGCCGTATCAGCCATATAGGTCAGAAAACCACTTATGTAGTCTTTTCCGCTCAGAGCCTTTGGCACTCCGCCGTTTTGTCTTGTTATTGTTATTCCGTTCATCTTTCTTTGTTTTTAAATCCTTTTCAATCTCTTTTTAATCACCGCCCCGCCACAGCTCAAACCTATGGCTCCCAATAGCCCAAAGGCTATGGTCTTTTTCCAGTCCACTTTTTTCTGCACCTTTATTTTCTCTCTTGTCTGCGTTTGTCTTATGGTGTCCTTTTGCCTTATGGTATCTTTGCACCAGCGAACACTCTGCACATTGCGAGTTATAAATATGCTGTCGCCTTTTCTTTCTATCCACGCCGTATCTCTGTACAGCACGCTGTCAGTCTTTATCCTTTCTTGCCACTTTACTGTTTGGTTTTCCCTCACCACACTCTGCTGCCTTTTGCAGCTCGTGCTCAATAGGGCAAGCGTTAATATAAGGGCAAGCCTTGCCTTTTTCAATAGCCTTACGAAAGCGAGCCAGTTCTTTTTTAAGTCCAGTAATCTCATCATTTAGTGTACCTATTTGTTTCTCAATGTTCTCTCGCAGGGGCTCCACAATGTTTTTTGAGTACTCCTGCACGTATTCCTTTGCCAAGTCCATCTCGGCTTGTTTGCTTTCCGTCTGTGCTTTCTTTCGGGTAGAGCTTATAGTTGCCAAGGTAACTATAAGCCCCGAACCCAAAAGCACATTTAGCAATGAACTTATGCTCTCCCACATCTCTGTCTCTCTTTCTTGTTAGGGGAGGGGTTAAGCCACGCTGTCTTGTGTGATAAACACCACGCCCTTCTTGTCTGCTCTTATTGACACTCCTCCTGCTCTCATTGAGTATGAGAATATATCTCCGTAGTAGTTAGGGTCATTTTCTCCTGCAAAGGCTTCCACAGTGCCTATTGCTCTTGCTACGCTCTGGCTGCTCCATGCCAAGCCTGCTGCACAGTCTGTGGCTGCTGCGGCTGTTGCCCAGTCTTTCTTTGTGCCTGCAGCAGTTGCTTTCAGCACTCTGCTACGCATAAAGAAGTTAAAGCCCATCCATTTGCCTATCACTCCGTTTTCTGTCTCTGCTCCTGAGAGGAAGTTCAGTGTCTGAGCGTCTGTCATTTGGTCAAGCAGTTGGTTGTACATCACGCTGTCAAGCAATATGCATCTGTTTTCCCCTGCCACGTCTTGGGCGTCCATCAAGGCTTTTATCTTCTTCACGTCTGCCATGCAGAAAGCCTTTCTGTTGCCTGTTGCTGTGGCTATGTGTGCCTCACAGGTAGCCCCGCTGGTCTTTATCGTTACTGGTGATGAAGGCACCCAGTCGTTTAGTATGCTCTCTGCCACTACTCTTTGCAAGTTGTTCTTGCTTTGAGCCAGCACGCTCTGACGTTTGTCATAGCTCAACTCCACTGTTTCTGCTTTTTGTATCAGCATAGGGGTTACGTAAAATGTAGATAAGTCATAGCTTAGGTCCGTGTCTGTTCTCTGCATACTTGACACAGGGAACTGGCTGACGTTCTTCTGCACACTTGCTCCCTCACCTGCATTAGGCACATGCACACTCTTTCCATCCACATACAATGAGTGGTCTACACTCTTTTGCAAAAAACTGTTCTGAGGTATGAAGTCCTCTACAATATCTGCTACCCAAATCTCTTTGTTTAATGCCATTTTCTTTTTTCTCCTTTCTTTGTTTTGTTATCCTATATATTCTGTTCCAAATTCTTGACGGTACTTAGCCTTAAAGCTCTCAGGGTCTTTTTCTTTCAGCCCCCATAGTTTTCCTTCTTTGTCCAATTCTCTCCAGCTCTTAGAGGCTATATCTTCTTCTTGTGCTATCTTCTTTGTCTCCAATAGCTCGTGCAGGCTTTGTTTCTTTTCCTCCATGCTTCCAAGCACAGCCTTTGCTGTCTCAAAGTCTTTGTCTAAGAGCTGGGCCCATTCTTTCTTTTTTTGGGCACCTATCTTGCCCTTCTCTACTGCCAAAGCTATCAAGCTCTCTATCTCAGAGGCTCTTCTTTGCTTTTTCTCTTCCTCTGCCTTCTGCTTATATTCTTGCAGTTCTTTCACCTGCAAGGCTAAGGAGTCGTTTTCTTTCTTTTGGCAAGCCACACTCTGGTTCAAAGCCAAAATCTTTTCTTCTTCTGTTGTCATTTTCTTTTCTTTTTCTATCGTTAATAATTTCAATCCACTCTCTTTTGCGTCCCATGCGTTGCTCAGCAACACTCTTTTGCCACCTTTAGCTATCAATCTCACAGCGTTTTTGTTGCTCCCTATGGGGCATATACTGCATTCTTTCAGCTTGCTTTTGGTTACTGTGGCATATCTCTGCCCTGTTTTTATCTTCTCTTTGTCCTCCGAGCTCTCCAGTACTTCAAATCCAATGGAGCAACATTTGAGCATTCCTTTCTCCACTTTTCTTGCTATCATCTGTGCAAACTCGTCATCTTCATCAAATACAGCCTCTGCCAATAGTCTTTCGCCTTCTTTTCTCACGTTCTCCCACCGTCCTATGGGCAGTGCGGTCCAGTCATGACCGTAGAACATCAGCGGGTTTGAGGCAAATTCGCTAAGGTCTATCCCTTCCGTTTCCACCCAAAAGCCGTAGCTGTTCACACTCTGGTCGCTCAGCACAAAGGTCTTTTTGTCTTTCTCACTCATTTTCTTTCTTTGTCTTTATCATTTTTTTCTGGTGGCAAAAATAGCATATAAAAATCTTTTTCCTCCTTATGTTCAACAAGTTGTTGAGCATCTTCAACAACTTGTATAACTCTGAGGCTTTTCTTTGTCTGTCTTTGTAATTTTGCCCATAATAAATTATATCAAAGATTATGGCACATCAAAACGAAGAAAAATACTCTAAGGCCAAAGACCTTTTTGTTAAAGGTGGTTGCACACAAGCCCAGTGTGCCTCCCTCTGTTCTGTCTCTAAGCAGACTGTCAATAAATGGGCTCGTGAAAATTCGTGGTCCTCTCTGCGGGCTTCCATGCACCTTTCCATTGACTCCCTCATTCCTAAGATACTCACCGAGATAGACAAGCAGATTTCCGCCGGCACTATCACTGCCGACTCCATGGCTAAGTACTGCCGTCAGCTCCGCTCTCTCAAAGAGGGTGCCCTCTCCATTGCAGACTACAACCAAGTCATGTGTAAGTACATAGACTTTGTCCTCTCTCTGCCTCTGAGCAAGGAACTAACACCTGAGCTCATCAAGACCATCAACCGCACCCAGAGCGATTTTCTTCGCTCCCTAAGCATTGATTAATCACCTTTTAAACAGCAATAAAACAATAAAGACAATGAAGACAACCAAACAGCAATCTCAGTGGCTCACTGCTTTTTCCAAGCGGTGCGAGCGTATCCAGAGCTCCTCCTTCTCTTCTTTTCACTCCCATAGTGCTACCCCTGCCCAACGTATAGAGCGTGCCACCAAAGACTATGCGTTTTTCTGCTCCACTTATTTCCCTCACCTGTGCTCTACTCCCTGTGCTCCTTTTCATATTGCAGCAGCCAATAGCATCAAAGCCTCACCTCATTTCCGTGGTCTCTTCCAATGGGCCCGTGGTATGGCTAAGAGTACTCATATCTCCCTTATCATTCCTCTCTGGCTCGCTCTGTGCCATAAGCAGAAGCTCTGCCTTGTCCTTGTCTCTAAGAGCGAGGAGATGGCCGACCGTCTCCTTGGCGACTTGCAAGCCGAGGTCTCTTCCAACTCCGCTCTCAAAGAGGACTTCTCCTCTGTGCTGAGTGTGTCTTCTCTCTCTTGTGGTGAGCTGTCTCTGTCTTCGGGGTGTGTCTTCTACTCCTTAGGTAGAGGGCAGAGTCCCCGCGGACTCAAAAAGCAAGGTCTTCGTCCTAACTATATCGTCATTGACGATATTGACGACGACGAGCTCTGCCGTTCCCCTCGCCGTGTCTCTGAGGCTATCTCTTGGGTTTCTGAGGCTCTCTTTGGCACCATGCAGATAGGGCGGGGACGTTTCATTCTCGTGGGCAACCTCATTAGCAAGACCTCTGTCTTAGCTCATTTTGAAGAAAATAAGAACTTCACCCTCTCCAAGGTCAATATCCTCACCTCACAAGGTGAGCCTTCTTGGCCACAGAACCACACCCTTAGCGAGATACTCTCTTTACGCTCCGACCAGGGCGAGAGAGCATTCCAAAAAGAGTATATGAATAACCCCATAACAGAGGGGAGCGTCTTCCACTCTGAGAATATCATCTTCTCCGATATGCTCCCCCTGAGCCAGTATCGGCAACTCATCTGCTACACCGACCCCTCATTCAAGTCCACTGCCACCTCCGACTACAAGGCCACCTTGCTCTGTGGCAAGACCCCCAAGGGTCATTTCCACGTCCTCAAAGCCTTCTGTGCTCAGTGTTCTATCACGCAGATGATAGCCTGGCACTACACCATAGCCTCCTATATAGGCGACAGTGTCCCCGTCCTTTTCTATATTGAGAGCAACTTCCTCCAAGGGCTTATCCTTGATGCTTTCCGCTCCGAGGGAGATAGGAGGGCAGAGCACATAGCCATTCGGGGCGACTCTCGCCATAAGCCCGATAAGTTCGCCCGCATTGAAGCCTTAGAGCCTCTCTTTGCTCAAAACCTCATTATCTTCAATAAGAAAGAGAAGGACACTCCGGGTTTTGCCACCCTACGCGACCAGTTGCTTTCTTTCTCTCGTGGCTCTCGTTGTCATGACGATGCTCCCGATGCTCTTGAGGGGGCTATCTGGCTCCTTCGTCGCCGGTGGACCACTTCCACTAACCTCACACAAGCCGTCCCTCCTTTTAGAAGCAGAAAATTTTAAACACACATATTTATATTAGATTACATTATGTATTTACAAACAGAAGAACTAAACACCCATATCTATGACTACCAGTTGCAGCAAATCACAGAGTCCACACCCTCCATTGCCTTAGCAGCCATAGAGGCCTCTATTAGCGAGGTCAAAAGCTATTTAGCCACTCGTTACAATGTGGCTACCATTTTCTCTGCCCAAGGCTCTGAGCGTAACGCCTTAGTCTTAGACATCGTCAAGACCATTGCAGTCTTCCGCATTATCAAGCTCTCTAACGTAGACATTCTCTACGATAAATACCTTGAGCAGTACAAGCTATCCATAGACTATCTGTCTCGCATAGCCCAAGGCCTCCTTTGCCTTGACCTCCCACCACTGACCGACTCCTCTGGCTCCATAGCCTCCGGCTCCATCAGGGCTACTTCCAACACAAAGTTTAATCATTATTTTTAATCATCTATTATGAAAAGCAACAACAAAAACAACAACAGCAAAACCCCCAAAACCCCAAGCAAGACCTTAGCCTCTTCTCTTGTCCTTCACTCTCAGAGCCTCATTCGCAAAGACGTAGCCTCTTGGCAGCTTGCCCTCCAGCAAGCCCTTAGGGTCTCTGAGCCTCGTCTGGTGCTACTGCAAGAGCTTTACAGCAACATCTGTCTTGATGCTCACCTTATGAGCCAAATCTCCCTGCGTAAAAACCGTTCCCTTTCCATTCCTTTCTCCATTGTGGATAGGGCAGGCAAGACCTTAGAGGAGCCCACGGCTTTCCTCACTTCTTCCCCTGTCTTCTCCTCTGTGCTTTCCGAGTGTCTTGATGCTCTTTTCTTCGGTTATTCTTTGGTGGAGATTAGCCCAGATTTCTCCTCCGCTCATCTGCTTGACCGCCGTCATATTGAGCCCTCTGCAGGTCTTCTTTACCTTGACCTTTACGACTCTTCTCCCATTCCTTACCGCTCTTTGAGCCTCTACGGCTCCACCCTTGTGGAGTTCCGCTCTCCACAACCCTTAGGACTTTTGAACCAAGCGGTGCCTCATGTCCTTTACAAACGTTTTGCTCAAGCCTGCTGGTCAGAGCTCTGCGAAATCTATGGTATGCCTCCTCGCTACATCAAGACCAACACCCAAGACTCCGAGCTCTTAGCTCGTTACACCGAGATATTAAAGAATATAGGCTCCGGAGCCTCTTACGTCCTTGACCTTGAAGACGAGATAGGCTTTGCCCAGACCAACTCCACTAACGGAGCAGTGTATGAAAACCTCATACGTCTTTGCACCAACGAGCTTTCCCTTCTTATCAATGGGGCCGTCTTAGGTCAAGACACCCTCAATGGCTCCAATGCCAAAGAGGCTACTAACCTGTCTATGAACCAAGACATCATCGACAGCGACAAACGCTTCATCTCCTCTTGTCTCAACTCCTCCCTTATCCCTGCTCTCTGCTCATTGCGTATCCTGCCCGAGGGGGCTATCTTCGTCTTCCAACAGCAAGAAGACTCCGCCCAACTCTTTGACCAGACCATGAGGGCTGCTGCTTATTTTGATATTGACCCTCAATGGGTCTCTGAGCGTTTCGGCATTGCCTTAACAGGCTCCAAGCCCCATAGCTCTCCAACCCTTGCAGCTAAGGACGAGAGAGATTTTTTCGCATAAGGGCGTTATCAGACGCCCTTGACAAGCTCTATCCTCTTCCTTCCTCTCTCTCCGCCACTGACGAACAGGAGGCTCTACCACACAAAGACTTCACCAAGCATTGGCGTAGTGCCATTGTCAAGATTTTTCGCTCCGGTGGCTATTCTCCCTCTCTGCTCAGGGCTAAGGAGGTCTCACCTCTTATCCTTGACACTGTAGAGGTCTTCTCGCATGCCATGGACAAAGGCTTGCAAGACAACCACCTGCCTGCCTCCTCTTTGGCTTTCCTACAAGACAACATCTTCCTCTTTTCTGGTCTAAAAACTCACTCAGCCCTCTCTGAGGCTTCCTCAATGCTTTTAGATAAGGATAAGCATATAAAGCCTTTCTCTCAGTTCGTCAAAGACACTATGCCTCTGAACGACAAATACAACCGCCACTATCTCAAAGCAGAGTATCTTTTTGCCGTCCATTCTGCTCAGAGCGTAGCTCTTTGGGAAGACTACCAAAAAAACTCCGACCGCTACTATCTTCAATACCAGACCGCAGGAGACGAACGCGTACGTGCTTCTCATGCCTCCCTTGACGGCATAACCCTGCCCGCAGACGATGCTTTCTGGCACGAGTACTTCCCACCTAATGGCTGGCGTTGCCGTTGCACTACCGCTCAGTGTCGTAAGCAAGAGGCCTCACCCTCCTCTTCCTCCCAAACCCTCAGGGCAGGAGAGAAAGCCACCACCCAAATCAATAAGGCAGGCAAGAACCCTCTTGCTATCTTCCGGTTCAATCCCGGCATAGAGCATAAGATTTTCCCTCCTCGCCACCCTTACTACAAAGCAGCCGACAAAGAAACAAAAAGGCAGATAAAGAAAGTTCAAAAACAAGCCGAGCCTGAAACTTTCTCTACCATTCCTACAGAAAAAGGAAAAGTCCTCCTTAGTAGCCGACAAAACTATCAAGAGAGGCAAGAAAATATTGATATTGCTACTTATTTAGCTAACAAATATAACTATTCAATCAAATTATTAGGTATTCTCAGAGACCAAAAGACACCCGACAGTTTCAATGAGACATTGAAAATATCTCAAGAATACAAAGTCTCAAAAGCCAATACACTAAATTCTTTAGATAGATTATTACGAAGTGGTTTTCATCAATCCCCTAACGTAGTTTTAAAGATTGATAGTGCCTTGTCAAAGGACGAATTGTTTAGGCAGATATATAAGAGAATGGATAGGAGCAAAGATGCAAAATCTGTTCTACTTATATTTAACGGAGAGGATTATATTTTAAGGAGGGAATAAAATAAAAGCAGGAGCACCTTATTTCTAAGATTGCTCCTACTTGGGGGCTCTTAGGGTATCCATTACAGATATGCTAAGAACCACTGCAAAATTACAACTTTTTTCTCAATCACCAAATCTTTGGGTGATTTTTTTTCTCTTTCCCTCTCTTTTCCCTTTCTTTTTTATTTGAATTTCATCTTACTAAAGGCTTCATTCACGTCCTCCACAATCACTTTTTCAATCTTCTCTCTCAGTAGTGAGTGGTCTCCAATAAACTGTCTTTGGGGTATTTTTATCTCTTCCCCCTCTCTTTTCAGAGCCATAGCTTTCCATATTTCCTCTTTTGTTGCCTTGTATTTGTACCAGAAATATGCTTTCATCTTCTTGGTTACCTTTATCTCACCTCCCTCATTGTGAATGCTTGCGTAAGGCGTATCCGAGCTAAATACAATGCTGTTGCCCTTTATCTGTGCTCTAAGGCTATTTCTCAACCTCCCTGAGTCTATCAGTCCCTTCTTGCTCCTTTTCCACCTCTGGTCAAAGAATGCTTTTCTTCTGAAGTTCTCTTTAAACTCTCCCATTGCCACCACTCTCACATCGCTCACTATCCTTTCTATGCATCTTCTCATCTGCTCACTCATACTCTTTTTTCCTCTTTGTTTATATTATTTGCAAAATTGATAGCAGGTAATACAACTTGAGGATAACCAGCATTTGTAGCCAAATAAGAAACAAAACTCCTAACAAAAGGGAACAAGATAGCAGGAGCATTTACATTTGGAAAATTTCCTTTCAAAAATTCATCATCTATTTCTTGACTTATAGAAAACTCACCTATGCAAACAATATTCATTTCTAATTTGTCCCCTACAATAACAGATACGTCCAATCTTTCTCTAAAGAGTTTTTTATCCTTTTCATCTGTCAAAACGGAATTTTTTATGTTTAATTTCAATTCCATTTCTTCCCAAGAAGACAAAAAATCTTTTGATTCCATTCTTACATCTGGGAAATAAAACCTTTTTAATTGTATCTTAGCCTTTTCCATACCTAAGCAGCTGTTAAATAATCATCATCATTACTGCAAAACTCCATATCTTTATCACATACAATATTGATTGTTGGAAGTTTTTCTTCTTTAATAAAGCTATTAGCTTGCATGTATGTACTTCCAAAAAGCTCCGTTTCAAACTTTCTTGCAAGAGCTATCAACTCCTCATCAGATATTGCATCTAAGAGAGCATCTGCTCTTTTTGCTAATTCTTTAATATCTCCTTCCATACTCTTTCTCTATTTTACTTCTTAATATCACAAAATTACTTATATTAGTCTTATCATATATCACTATTTGAATACGTTTCTTATATAAGAAAGGTTTTAATGCTCCATAATCACCCATTCTTGTTTCATCAGCATAAATAACGCCTTGTATCCCCATTTTATCAAGCACCTGTTGTTTCAATATCCTATATACTGTTTCTATATGAACAGACTCATTTCCTCTTTTTAATCGTTCTATTATTTCAGTAACTCTTTCAGTAAAAAACTTATCTTCTTTTTCATTATAAACTGTATCAAGGCATTTTTTAGTATCCAAGTCTGCAGAATATATATCATAAGTCTCATAGTTTTTCTTCCTACCCCAAAAGTCTGCAAATTCCTCTTCTTTCCAGAAATAATAGCCTTTTCCCAACCATGCCTCCTTGTCTTTACAATACAATGGCTCTGTTAATATTTCACCTCTATACTCTGTTGTGTGATAGCCTTTCATCAATCTACTAATACTTCTTATATTTTGCATTTAAAAGTCTGCAAAGATACGTTTTTTCTCTCATCTGCACAAATTTTGCTATTAAAACTCTCTCTCTTTTTGTTTTATTCTCTCCAACTTATGCTGTACCGTATCACCATCTCTCTGAGGTGGTCTTCTCTGACCACTCTGTTTAATCCCTCAAACACAAATCTATTGCCCTCTGCACCACTCACTGCTCCCTCTATCCTTTCCACTAAGTCCAAATACGCATAATACACCTCTTTCTGTCCTTGTGGTGCTCCCGCAGAGGTGTTTGTGGTGTTTATGTCTATCACTCTTATCTCCACTGTGCATTTTCTTCCTTGCACTATCCCCACTGCTCTATAGTCTTTGTTTATCTCTTTCACATCTATCAATGCACAGGGCATTTTCACTGCCACCCTCTCACTGTCCCCCTGTCCCCAGTCTATATCTATGTATCGCACCCCACTAATTGTGCTCAATATCGTTTCAATACTGTTTAAAATCCTTTTAATCATCATTTCCTTCCTCCTTGTTTTCTTCTAATTCTTCTATCTTTGTACGAAGACCTCCCTCGCCTAAGATACGCATAAATGTGTTGTACTCCATTGGCCACACAGGGTAAATGTATTTCTTCCACACACCCCTCCATGTGCTTACTCCTTCTTCGTAGTGCTCCTGGGCCACTTCTTGAATTTTTTTGTAGTACCTAAGTTTATTTACCCTGTTATATGCCATTTGTCTGTTGTTTGTTTGTTGTTATCTATTGTTTATTGCTCTATTTGTACTCCTCCCATATTCAACGCCTGTGCCTCCCATGCTCCTCTGTGGCACTGTTCGTAACGCACGGAGTCATTTATCACCTTTATAATCTCTAAGGCTATCGTCTGCTCATATGCCCCCAATATGCCACTTATTTTGTTTATCCCCACCAAGAGCACTGCTCCCACTTCTTTTGGTATCCTCACCCTTGTGCTCTTCCCGCACAGGTAAGGCATTTTCTTATCTATCAAGCCCCAGTAGTACTCTTTGAGTGTCTCTCTCATCAAGTATGCTGCGTCTTCATCAATCTGTACCTCCAAGTAGTTCATCACGTTTTGGCAAAGCACCGCATACCCTTTCAGCTCATAGTCTGTCATCTTCATTATTATGTTTCTCATCTCTTTGTTTTGTTTGTTTTGTTCCTGTTTCCCATTTTTCTTTTCTTGTAGAGACGCCATAATATGACGTCTCTACTTTTAATTGTTCCACAATTCCGCATTCAGATACGTCTCGGCGTACTTCTTCCTTGTGCCGTAAGGTATCATGGCAAAGTACTTTGTTACGTATCCAAAGGCTTTTTCTCTCTCCTCTGTGCTCATCTTGTCCCATTTCTGCTTGGTGCGTTTCTTGCTACTGCTTAGCTTGTCGTCATATTTTTGCCAGAAAGCCTCAAAATCCACTTTCGCCTCTTTTATGCAAAGGTTTCTTTTCTCTTGTATCCACCTTTTCAATCCGTCTGTTGTCTTTGGCAGATATGCCACAAGCCAGCGGTGTTGTGCCACGCTCAGAGTGGCAGGGGCAAGGTCGTAGCTCACCAATAGCCCCTGACTGTCATAGTTCGCCACCACCTGTCCTGCAAAGCTCTCTGAGGTGATTATGTACGTTGTTGTCTCTTCTTGTCTCTTGTCCATCGTCCATTGTTTTGTTGTTGTTTTGTTTTGCTCATTCGCAAGAAGTCATTGACAGGGGCAAGTAGTGTTTCACTCTGTCTTTATCCGTCTCCCAAGCAGATACAAAGGTAGCAGAAGCCTTAGGTTTGTAGCTCTGTTCTATTATTTCTAATCCCTCTGCAAAATCTTTGTTGTCTATCTTTGTTGAGAGTTTCTTCAGTTCTAATACTCTTGAGGGTTTCAAGTTTCCATTTTTGTCCATTCTCAACAGGTTATTTATCACCTCTACTAATTTCCCACTCGCCTCATCAACGGCAAGGGAGGCAATGTACTGTTTTATCTTAGCTACTCCACTGTGCATTGTGTCGTCGTAGCAGTCTATTGTACGAAAGCCTATTGTTATGCTTTCTCTGCCGTCCTCACTTGTGAATGTGTGGCTCTGCTGAGCCTCTTTCACTCCATAGACCTCTGCCTTCAACTCCAAGACTTTTTCAAAGTCTCTATACACATTTTGTTTGCTTTCTTGCAAACTTTTAGCCGTCTCTTTCAGCCTTTCAAATACTCCACCCACTGTCTGGCTTACTAATTCTTTGTACGTGTCTCTGTCTTGCTGTCTTTTCTCTTTCTCTGCTTTAATTTCTGCTTCCATTTGTCTGCGTAGTTCTTTCTTTTCCTCCACGCTCAGAGCATTTAAATCTACATTTGTCATTTTCTTGTTGTTTTTGTTGTTATTTGTTTGTTGTTGTTTTCTTTTGTCTTATCCTTATCTCGTCCATTTCTTCATATATCGTTATCTTCACGCTTGCTATGCTGCTATCTCTCCTCAGAAATGCCTTCGCCTCCTCTCTCACAAGGTCAATGTCTTCTTTCTCTCCATATATGCCCTTTAACTCTTGCCCCTTGTTATCCATCATCACCATTTTATATGTCATTTCTTCCTATTTTTTATTTGTTATTTATAATCTAATCTCCAGCCTTAAATCCACCCTCCCGCTCTTTTGGTTCTTTTCCGCGTGGAAAAGAACGCTTCTCTTGTTTCCCTCTCTTCTAAAGAGAATGAAAGACAAATCCCGCTTCTCTTGTTTCCCTCTCTATAAAGAGAATGAAAATGCCTTCACTCGCAATACTCCTCCATCACGCTCTGGTGAATCTCTCTGCACATCTCCACCAACTCAGAGCGACTTATTTTCTCCGCCTCTCTCATCACCTTCGCCTGTTTGCTAAATCCGAAGTATAAGCCTCTCAACTTATCTATCGGTATGCGGTTAAAGTCCCCGCACCCCGTAGCCCTCAGGGCTATGGCTTTTATGATATTGATGTTTCCCTCTTTTCCCCCTGCTGCCAAGAAGCCTCCTATTGCAGCAATAGCTCTCTTTCTCCACCTATCCGCCTCATTAAGCAAGGGTTTTCTGGCTCCTTCAAGCCTTTGGCA
>Ga0183101_1000167_pt3 | contig 20741 bp, 20 predicted proteins | sample Biomet3_FD_127790 | JGI IMG/M metagenome (GOLD analysis project Ga0183101, IMG submission 127790) | Microbial communities from bioreactor (seeded with sewage sludge) at LBNL, California, USA - Biofuel metagenome 3 | ecosystem: Engineered > Bioreactor > Anaerobic > Unclassified ...
CTTCTTCTCCTCAATTTTATCGCTTATATCCAGGATCATCTCTATGATGCCGAAACACAGAAAATAGAAAGAAAGGCTAATTATTCTTTTTATTACAGCCTCTTGAAATTGATCCTCGACAACAAAAGATCACTAAGAAAATTCGACGAAAATACTAGCCAAGATCACTTAGAAAAGGATTTCATTAATAATTTAGCAAATTTTAACCAAAGAACCAACAATCCATTCACCGGGAAACCCCGAGCTGCAGATTTTACGGATAAAATCTTTAAAAGAATATTCCTTCGCCAACTTATTGAACCAATCAGTTTCTTCAACGCCGAAGACAATCTTATGCCTTTCCTGAATCAACTTATAAAGGTCTACAATAACCTAGCTACATCGGTGACGAATACTCATTTAGGATGTATCTCACTGGAAGACATCTTTGAAGGAATCGAGCCCTTCCTAACCGAAAATAATCAGGTAACTGTCGCCACATTCTTAGAAAAGTGTGTGTCAGATCTTTTACCAAACGAAATTTATGATTATGATGCTGAATATTGTTTTTGGATGGGGAATCTTTATTGGGACTTTGCTAAAGATAAGGCGAAGGAGTTTTACGCCAAAGGCATTTCCTTTATCTTAAGCTATAGTTCCCACAAAGACCCCTTCATGAGCGACATTCTTTCAACTTATCGTGCCGCTTTGAACGGGCCCATCAAAATTGGTCAAAATGAGGAACGTAGACTTGGAGATTATTGTTGTGCTTTGCTCAGCCACACGGACGAAAGGGGAACTGACGCATACTGCAAAGAATGGCTCAATTGTATCTCTCAAAAAAACGAAAAGAAAACACTTCATTACATCATTGACTATCAACTGCAGAGCGGAGCATTTTACGAAAATAAAGAAGCATTTTGCACATTTTTGAACAGGCATTACCAAGAAATAGATTTGCTCACCTTATACCACATAATAAATTGTTACGATTTAGAAAAATTCCCTGTTGATATCGGAGTCTACATTTATCTCGTTTCCCATTTAAGCTCGGCAAGGAAAGACGAAGAAGCTGTAAATTCTTTAGCGTTGCTCCATGACCGATACAAAGAATATGAGTCTGATGAAACCATATTGAAAAGGGTCAATGGATTAATTGCCAAAATAATGCCCGATTGGGCTCAAATTCAATACGTCAAAAATGAGTCAGCGGCTTATAACCAAAGGCCCAAGCGAAAGCCAACACTCAAAAAATCGGGATTTTTAGAAATTCAAAGTTTAGAGCCCTTTTCTATGGACAGCATTGTAGAAACGCTCAAAGAAATCGATTACAGCGAAAAGGAGAGGGCTCATTTACTGAAGTTATTTGACGATTACGATATTCGGCCAAAAATTGAATCGATTGTTTCCAAAATTTCGATTAGTGATGTCGGACAATCTAATTTTGTTTTTCTCTATACTGCCGCTTTCGCCTTCGCAACAGATGGATGGGAGAAAATTTTCAATTATCCCATCCTTTTTCAAAAGGCTTACGAGACGAACAAAAAACTTTGTCTAGAATGTTTCTTTCAAATCGTCCAATGCGTTAATCCTTACTATGGATTTGGTGGGATAGCTGAGGCGTTGTCCAAGTATCCGGAATTCCAAGAAGAGATAAAACGAATCTTTGATACGTCTTTTGAATTCATAACAAAAAGATGCCCTGAATCGTACTTCTATTACGCCAAGCGCACCAAAGATGGCGATTCCGACTATTCCTTACTAATACAAGAGATTGGTTTATCAGCATTAATAAACAGAGATAACACCGATAACGATGATTTGTTTCGCGATTTCATCCACTATGTTGAAGGGAAAGAAAATCCCTATTCCAAAGAAATCACCGCTTTCATTAATTCCAACCGGGAAAAATTATCTTCGATGGAATATTTTGAAATAACGTAATTTATTTTAATTATGAATTTCGGTTTTCAAACGGAAAAGGAAGATTAAAATGTCCAAATATTATCTGACGCTTCCAAAAACAGAAGAAAATTTCGAACTCTTGATGAACGATCGCTTTGCTGATGAATTCCCTGGCATAATAGCTCTTGAGGGACCCTGGGGTTCTGGAAAAAGTGCTTTCTTAGATGATTTCATCTCGAATCACAAAAAGAATGGGGATATCCCAAACTTGTATATCACCTACAACGCCTGGGACAACAACGATTTTGGAAATCCGTTAATGCCCTTGCTTTTGACAATGGCAACACAATTAGAGCGAATGACTGAAATTGAAGACCAAGCTTGGGCGGCACTCAAAGTTTCGTTAAACTGTCTTAATAAAATGCTCACGATGGCGATTGGCGCCCTAGGCAAACTCGATCCTCGAGTGTCCGTCGGCATCGAAACCGCAAAAGCCGGTTGGTCTTTCTTCAAAAAGATTAAAGAAGAGAAAGAAAGAAGGAAAGCCAGTAATAACGCGTTATTCTCGGAGATAAAGAGTTATACGGACTTATATCGGTCTATTGCCGATTCCATTAACGCTTTCTGCAAACAAAATGTCCATTTGATTCTTGTCATTGACGACTTAGATCGTTGCCTCCCCGCGAAACAAATCGAATTATTAGAGTCGCTTCACCATATTTCCGATCAATCAAAAATGTTGACCATCATCGCGATCAATCCCGACTCTTTGCAACAAATCGTAACAAGTTATTACGGAAACGCGGTGATGACGGCAGAAGCCTATCTATCCAAGATCATCAATGGGCGCATTTCAATTGCCCAAGAAGAGCGCGGCGCAATCTGCGAGAGGGCATCAAACCTCTTTTTTAATGAAACCCAAAATCAAAATGGCTCTTTTTATTCCTTAGTATCTGCGGCAATCAAAGATTGGTGCAATGCTAGCGTCTCGATGACGGTCCGACAAGCCAAAAAATACGAAATGGTATTGGACGACCTTAGGCACCAGGTTAACACCAAAGAAATCGCGTCAAAATATACTCGAGTAGTCGTTGTCTTAATCGCTCTTGTTTCTGCAATTTCTCCTGAAAATATCGGTGAGATTATCCAAAATTCGCAACGAGGCTCTCTTGGTGTTATTAACGGCAAAAGCGTTCAAGACTTTCGCTCACTTTTTGAAAATATAGATCGTATAGAAAATAAAATGGAGTATGGATATGGCGAAACGCCACCCTACCAACACACCTTACTAAATCCCCTTAAGGAGTTCGTCAATTTGTCCTGCTCCCAAGGCCAAGAAACCCAAACGAAAAAAATAAGTGTTCTCCAAATAATTCTTTCAGGATCCGTCGGAAGTTTGGATGCTCGGATCAAATCCTAGCACCCCCTGTATCTCTTTTCTTGTTAGGCTATCAGTGGTTGTTGGATGATCAAGTCCTTCAGCCGGACTGTGCCCCATCGTACAATGGGTGCAGAGCTCGGAAGGCGGAACGGCCAAGCCCCCCTGTATCTCTTTTCTTGTAGGCATATTGATGATGACCCAAGGGATATAGTCCTTTCTCCAGTGTTGCCTCCATCCTCCCGAGAGTACGGGACTTTTAGAAAAGGAATAGCAAATACCCTTCTTTCTTTTGCTCACTAAAGCCGGCCTAATTGGGAGGATAAATCTCCCGGAAGAGGAATGCCGATGAGACGATTAGTCTCCTTGATGATCGCTGTTCTCCCCGCGAGTTGGGCCCCACCACACCCGTTGACTCTTACCTTCCCCCAGCCCGCGAGCCAGCGATCCTTTTTTGTATTTCCACATCCAGAAACGTTTGGGAACGCTATTATCTATGCTGAAAAGAGGAATGAACTATGCCAATTTTTCAAGAATACCCCGACCACGAAGGGATGATGAAGTTCATCATTTCCGCTTTATTTGCCGCTGCTTATTTCGCTTTGGACAGGCTAGGGACATCCACTTATGCTTGGCAAGCCGTATCTGATCCCAATACTTGGATCAACTCCTTTGTCACCACCGCCATGCTCTATTGCACATTTGATGCATTTGCAGAGGTTTTTCTAAAACGTCACAAAGATGCAAAGCCTTTTTTGGCCATTCTCTCATTTGCAATATCGACCATTTTTTCAAGTGCTCGAACATTTTCTTTGAATTCGGAAATCACCCCAATTAAAGAAGGCGTGATTTGTCTCCTTTTCTTCTTCGATTTTCTCAGTGTCATAGTCTTGGAATTACTTGGATTCAACTATGGATATCTCAAACATGAAAATGAAATCGTTCAAACTGGAAAAACTATCAGCGGGTATTGAATATTTTGCCCGATGCAGAATTGGACGCGTTTATTTCCGAATACAACCGCATCGTGTCAAATTCCGAATTCTTCGCTGAGTTAATGCCTGGTGCCCGATATGATCTCTACGTCCAATTGCTAAAAGATGCTTTGCAAGAAAGAGAAAGAAGAAGAAACAACAAAAATTGTCAATTCGGTAATCAAAAAAACGGCCACTAAAAGTAATCCATGAACTGACATACTAAACGCAGTCCCCCTCAAGCGAAATCGCTTTTAGTCTGAAAACCCACTTGGACTTAGGGTTTTCCGTCCTGCCAACACAGAATTCCACAAGAAAAGGAGGCAGTTCAGCCTTTCAAAGGGGGGCGTTTTCAATGATGCCAGTTCTCGCAAGTGAGAACCTTTTGCTTCCTTGTCTACCGCCCACGAGCAAAAATGCTTTTCTACGCTGAAAGGAAGAGACAAAGAATCACGAAAATGAAAATCAGGGCAGTCGGCCCTGGCCTCGTCGTCCTGAGGGCCGCTCAGAATCCACCGGCATGGACACGACATCCACTCTATCAAGTATATCTGCCTCTGGGATTTGACATGTTTTGGCAAGTTTCTCCGATGCCCCATTGCGCCCAAAACGGATTTAGCTTTGGCAATCTGCCTTTTAATAAATCGAATTCTGATTGAGAAATGGCTACAAGTTCATTGCTGACAAAACCCGCTATTAGGCACGCCTCCAATGTTTTTTCGGCCATAACTCCTGTCGGAACTGGCTTATTCGTCAAACAACAAAAACGAGATTATTCCGAAAATGAGATCGTTTCTAAACCTGGATCGAATAAAAAGGTAATTACTCTACGAAAAAGGTGTAGATTGTTATTATGAATATTGAAAACTTATACAACAGCGATGGCGAATGGATTGCCTTTAAGATTGGCCGAAATCTTTTCAATACCGATGCTGATTGGATCGGCTGGTTCCCTTGGGACAACATCACCGCAGTGACTACGGATGGCGATTATTTAGGAACGATTTACTTAAAAAACAGACTTTTAGTTAATTTATCCGAACCGTATCGCGGTTATCCAGGATTTCCGGGGTATCCAGGATTTCCGGGGTATCCAGGGTATCCAGGATTTATTGGATCCTGCGGATATTTATCTGGAACGGAAGACATCCCGGTGCAGAAACTCCAGAAAAAAGAGTAAACCGAATGGAAACGGACATCATCACAATAGGCCATGACCAATATGATCTAAGCGTAATCGATGACAGCGAAAGAGCAACGATTACAAAGGCCGCTGATTTGAACGAAAAGCATCCTGATCACGCTATTTTAGAACTTTGGAATGCATCGATTCACAATTTGAGAAAACGCGTCGAAATCTACAGCGTCGAAATGTTCTTGTCTGCCTTAAATCTGCAAAATTGCGACTACAACAAAGATGGGATCACCATCTCTGAACGATGGCGAAAAATTAAAGATTCCTCGCTTATAGAAGGGGCCTATAAACTCCGACTAATCACGGAAAAGACATTTACCCTTTTAAATGCGATCAATAGTGTCCGGAATAACCATTCCGCCGCTCACGAAACATTCGATCCCGTCACTTCCCAAGAAGTCATTTGCTTTGCCGGACTTCTTTTTTCTGATCTGTTCCAAAAGCCCCTTCCAACCAACGTTTACGTTCCTAGAGAAGTTTTTGAAAAATTAAAAAATCAGCAAACAAACGATCAGCTTGCCGCTATCGCAGACACTATCGCTTCCTTTGACCCGCAAAGCATTTCAAACTTATATGGCTTTGCCAAGTCTTCCATTATGACTGGCGAAAAACCTGTCTTTCAAAACATCTCATTTCTCTTTCAAACGCTTTGGGCAAAATTTAGTGACGTCGAGCGACGCGATTTTGGGCATACTTTTGCTTCTCTTTTCGTCGATGGGGAGGCCGACCGAAGCGAAGATAAGAAAGCGAAGGAAAGAATGTTCTCTTTGATTGTGGAGGTTAAGGGATTTGCTGATGTTCCTGAACAAGTGATGTCGGGGGTATTTCGAAATCGAATAAGGGTTCTTTCGGCCGCAAAAGATTCAATGTATGGTTGGGGAGCGGAAGAGCAAGCCGCCTCTGAATTGATTAAAATAGGGCCAAATGTTCCCAGTTCTTGCTTTGATTTATTTTTCTCAGAATATCTTCGGGTCCTTTGCGGAAACGTTTTCGGTAGTTCTTCCGCTTCTCAGATTTTGCAACCATTCATGGACGCCCTCACAGAAAAGGAAAAGGTTAGGGTTTGCAGCCTCTTTTGCGGAAACGTTCTCGATGAATTGGCTTGGAAAAGGCCTAAGCAAACGGCTCTTTCCTTTCTTGAGGAAATGAAAAGACAATGCCCATCGGCGGAATCGAAACAAAAAATTGATGAAATAACCAAGATGGTTGCGGAGCTAAGGTCTGTTTAGTCTCAGAAGCAAAAGGAAAAATCGGCAGATTAGCTAAGAAAATACCAAGAAGGCGAATCAATATTCTTGTCTTGCGCTTATGAAAAACTACTCCCATAAAAATCTAAAACTCGCTACAGGCGCCTGGCCATTGGATGATTCCAGGGCTTTTCCGAAAATTTCACTAATTCAGACGAAAACGAAACCCGCCAAAAGCGAAATAATACAAACGCTTTGAAACGTTCTGCTAGTTGAACGCCGAAAAAGTATGTTATAGTACTTGTGAGAAAAAATCTCACGGAGATATCTTCATGCTCAAAGAAGTGACCATCGAGAACTACAAGTCTTTTGACAAACTCCAGTTATTTTCGATGGAGGCCTGCCCAGAGAACCAAGTCAGCGAATTCAGCGACCACGTCGCTCCAATCAACGGGAATCGTTTATTGAAAATTTCCTCGATTTATGGTCCGAATGGCGGCGGAAAAAGCAACCTAATCAAAGCCATCCTACTGCCGGTAAAAATCGTTCGTCAAAGCGGCGATAGTCCCGATTATGAAACGCTCAGCGCTTTTGAAGGGGCCGATGAAGAAGCCGCCTCTTACGAAACCTTTATTTTTTCCAAAAGCAAAGCCTGCAAAGAAACCATCTTCTTCGTCAACGAAGATTACGAAATCGGCTATCAATTTGAGATTTCCTTTTCCACCAAACGAAGCGAGCATTTCCTGCGGGATCAAGAACTAATCATCGTCCATTCAGAATCCGTCACTTTTCGCAAGGCAGGAGAAAAGGACTTTAAACCGCTCTTTGAACGAAACGACAATGGAATGATCGTGAGTGATTACTTTTCCCAAGTCGATCTAGTCAAAAACAAGATTGCCCTGTCTCCCTATCTTTCTTTTGTTCGCTATATCGCCGCTACGTACCGGAGCAGCAAAGCCGCCGGCAACAGTGAAGCCGAATTTGCTGTACTCCAATCCCTCTATACCGAACTGATGTCCATCAGCCTTTTCTCTTCGGCCACCCACCACTATTTCAATGCCATGTGGGCCAAGAGGGCTATCGATGCAAACAAGCCGGTTATACTCAAAGCCTTAACAGCTGCCGGAATCCTCGTCAAGGACATCCTCATCCGCATTACCCAAGGAATAGCAAAAATTTACCTGGTCCGAGGAAAGGCCAACGACAAAGATTATGTTTTGCCTCTCGCTTCCGAATCGGATGGAACCCGCAAACTTTTCGCATTCTTACTCACCTTGGTGACTTCACCCAAAAACGCCGTCCTTTTAGGGGATGATTTCGATTCCCAGCTCCACCCAAAGCTCATTCAGGCGGTCCTCGCGATCTTTACCGATCCCAAGAGCCAGCGGCAGTTCATTTTCAATTCGCATGATCTCATCAATATGACGAATGAGAATTTTAGGCGCGATGAAATTTGGTTTGCTTACCGGAACGATGATTATGCCACCATTCTTTTCCCGCTTTCCTCGGTGGTCGATTACCAGGGCAAACCAGTCCGAAAAGACGCCAAATACTCAAAGCAATACCTCGAGGACCGCTATGGCGCAGATCCCTTCGTCAAGAAAGGGCTGTCTCTTTTATGAAGCCTTTCTTTCCGGCGGGCCGATCGCAAATTCCGTCTTCCCTCATCTCCTTGGGTCGGCATTTTGTCTATATGGAGGGAACGGTGTCAGAGAAAAACTACATCATCAATATCCGCGATCGAATCGCCAGCAAGAACCGCTGCCAGCCCAATGATGTCTTGCTTTTCCCCGTGAAAAAGAAACACGGCAAACACACCAACGATCTGATCGATTTCGCCATCGACGACGTCAAAGCCAAATGCAATGCCGGCAACAAGCCCGACTGCGTTTGGATTTTCTTCGACAAGGATTCTTTCTGCGATTTCGATGAGGCCCTGAAACGGATTGTGTCGCTCAATAACCCCAAAAAACACAATGCCCTGAATTTTTCCTGCGATGATGCAGAGATTGCTTGGATTCCCTGTTGGAGCAACGAGTGCCTCGAAGTCTGGTATTATTTTTATTTCGCCAATCTCCAGTCGGCTTTGCACCGAGAAGATTATCTCCCAAAAATTAATGCCCTTTTAAAAGACAATCCCAAAAAAGAAAAAATGACTAAAAACACGTCTAATCCCCACGACTTTCTCGTCAACCATGGTGGTAATATGGCCTTGGCGATCCGCTACGCCAAAAAGAAAGACTGCGTTTCTTCCTTGAAAAAGCCCAATCCCTCCACCGGAATCTATCGTTTCGCTGAGATGATGAGCCCCTACTTCGACTAAAAAAGCGATCTTTCTCAGAAGGATGAAAAAATTAAAGGAACATTGCGACCCTGACCACGCGATAATATCGGCAAAGTGGGCAATATGTTTTGGTTGTGATCCTTTTGAGTATTTTGAGTTTTTCGTTGTTTAAAAGCGATCGCGAAGCTGGTGCGCATTCTCATGCCTTCTCGCGAAAAGCTCGTCCAAGACGGTTTGGTTGGTTTGTTTCAGCGGATCCCTAATGAAGCGAGTCGGCGAGACAAACGCTTCGGCGTAGGACCAAAACAGTGATGATTTAGGGGAGTTTTATATTTGTAAGAACCGACCGGAAAATGGAAGTTTCATCTTTGTTTTGTCCGCGAAGAACGAGAAACCCCATATCTTTTTTCTTGTTCGCCTGTTGATTTTTGCTTGGACAATCTATTTCTTCAGCCGTGCTATGCGCCATCGGACGATAGACGCAGAACTCGGAAGACGGAGCAACCGATCCTCCAGTGGATCCGCCCGCTGAAGAGAATCAGACCAACGTTCTTAGTTTTTTTGATTTGTCCGCTTCCTTCCACCACAGTCGCAAGCAGGAGCGAAGAAATCTTCAAAACAAAACCACCCCGCCATCACCGACAACTTTTTTCTAGCCGTTAGTCTTCTAGACGATCAATGATCTTTTTAAAATTATCTTTCGTCTCTTTGCTGATTTCGGCGGCTCTAGAAACAATCTCCGTTTTGAAAAGTGAAGAATCGCCCGAATGTTTATTGTCCTTGCTAATATTGAATTTCTTCTTATCCGCTAAAGAAAAGACGTCTTCGATTTCGACCCATTCAGCACTAATATCTTTCAACCCGATAACCTCGGCTTGGTACTTAGCCTTAGCCTTATTGGCAAAGGCCACTCCCGCCCCATCGGAATCGGTAAGGATAATCGGATTACGATGAATTTTCACGAGTTCCTTCAAGATTTTGTCTTGCTCTGCATCGTCTCTGCCTAATCCATTGATTGGCAGGAAAGCTAAATCCATGACTCCTAGCAAAAACTTTGCAGTAGTGAGGTAGTTATAGTCCGTGATTCCTTCAACAAAAATCAGGCGAATGTTCGGGTCCAAAACTACGGAAGCCGAAGTTGAAAGACTTCGCGCAATCGGCGTTAATGAATCGGGGTAGTCATAGTTAACCGTATAAAAATGATTATTAATCTTCGTGTCTTTCCCATCACGAGACACAACTCGGATTTCATCAAAGAAATCAGGGTCGACCAAAAATGGAATATGGGTTGCAATAACAATGGTGATTCCATTCTTGGAGGCAAAGCATTTAAGGAACTTCCGTAATTCAATTTGCCCTAACACTGTCAGATTAATGGCGGGGTCATCCAAAATCAAGACATCCCCTGCCGCTAACTTTCCGCCTTCAAGACAATTGAAATAGAAATTAAAGAACCAAGCAAAACCGGTTGATTGTTTGGAAAGAAAGGCTGCAATATCACCTTGGCGAATCCCAAATTGAATTTTTTCCGGATAAAAGGAGATGTCAAAGTGATAGCTGAAGCCATTTTCTTCACGACAATACATTTTGTTAAACTGTTTCGTGATGTCCGCAATCTTTTTATTGGTATTTTCCTCAAACGTTTTCAAAACACTAGGATTCCCGTATTTCTGATAGGTCGAATAACGTTTGCCAATTTCTTCTTTTGACAACCCGATCTCTTGGAAGAGGCTAACGAAGAAAGGGTTGCTCTGCCAAGATTGCGGGGTAGTCCCCAAGTCCTGATCCGTTAACTTTCTTTCCGTGTAGCGAAGGACGTTCGGGCAAAGAGGGAAACCATATTTCTCTTGGAAGTCCGTTTTGACCTTCTCGCTCAAGCCCCCGAGCAAACGATCGCCATAAAGTAAATAGGCCTCGGCAGCACTCAACGATTTAGAAAGCGAAGAAATATTCCCGACGTAACGGACAAGCGTATTTTCCGTGGCAGTAATAAAGTCTCGGAGAGATAAAATTAAAGACTCATATTCTTTGTCCGAACAAGTTCCCTCGGTTTCTTTGGCAGATAAAGAGGCGTTTAATTGCGTTGCTTGATTATAGAATTGTGGGCAATAGCTTCTTTCGTAGTTTTCTGCAACTTTTTGCCAACTCTCTAGCGCTCCCTTTGCCACTTTAATTTTGTCCAGATTGGACAATTTGGGATCAAGGGCGTTTTTAGGTGAATTCTTTTCTGAAGTGTAGAGCAGGCTCGACCCATTTAGAGTGCAACGATAAACGTCATCATCGGTATAACAGGCAACCGTGATTTTCGGAATCAAGTTTTCATCATAGATAAAATCCGGCGAATTCAAAGGATCGATTGTTTTCTTGGAGAGGCATTCCAATCCATCGAGTATGTTGCTTTTTCCTGCGTTGCTGGGGCCAATAAGAACCACAAGATCCCCCATCTTTCCTTTATCCAAGGAATAGTTCAAATTCAGGGTATCTTCGCCCTTAACGCCAATCGTACGAAAGTTCTCAAATACAATTTTTCTTTCAATCATGTGTTTTTCCTCCCTTGGAATTGATTTCGGAAATTTGACGAATGATCTTTTTGTAGAGATCAATCTTTCCTTGCTCATCGTTAGTGAGTTCTCTCTTTTTCAGCAACGGCTGAATCTCGATGAAGAAGCGGATTTCGTTTTCATACTCCGGCACTTCTAGCATATGTAAGATTAAGGACCGCCTTTCTGGGCTTGCCTCCGACCATCCTTTAGCTAGTTTTTTGAACGTTTTTGCATCGCTTGTCTCGATGTTGTCATCGAGAACAGCGATGTTCGTGAGAATGTAATTAACAACATTCTTTTTACCGATATAGGGCGTCTTTTCGATATAATCAAGCAGTCCCAAAATCGGTTTGGGGATCAAACTCCTGGCCCCTTTTTCATAAGATTCAATGAACTTGTACATTGTCGGCCTGGAAATATGCAGATATTCCGCCAGTTCCGTAATCTTGATGTCCAATTGCCTAAGAGTTTCTCTCATGCCATAAAGATAATTTATTTTACATATTTTGTCAAATAGCTTTTAACGTTTTTCGTAATTTTTTGAAAACAAACAAGAAATTCATAACCCCATCCAACGCAACAATTGCGGGGCCAATAAACCCCTTTTGCCAGACGATTTGTTCCATCCTGGCAAAACAAAAAGACCATCTCCTCGCAGAAAGGAGGTGACTTGGATGGCTTACAAAGGAGGAAATAATTTTTTTCGAGGTAATTACAGGGCTGTTAAACCGAACAAATAATAAGCATCAAAAAAAGGCAAGGCGCCAAGTCTTTAGAATGTTCGCTAAACCTTTCCTACTAGGGGGTTCTGTTGGTTCCTTTTAGAACTGTATATTTATTTCTCCATCCGAAGGCATCGAGGTATTAAAAAACCACACAGTCGATAACATTTCTGATAGTCGCTAATTGGACCGGATATTTTTTGGTTTGAATACGAAGTGGAAAAGATCACAACAGGATCAAGACAAGCTTGAGAAAAGAACTTCCTGTTATTACCCCACTTCGATGAGGAAATTGATCCGTGATGAGGGGAAACAAGAAATTGCCAGTGCCAACCCGCAGGAAGCGTTAGATAGCGGGCATCCATGTCTCCCGGAAACACAAAAAATCCATCGCTAAACCCACAGGCGGAAATAGAATTGGACGAAATCTTATATTTTTTTCTTGCGGAATCAAGGCAATATACTATACAGTGATTATTCTCTTTTTTACCTTTCCCATCGAAAGCAAAGCAAGAAAAAGCTGAGCTTAGTGTAACGATACCATCCGCCGGTTGGATAAAGAGTCTGTTGGACGAAGAAATATTGCTAGCTTTTTTGGAATACAAAGAAGCTAAAATTGAAGAAGATTTTTTAAGTTTTGGAGCAACCAAAAATCCAAAAACATTCTTCTTTTTTGTAAACAAAGAGTAATGATCGTAATGCCAATGGGTTAGAAAAAAGACTTTGGCCAAAACGTTTGAGGGACCGCGGTTTTCGATGCCGGCATCAACGAAATAGGCGCCCATTTTATCCTCTAATTTGATGCAATTAGCTCTTCCAACATTGAAAACCGTTATTTTTGAAAAGGAAGAGGCCATTGTAACCGGCAAGTTTCCAATCATTGTTCCAATAAATCCTCCAGTTTCATAAATTGTTCTCTTGCAATTTGAATCTCTTTCTCACCGCCCTCAGTATTAATCGAAAAATAGCCTTGAAAAGAATGGGTGTTATTCCCAGGACTATTTTGATCAAAGACGCCTAGAACACGATTGCTTTTATCATCTTTCTCAAAAAAAGAAAGGCAATAAAAAGAGCCACGATTAAGCCAAATGTTTCGTTTTCTAAGAGTCTGATAAGGCAAAATGATGAAATCAATTGGCAAGTAAAGATTAAAAAGGTAACCAGAACCCCCATCATTACGCGTTCTTTCCAACTCGTGAGCAATTTCATTCGCACAGTTTTTCGGGAGCAAAAGAAGAGTTAGCGTAAAGCTCTCTTTTGATATACTTCTTTTTTCTACATAAACGCCAACGGAACGAGGAAAATAAAAACGGTCTATTAATAAATCCATTGAATCAGAGGTTTTAACCTTGTTTTTATTGTTGTACTCACAAGGAATCCAATTTTGATGTGCAAATGCCATTATTGTTGTCTCCTGGATCTAATCCTTTTTAGTCGCAACAGGAAGTAACCGAAAATAATCAAAAACAAGAATCAGTTAATCAGAAATCGTTCTCATCCAAGTTTCGAAAAAATGAGCCGTGGTAAAAGACGTTTAAGGAATTGAGTTCGTCTGGGCCAACATCGACAAGCGGCGCATCAATCATCGAATTGGCATGAACGAAACAATTGCCAATCCAAAGCGATTCCTTGTAATGCTGGAGACGGGGGTCTGCAAGATCGTTTGGAGACAAAAGAGAAAGCATGGCATTGGCGTATCCGTTCCCCTGTGGCGGTATTTGTAACGAACGCGAAGTAAGGATTTGAAAAAGAACCCTTTCTATAGAGATCCGAATAAAAAAGCCTACAGCTATTCGATTAACTAATTTTGTTGATAAATCGCTGGCACCGTTGATTTTACCCGTTGCATCCCACAAAGAAGAATAAAGAGAATCTGACAAATTTGCGCCGTCAAAACCTCTAATTGGAATTAACACGGGGGGGTTTAAGGTATCGGTTTTCATTCCAAAATGAGTTCTAGAAAAAAGATCTTTTAGGTCCTGAATCGTCCCGTTTTTGAATCTCGTTCCATAATGAACAAACGAATCAAGATCAGAAACCAGCGAAAGGCTTGATGTCCCGGCAGAAATCTGTTCCAAAGACCGGATAATTGGTAACAAAGAAAACACACAAATAACGTTGGGAACATTCTTCCAATCATCGATGCTAACGAGGGTCTGATACGCTGGATCGACACACCGAACCAAAGTAACGTCACCCCCTATCGTGGACAACTGGTTTTTATAAGCGATGAGGGACACGGAAAAACCTCGAAGAGCGAGGCCGACCGTTCTATAAAAGTCGAAAGAATGGGTCAAAATAAAAATTGAATAGTTCGGTTCCTTGCATAAATCTAACATATATTCCGTAATGGCGTATTTGTTCTTATAGTCAAAAGCGTCAGCGATATCATCGAGAACTATGGCAAGTTCTTTAGTGGGATCGGTTTTTTCTTGAATCTTAAACAAACAATCAAGGATCCAAAGAGAGTCTTTTTCGCCTGTGCTAAGACGCACTCGAAGCGCATCGCTACAGGGTGATTGATTGTTCTTAGAAATAATTTCAATTTTTGAAATCCCGCTGGGGAAAATCATTTTATCTTGAGCCAATCGTGCGGTAAAACCATTTGATGAAAAACGATCATTAAATGTATTGATGGTCTGATTCCATCCTGTTTTTTCTTTATCGGCCAAAGATTGAAGTTCGATATATCCCTTTCGTATCTCTTGGCTTTCATTTTTAAGAGAAAGCAGTTCCTCTTTGTTACCAACTTTAGCCACAAATAAGGCGCGCAAAAAAGCGTGATAATCAGTCATGAGCGGAATTAATTCTTTCCGTTGCTCTACAATCCCTTTAAATTGTTGAAGATTCTTCGCCTTTGATAAGGCCGATTTAACGGCAACATATTTTTCCATCGCCTCCGGCGAACCATAGACATCTTTCGTCGCACTGTCAACGAGGGTGTCGAGATCGGCTTTGCTATATGCTTTCCCATTCAAATAGAAAGACCTCGCCGAAGAGAAATAATGCATCTCTTCAGCCGTTGATGAGAGTTCCTTTAAATCGTTTATTGAAAATTGTTGGTCAAAAAAGCCCGGTTGGTTATATTGTTTGTCTAAATATTTGCCATATTCCAAAGCGTTTTTTGAAAACTCATCGCCCGTCGCAGCTTTTTGGACGGGTGGAGCAGAAAGGGCTTTAAGATCAACGTTTTGAGGATCCGAAATCTTTGATGCCAAATCAAAATCAGAATCGCTAATTGAAATCAAAAATTCAAAATGGTTTGTTTGATCGCAACCCAACGCTTTCAAAACATTCGCTCCTGTTCCTTTTCTGGCTTGCGTGGCAGTTTCGTAAATACTGATGAGTTTGTCTTCAAGATTCTTTTCTCTCTTCTGGAGATCAACCATTTTCTTCTTTAACGGCTCCGATAGTGCAAGAGAAAGAAGAAGGTTTGGATCAATGGTGAGAGAAACGCTGTTATTAAAAAGAACGCCATCGTTTTCTCCTCGCAAGACGATTGCATTCAGCAAACCGGCAGGAGAGTTTTGATCTATTCTCGTTGATCCTTGAACAATTTCGTAATCGGCAGTTTTAGGATGGTCAATCTCAGAAGGGTCAGAGCCCCCGGCAATCGAAACAATCCCATCTGCAAACGAGGATTTCATCGTGCCATTTGGCGCGTAAATCAAAGTATTTTTTTGCATCAACTCGCAGCCATAAAGATGGTCTATGCCAAAAATGCCATTAAATTTTTTAATTTCCATCAAAAAATCCCCCAATTAGAAATCGCAAATTGCCGAATCCCATTTTTCGGATGATAGTTTTGATAAAGTTGCTTAAAGCGAGATTCGGCCAACTCAAAAGAGGCTTCCTGGTAAAAGCCCATTCTCTTCATCACTAGAATCGCGATGACTGGAGAGCGAGATTCGCCCTGATTACAATGAATCAAAACTTTCATCCCCTTTGAAAGAGAGATGGAGGCAAAATTGACTGCTTCGCGAATCATTCCTTCGTTAAAAAAACTAGGATCGTCACAATCTACGATGTTTAAACACAATTCGCCTTTGCCATTATACACAAAAAAGTAACCAGGTCCTTTTGGCGCCGCTTTTGTTTGGTATCCCAGCGCACTGCGATGATATGGAAACTTCGCGGCATGAATAATTGACCACCCCTTCCAAAACAATTCAGGTTTATCATCGTAATCAGCTTGGTTTCCAACGAACAAATTAGGAAATACTTCTTGCATGATTTGCCCCCACTCTTCTTTGTTGATATCATACCTTCTTTTTGCATCAAACAACACCCCTTATCGAACACTCATCGCCAAAAAAACAAGCAATTGGTTTCTCGCGCCGCCAACGCGGAAGCCAATTTTCGCCGATTCGATATAGAATGCCCTGACATAAAAATCCAACAGTCCAAAAGCAAAAAAGACCCGAAGGTTTTTCATCCAGAACGTTACTCTTTCACTTCCAATTCTTTATATCAAGGCATCGATTTCTGATTTCGTTAAAAATCTAATTTCTCCATGTTTTTCCGAAATGTCTTCCCAAGTTGTAAAACCACGATAGCTCGAAAATACATTATTTTCTTCTTTTTTATCCAGCCTGATCGTTTCCTTGCTGATTTGATCCATGAATGACTGTTTAGACAAATCGCAAAGATAGCCACATCCCGAATCGACAATGTAAAAGGCAATAACGGGTTTCGTTGAGTAATTCAAAGCGGCTTGAATATGTCTCACCATTTGGCTTCTTTGTTCTCCGTTTTTGCTTTTTAAATGCTCGGTTTCGTTAGTGAGGTGAGTTTCGGTCCACTTCGCTTCCCCAACAATGACAAACGAATCCGTTTCAATGAAAATATCTGGATGGGTGAAACCTTCTAAAATATACCAAGCCTTTGTGCTTGGTCTTAGTCTATCATAGTTGTCGTTAATTTCCTTTTTAGCCAGCAAAATTGCATTTCGTCGTTCGTCCTGATTGGAAGAAACCAATTTTTGGCGCATTGGAACAAAGGAAGTTGTCTGTTTTACTTCTGAATAATGGTCAACCAAAGCCAAAAGATGACGTTTTGTAGGTTTAAGCATTTTTTCGTTTGATCCAAAACTACTTTCCAAGATTGTTGAAAAGGGGGTGCTTATGCTGAAGAAATCAAAAAGAAAATCTCGAAGACGAATCGGGTCTTTTCCAAGCCATTCCATAAACGGAATGACTCGATACTTTGTACTGTTATATTTTGTCATTTCTTCGCCCTCGAATACGAAAATTATACTATCAAACTGCCCTTGTGACACTATCGGTTTCAATGATCAAAAATTCAATCAATAGTCCAAAAAATGGGGAAAACAATCAAAAAACCATTAATACTCATTCCATAATTCTCGACTAGAAAGTGTAATCTATTAAGAGGCTATGAAATTTAAGGAATTAATATTTTATACAACAAAAAGAGAGTTTTCGTCCCTTGATTTAGACAACAATAAATTAGTCGCTCTGACTCTCCGCAACGCCAACGCGATAGAGGCTCTAATCGAACAAGATAGTAATTATCCACCCAATGCAAAAAGAACATTTGACCAAATCGGGAAAAATGCGAATTTTTCCTTGGATGATTTCCGAAAAATAATCTATCAAATTGCTGATGACAACAGCACCCACACCGCAACGCCTTCAAGAGAGGCAATTGCACGCTACATTTATTCTCCAACAACCCGTTTTTTAGAAAGACTCGGAAAGCCCGACTATTCGCTTGTTGATGACATCAATGATTATGTTTTCGCTAATGTCACCTTACCCAGCGGAAGAAAAGCACATGTTCTAAGCTTATCCAGTAAATTATGCCGTTATCTCGAAGAATGGCTGTGGGGAAATGACAATTTCGCTGTGTATGATTCTGTTGTCCGAAATCTCCTGCCCTATTACATTAAACAGCGTGGTTTAACGTTGACGGTTAATCTGGGGAAATCAACATACCAACAATTCATGGAAGAGTTCAACAAAATTTCTAATGGAAATAAGGTCAGAAAGCATTCTATTGACCACATTATTTGGTACTCCTACAAAGATGACCCAATAAGAACGGCGATAGGGATCGCGTTAGGCAAGTGAAGAGCTGAGAAACTAGCACAGTCCTGACCATTAAAACCGCTTTTAGCTCAGCAAACCCCTTTCGCTTTTGACTGCCGGTATCGTCCAAGGCAGAAATCCACAAGAATAAAGAAAACAGTTCGCTTTGTTGAAAAGAGGAGGCACTCCCAAGGATATTTACCCCCTGGCGAGCGGATCCCTTCTTTTCTTATCCCCAACCCTTATCCGCGAGGCAGGGGGTGTTTGGGAGAAACCAAACAACTTAATAAAGATCCTAAGCGATTCTTACCCGCCATCCGTAAGGATCATCAAGCTGGCCTTCCTGGATGCCAGTCAACGTGTCAAAGAGCCACCGCGAGATCGGCCCGGTCTCGCCATCGCCGATGACGATCCTTTCGCCTTCGTAGCCATAGGACCCGATCGGGGAGATGACCGCCGCGGTCCCTGTGCCGAAGGATTCGAGCAGCTCGCCTTTCCTGAGCCTGGAGATCATCTCGTCCACCCCTAAGGAGCGGACGTTGACCTTATAGCCCTTGTCTTTCAGAAGGGTGAGGCAGGAATCTCTTGTGATACCCGGGAGCACAGACCCGACGCAGGGCGAGGTCACGATCTCGTCCTTGAAGGCGAAGAAGACGTTCATCGTGCCCACTTCTTCGATAAATCTCCGCTGGACCCCATCGAGCCACAGCACCTGGTCGTAGCCTTCCTTCTTGGCCTCGCTCTGCGCCAGGATGCTCCCGGCGTAGTTGCCCCCGCATTTGATCCCGCCCGTCCCGCCGAGGACGGCCCGGACATAGTTCTCCTCGATCTTGATCGAAACCGGAGCAAGTCCTTTTTCGTCATAGTTGCCTACCGGAGAGAGAATGATCACAAAGGAATATTTCGAAGCTGGATGCACTCCCACCGCCGTTTCCGTGGCGTAGCAAAAGGGGCGGATGTAAAGTGAAGAGAGCTTCCCCGTTAGGATTCCATCCCGATCATGCCCGTTTGTTCATGGGCACATCAGAAGTGTTTGGCCATTTCTCTTCAATCGAAGCGGACTCTTTTCTTGTTTTCTCCTCTCGGCGAGCAGGGCCCATCCAAACTCCTGGCGCCTCTCACCTACCCCCAGCCCGCGAGCCAGCATCAAATTCAAAAAATACCCTTTTGAACGTTGCACCATTAGTTTCTCAAAGTCATACTTTATCCATGGAATTAACGGAAAAGCCTACAACCAGAGCCTCGGAACTTATTCCTGAGAAGCATAGACAAAGTAATATTGAACTTTCCCGAATTGTATTAATGTTGATGATTATCGCCCACCACTTCATTGTTCACGGAATTGGTTATCAGCCTAATGTTTTTCTGTAAACAACGCTCTTGCAGTTGCCCTCGAGCCCATCGGAAGAATGGCGGTGATATGTTTTGAGCTAATTTCGGGTTTTTTCTTATATAACTCTTCTTTCAAATTCGAAAAATTCTTAAAACTGATTTTAGAAATGGTGTTCTACTCCTTGTTGTGGTTTGTCGTTCTTATTGCAACAAACCAAGTGCCGTATTCCGTAGACTTCTTGAAGTATTCCCTTCTTCCTTTCCTCTACGGTAACTGGTTTCTCGCATGCTACCTCGTTGTTTATTTGGCCTCTCCTTTGCTTAAAAAGGCCATCATTGCGAGCACGGAAAAACAATTACGTTATTCGGTGATCATTTTCTATGTCTTGGTAAACGTGATATGTTTTTTGGCCAGAAACACTTTACTCGAAAATTGGTTTACCAGCCCCGTTCTTTTTGTTTTTTGGCTTTTCGTTGGGGCTTGGATTCAAAAAGGCAACCATTCGATCAATTGGAAGTGGCGGTTGGCTGGAATCGGGGCCTTCTTGATTGGGACAACAATCCGTCTGTCTCTGCTTTACTCCAACAGCATAAATGCCACTCAGCACGATATTGAGAAGTATTTTTCCTATTACTCCCCCTTTCTCGTCGTGGAAGCCACGGTCCTTTTCTTGGAGTTTAAAGGGCTCAAAATCAAACAAAACAAATTCATAAACACCATATCCGCAACCACTTTAGGTATTTATTTGATTCACGATAATGACTATGCAAGAACCACTATCTGGCACACGTTGTTAAAAACGCAAAATTACACTTATTCTTCTTTATTATTTCTTTACCTCGTTGGGTGCGTTTGTTTGATTTTCGTTCTTTCTTCAGTTATCGACTTAATTCGAATGTATTTTTTGGAGCGGCCCTTTTCCTATCTCATAAACAAAACTCATAATCATGGTAATTCGATTTCGTAAATTGATCGCGTAATAAAAGAGTGGTTTTACCTGCCACACAATCGTTTCAAACCAAAAATAATGTGCCTTCCTGCGAATCCTCAAAAGAAGACAAAACACGACATCTTTTAAAAAGAAAAGATTCCTATTTGCACACGAGGGAATGATTGGCCCATCAACCAGACCGGGATTATAATGATTCCGCCACCACGAAGGTGGCCATTTCAAAAGCCTTTAGGGAGGCA
>Ga0183101_1000669_pt1 | contig 20691 bp, 17 predicted proteins | sample Biomet3_FD_127790 | JGI IMG/M metagenome (GOLD analysis project Ga0183101, IMG submission 127790) | Microbial communities from bioreactor (seeded with sewage sludge) at LBNL, California, USA - Biofuel metagenome 3 | ecosystem: Engineered > Bioreactor > Anaerobic > Unclassified ...
GTCAATATCCTTGGTAATTCTTACAGGACGGCTACTGCTTTATCTAAAATATCTGACAAAAATAATTAGTAGATTTTGTACATAAAATATTGGCATAATTGTTCAAAACAATATTGACATTAATACATTTATTCAGGTTATGGAGATTGTGGATTAATAACTTCGATTTTGAATGCAGGAATGGAGTCTACTTTTCTTAATGTAAAATTATATTCAAGCGTGTTGATGTATAAATATTGTAACAAATACAACATTGAATATCCAGAAATAACATTCAATAGGCAAGAGTTTTTTGAAAATATTTCTAATTCGGTCTCGGAAACAACTATTTTTGATTATAAATCGCCCAATAGAGTTATAAATGGCATAGCGCTTGTAAAGAATTATATAAAGTATTTACAGGAAGCGACGTTAGAGGATTGTGGTGATATTTTATTAAAAGTTCTCACATATATTAAAAATGTTGAATTCCCTAAATATTGTTTTGCAAAAGTACCTAAAGATCATATTAAAATGGGAGTGACATTACCAGATGAAGTAATTTGTTTTTACCAAATAGTATATCAACAGATACACAATGGAAGGTGGATAGATGTTCCACTAGAACGTATTTGTCAAGCAATTTTACCACCAACGGAACCTTATATAGTATTAGAGAGCCCTAAAAAGGCAAATAATTATAATGAGTGGCCTGTAGATGTAGAGATTGACAATTTACTTCAAGAAGATATATTTGCACAAAAAAGCAAATTAAAAGACATTATGACAGCAGATATCGCAAGTGATGAAGTAGTATTAGGAGCAGTTATGTATACATATTCTCATAAAAAGGAAGTTGTGACGATGCTTACATCAAGATTTATTAGTAGGGGAGATTTTTTATCAAAAGTATCATCTGATTATACGTTCAATGGAAGAATCTATATGTTTGATTATATTGATAGATATGAACCGTTTCAAAGTTATAATCTTACATTTTTTAATGGTGGAACAGTATCTTTCGTTAATCAATCATTATTTTGTTATCCATCATCACTATGGAGTGAAGTTTTCCACTGGAAACCAGTATTAGATAATAAAATAAGATGGTTTAATGCAGATGATGAAGAAGTAGTTCGCTTTGAATATTTATATGGGAAAAATAGCTGGTCAAACAATAGTATAAATTTTTATCAACCTGTGATGCAAAGGTGGATTGGAAAGAAGAGTGAGATTGAAAAAATTGAGCAGAGACACAGAGTTAACTTAAAATGTTGTGTTGAGGTACAAGAATTTGATGTATGATAAACCAAGTTTGTAATTGTCTATGCGATTTGTATATGGTAATAATGGATTGATTTTAATCTATAATTAGGAGGGTAGCAAATGTTAGTGGAAGTAGCAGGATTTATAGGCGGAAAGTTGCTTGAGAAGGTGTTTGAAGATTCATTAGATGTTGCAAAGGATAAATTAATAGAAGAAAAAATTAAAAAAGAATATGAAAGGGTTAAAAGGGAAGTTTATAATACATTGATTTCTGAAAATAAAGAAGAATCATATTTTGAAATTATTCAAAGGTTATTGGACGAAACCGAAATTATTAAAGTACTTTTTGATTTTAGCTATATAATGACAAGTTTGTCAATGGAAGAAAGAAGTAATTATATTGAAAAATATATAGAAGATTTTTGTAGAGGAAAAGGCATAAGTATTAATGATATAAGTATCATAAAAGGGAAAATAAAGAAACAGTTTGAACGTTGTTTTAATGTGTTGAATACGCTAAGTGATGAATCAAGAAAACTAATTAATCAAATGATAGTTCAGATTACGAAAGAAAGTGAGCATCAAGCTGAATTAGTGAGTTCTTTGAAATATGATATTAAGGATATGCGTGAAGAGCTACTTAATATACAAAAATTATTTTCAGTAAGTGATGTGGACTTGCCTTATTTGAGATCTATGGTTAAGACGTCTATTGACAATTTACAAGTGCGATTTAATAGAGAATTCAATGTAGATGTTGAATTGTCAAAATGGTTGAGTAAATTTTGCATTATTGAAGATGAGAGAAGGAATTTATATTCATTTTTAAAAGAAGTAGAAGATGCAATATCTAGAGTTGAAGTTGATGAAAAAAAAGAGATGATGAATAAATGGGGATCTTTGATAGAAGATTTATTAAACAATAGAGAATTGGATTCTTTCCTATTGGAGAAAGATATGTTAGAGTTTATATACCAAATTGAGGATGAAAATAAGAAAAAATATAGGGAATCAGATAATGATTATTATAAAAGTAATGAATATTATGATTGGCGGAATTTGTGTGTAAAAAATAGCAATTTAGATGATTATAGAAAGGCATTCTCGGCAGATACTTTAGTTATTACTGGTGAAGCTGGTATTGGGAAGTCACATTCAATAGCAAATTTCATTTATAATAAATTTTATTTAGAAAATAGAATTTCTATATTCGTTTTGGGGCAGCATCTAAATGATAGTTTAGATCCAGTCTCAATGCTAGAAAAATATTTACATATTCCATATACAATACAGAGGTTTTTAGAAGAACTAAATAAGGTTGCAGAGGAAAACAACTGCATTATTCCATTTATTATTGAGGGCATAAATGAAGGTCATCATTCAGATATATGGAGAGAGTATTTTGAGGGTATGGTTGGAATTTTTGAAGAGTACAACAGAATAAAGTTAATTATTAGTATTAGGGAGACATATGTTAAAAAGTGTTTACCAGAAGAGTATGATTTAAGAGATAAAACATTAGTTATAAAACATAGAGGGTTTGCTGAGGATTCAATTAATGCAGTTACAGAGTTTTTTCATTACTATGGTGTAAACAAACCAACTTTCCCTATTCTTTATTCAGAGTTTTATAATCCTTTGTTTCTTCATACTCTTTGCAAAACAATAAAAGGTTCAGGAAGTTCTAGAATTGAAGAATATAGTTCGTTTACCGAGATTTTTAAAGGATATTTTTCAGTTGTGGAGAAAAGCATTTCTGAACGTTGTAAGTATCATATGGGGTTAAAACTTGTAAGGAAAAGTGTTGATAAAATTATTGAATTTAGTCTTGAGAATGATGTAAGATATGGAATTACAATAGATAAGTTTTATGAAATAGTTGGTGTTGTAGTTGAAAGATTTGATGTATCTTTAACAGAATTCATTCAGGCTATGATAGAAAATGGATTATTCTATACTGAAATTTATAGCTATGATGACGAGGAAGAATATGTACAATTTGCCTATGAAAGATATCATAATATTTTGACTGCCCAATATTTGATAGATAGCATTAATACGAAAGATGAACTGATAGATTCTGTGTCAAACGGTCAATTGTCTAAATATTTTAGGCATATGTATAGTGGAATTGTAGAAGAATTATTTATTTTAGTTCCTGAAAAGTATGGAATAGAATTATTAGAAATACTTGATGAAGAGAAAGCAAAAAATGTATTGGAGCCATTTCTTAATAGCTTGATATGGAGAAAAAAGACGGCCTTTTCATTGGAGATCACCACAAGCGTGATTAATAAGTATATAATTGTAAGACCATGGTATTTAAAAAAACTAATAGAAAAGCAGTTAATCATAGCGCCAATAGAAGAACATCCATTAAACGCTTTATTTTTGCATAAATATTTTAGTAATCTTACTATGGCAGTCAGGGATAGCTTTTGGATTGAAAGCTTATATAACGATACGATTTATGAAAATGGGATACTAAATACATTAGTAAAGTTATGCACGAATCAATTAGAAGCTTATACAAGAAAAACAAAAGAACTTATTGCAATTCTTTTAGTGTGGTCATTTGCAAGTACAAATAATAAATATCGTGAGAATGCAATTCGATCATTGGTAGCACTAATGCAGGATGACTTAGTAGTTGCAACGGAAACTATAAAGAGATTTGAACAAGTGGATGATGGATATGTTAAAGAAGGATTATATTGCAGTATATATGGTGCTGTATTACGATCACAAAAATTGGTAGGTGCGAAAGAGCTTGCAGAGGAAGCATTCATGGATATTTTTGATGGAGATGTTGTTTATCCACATATTATTATTAGAGCACATGCTAAGGGAATTATTGATTATCTGAAACAATCAAATATTGAATGTAACTTTGATATAGGAAAAACTGTGCCTCCATACAATAGTAAATGGTATGCCGAAATTCCATCGCAGGAAGATATAAATAGGTACTTATTTGATTATAGAGATGAAAAAGTGAAGCCGAATATGTATTCGGTTAACACAATAATTCACTCAATGGCTACAAATACCGGCGAAGAATCCTCTATGTATGGTGATTTTGGTAGATATGTTTTCGAGGGATGGGTTGAACCGTGGGAGTATCATTATATTGCTCAAGATCTAAGTAATATTGTTACTAATCAAATTTTTGTAACGTGTGGATATGATTTTAATATGCATGGAGAATTTGATGAAAAAGTTAAATCATATGATAGACATAAGCACGATAACGAAAGAATAGGAAAAAAGTATCAAAGAATAGCAAGTTTTGAAATGTTAGCAAGACTTGCTGACAATTTCGAACCAGGAGAAGTAAAACAAGAATATAGCGATAGATATCAGGAATGGAGCAGTAAAAGACTAGATTCAATACTCAATTTTTATAAACATTCGAGTGAATTATTGGATCCTGTGAATGAAGAATACGAAGAAGCAGAGAATGATATTAAGGAAATATTTATCCCATATAAATATACTGGACCATGGCAATTTGGATATAGAGGTATAGATCCTACCGTGTTAGCAAAAAAGACCTCAAAAGAAAATAATCTATGGGAAAATAAATTTACAATTCCTGATGTATTAAATGAAATATGGGCAAGCAAAGAGTCTGAAGAACCTACTATTGATAAAATAGTATTTGTTGAGTATTGTGATGAATCTTTTGTAGTTTTAGAAATGTATAATACATGGAGAAGCAGCTGTCTAAGATACGATGAAGAACCGAAGGAGTACTTTGCTAAAGCAGTAGCAGTTCTGGCACCAAATGATATAGTAGTATCAGCAGCAGAAAATTCAAAGCTCAAAAAATTTGCAGAGGGAAGAAATAATCTTGAGGCATATACAGTATTTGCAAGGGAATATTTTTGGTCTGATGCATATAAGGATTTTGAAGCACAGATTGAAAAAGATTATGATGAAGAAGATAAAGATAATTATATCAGAACTGGTATTGATTATCAGTGTCCAATATCATATTCGGAAGAAGTAGAAAATGTGGCTACATCTTATGCTATGCCAAGTAAATATCTTGTTGATACTCTTGGGCTTAGACAATTAGATGATGGCAAGTGGTATGATAAATCAGGTAAACTAGTTTGTTTAGATACAGTGTTTGATGGATATCAAGGAGCATTACTCATTAGAAAAGATAGCCTATTAGAGCTCATTAATAACAAAAAATTAACTGTTGCATGGGGAATTTATACAGAAAAGAAAGGCAATCCACATTTTTATGCAACTAGAAAAACAGCTAGGTGGGATGGAAATAAATTTAGTGTTGAAGAGTATGATATTGAACAATGGACCTCTAGGTTTTAAAGCCTAAAAACTATTAAATCTAAAATTATGGAAATTGTTTTAATAAATTTAAACATTTTATTTAGGAGGGAGCTTTGTGTATTTTGTATTTGGGGAAAGAGATAATAAAATTATTCATATAGATGAAATTACACCTAGTGAAAATGGACTTAAGTGTAATTGCATATGTCCATCTTGTGGAGAAAAATTAAAAGCAAACACACTGGGGACACATAATAAAAAATACTTCTCCCATAAAGGTAATTCAAATTGTATTAATGGTCTTGAAACTACCATGCATAAATTCGCAAAAGAAGTAATTGAAGAAGAGAAGAAAATTAAAATACCAAAACTAATCTATAATAAAAATTTCAAAGAATTTGAAATAGTGAAAGAACAAATGATAGATTTTGATAAAATAGAATTAGAAAAATATCTGTCAGATTTTGATTTTAAACCTGATATAATAATTTTTAAAAATGATGTTCCATTAATAATTGAGGTTGCAGTAACACATAAAGTAGATGAAGAGAAAAAGAATAAGATAATTAAAAGTAATATTTCTACGGTTGAAATATATTTGGACAAAGACGAAATATTTCAGTTAAGTAAAGAGGAATTGGCCAATAAGATTATTAACAATACTGATAATAAAAGATGGATTTTTAATAGGTTGGAAGAGAGTAAAAGAAAGAGCATTAATGATATGCTTTCGGCTAAAAAAACGCAAAGAAAAGTTATCAAAAGAACTGAAAAACGATCATTTGAAGAATTGGAACTTGAAAGATTGCTATTAAAATATAAGGTAGATATAAACAATCTTCCTTATATACTTAAAAGCTCTAAAAAGGATTTATTCATATTTAGATATTACACTATAAAAACTTATTGGAGATTAATAGTGTGGGATAAATTCATTAATAAAAAATATAAAAAAGAAGTAAACGTTGATGATATTGAATTTTGGTTCCACAATACATATAATTCTAAACAAGACTTAAGCAATTTAAAAAATCACTTGCAAAATTATATGAATATATCAAATGCAATCACAACGTTTCTTGAAGAATTAGCGGCAAATAATATATTGATTAATCCAGTTCCACATAAGTATCGAATAGATAAAAAGACTAATAGTAAAGTTATAGCTCGATATAAGTATCAAATAAATCCTCAAAATCTTAATATTTTCAGAGATATATTAAAGAAAATAAAATGGACAAAAATGGGAGGGGTATGGAGCGGTATGGTTTACAAATGTCCAAGATCTGCAATGGAAGACCATGATTTAAGGCTTGAAGATATAGAAAATTGTGAGAAGTGCAAATATTTTAATGGTTATGTTTACGAAGAAGGAAGAAAGATATCAATAAAATGCAGATGTGGGATAAGATAGTTTGTGTAGTATAAAGATTTTATCAATTATTATAAATATGCTGAAGTGAAAAAATGTAATATTCAAAAGGTTCAAGTGTTGATAAAAAAACAGCACTTGAACCTTTTGAATATAAAAATCTATCAGAAATGTACTATCTCCATAATTCATCCACAATTAAGCGGTAAAATCAATGTATAAAGATAAGACACTTAAATGAGTGGTATATGATGAAGAAAAAAGTTGTGATTCTAGTATTATAGCAGTCATAAAAATATATGAAGAAAATTTTAGGTAATCTTAAGACATAAAAGTATTTATTTTTAATTTTTTAAGAGAGTTTATGGGATTATTAGTTTCACACACAAATTTTATCAATACCTATATTATATTTACTGTTAAATTTAGCATATAAATTATTAAAAATTCGAAGAATAGATAGCTAAATAACTATCAAAAACTATGGTGTAAAAATGGTGTAAAATAATAAAAACATCAAGATTTTAAATACTTAAAACCTTGATGTTTTCTAACTTGGTGACCCATAGGAGAATCGAACTCCTGATTTCACCGTGAGAGGGTGGCGTCTTAACCGCTTGACCAATGGGCCTCACAACAAATATTATTTTACACTCATTTATCTATTATGTCAACAACTTTTTTGAATATATCCGTAAAAAAGGAAAGAGTTAGAGAAGAGTGCTTAAAATGTAAAAATGATTTGTTACATTTTATACAAATCATAATTTTCTAAATATTTAAAAAACATACTTGTTTTTCGGTGAAAATCTGTTAAACTATTATATAGTTAGTAATTTAAATAGAGGTGTATATTGTAAAATATACTCATCGCTCCTCTTGTATGATTTATTGATCATACGGAATTACGACTCCTTTTTAATATTTTGTGGGATATCCATTGAGATTTTATTGTTTATGAACAGTTTAATTTTGATGGGTATTATTTTTTATGATAAATTACTATATTTTATAATAAATTTACATTTAAAGCTTAAGTAAACCAAATGCTTAATTAATATTAGAATGCAGAAAATCAATTGAAATTTATGTTAACTAATAATTTTAAAAGCAAAAAGAGGATTGTCAAAATAAAATTTGATAATCCTCTTTTTTTATTTATACTACATGTTTAAGTTATATTACTTGAAACAATTATTTTGAAAGCCACTCTAATACAGCGGGATTTGCGCATGCTGAAGTTTCAGCATCAATCTTTGTTACAAAGATAATATCTCCTCCATTAGCAACAGCGCTTACTTCATCAAATATTTCTTTTGCAGATAATGTATCTGTTTTTACAAAGAATCCTTCAGGCATAAATTGAGCCCATGAACCTAAAGATTTTATTTTTCCTGGTATATTAGTGCCACTGTGTACATGTTCATGAGAATGATCTTCTCCGCATCCACAATCATCACCGTGTTCGTGATGATGGCCATGAGTATCGCTTAAAAAATATGTAATCATATATGCTGACATTATTATATCAATCCCTTCTAGCTTTTTTTATTTATATTAGGTTAACAAGTTATATTTAAATTATACAGTAATATTGATAGTTGTAAATTATTTCTTTGAAAATGTTAAATGTGGTTAGTATTTCATTAAGTGGAATAGTTAACTTTTATTTAAATATAATTATTAGTGGGGTACCGGCAAAAAACAGATATTAATTCTATTTTTATGGCAATTAGTGAAGTGAAAATTTGATGCGAATTTTATTAATATAGAAACAAAACTTAACATAACGCATATAACATAATAAAGCAGAATATTATATCATATTTAAAATTATTTTAAGTTAGAGAAATCTTTTAGTTAAAGGAGGGACAAGTATATGGATTTTGCACAGTATATAACACAAAATGCTCTGATTTTGATTCCTGCTCTATATATTGTTGGTATGGTAATAAAAAATACAGAAAAAATTAACGATAAATATATTCCGATGATATTATTATTCCTAGGAATATTAGGGGCTGTTGGAATCATGGGCCCTAGCGTAGAATCAGTAATTCAAGGCATACTGGTAACGGGAGCTACAGTCTATACTAATCAACTAATAAAACAAAGCTGTAAGAAAGAATGAGGATTTTAATTTACCAGTAAAGATTTAATCACTACAGTTTTATGGTTACCTTATTATATTAAAATTATTTTGAGGTTTATTGCTGACAAGCAGATACTGTCAACAATAAACCTCATTTTTAGTTGAATAAAATACAATAGTCCTATATAATTTAAAATACAATAAGAAATGATTTTTAGGTTCATATAAGGTTAAGTGTATATGATTAAAAGGGAAAGTGGTTAAAATCCACTACAGCCCCCGCTACTGTGATGGAAGACTAATCTCTAAAGTATATAATAAAAGTGCTCATCATTAATTAAGAATTAGCTGCTTTTAAATAGTATACTAAAAAATCCACTGAGAAATTTTCTTGGGAAGGAAGAGAATTAGGATGAGGCCAAAGTCAGGAGACCTGCCTAGGAGTTTATAAAAATGCTATTCTTCGGAGGGAAGAAAACTTGCAAATAGCGGGATGTAGTAGAGTAGATTCTACATTCTTAATTTGTTATGTATTTCCTCCTTATCTAACGATAAAGGGGATTTTTATATATTCCAAATTATAAATCTTATGAAATATTTATAAATTTATTAAATTAAGGTCTTTTTAAGACAATTTTAGGAGGAAAATACATGAGAAAAGCTATTTTAGTAGTTAGTTTCGGAACAAGCCATTTAGATGCGCTTAAAAATTCAATTGAAAAAATTGAAAATAAAATCAAAGAGGAATTCAAAGATTATGAAGTTTTTAGAGCTTTTACAGCTCATTTTATAATAAAGAAATTAAAGGCAAAGGAAAATTTGGATATATTAACGCCAGAAGAAGCCCTAGAAGATTTGAAATCTAGAGGATTTGAAGAAGTTATAGTGCAGCCGCTTCATATAATTCCAGGAGAAGAATTTGATTACATCAAAGGTGTTGTGGAGCAAAGGAAAAATGATTTTAAAGATCTTAAGCTTGGGAGACCAATATTTTTTTATCAAGGAATGAATGGATTACCAGAAGATTATTCTTTATTTATTGAAAGTATTAAAGATGTTTTCAAAGGTGAAGAAAGTGTAATATTATTTGGTCATGGAACAGAGCATCCATCTAATGCAGTCTATGGAATGCTGCAAACTGTTTTGGTAGATGAAGATTATGAGAATGTTTTTGTGGCAACTGTAGAAGGGTACCCAACAGTTGAAAATGTAGTAAAGAAGTTAAAGAAAAAAGGAATAAATAAGACAAAACTTGTTCCTCTATTACTTGTGGCAGGTGATCACGTAAAGAATGATATGGCATCAGATGAAGATCATTCTTTAAAGACTAGGCTTCAAAAAGAAGGAATTGAAGTGAAGTTACATATGCACGGACTTGGAGAGCTTGATAAATTTGATGGACTCTATATAAATAGAATTTATGACTCAATTGAGAATAAATATATAAACGCTGGAAGGACTAAAAAACTTAGATAGTTCAATTTTTATAGTTGCAAAATTCTTTGCAGGTATTTAGGCAGAGTTTAAAAGTCTTGTTAGTACAGAAAGGAAAATAATATGAGGTCTATAATTATATCTTCCAATTGCAGCGGAGGAGGAAAAACTACTTTTACTCTTGGGCTTATGAAAGTACTTAAAAGCAGAAATTTTCATGTACAAGGTTATAAGGTAGGACCGGATTATATAGATACAGCATTTCATAAAGCAGTGACAGGGATAGCTTCAAGAAATCTTGATACTTTCTTAATGGGCGAAGAAGGTGTGAAAAAAAGTTTTCAAAAAGGTTCTGGAAATATTGGTATAATAGAAGGTGTTATGGGATTATATGACGGAATTGGAGCAAGTGAAAAAGGTTCCACTTATCATGTCTCAAAACTTTTAGGAAATATGCCGATAGTTCTAGTGTTGTCTCCTAAGGGGCAAAGTGCAAGCATATGCGCTGAAATTAGCGGCTTTAAAAATTATAAGGATGCTAATATTGTTGGTGTCGTATTAAATTCTGTAAGTGAAAAATATTATAATTTATTAAAGTATGCAATAGAAAAGAATTGTAATATGAAAGTTTTTGGATATATTCCTAAAACACCAGAAATAGCATTAAGCAGCAGGCATTTAGGACTTGTTCAGAGTATGGAAATTCTTAATCTTGAAGAAAAATTAGATATATGTGCAAATTTAATGGAAAAATATGTGGATATAGATGGAATTATAAATGCAACTCAGGAGTATAAAATAAGTACAGATGGTGATCTTAGTAATTCATTTAAAGAAGATAATAAACAAAAAAGTTTTGAAAGTTTAATAGGAGAATCTAAAAATAGAAATTTAAAAATAGGAGTGGCTTTAGATAAGGCGTTCAGTTTCTATTATAAAGATAATTTGGAAGCTTTAGAAAACTTGGGTGAGGTAGTTTATTTTAGTCCAATCAATGATAAAGAATTGCCACAAAACTTAGATTTTTTATATATAGGTGGAGGATATCCAGAAGTATTTAAAAAGGAATTGGAAAACAATTATTCTATGCGAAAAAGCATTAAAGAAGCCTTAGATGGCGGCTTGAGGTGTTATGCAGAATGCGGTGGACTTATGTATCTTACAGAATCAATAGATGGATCAGAAATGGTTGGTTTTTTTAATGGAGATAGCACAATGACTAATAAGCTTCAGAATTTTGGTTACTGTAATGTTAAGATAGATAACAAATGCTTTGATAATAAGGGATTAGAAGATAATGAATTTGAAGTTAATGCCCATGAGTTTCATAAGTCAAAGGTAGATTTAGATGAGGACAATGTATATGATGTAGAAAAAACTTTATATAATGGGGAAGTATTAAAGTGGAAATGCGGATACTTTAAAAATAATACATTAGGAGGATATGCCCATATAAACTTTCTTGGAAATGAAGAATTATTAAAAGCGTTGGTTAACTATTAATCAATTTATTAAACTTGGAAAGAGGTGAGTTTGGTGAGGTGTTTGTTAAACCCCTCGCTAAAAATATATGGAATATTTAAAAAATCCTATGGGAATTGAAGAAAAAAGTTTTGAGATTATTGGTAACGAGATGGGGGCGCATTCATTTAGTGAAGAAGAACTGCTTATAGTTAAAAGAACTATTCACACTACTGCAGACTTTGAATATAAAGATTTGGTAGAAATAAGTAAAACAGCAATTGAAACTGCAAAAGATATTTTTAAACAAGGTGCGAAAATCTATACGGATACTAATATGGCCTTAAACGGAATTAATAAAATGGCGTTAGCTAAAACTAATAGTGAAGTTATCTGTTATGTGAATGAAGAAGTAGTTCATAAAGAAGCAAAGGAAAAAAATATTACTAGAAGCATGGCTGCAGTGGAAAAAGCTTGTATGGATAATGTAGATATATTCGTTTTTGGTAATGCACCAACAGCTCTTTTTAGGCTTAAAGAGTTAATAAAAGAAGGAAAGGCAAAACCAAAGCTTATAATAGCGGCGCCAGTAGGGTTTGTTGGAGCTGCAGAAAGTAAGGAAAATATGAATGAACTTAATATACCTTACATAAGAATTAAAGGAAGAAAAGGTGGAAGTACTGTTGCAGCAGCAATAGTTAATGCCCTTATGTACATGGTGGTTTCAAGATAATTAAATTTATTAGATTAAAGATAGTTAAAAAGTTAATGATGTCAGGAGGTGATTTTTATGTTTGAAATGTACGTTGATGTAGATGGAAAAAGGTTAAGATGTGGATATACGACAGGTTCTTGTAGTGCTGGGGCAGCAAAAGCAGCAACAATTATCTTATTTAATAAAGAGAAAAATCTTAATGAAATAGAGATTGCAACTCCTAAAGGAATTGATGTAACAATGCCTATAGAATCAATAGAAAAATTTGATGATTATGTGGAGTGTACTATTTTAAAAGATGGCGGAGATGATCCTGATAACACTCATGGGATAGAAATAAAGGCCATGGTTAAAAAGATCAAGCCAATAAATAATAAGATATTTCAAGATGAAGAGTTGCAAAAGTTTGATAGTGTTTTAGTTGAAGATAGCAGAGCAGAAAAAGAAGATGAGTTAGAAAGAGTAGTTCTTAAAGGAGGAACAGGAGTTGGAATTGTCACTAAGGATGGGCTTTTTATTCCTAAAGGACAAGCGGCTATTAACCCTGTTCCTAGAAAGATGATAAAAGAAGAAGTATTAAAAGTGTTACCTCATGGAGAAAGAGTTGAAGTGATAATTTCAGTGCCTCAAGGAGAAAAAGTAGCAAAAAAGACTTTTAATCCTAGGCTTGGGATTGAAGGTGGGATTTCTATTCTTGGGACAACAGGAATTGTATATCCTATGTCAGAAGATGCGCTTAAAGCTTCCATAAAGATAGAAATTACCCAAAAAGCAATAAATAATGAAAGATTAGTTTTAACTTTTGGAAATTTAGGCGATAATTATTGTAAGGAACTTGGGTTTAAAGAGGAAGAAGTGGTAACATGTTCAAATTTTATAGGATTTGCATTAGAGACTTGTGTTTCATGTAAAGTTAAGTCTATTATAATAGTTGGACATATAGGAAAGATGAGTAAAATAGCTTATGGATGCTTTAATACCCACAGTAAGGTCAATGGAGTGAGGCTTGAAGTTATTGCATTAGAACTTGCACTTCTTGGATATGATATGTCACTTGTGAAAAGAGTGCTTGAGGAAAAGACATGTGAAGGTGCAGTTAAAATGCTTGGAGATGGGTATGACAAACTCTATGAGAACATTGGAAATAAAATAGTTCAAAAAATCAAAGAGCATGTTTATGGAGATCTAGAAGTTGACGCTGTAATGTATTATGGCGCATCAAATCCGATTTTATTATGGAAGTCCATTAAGGATAATTAATAATAAGGTTCAATATAAATTTTAGGATAGTTCATTAGATTATGGATTATGTAAAATATTTTAGGGATTAATATTAAAAAGTTAATTAAGCTTTCATAGGGGGACACAAAAATGATTTATATTGTAGGGCTTGGTCCTGGACACAGAGATTATATTATGCCTAAGGCCTTGGAAATATTAAAAAAATCTAATATAATAATAGGCTTTAAAAGAGCATTGGATTCCTTAGAGTTTGTAGATAATAAAAAAATATATATAAATAAGCTAAGTGATATTAACGAATATATATGTGATGAGAAAAATAGAAGTATGATTATTTCAATTGTTGCATCTGGTGATCCAACTTTTTATGGGATAACAAATTATATAAAAAGTAAAGCAACTTTAGAATTTCAAGTAATACCAGGGATAAGCTCTTTTCAATATCTGACATGTAAATTAAATATGTCCTGGAATAATGCGTACCTAGGAAGTTTGCATGGAAGAAAAGAAGAGTTTTTGACTTTGGTTAATAATCACGACTTAAGCATTTGGCTTACAGATAAAGAGAATAATCCTGCTATTTTATGTGAAATTTTGCATAAAGAAAAAGTTAGATGTAAAGTTGCAATAGGAGAAAATCTATCCTATGAAGATGAGATTATAACTAATGGAACTCCAGAGGAATTTATGAATAAAAAATATGATTCACTGAGTGTGTTTATAGTAGATAGAACAAGTCGATAGAACTTATAATGATTTTTGTGTGACGTTGACGTTTGATTAATACCTGAAATAGAGGAGGAAATTTTCATGGTTTTTATAAAAGATGAAGAGTTTATTAGAGGAAACTGCCCAATGACAAAGGAAGACATAAGAATACTTTCAATTGCGAAAATGAACTTAACAGATAATTCTTTAGTACTAGATGTTGGAAGTGGTACAGGGAGTATTACAGTTCAGGCTGCTAAAATTGCAAAAAACGGTAAGGTGCTTGCAATAGAAAAAAATTATGAAGCATATGAAATTACAGAAACTAATGTGGAAAAGTTTGAATGTGATAATGTAAAGATTTTAAATAAAGAAGCAAGTAGAGTTTTGGATACTTTGATTTTTCAAGGTTTAAAATTCGATTCTATATTCATTGGAGGAAGCAGCGGGCATTTAGAGGAGATATTACTTAAGGTAAATGCAATCGTAGTAAAAAAAGGCACGATAGTTATGAATTTTATTACCTTAGACAATGCATACAGAGCAATTGAGGTCATGAAGAAACTAGATTATAAAATTGAAATTTCGTTAGTTAATATAAGTAAAAACCGTGAAGATACTTTAATGATGATAGCTAATAATCCAATATATATAATTCAATGTATAAGGAATTAAGTATAATTTAATAAAGATTTTTAAGATAAAATAATACATAGTTGTTATAAATAAAAGTGTATAAATAAAGATAATATGATATCGGTAACTAGAATTAAAATAATAATATATACATATGTAGTTACTTAGGAAGAGAGGAATTATAAAATGGCAACATTATACGGAATAGGTGTAGGACCTGGAGATACTGAACTTTTAACTGTAAAGGCAGTAAGAACAATAGAAAGGTGTCAAGTTGTAGTTGCACCATCGGCTACTGAAGGTGGGGAAAGCATTGCGCTTGAAACAGCTAGGGAATATATAAAACCAGGTACTGAAGTTATTGTAAAGCATTTTCCAATGGGGAAGAAAGATAGAGTAATAAAAGCATTGGAGGCTTATGAATTTATAGAAGCGAGGCTTAAAGAAGGAAAGGATGTTGCATTTTTAACTATTGGAGATCCGTATATTTACAGTACATATAGTCATATGTTAAAGCATGTCAGAGATTGTGGATTTGATGTTCAAACAATTCCTGGAATAACATCTTTTTGTGCGGCTGGGAGCTTAGTTAATAGGACTTTAGTTGTAGGTGATGAGAAGCTAGTGGTTATGCCGGCTACTAAAGTGAAAGAAATAACAGATGAAAAGTTTGTTGTAATAATGAAAGTATACAAGCATGAAGAAGAAGTTATAAATACATTAGAAGAAAAAGGCTTTGATTATGTTTATGCAAGTCGAGTTGGTAGAGAGGGCGAGACTGTTTTAACTGAAAGAGAAGAAATACTAAAACTTAGAGATTATATGTCTTTAATAATAGCAAACAGGGAATAAATATAATAAAATATTAGTTAAATTAATATTAAAAAAGGAGTGTTTTAAGCATGATTTATTTTATAGGGGCAGGTCCTGGAGCAGCTGATTTAATAACAGTTAGAGGTCGTGATTTATTAGAAAGAGCAGATGTAGTAATATATGCTGGTTCTTTAGTTTCAAAAGAACATTTAGAATATTGCAGACCAGACGTTCAAATCTATAATTCTGCTAATATGACTTTAGAAGATGTAATGGAAATAATGACAATGGAAGAACAAATGGGAAAATTGGTTGTAAGGCTACATACAGGTGATCCATCAATTTATGGAGCTATAAGAGAGCAAATGGTTGAACTTGACAGGGTTAGTATACCTTATGAAGTCGTTCCAGGTGTAAGTTCATTTACAGGTGCAGCAGCTGCTATAAATAGAGAATTTACTTTACCAGGAGTATCACAAACTGTCATTTTAACTAGGATTGAGGGAAGAACTCCTGTTCCAGCAAATGAAGATCTTGAAACATTGGCATCTATTGGAGCATCAATGGCTATATTTTTATCTATTTCAATGATAGACAAAGTTGTTGAGAAACTTAGAAAAGGATATAAAAAGAATGTTGCAATAGCTGTAGTTGAAAGAGCTACATGGCCTGATCAAAGAGTAATTATGGGAACTCTTGATGATATAGCAGAAAAAGTTAAGGAAAATAATATTACTAAATGTGCACAAATATTAGTTGGAGATTTTATTGATAGCGATTTTGAAAAAAGCTTGTTATATGATAAGAGCTTTTCGCATATGTTCAGAGACGCTGAGGATACAAGTAATGAATCTAAATAATGAAGAACTATCTAAAAAGTCCCAAAGTGAGGCAATAAATTCACTTAGTAAAGATATAAGTATAATTTGTCCATCGCCTAAGGGAAAAGAGATAGCATTGAATCTTAAAGAAAGCTTTAATGGAAGATTATATATAAAAGAAAATAATCCAGCACAAGATCAGATTAATAATTGGAAGTCAGAAATAAACACTTTTGCATATGGTGAAGATTTTAATTTAAAGACTATTACAAAAGAAGCTATGCATAATTCAGAAGGTATTATATTTATATCTTCAACAGGAATTGCAGTAAGAGCAATAGCTCCATTTCTTGAAGGCAAGGATAAGGATCCAGGAATTGTAGTAGTTGATCTATCATGTAAATATGCAATAAATATTTTAAGTGGACATTTAGGGGGAGGCAATGAGCTTACTTATAAGGTATCAGAAATATTAAATTCTATGCCTATTATAACCACTGCAAGTGATAATTTAGGCTTGATTGCCCCGGACATTCTAGCTAAAGAAAACAATTTGATTATTGAAGATTTAAAAAAAGCTAAGCATATAGCGGCGCTTTTAATTGATAAAAAAATAATTGGAATTAAAGATGATTATAATATAATTAAAATCAGTAATGGATATGAAAAGATACAGTGCTTAAGAGAGGATTGTATTTGGATAACTCATCGTTTAAAAAGTAGCAATAATGAAGAAATTGAAAAAACTGATTATTCTAAGATACTTAGACTTATAAAAAAAGATATAGTTTTAGGTATTGGTTGTAGGAAAGGCACAACTTATGAAAAATTATATGACTTTGTAAATGCAAATTTAATAAAATATAATTTAGATATAAGAGCAGTGTCATGTATTGTTTCGGTAGATATTAAAGCTAATGAAGAAGGTATTATAAAATTAGCGGAAAGAATTAATTGTCCATTCAAAACTTTTAGCAAAGATGAAATAAAAAACGTTCAAGATAAATATGATAAAAGTGAATTTGTATTTAGAATACTTGGAATAACTGGGGTCTGTGAGCCTTCTGTTGATCTTGCAGGCGCAGAGGTTATTATAAGCAAAATAAAGCATGAAGGTATGACATTAGCTATAGGGGTACTTAAAAACATATTGGAATAAGTTCTAAAATAAATCCTTGATGTTCATGCGTTGGGAAAGTATGCTATAATATAGCTGATGAAGCATTTATTTTAAAAAGTAGGGGAGAAGAGAATATGACGATTTTGGACATGCTAAATAAAATGAATGAGAATAATAAATTAATGGCTAAGTCATTAGAAATTATTAAAGACAATTATACAAGTTTAGTAAATGACAATTATGAATTGACTCTTGATGAAAATAGGGAATTAAGTGTAAAGATTCCTAGTCTTGAAAGAAGAAATGAATATGTATATAAAAGTGTGGCTGAGTACCCTTATCCATTAATTATGTGCATGAGAATCTTAGAAAGTAGTAATGTTGAAAGATATAACTATATGTTGTCTAAATTCATGGATTTATATAGAGATAAGTTAGATTTGTTATTTAAGGATGTACATATCGTTGATACATTAAAGGCGAAAATAGTAAGAACTAAAGATAGAATAGATTACGTAACATATTATTCAATAGCTACAGGAGCTATTGGTGCAGTATTATTAATTATATTCAATTTTACTAATAATGTAAAAAATGCCATTACAATAGGAATTATAGTTTTTTTTATTCTTGCATTATTCATGCAGATTACAAAAGAAAGCCAAGTGAAAAAGATAGTTGATGCATATATAAGTTTAATAAAAACAGAATGGTATCAAAAAGAATTAAATAAGCAATATACATACCTTTGCAATTTTATAGAATAATATAAATTCATTTTCATTAACTAAATATTCTATGCAAAAAAACTTACTAAAAATTTATTTAGTAAGTTTTTTTAGCATTTAGGAAATTATAATGCAATTAAATCAGCGGATAACATTTATAATAGTCTATTTTACTAGAGTTAAATACTATAAAAGAATAAAAAAATGTCATTTACTATGATTAAATATTTTTTCTTAAAGATGATGATTCAACAAATACAAATTTATCTGGCCTATGACGAGATTCTGTATACTCAAAAAGTTTACCTGAATCAGTATAAGCATATGTTTTTACGACAGCAACACAATCATATGTACCTAAATCTAAAAATCTTTTATCTAATTCTGTTGCATGTTCAACAACAATAATCTTTTTTGAAGCAAGAATTTTTGTGTTTAAATCTTTTTCAATATATTCATACACGGAATTTTGAGCAATTTCTATAGTCAAATCTTTTGCGACATCTGCACTAAAATAATTTACATCAAGGATAATTGGTTCATTATCATAAAATCTTATTCTATGAAGGTGATATACTTCAGTATCTAATTTTAAAGCAGTTATTCTTGATAAGGATTCATCTATAGTTATTTTTGAGAAATGCACAACGCTAGTAGTGAATTTCTTTTTTGTATGTAATTCTTGCAAGCCGAGTAGATTACCAATAGGAAGTTCTATTGATTCTCTGCTTTCTAATATGATTACGCCCTTACCTTTAACGCTTTTAACATATCCATCTTTACTCAATTCACTAATTGCTCTTCTAACAGTATTTCTACTACATTCAAATTTATCAACTAGCTCCATTTCAGTGGGAAGCATCATAGAATTATCATACTTACCACTATCTATATTGCTTTTTAATATGTGATATATATCTTTGAATTTTACATTAGGCAAAGTTAACACTCCCTTAAGTTATCTTGGGGTATATATGCTGCAATTGGATTTCTACATCTTATACTTAATTGAGCGTTTATCCAACTAGAATTTTAAATGCAGATTTATCATTGGAGCATATATAAAATATTTGTACCATAGGTAACTCAACCATAATCTATACTTATGCGTATACCTCGCCGAAATGAAACATTCCATATTATGACCCTTGTGGTTACAAAAGTTTATTACTCATTTCTGGTTGTGAGGTGTTCCATAGTCTAATTATAATTTATGATTGTGTTATCTATAGGTTTTAATGAATATATTATACTTTATTTTTTTTAATAAGTTAACTAAATAATTAAAATAATAAGGTAATAAATTACTTTGTGTAATTTATTAATGTATGATAATGTAAGCCACTCCAACACCTAAAAAATTTGCACTATATAGACAAACAACTTGAAAATTAGATTTATTAGATGAATATATTTACAAAGTTGCTTAGAATCTCCAGCGATATTTTCATAGCTTTTCGTAATCAAAATATTTATGATTTCTAGTAAAGATATGAATTTGAACCTTTAGCAGCTTTGTCAATTTAAACTTGATTTGAGAGTTATTAAAATGATAGAAAATCTTAAATTTGAATAGGTTATTTGAACAAATTCAAAATATGTTTAAACATATTTTGAATTTGTTTTATGTCATAAAATGGCTTAAATACTGATTGTTAAACATTTTCGAGAAATTTGTTTAAACAAATATAAAAAATATTATTGACTATATGTTTAAAATAGATTATGATGATATTGTAAACATTTAAATGTTAGGTTTAATATAAAATTTATTAATTAATTGTTCAATTGGACTAATACAAAACAAAATTGTATTAATATTCATGAACTTATTCTTTTAAAGTAATAAAAATCAAATTGGAGGTTTTAATAATGGGGAAATTTCAAAATGATGCAAAAGAACTATTAAAGCTAGTTGGTGGAAAAGAAAACATCTCAGCAGTTACACATTGTGTTACTAGAATGAGATTTGTATTAAACGATCCAAGTAAAGCTGGCGTAA
>Ga0183101_1001546_pt1 | contig 20653 bp, 12 predicted proteins | sample Biomet3_FD_127790 | JGI IMG/M metagenome (GOLD analysis project Ga0183101, IMG submission 127790) | Microbial communities from bioreactor (seeded with sewage sludge) at LBNL, California, USA - Biofuel metagenome 3 | ecosystem: Engineered > Bioreactor > Anaerobic > Unclassified ...
TTATTAACTAATTTAATATTTAATAATCAATTAAAAGTTCTTGAATGGGTAATTAACAGTTATGTTAAATTTTCTGATTTTCAACTGTTAATTTCCAGATAATCTTTAATTATCAGCTAGGAAAACCTATTACAGGCAAGTACGGGCAGTGAAATTATATCCCAATCAATGCGTTCACACAGGTGTTAACACATGGCTAAAAAATCAGGTTCCGGGCTCCAGTCTTCTGCAGGGCTCATGCGCTATTATGAAGCAGATAAAAATGCAGTTCAAGTCCAGCCCAAGGTAGTGCTGATTGTCGGTGCAATTGTTGGCATTGCAGTATTATTCTTAAGTGCTGTAAATGGTTTCTGGCCGTAATCGCAATTTTTTTCGGCAGGGTTTCCTTGAGCAGGCAGAATTCAGGAAAAAAAGAAAGTAAACGCAAGGCTTCTTCAGGGACAAGAATCTCCAAGCCCACAATTTTTCTTCTGGGTTTTCTTCTTATACTTGTAGGTATTTTTGGAGTCCTGTATAATCCTTTCAACTCTACAGGCGCTGCGGCTCCCTGGAAGGTTTCGGAAGCAGGTACTCTATCTTTCCCAGATCGAGAAGAGCCAGTATTTACAGCCCAGGGAATCGAAGATGTATACGCCCCTGAAAGCTCTGATACTTTAAAACTGCTGTCTTTTGAAAGTAAAGGGGAAAAAATCCAGGCTCTCTTAAGAATTCCTGCAAATTCCTCTTCTTCTCCTGGTCTGGTCCTGCTACCCGGAGCAGGGGTTAGCAAAGAAGCCGAACAGGGTCTGGCTGTGGAACTCTCTAAAATGGGGTATGCAACCCTCACTCTCGACCAGCGCAATCTGGGCAGCATAAATGTAGACAAAGATCTTGAACTTTTCAAGGCAGGCCTTGAGCCCGTAGAATATGACATGGTTTATGATGCTCTTAAAGCCTCAGATGTGCTTGCTGCCCAGCCTGAAATTAACCCGAAAAAGCTTGCAATCCTCGGAGAAAGTAACGGTGGAAGATTTGCAATCCTTGCCTGCGCTCTTAATCCTTCCCTTAAAGGAGTTATCGGAATCAGCACTGCGGGGTACGGCACTGAAGAAATTGATTCTTCCCTTGCGAGTGATTCTGAAGCTTATCAGTTCTATCGTTCAATTGATCCGGATACCTATCTCTCTACCCTGCCGCCTGCAAAATTCGTGTTGATTCATTCTTCTAACGATCCGGTAATCTCCCACGATCTGGCGCTCCGCACCTATTCTCTTGCAAAAGAGCCAAAAGCGATGTATAACGTTACTGAGGCAACACACGGATATACAGCCTCAATGCGCCCTTATCTTGAAAAAGAACTTGCCCTTCTTTTAAACTAAATCATGTGAGCTTAATGCCCAGTTGAATTTATTGAAACAAGAGTATCTTGCATATGAAAAGTATTTTGGGTGTGAAAACTTCTCAGCCGCTCTCAAGCCTGCGGGAAATTCATGGAATCGGTGAACGAGTAGCCGAGAGGCTGATTGAACATTTTGGAACTGAAGAAGCGGCTCTTCAGGCTATTTGCGAGGGTGATATAGCTTCGATTTCTGAAGTCAATGGGATCAGCCACAATTTTGCCCTTTCCCTTGCCAGGTATGCCAGATCCAGGGCTGAAGGCTGCTCAATTTCCGATTTTCTCAGGACAAAAGAAGCCTTGGATATTTATTCCCGCCTGCTTGAGCTGATAAAAAGTTTTGCCCATACGACGCATGCCAGGGATAAGCTAAACCTTTTTTACCCATTACCTGCTTCGCGCATGGATCTTATCCAGGAAAGGCAGGCTTTCGTAAGAGAATACCTTGAACTGGGAAATGCCTTCCCCGAAAATTCCGAATTTCTGAAATTGCTTACGAGAGTCAGTGAACTCAGGCCTGTTCCCGGGAACCTGAGAGTCAGGGACCGGATAATTCTGTGTGGCGAGTCAAAAACCCTTGAAGCAGCCAGAGAAAAGTTCCAGGCCTTTTTGCCTGTTCAGGCCGTAGAAAACCTATCGGAATTCGTGGATCTTGCAAGAGGTTACTCCAGTGTTATTGTTTTTGATGATACTTATCTTGGTTTTGATCTACCTGAAGACATTGAACCCGAATATTTCCAGGACCTTTCCAGAGCTGAACTCTGGCAGGTTTTGCCTGAAAAAGAACTGGCGTTTTTTGCGCGGAATCTGGACTGCATCCGCGCCTGCCTGAGTATCGTATCAGCTCTCCGCTCAGAGAATTTTGAGCTCTTTGAGGAGTTTTCGAAAGAGAAGCTTGATATACTCAAGACAGCTCTCTCAAAACTCGGTGAGGATGGAAAGCCTGTTGAAGGGTTTGACCCTGAACTTGACAGGCTCGGAGCAGCCCTTCAAAACCTGGACCCTGTATTGACTTCTGCCCTGCGTGAGGCTAACCAGCGTATGAACCGAACTCTTGAGGCAAGTTCGCTTACTCTGAGCGGGCAGGAACTCGTCAGGCTTGTGAGTGGGGGAATGGAGATTAAAGACCTGCTTACAAAGGAACTTAATAGAATCTATAAAATTGAGATTGGAGCCATCAAAGAAGAGCTTGCTGAAAAACTAGGGCTTCAAAAGCAAGAAAAACTAATGCTCGACTCACTTTTTCCTGATGAAGTTTCCTACCCTCTCTATGCAGACCAGTCCCAGCTGAGGCTTTTCAGGCAAAAGTTGAACAATAGCCTTGAGAAAACAAGGCTTGTCCGGAAAAGGGAACTTGCAAAAACCCTTTCAGGTTTTCACCAGCCTGTAGAAAAGCTTGTCAGGAAAGTCCTGGATTTTGACCTTGGCTTTTCAATTGCCTGTTTTTCGACAGAGTTTCAGCTTAACCTGCCCGAGCTGATTCCCGAAGCCGGAATAGGTTTTACAGGCGGAGAAAACCTCTTTTTAAAAGCCCGGTACGGAGAAATCGATCCTATTAGTTATTCCATCGGAAAAACCGGTTTTTCCCCGGCAGGTCTGGAAAACAGGGTTGTACTTTTGAGCGGAGTAAACTCAGGTGGTAAAACTTCCCTGCTCGAGCTCCTTGCCCAATGCGTAATTCTTGGGTACATGGGCTTTCCGGTTCCTGCAAAAAAACTTGAACTCGGGCCTGTAGAGGAATTCTACTATTTTGGGAAATCGAAAGGAACTCTCGATGCAGGAGCTTTCGAGACTACCCTCAAGCAATTCTCAGTGCTCTCCGAAGCCTCAGAAAAACTGGTGCTTGCGGACGAACTGGAATCAATCACTGAGCCTGGAGCTTCTGCACGAATTATAGCAGGAATCCTTGAATATCTGTCCAGAAATGAACAGAGTCTTGGAGTTTTTGTCTCTCATCTTTCGGAACTTATCCTTGAAAATACCGGAACGGAAGTAAGAGTGGATGGAATTGAGGCCGATGGTCTGGACTCCAACCTTGAGTTAATCGTAAACCGGAATCCTGTATACAATCGTATTGCTCGAAGCACTCCAGAGCTGATTGTGGAACGTCTGTTCAGAAAGACCACTGGAAAAGAGCAGGAGTTTTACTCACATTTAAAAGATAAATTTAAAACCGGCTCAAAAGCAAACCTTTAGAGAAATTTCAGTGTACTTCTTAATGTATATTAATAGCGTATTTACCTGGAAACTTCCAATCTTTTCTTGCAGTCTTCCAGTACTTTTTCCTTCTTACCTGTGGCATCTTTTTTTGTTTTTGTCAATAATTTGCTTTGTCAATAATTTGCTTCAAGAGATAATATTATAAATCTTTAGTTCTATATACTAATAAATAGTAGTGAGTTGGCGGAGATTCATTTGATTACTTAAATCCGGCCGATACAAAAGTTTATATATGTTTTGGTGTCAATGCATGTCCGATAACTTAATAAGGAGATTTCGTTCCTCATATGCAAAGGATTCAAAACTCTAGTCGGCTAACAGGGTTGATGTTATCAAGGAAATATTTCTCTAAGGCTAACTATATTAAGTTGTTTGAGTGAACCCGGGGGATATCTTCTTTTCAACCCAGTAGAGCCGGGTGACAATCAGGTAATGAAATTGAATATGAGATCTACAGAGATCCTATCTTCAGATCTTTTATTATTTTTAAAGACGAGTTTGAATAAGTGCAAAACCCAGGTCACGCGTGATAGCAATGGAGCGAAACTTCCCCATTCAGTGTGCAGATTTTGATAGGCTGATGATGGATAATGTTGAAGGAACTCGGGTAGAAGTTTCCGGTATGCCTGACCTAAGCGATCCATGTTTATATACGGACCGCGAGTACAGCTGGCTTCAGTTCAATGACAGAGTACTCGAAGAGGCTTTTGATGATCGCAATCCTCTGCTTGAAAGAGTCAAGTTTCTTTCGATCTTTGGAAGTAATCTTGATGAATTTTTCATGGTCAGGGTTTCAGGCGTCGAGAAAAGAATAGTGGAAGCTATGAAAGAAGACCGGACAGATGAGACAGCACAGGAACAGCTTCGCGTCATCCGGGAAGAGCTTCTCAGGCAGCTTCCTCTCAATGACAGGTGCTGGAATGAAATGCTTGAGCCTGCTCTCAGGAAAGAAGGAATTCAAGTCCTTAATTACTTTGAGCTTTCTAAGAAGGAAAGAGAAAAGCTGAGAGATTATTTCGAGAGAAATATTTTTCCTTTGCTTACTCCTCTCGGTTTTGATTCGGGGCATCCTTTCCCTCATATTTCCAACCTCAGCCTTAACCTTGCGGTATTAATTGATGATCCGGATTACGGGGAACGTTTTGCCAGGGTCAAGATTCCTCCAATGTTTATGCGACTAATAGTTGTTCCTGAAGGAGACCAGGAGAAAATAACTTCCAATCTGGAGGATCTGAAAAAAGGGCGTTTTGTCTGGCTTGAACAGCTTATCGCTGCAAACCTTGACCTCCTGTTTCCCGGGCAGCGCATCCTTGGAGCTTATCCTTTCAGAATTACACGCGATGCAGACCTTGGGTTTGATGAGGACGGAGACAAAGATCTCCTGACCGCTGTAAAACAAAGAGTCGGCAGGAATTACTTCGGGTCGGTTGTCAGACTTGAGACCGACTATACAATGCCAGCAAAAGTTTCGGATATTCTTCTTAAGAACCTGGAACTTTCCCCTTCCCTTATGTTCAGGTCTGCAGCTCCGCTGGGGCTTTCAAATCTAATCAAACTTGCAAAGATCAATCGTCCTGACCTTAAGTACGAAACCTTCGAGCCGAAAAAACATTCTCAGCTAGCAAACAGGGAGAAAATTTTTGCAACTCTGAAAAAACAAGATATTCTTCTCTATCATCCCTATGACAGTTTCGAATCAGTAATTGATTTCGTGGAAGAATCTGCCGACGATCCTGATGTTCTGGCAATCAAAATGACCCTATACAGGGTGGATGACAATTCCAGAATAGTTCAGGCCCTTATGAAGGCTGCGGACCGGAGAAAGCAAGTAGCGGTTCTGGTGGAGCTTAAAGCTCGTTTCGATGAGGAGAACAATATAGGCTGGGCAAAAGAACTTGAGCGCAAAGGGGTCCATGTAGCTTACGGCTTCCCGGGACGTAAGATTCATGCCAAGATGTGCCTGGTTGTCAGGGCCGAAAAAGAAGGTATCAGGTATTATGTGCACATGAGCACAGGTAACTATAACGCAGTCACAGGAAAACTGTATACCGATATGGGGTATCTGACAAGTGACCCATGCATAGGTAAGGATGTCTCTGACCTTTTTAATGCCCTTACCGGATATTCGCGAAAAGACCATTATATCAAACTTCTTGTAGCTCCCCAGACTCTAAGGCATCAGATTTTGGAGCGCATCAGGCGTGAAATCGACCTTCACGAGAAGTGTGGTAACGGACATCTGATCCTTAAGATGAATTCCCTTGTAGACTACCAGTGCATCCGGGAACTTTACAGGGCTTCTCAGGCCGGAGTGAAGGTAGATCTTCTTGTCCGGGGAATCTGCTGCCTCAGGCCAGGTATTATTGGGCTCAGTGAAAATATCAGGGTTACCTCGATAGTTGGCCGTTTTCTTGAGCATTCCAGGATATATTATTTCAGGAATGGAGGAAAAGAAGAGATCTTTATGGGAAGCGCAGATCTCATGCCGCGCAACCTGGACAACAGGGTAGAAATCCTCTTTCCGGTATCTGCCGAATACATTCCTGTCTTGCGAGATGTAATCCTTGGCATTCACCTCAAAGATGATGTAAAAGCCCGCCTTCTGCTTCCTAATGGCAAGACTGAGAGAATCTACCCACAGCCCGAAGAAGAAGAACTGGATTCTCAGTTATGGATGCTTGAGAATAGCAGAAGCTGGGATTTAAGCTTTAAAAAAGGCTGAAAATGGGAATTTCTTCTTCTCTTTTTTCACTTTTTTGTGTACATTTGCAGAAAGTGGGTTATTATAAAGTTATCATAATTTTGTATTATTCTTTCAGAGTCCCGACGATAGGATACTTCTTTAATATTTCAGCCCCATGTGGTGTCCTGTCCAATTCTTCAGTTATATCTTTCCCTGCAGGGCATCCTTCATGATCACCATTTTTCCAAAGATAACTATCAGAAGAGACATCATAGACCTGACCTTGATAAGCAACATACATCGTTTCATTTGTACCGTTGTACTTTGCGAGTTCTTCAAGTGTATATTCTTTTATGTCCGTTTTTTCTGTCACATTCTGTGTTTTAGTTACCTCTTTTTCATTCGGAGTATCTGCATTAGTCTGAGTTACAGTTTTTTCTGGAGTTGCTATCTCATTACCCACACATCCTATTGCGAGGAACATGCAAAACAACATTGTCAATACCATTATTTTTTTTCTCATTGTTTTACCCATACACATCTGATATTGTAATTTCTATCTCAATTCATGTAGTTAATATCTAAATATTTATTAAATTGTCAATCCATTATTTCAGCTAGTTGATCAGTTTCTAGGCCTTGAATATTAATCGTCTGAAAAAATATATACATACTTACTGAATATAGACTATATGTGGAAGTCACACAGGTGACTCAACTATCGTGGCTTCCTTTTGCTCTTTTAAGAAAAAGCTTTCATTTGTGAACTATATAATATTAGGTGCAGTTGACTTGAAAAAATGTAATAATAAATAAAAAATGTTTTAATAATAAATTAAGACTGCTTTTTTTCAATAAAAAAAGATGAGACTAATGCAAAAGGAAAAAGAAAAAAACTGAATAAATACCACTTGACAAAATCTCTTCCTTTTTCAAAAGCCTTTACAGCAGGATAGGTTGCAATCAGTCCAAGGAGCATTATACTACAGACTCCGAATAGCCCAAAAGCTGTGTAGAAATTAGTCCCTATTACTATGCTTAACATAAATACCATCTCCTTATTAACGATTACAGTAACTCACCATATCTTCTTTTATACATTGTTTTCAGAAATGTAGCTAGAAGCATATAACATAAAATCGCACCGATCAGCCATGGAAAATAGGCAACAGGCATTGATGACATGCCTAATATTTTTCCGAATTGCGTGTAAGGGATAATGGTTCCAATCGCAATTGATGCGGAGGTTAAAAGCAAGACTGGCAATGATGCTGCACTTTGAATAAAAGGTATTTTCGGTGTACGGATCATGTGAATAACAAGTGTTTGAGACCACAAGCTTTCCACAAACCATCCAGCATTAAACAGGCTGGCAAACAACTGGCTATTGACGCCTGCTGCACCATATGCTCCACCATATACAGCAGGGCATATTATAAAAAACATGAAAATGTAGGTAATGATATCAAATACCGAACTTGTGGGACCAAGCCAGACCATGAAACTGCCAATAGAAGAGGCATCCCATTTGCGGGGTATTTTAAGATAATCTTCATCCATGTTGTCCCATGGGATAGCAATGCATGAAATGTCATAAATCAGGTTAAGGAAAAGTATTTGAATTGGTTTCATTGGCAAAAAAGGAAGGAATGCACTTGCAGTAACCACCGAAAACATATTGCCGAAATTGGAGCTGGCAGTCATTTTAATATATTTAATTATATTCCCAAATGTCCGGCGTCCTTCCATAACTCCTTGCTCAAGCACCATCAAATCTTTCTCAAGGAGAATAATGTCAGCAGATTCTTTTGCAATGTCAACAGCTGTGTCAACTGAAATGCTTACATCAGCTTCATGCATAGCAGGTGCATCATTGATACCGTCGCCCATAAAGCCCACAATATGGCCGTTTTCGCGCAAAATTCTGACTATTCGTGATTTTTGCTGTGGACTGAGTTTCGCAAGAACGTTTGTATTTTCCACTACAGAAGACAGCTCATTGTCGTCCATTTCATAAATATCCGTGCCAAGTAGCACGTTTTCCGTTTTAATCCCCACCTGCTTGCAGATATATCTTGTTACTGCGTCATTATCGCCTGTTAATACTTTGACAGACACTCCATATTCATTCAATGCCTTAATAGCCGCTGTCGCAGTCTCCTTTGCAGGGTCGAGAAAGGCAAGGTAACCGATCAGTACCATGTTAGCCTCATCCTTTACAGAGAAAACACCCTCTACTGAAGGATTGTTTTTCTGTGCGACTCCCAAAACACGCATTCCTTCACTGTTCAATCTCTCTACGGTCGCAAGAATTTCCTGTTTGATTTTATCGGTAAGTACGACAACTTCTCCTTCATATTCTGCATATGTTGAGATAGACAGCATTTCTTCAACAGCACCTTTTGTAATGAGCTGAGTTTTTCCTCCATTGTCGCGGATAACGACGCTCATTCTCCGTCTGTTGAAATCAAACGGTATTTCGTCTACTTTGGTGTATCTTTCTTTCATGGAGCGATAGGGTTCAGATTTCGCATGATTGAGAATTGCGACATCCATGAGATTTTTAAGCCCTGTCTGGTAATAGCTGTTTAAAAACGCGTGGCGTAGAATTCTTTCGTCTTCATTGCCGTGTATGTCAAGATAATATTCCAGAACAACTTTATCCTGCGTTATTGTTCCTGTTTTATCGGTGCAAAGGACATCCATAGCTCCAAAGTTCTGCATCGAATTAAGGTTTTTGACAATGGTCTTTTTCTTTGCCATTGAAACCGCGCCTTTTGCAAGATTAGTGGTTACAATCATCGGCAGCATTTCAGGAGTGAGACCGACTGCAACGGATAGAGCAAACAAAAAAGCCTGGAGCCAATCTCCTTTTGTAAAACCATTAACAAACAAAACTACAGGTACCATACACATCATGAAACGGATAAGTACCCAGCTTACGGAATTAATGCCTTTTTCAAAGCTTGTCACAATTTGTTTGTCAGTGATTGTTTTTGCCATAGAGCCAAAACAAGTATAATCACCAGTGGCGAGAACAATACAGGTAGCAGAACCACTGACAACATTACTGCCCATGAAAGCTAGATTTGAAAGTTCCAATGGATTTCTACTGTCTTGATTCAAAAAATGATCATATTTTTCTAAAGGTTCACTCTCGCCGGTAAGAGAAGACTGGCTTACAAATAAATCTTTACATGCAATAACGCGTACATCGGCAGGAATCATATCTCCTGCTGACAAATAAATAATATCTCCTGGTACTATGTCTGCAAGAGGAACTTCCTTTTTGCCTTCGTCTCCACGTGAAACGGTGGTAGTTGTATTAACCATGGCCTTCAGTTTTTCCGCGGAATTATTGGAACGTGTTTCCTGGACAAAGCGGAGAAGACCGCTGATTAGTACCATAGTACAAATAATAATAACTGTGCTAGGATCCTTATCACTGGGGACAGCAATTAGAACATCCGTTACAAGAGAAATAGTCGCAAGGATAAAAAGCACAATAGTAAAAGGATTTACAAAAGCACCTATCAACCTTTTGTAAACCGGTTCTGTTTTTTCATGTGAAATTTCGTTTTTCCCGTATTTATTTATGAGCTCTTTTGCAGTCTCTTCACTGTACCCACTCAGTGTTGTACTGTATTGTTTCAGTAGTTTGTCTGCTTCCATTTTGCTTGCTACAAGTAGTTTCTCCGCAACCGGCGATACGGAATGGGAAACTGACTGAATGTTTTTCGTTTTCATGCTCAAAATCTCCAATTATTTTCTGGTTCATTTTATCGATCAGCTCTCAGCACAGCATTTCTATAGTTTTTATTAAGAATTATGGTTCGAAAAACCGTCTACTTCCTCAATAATAATTTATTTTTTCTGTTGTACAATCTCGTAATTATTTGAATTCTGTTCTTTGAATATTCTGATGTATTATATATTTTTAGGGTATGTGTACTTTCAAGTTTAATCAGAACAGTTAATTCATAGACTCGACTATAACTATAAAAAGTTCGACAGTATGTTATAAATTATACAAATTTTCCTTGTTAGACTACGGCTACAAAATAAAAAATATTATTAAAGTTTATTTCTTGAAGTTTATGAAACTCCCCATTTTCTCATTATCAACATTGATTGTTTATTTTTTGCAAAATTGTGGATACAGTGGCTACATCAACATATAAAAGATATAATTCTTTGAAACAGGGCTTGATTATGTTGTAGATTCTATTGTTTCCAGTTGAGCAGTTAATCCTGCTATAGAGAATGTACACAAAATAGGTGTCAAAAAACGCTAAAGTCAAAATCGAAATCAATCAAGTTATCTTGGTAAGCCGAATAGTCACTATAACCTTAGTTCCTCATCTTCAAGCGCATAAATGTCGTCTGATGTCGACTCATGAGCTTAAACTTAAGCACGTCATTTGCAAGGTAAAATAAATATATAAATAAATCGCAATCATCTGACCTTATAAATTTATGGAAAAGCATATATGCGCCTAAAAAGACGGAGATTAGGTTGTAAAACAATAGTTACCAAAGAGTAATTGATTTTGTTAGTTTACTTTATAAGTTTATCGGACATCCTAGTTTTAGAAAAAATAAGACCATGTATTTGATAAACAAAAACAGTATGCTAGGCATTTTTGATAAAATTTAGATATTGACCGTTAAATATTATATATTTTATATATACTATAATAATATTGGTCGCTTTAATATGAGAACTATGAATCAAAATATTTATATTTCTATCTTCCTACATCTTTTTTGATGATTTTATGACGACCTCATATAAAGAAAACACAGATCAGGAAGTTAATTTGACTCCTCCCGAACAAGAATATATTGTTGAACTCTTGAAAGATGATTTTGTTTGTACCAAAAGTGCTTCATCTTCGATATCAATTGAGAAAGATGTAGAGCTGCTAGAATTCACCAAAGCATCTGAAAACAGCTTTGAAATATCCTTAACAGGAACCTCCATAGTGAAAGGACAAACAAGATATAATAAAGTACAAGTAGGCTCAAACGCAATTTATCTTGACATATCTTTGAGTTGGGGAAGCGCGAAAAATATCCTGAGCCTTACTATATATTCTCCTACAGGCGTCTCTTATGGATCTTATAAACCACAATCAGGCTCAAATTCAATAGTCTTACGTGTAAGACCAAAAACAGGGACATATCTACAAGGAGGATACTGGAAACTCAACGTGTTCGGAGCATCAATCAGTGGAACTGAGTACTATACGCTTAGAGCTGCCTATCATACCTAAGCTTCAAAATATATTAATTCTTTTTTTATTATTTATTTTTTTAATAGCAACAGCTGAGGCTACTGAATATACTGTAGAACCCATTCCAAGTGATCAATTTGGGGTTCCAGTTAATGGAGAAAAGGTTGTAGAAGTTCAAGTTATCGAAATACCCTACTGGCAGTTTCTTTTGTGGCTGGTCACAGTGAACATCTTAGCGGCAGTTGACTTACTATATTCTAAAAGAATAATTTTTTCAATAGCCGGATATAAAATTGTAAACTCTAAAAACGTACTTGAGAATCCCAGCCGTCTTAATATCTACACCTATATTAAAACCAATCCTGGAGCATATATTAGTGAGATTGTAGGAAATGTCGGTTTAGACAGGGAACGTATAAAATATCACATAAAAGCCCTTGAAGCTCAGAACAAAATCGAAGCCTATAGAGAGGGTGGGAAGACAAGATTCTTTGAAAATAATTTTACTTATAATGAAAAAGAAATAAGAGTTATTTCTGTTCTTCAGAATGTAACGAATCAAAGAATTATTTTAGAAATACTAACTTGTAATTGTAATACAAATATTGCTCTTGCACGTGAACTTGGAGTTTCTAGGGCTACAATCAGCTGGTATATAAAAAATCTCAGAGAAATTGGCCTTATAACAGAAACAAAAGAAGGAAGAAATACGATTTACAGAATAAATCATGTATATGAACTCGTTGTTGAAAAACATATTAAGCATTTACAGAATTCTTATAATAACTAGTGTCGAGTCAACCACAAAATGTCGTATAAAACGTATCCTCTTTAAATTGTATGAGTAAAAGTAAATTTCATGTATTTGCTGAAAATTTAAAAATTTAACCAAATCTGAGAAACAACCTCATGCGACGCATTCAATTTTATAACTGTATGACAAAATTGTTGCATATTTTTTGAGTTGGAAAATTCTCCATTCAATTTGAAGAGGATACTATAAAACCGATTATTTACTTTTCTTCTTGAACATATTCCAATATATGTTACTGACCATTCCTTATCTCTAGGAGGGTTCAAGATTTGACTCAATTATAAAATTATAGGGTCCTTCCAAATCAGTACTAAAACTAAGGGTATACAATGCTTATTTTGGATACTAGGTATGCATTTAGAGTTTCCCCAATTAAGGTACACTCTAAAAATCAATTTTTTAGATAAATACTCTATAATACTCCTTTAAATCAAGAAGAAAGCGAGATAAATACTTTATTCTTTTACAATTTATGTTTATTTATAAATAAGGCATCTGATGTCATTTTCATCCATACAAAATTCAAGATTATCAGTAAGGAAAAATCAACGTTTAATTTACCAATTAAAGTACTTAAGTCCTTTAAACAGCAAATAGATCCTTTAATGAATGTACCTTAACAGGGGGAGGGCTGACACTACATTTAATTGAGCAAATAAGATTTAATATCCCTTAAAAAACTACTCATTTTTCAAGGGGTCTAATAAAATTAGTCTTTTGTTTATGGGTTTCAACAATTCACGTTCACTTAAAAAATAAAATTCTAAAGAAAAAATTTTTTAGATTTTTTTCTTCATTACAAAGTACTCTACAAGAATCAAGAACAGGGGTAGAGAAATTGCCAGAAATATTTTGGCTTTCCCCATAGGGTCTTTGGTTTCGCCGTCCTTCTCTGAGCTTTCGTTGTGGATACTTGTTTTTGCTTCACTGTCAAGGTTTATCAAAGCGTCATCTTCTGCTTGTCCACTGGCTAAAGATACGTTTTCCCCATCTACGGAATAATTGGTTATTGCAAAGCAGGAGAAGCCAGGCGTTTTCGATTTAAAATAAACGTAATTTGTATCTTCTTTGACTTTTTCGGTATCTAGGGGCTCCCAGCTTTCATTGTACCATTGAAGAATTATCTGGGACTGATTAATATTATTCTCTTCAAGCCATGGTTTTTCAACTTTGAACTCTATAGCCCCATTTTCACAATAATTGGCGACTCCTGCTCCATAATTTCCTACCCATATATTCACATATTTATATATCTTACCAGGAGGGATTCCTGAGACAAAAGCAGATTTATCTTTGAGCATTTCTACAGTTGTAATTGTCCTCTTTAATGTCTTTATTGGGTCAAATTCTATATATGTAATGCATGTAGCACCTTCCAGAAAATTGAACTTGATATGATAACCACTTTGAACGTTGCCGGTGGCAAGTTCCTTTGCCTCTACATTGCTGACTGGTTCTTTTGAAAGACTGGCGCCTCCTGAACCGCCGCTGGAGGACCCTGAACTCTTACTTCCTGAGTCGCTGCCGGAGGATCCTGAACTTCCGCTTCCTCCGTCATCGCTTGAAACTGTTTCTTTATATACAGTTGCGGTTTTTGTGAACTCATTATTGGTTTCATCGCTTTCAGACACAACGCTTCCTGAATCCGCGGTTACTTTCACTTCGATTTGCCCTTCGTTTCCAGGAGTCCAGAAAAAAGTGCCTGCTCTGGCTTCACCTGCTGCAAGGGATGGTATCGATGTAACTCCCGTATAACTTTCATTGTTCCCCTTGATATCATACTTAATTTCGCTTTTCTCAGCAGCTGCAGAACCATTATTCTTCACTGTTGCCGTAAAGGTTATATTCTCCCCAGGATGTGGTTCTTCAGGACTCAGAGAAATCGATTCTATTTTCAGGTCAGGAAGCTCACGTTTTACGTTTATGGTTTTTGACATTTCATTATTGTCTTCATTACTTTCACTAATGGTATTCCCAGAATCTGCGATCACTGTTACACTCATGTTCTCTTCATTTCCAGGAGTCAGCGAAAATTCTGCACTTGTACTTGCCCCTGCTGACAGTTCAGGGACAGAGATTTCTCCTGAAGTTCCGTTACTACTATATTTTGCAGTACTATTATTGGCAGTTGCCTCTCCCACATTTTTTATTTTCAGGGTAAAGTTCAAAGTTTTTCCTACTTCGGGTTGTGTTGATGATTCTGGAGACAGGTCTTCAATTATCAGATCCGGAAGCGACTCTTCTCCTATTTTCACAGAAATTTCTTTCCCACTATTCTCCACGTTTTCTAAAGAAGCCTTTATTGTTACAGTTTCTTCCTCGTTAGGAGTTGTCCAGGTGTGGGAAATTAATTTTTCTGATCCAGCCTCTATTGCTGGGACTTCTTCTTTTTCCTCGGTTTCACCAATTACATATATTATATTCGTTGGTTCTGAGGTTTCATTTCCTGTGTTTTTAACTAATGAATTAATAACGACCATACTATCGGGTTTTGGATAATCAGGGTCAGTGGAGAGTTTTTCCAATATAAGATTGGAGGTTAGTGTACTATTTGTCGAATTTCCGTTGTCTGCAAATTGTCCATCTGCAGCAGATACTATACAGGGTATTAATCCAGGAATTATTACTATTGTTAATAATACAGAAATTAAAGAATTTAAAAAATGAGTTTTCATTTTAATTGTCCTCCTCCCGTGGCAGTGTCGCAAATTTTCTGTAAATTTAAAGTCAAGTTTTTAAGTACAATGGGAAAATTGACCTCCCTATATGGAATTGCTACATCATAACTTCTTTAGATTTATGATTTCAGTGAAAAACCGACACACTGCCCAAAAACAAAAAAATGACAAAACTATGACAAAACTAAAAACTAAATTTTTGTAGCTTTAATGTGTCTATAAACTTAAATTGTATCTAATTTATATGAATACTGGGGTTCATGCCTACTACTTCGTTATGAAATCCAAAAATCATTTTAAATTTACACATATATGTGTTTTTTCAATAACTAGCGGCTTAATTTTCCCAATTACTAAAATGCAGAAAAAGCCTGAATAAGAGCTCTCTTAATACTCTTTCTTTATTAAGTGTTTAGATAGACAAGCTATACTATATATGGAATTGATATGTAAATAAATAATAACGATTACAAACTTTCGGCACACTGCCAAATAATCTAAAATAGAATAAAAATATGAACTATTATTGTGAAGCTTATTTTGAGTTTCTCGACTCCTTCGAGAAAAACGAAAGACAGGGCTTTCAGGTGGTAATAATGGAACCCGAGAAAATCTCCGAAGGCAGAGTTGTTGCGTTTATCGATATAGGCACTAACTCGATCCGTCTTCTTCTGGTCCGGATCAATCCCAATGGGTCTTACCTGCCCCTGACCAAGCAGAAGGAAACAGTCAGGCTCGGGGACGGGGAATTCATAGACAGGATTCTGCAGCCGAAGGCGATAGAACGCGCAGTTGTTGTCTGTAAAAAGTTCATGGAACTTGCCAGGGCCTACAGGGCAGAAGAGGTCATAGCTGTGGCTACCTCGGCAACGCGAGATGCAAGCAATAAGGTTCAGCTTCTCGAAATGTTGAAAAAGGAAGCAAACCTGGAAGTCTGTACGATTTCCGGAACTGAAGAAGCTCGCCTCATTTACCTTGGGGTTTCAAGCGGGCTTCGGCTCGGGAACTCAAAAGCTCTGTTCATAGATATCGGAGGCGGGAGCACTGAAGTCTCAGTTGGGGACCAGACTCAGTGTTATTATCTTTATTCCTTTAACCTTGGAGCTGTCAGGCTGACAAATATGTTTTTGCCGGACGAAACCGGGCCTGTTTCCGAGGAACAGTATGAGCAGATTAAGGCCCATATCCGGCACAAGATTACAGATATAATAAAAGACCTTTCCGAGTACGATATCAGCTGTTCAATTGGAAGCTCGGGAACAATTGAAAACCTTGCCAGGATCGCTTTTGTTTACTTGCACAAAACATCCCGTGAGAGTTTTGAGAAACTGGAGTATGAAGACCTGAAGAAAATAGTCAGGGCAATGTGCTCCATACCCCTCGAAGAGCGGCGTAAATTCCCGGGAATCAATGCGCAAAGAGCAGATATTATTATCGCAGGGGCTGCAATTATTGAGACATTTATGGAAGAGATGGGGCTTTCCGAAATCAGGATAAGTAAACGCGGGCTTCGAGAGGGGCTGCTTGTAGACTATATCTCAAAGAGTGAATTCTCCTACATGATTACCCAAATGTCGGTAAGAAAACGTAGCATTATGCAGCTTGGGCTTACCTGCAATTTTGATGAAGAACATGCTCATATCGTTACCAGACTTGCCCTTGAACTCTTTGACAGTATTCAGGCGCTTGGAATTTATAAGTTCAGGGAAGGAGAAAGGGAGCTACTTGAATACGGTTCCATCCTGCACGACATAGGGACATTCCTATCATACGATACTCATCAGGCCCATGCCTATCATCTGATAAGGGAGAGTAATCTTCCCGGTTTCCAGCCTGAAGAAATCGAAATCATAGCGAATCTTGCCTATTTCCACAGGAAAAATACGCCTAAAAAGAAACATCCCAATCTTGTTGGGCTTAATAAAGACATAGTAAAGAGTATAAAAGTTCTCAGTGCCCTGCTCCGCATTGCCGAAGGGCTGGACCGTTCTCACAATGGAGTTATTTCCCACGTCCGGTTTTACATAGCTTCTACCGACAGCCTGGTGCTTGAAATGCACGCCCAGCGGGAGTGCCAGCTCGAAATCTGGGAGGTAGAGAAGCAGAAAAAATACTTCAAGAAAATATTCGGATACAATCTTCAGTCTAAAGTCCTTATAAAGCAGGATGCTGGGGTTCCCTTAGTCTTTGAAGGAGGCACTGAGCTTGAGGAACTTCCAGAGGTCGAAATGTCCTCGAAAAGTTAAGTTAACAATTCTGCATTAGTACAGGTTGCTGTACTAGCACAGATTTTTCACTACGTTAGTACAGGTTTTTAACTGCATTTTCAATCCTTTCCCTGAAATTTCCATTGCATATCTTTCCCCAGGCATCGGGAAAGGCATTGAGCAGAGTCTGGAGTTCTTCTTCTCTGTATGCAAGATAGGCTTCGATTCCTTCTGCATTTCCTTCTGCACTTCCTTCTGCACCTTCGGAAAATTTCTTTTTCCCAGAAGTTTTTTCGCTTTCGACAGAACCCCATTCCCCGGTTCTCAGGTAAGAACCCAGCAGGTCAAGTGCAACTACTGTATCATGGAGATCTCCTAGCTGGTCCTGGAAAGTTTTGAGTTCCTTGATCAGGTTTTTTACGTCTTCTCCAAGCACGCTCTCAAAGAATTCAAGGGTATAACGCATTCCTTTGGCTGCAATCCTGAGCCTGTGCAGGCGTTCTACAGGAATATAAGGCCCTTCCACCCATTCGGAGTAAGCCCTGATATCTGCTAAACGTGTATAGAGAATTGAAGGAAGCACTTCCCTTACCCTATAGGGCAAAGCATCATGTTTTTTATTCGTTGCAGGAAGGATCAGGGTTTCTGGAGAGGCAAGTGTATCTGAAAAGTCTCTTTTGAAAGCCCGGTATTTTTCACTGTCCAGATAATCAATCATGTTTTTCCTGGCTTTTTCTCGCTCTTCCGTAAGCACTGCAAAAAGCGGGTCCAGATCATGTTCATGTTCTAGAGGCAGGGTTTTCAGGTACTTTTCGGCTTTTTCGCGGAAAACGTCCAGGTCCCTGACATCCCCAAGTGAACCAAGCGTTCTCCGGAGCCCTTTGAGGTGAGGCTCAAGCTGTTCGGAATCAAGATAAGCCTCAAAAATCTTTGCTGCAGCTCTCATTCTGCGGACTGCAACCCGCATATCGTGTAATTCTTCGATGTCCTCCCCTTTTATAGTTCCTTCTTCATGAGAGAGCATACAGGAAAATTGATAGGAAAATATTCTGCAGGCAAGCTGCGCCATAGAGTCAGTCGGTTTGACAGTTACCTCTCCACCCAGCATGCACTTCTTCTTTGCAGCTTGTTTCTCCTTTGCAGCCTGTTTCTTTTCTAGTTTTTTCTCTTCTTCAGCCTGTCTCTTTTCTAGTCTTTTTTCCTCCTTTACCTGTTTTTTTTCTGGCTTTTTTTCCTCTCCGGTCTGTTTCTTTGTTTCTATTTCTTTTGTTTCGGATTCTTTTTCAATTAGAACTTTTTCGTCCTCAGCAGCCTGAGAAAACAGGAGTTTGGTTCCGTAGAGATATTTCCAGAGTTTACTTTGTGCCTCAAACTTTTTTGCAATTTTTTCAGTTACATCCCCTATTATTTCTATCTCCAGAACGTTTTCAAGCGATCTTATCTTTCCTGGCTGGATTTCTAGGGATTCGAAAAGGTCTGAAATTGACACAATGGCTGCAAGCATCAGGGCTTTGTTCTGTAGACCGGGAGGCAGCCCCGTGTGGAAGCCTTTCAGGTTTGAGATTAAACTTTTTTCGCTTACGTAATGGCTTACAAAAAGATCCTGAAGTTCAATGATCAGTGTGAGCATTAAAATTTCGTGAAGCCTGAGTCCTTTTACAGGATGTGTCATAAGAATTTCTCTGCTCATACGTGCGCTCTCGCCAGGAAAAATGGAGTTTCCGGTATCCTTCAGGAAGGCTGCAAGTCCCAGGAGTTTTCTCTCTTCCTGTCCCAGTCCATGGTATACAGACATCCCATCAAAAAGCGTAAGAGCATATTCCCTGCCTTTTTCTTCCCGATTTTTATCTGCTCCGTAATACTCAAGCAGGTTTTCCGGATTCCATTGTTTAAATTCTAATGCTTTCTTTTCCTTTTTTGAAATACAATTTTTTACAGCCTGAAGATGGAATTCAGGATCTTTTTCTTTATAGGTTGTAAAAGGAAAAATAGAAAGTCTCTTCTCTTTAAACTCTGAGCGCAGGTCTCTTATTTTGGTTTGAGGAACTTTCAGAAGCAGGCTGAGCTCTTCACAGCTCTTTTCTTTATCAAGTTCCATCAAAATCTGAGCCTGCTTCCCGTATACGTTTTTCTGGCCTGCAAGCTGTGCGCAAAAGGCTCTTTCTCTCAGGCTAAGGAAGGTTTTTTCAGGAAATTCCTCCATAAAAAGAAAAGCTCTTTCAAACTTGGAAAAAGAGCTTTCTGCCAGATTATAATGCTTGAGCAGGAAAAGCCGGATAGTTTCAAGCTCTTCCGAGCTTTCTTCACTTTTAAGCTCAACTTCAAACTCATTATAGTGCTTTTCCCTGCCTTTACTTTTCAGGTTTACCCGGTCAAGGTAAGTCTCAGCTATAATCCTTTTTCCCATTTTTACTTGGCGAATTACCCTTTTCTGTTTGAGGGACAGCAGCGGAAAAAGGTCAAGTCCTGCCGTAAATTCAAAAATCAGGTCTCTAATACGGGAATCAGGACATGCGAGTACTGAGGTTCCTTCAGGCAGGAAACTTACATACTCTTCTCGCCTGTGAGTTCCATTTTCAAAACCTCCCAGGCTTTTAATAGTTACCCAGCTCCCATCTTCCCCAGATGATTTCCTGACCCGCAGGTAATAGCCCGAAGCCATAATAGATCGGTTCTCAGTATCAAAGAAAATATCCTCATTTAACTGGATTTTCGCTTCCGAAAGAGAGTATGAAGCAAGCTTTGAAAGGTTTTCAAGAGCCTGAAAATCCGTTTCTTCCATTACCAGAAATTTTGATTCTATTTCCATACTTTTTTCTCCCACCCAAGTCCCCAACTTTTTGTGAAATGGCTTGTCTGCAAGCTTTTTTTTAAATGGTTTGTCTGCAAGCCTTTTCGTGAAATTGTTTGTCCGCATGCCTTTTCAAAAAGGCTCGAACGAAAACCTCCAGAAGGGGCGTGGTTAAGCGGACTATCTTATTAATAAAAATTATGAATTTCGTTCTTTCCAGCCCATCACTATTTCCTGTAATTAAAAGGATTGTAATTAAGTTAAATGTATAGATGTATGTTTGAAACTACAGTTAAATTAGTTTAGAAGCTATAAACACAGGATTTCGATAGAGTTATTTTTTTCTAAATTATTCCTCTTAATTGTTTTTATGTAATTACCGCTCAGATCCTTATAAATAAATCTAATATTATTCTTTTTACCTGTTAGAGTTTATCAGTGATTGTTATTTTTCAAACTAATTCTATTTGAATCTTCTTATAAAGTTGTTTTAATATTTATTTCCTGAAAATGACTGATTTATTGTATCCTCTTCAAATTTAAGGGATTTTCAACCGCATAAAAAATATAATAGTAGTTTCATTTTCCCTTATCATATTTTGGAGTTAAAAAATGGAACTCGAAGCTTTAAAACAATCGCTGTTTTCA
>Ga0183101_1001030_pt1 | contig 20643 bp, 17 predicted proteins | sample Biomet3_FD_127790 | JGI IMG/M metagenome (GOLD analysis project Ga0183101, IMG submission 127790) | Microbial communities from bioreactor (seeded with sewage sludge) at LBNL, California, USA - Biofuel metagenome 3 | ecosystem: Engineered > Bioreactor > Anaerobic > Unclassified ...
CATTGGGCTGGCTGACGCCGGAAGAGTTCCGTGAAAAGAATATAACCTGCAACCCAGTGGGAACCACTAACTTACAAGTGGTATACGCAGTGGGGTAAGGTCACTCTTTGGAAATAAATTATTCTTCGCGCTATTGTAAAACTTTTGCCAAAAAACATGGTACTTACCAGTACATATGTAAAGAATTGCGATTTTCATTTGTAGGAAACTAATCTTTTAAAAATTTTTTCTTTAGCAAACTTAATTTCTGCCAAGCTGATACCAATAGTGGACTTCCCTTAATCCAGCCTTTTATTTTTATTTTTATTCCGAACAACCGCCTATCCAAAAATATGAGTGGGATTATCAAAAATCTTTGGCTAAAAAAATATTTTTTGCGGATATAAAAAAACTCTTTTTCAGCCAACTGCACCGAGGACGGGTTTGCAGACACACCACCTCTAGCCATGTAACTGACAAGCATATTGAGTGCAAGACACTGCGAGGAAGTTTTCCAAGCGCGAAGTAGTTGTTCATAATCACCAGAAATACGGAACTTGGCATCAAAGAGAAATTCTTTAAGATGATCCGCCTTATGGAACAATGCTGGATGTGGAATAGGCATCCGATAACGCGCAACATCCCAAAAATTATCAATCTCTGGTTCAAACATCCAGTTAAGTTTCTCCCCATTTTCATCGGTAAATTGAAGAGAACCACAAGCATAAGTAATCCCAGTTTTCTTGCTGATATTAACCCGAACTTTTTCTAAGACATATTGATCCGCTAGTTGATCATCGGCCCCTAAAAACAATACCCATTGACCTAGCTCTTCATTTTGCATAACTGCCTTATTCCAAGCATCATAAATTCCTGAGTCAGAAGCAGTTTTAATAATTAAATTTGGCAGTCGTTCACGATAAGATTCAGCAATAGATATGGTATTATCGCTTGATGCACCATCTTGGATGATAAGATTGAAGTCCCGACATTTCTGCTGCGCGATTGATTCAAGCAGTCTAGGGAGTACGCTACCAGCGTTATAAGTTGCAATAATTATTGAGAAAAACATTTTCACTCCGCAGATTATCCATTTACACTAAGGATGATAAAAGGATTATACTTTTTTCTTCAAAGAATTAAGCTGCAGTTTATATTTTGGCAAAACTATTTCAGGCAAGTCATCCATCAAGACTTTTCCCTCATCTAGCCACACGACCCGATCGGCACCCTCAACACTGGAGAGACGATGGGCAATTACGATAACTGCGATTTGATTTTTTAAACGTAGAATTGTTTGCTGTATCGCTGTCTCATTCCTTATATCTAGCGCGCTAGTCGCCTCATCAAAAATTATCAACGATGGTCGACTGTATAGCGCGCGCGCAATCGCCACCCGCTGTGCCTGCCCTCCAGAAAGGCGCGCGCCCCCTTCTCCGAGTTCCGTATCAATACCATTTTCAAGGCTATCTAAAAAATCAAGAGAAGCCATTTGGCAGCATTCTAACACCCGATCACGGTCAACGGGTTCACCCCAACGACTGAGCGCAATATTTTCCGCCAAAGTCGCATCAAAAAGATGTGTCGTTTGGGAAACATAGCTAATTTTCCGCAACCAAGCCCGAATATTATCGGAACTGAGGCGGGTCTTACCAATACTAATTGCGCCGGAACTGGGGAGCAAGAGCCCCGTGAGCAGATTTACAACTGAACTTTTGCCTGCACCAGAGAATCCGACAATCCCCACCATCTCGCCAGGATGAATTGAAAAATTCAAGCCTTGAAGTGCCGGTGTACATGCGTCGGGGTAGGTAAAACACAAATCCTTAACGACTAAACCGTCTTCAAAATTCAGGGAATCATCATTTTCCATATTATGAGCTGGCATTTCCACATGTTGTTTCAAAAGCCCCACGACCTCTCCCATGTATGGCAAAGTGGCACGGACAGCGTTTAGTTGCTCCAGCAACCTATTTCCAACAGGCAAACAACGCCACGCGGCAGCGGCTAAAAAACCCATAATCGCTGATATTTTTGCCATATCCGCATGCTGCACATAAATAAGGAATAAAAGTACGACACATAGGATAGAAAATCCTAAAGATTCCAGAAGAGCTTGAGGAAGCCTGGCATAGGACTGAAGTGTTTTTTTGACTTTTAAAAAAATTGAAAGCCGTTGTGAATATTCTGACAAAACGAACAATTCACGTGTATAAAGTCGCAATTCCTTCAATCCTGATACTGCTTGCGACTCCAGCAGGTTAAAATCTTTTTCAGCTTTTGCTGTCCTTGCGGCCAAATCTCGCAGGGTATTTTGGCTAATTTTTATAACGATCCAAGCTGTAAGCCCTAATGTAACAAAAAAAAGCAAGGATGGAATGGGTGCAGCAATTATTAGCCCTGTAAATATAGTTACAATCATTAATACATTACTAAACACTTGGATGGCGTTGCTAAAAACGCCCCCAATATTCGTTGTCAATCTTAGGGCAGTTGTAAGGCGAGAATTACCAAGAGATAAAAGCAAAAGATATGGAGCCGTCAAATAAAAATTAAGCAACTTTTTTCGAACAACATTCACACCACCTTCTGAAAATGCGGTGACATGCCACTGTTGTAAAGAAAATAGTATATTTTTTATTACAATGCCAATTAGACTTGAAAGTAACAAAGAAAACACAAGAAATCTTTGGTCTGCAAAAAAATCGCAACCAATTATTCCTTGCAATGTGTCGATAATTTTTAAAAGAAAGGCGGAATTTTGACCGCTGAAGCTAGCTGCCATTAGCGCGACAATCGCAGCAATGCCAAGCTCAACAAAAGCCATCACAAAGGAGAGGCACAATATGAACACAAATCGTACTTTTTCTTTTTTTGACAAAAGAGGTTGCATAAACCTCCATGCGTCAAATATTGAATAACTTATTTCCATTGCGCTTCAAAAAACCTCGTCACATATTTCTTGGCAGGAGAAGGACATCTAGAGTTTTTATTTAATAATGCTCTTTATCGTGTGGTTATATTTTGCTAGGACGCAAAATATAACCACACTGCTATTCTTCGTAATCAAACGTTTTAAACCCGGCAACCTTGCACACGGCATCACGCATACTCAGCACCAGATCTTCGCGTGCCATTTCGGCAACCATGGCTTCAAAACTGGTGCGCGGGGTCCATCCCAGTTTTGCCTTGGCCTTGGCCGGGTTACCCAGAAAGAAAGTACAAAATCCACCACTGCCACGCCTATGGTGGCAGCCGGTACAATAATGCGGGGAAAATATACCTTGGAAACAAGATTGCTGTTTGCAACTAGGCTGTTTGCAGTGGCCGAAATGGCGGTAGCAAACAACTGCCAGGGGAGCATGGCCACAAATACCATCAAAGGATAGGGGGCTTGGCCTTCAGATGGCAGTTTTGCCACTTTAGCAAACACAAAGGTAAAGGCCGCCATGGTCAGCAAGGGACGTAATACAGCCCACAAAATGCCCACTGCCGTCTGCTTGTACTGCACGGCGACATCGCGCCATGTTAAAATGAAAAACAGTTCTCGATAGCGCCACAGGTCTTTCCAGTATTGCCGCTCGGCGCGACCGGCCTCAATAACAAGCTCGCGAGCCATAAACGCTAATAACCCCGCTTATGCTGGTTTTGCAAAAAATCGCTGTACGCATCGTGCAGGCCTGCTTCAAGTTCCCAGCGGGGATTCCAGCCCATGCCAAAAAGCTTGCTCGAATCCATGAGCTTTCTGGGGGTGCCGTCGGGCTTGGTGGCGTCAGTATTGATCTCGCCCTTAAAGCCCACAACCTTTGCCACAAGGCGCGCCACATCAAAAATGGCGCATTCCTGCTGGCTACCCACATTCACATGCTCAAAGTCAGAGTAGTTTTCCAACAAAAACACGCAGGCATCTGCCATATCGTCCACATGCAGAAACTCGCGTAGCGCCTTGCCGGTTCCCCAAATGGTCACAGCCGTCGCGCCGGATTCCTTTGCCTCGTGAAAGCGGCGAATAAGCGCGGGCAGCACATGGCTGTTTTCCGGATGATAGTTGTCGCCGGGGCCATACAGATTGGTGGGCATGGCGCTGATGGCGTCAAAGCCATACTGCTTACGATAGGCTTGGCACATCTTGATGCCAGAAATTTTCGCCAGAGCGTAAGCATCATTGGTTGGTTCCAGCGGCCCGGAGAGCAGATACTCTTCCTTGATGGGCTGTGGGCACAGTTTAGGATAAATGCACGACGAGCCGAGAAACAGCAACTTTTTACAGCCGTTGCGGTAGGCACTGTCAATGACATTGTTCTGGATTTGCAGATTCTGGTAAATGAATTCTGCAGGATATGTGGCATTGGCGTGGATGCCCCCCACCTTGGCGGCAGCCAAAATCACCACATCTGGACGATTTTCGGCAAAAAAAGCACGCACTGCGGCCTGATCGCACAAATCCAGATCCGCATGGGTACGCGTGAGCTGCCGCGCATAGCCAGAACGCGTCAACGCGCGACACAGAGCACTGCCCACAAGCCCACGATGGCCTGCTACATAGACCAGAGCATCCTTGCGCATGGGCCTACTCGTTGTGGCTGAAAGTTTTAAAGCCAGCCACCTTGCACACTGCGTCGCGCATACTCAGCGCCAGATCTTCGCGCGCCATTTCCGCCACCATGTCTTCAAAGGAAGTCTTCGGTTCCCAGCCCAGCTTTTCCTTGGCCTTGGCTGGTTGCCCCAGCAAGGTTTCCACTTCTGTGGGGCGGAAGTAACGCGGATCAACGCGCACAATAACATCGCCTGGCTTGAGGTGGCATTCCATCCCCTGACGGTTGCCCGCTACCTGCTGCAACCGGCTCACGTCAACGCTTGCCACAGCGCCGGTTTCTTCCACGCCAGTGCCCTGCCAGCTTAGTTTTACACCAAGCTCGGCTGCTGCCGCATTGACAAAGTCGCGCACAGAAAACTGGCGGCCTGTGGCAATAACAAAGTCATCCGCCTGTCCTTGCTGCAACATAAGCCACTGCATTTCAACATAATCTTTGGCATGACCCCAGTCACGCTTGGCATCCATATTGCCGAGGTACAGGCAATCCTGAAGGCCAAGCACCATACGCGACATGGCGCGGGTGATCTTGCGGGTCACAAAGGTTTCGCCACGGATGGGCGATTCGTGGTTGAACAGAATACCATTGCAGGCATACATGCCGTAGGCTTCTCGGTAATTAACCGTAATCCAGTAGGCGTAGAGCTTGGCACAAGCATAGGGAGAGCGTGGGTAAAACGGCGTTTTTTCCGTTTGCGGCACTTCCTGCACCAGACCGAAAAGTTCGGAAGTCGAAGCCTGATAGAACCGGGTGCTCGCTGCAAGCCCGGCAATACGAATGGCCTCAAGCAGGCGCAGGGTTCCAAGGGCATCCACATCCGCAGTGTATTCCGGCGATTCAAAAGAGACCTGCACATGGCTTTGCGCTGCCAGATTGTACACTTCGTCGGGCTTTACTTCGTGCATGATGCGCACCAGATTACTGGCATCGCTCAAATCGCCGTAATGCAGAATAAAATGCCGCCGATTGGCATGCGGGTCTTCATACAGATGATCGATGCGGTCTGTGTTGAATAACGAGGCACGCCGCTTGATGCCGTGCACTTCGTAGCCCTTTTGCAAAAGAAATTCTGCGAGGTAAGCCCCATCCTGCCCGGTAATGCCAGTTATAAGCGCTTTTTTCATAATATATATTTATCGGTTAAGTAATGAAGCTATGAGGAAAAATCCTTTGCTGCCTGCAAAGAGGCGGAAAAAATACCCGACAAGAAAGCCCTTGTCCACTGCACCAATTGGCAGCCGAACCGGCAGTCGGTTTTACCCTTCCCTGCCGTAAACGTCGGCAAACCGCACAATGTCGTCTTCACCCAGATAGGCGCCGGACTGTATCTCAATGAGTGTCAGCGGGATAACACCGGGATTTTTGAGCCGGTGCTTTGTACCAACGGGAATATACGTTGACTGGTTCTCAGTGAATAGCCGCACCACATCACCGTTGGTCACCTCTGCCGTGCCGCTTACAACAACCCAGTGTTCGGCGCGGTGGTGGTGCATCTGCAACGAAAGCTCTGCACCAGGGTTGACGATAATGCGTTTAACCTGAAACCGCCCGTCCATGACAAGCGTTTCGTAGCTACCCCAAGGGCGGTATACAAGCGGATGCTGACGGCACTCAGGCCTGTTGTCGCGTTGCAGGCGGCCAACAATTTTTTTGACATCCTGCACACGGTCGCGCGGCGCAACCAGCACGGCATCCTGCGTTTCCACCACCACAAGGCCACTCACGCCAATAGCCGTCACCAGCCTGTGGTTGGCATTGAAATAGCAATCCTCGGCGCCCTCGGTCATCACATCGCCAGAGCACACGTTGCCGCAGTCGTCCTGCTGCCCTATCTGATAAAAGGCCTCCCACGAGCCAAGATCACTCCAGCCCACGCCCAGCGGAACGACAGCCGCAAGATCCGTTTGTTCCATAACCGCATAGTCTATGGAGTCAGACGGAGAGGAAAGAAAGGCCTCTCTGTCCGGGCGGGAAAATGCCTTATCATCATTACGACCGTTCCAGGAGGCTTTGCAGGCGGCGTATATTTGTGGAGCAAATCGCTCGAGCTCTTTCAGATACACAGAAGCCCGCAGCAAAAACATGCCGCTGTTCCATGAATATCCGCCCTTGGCCAGCATGGCGGCGGCAGCATCCGCGGCGGGCTTTTCCACAAAGCGGGCGACTCTGTACCCGCTGGTCCCAAGCGCTTCGCCCTGCTCTATGTAGCCAAAGCCGGTTTCCGGCCCTGTGGGCGCAATGCCAAAGGTAACAATATACCCCTGCTCTGCGAGGGCCGCCGCTTGTTTTACGCCCTCAAAAAATACGGCCTCTTCGCCAATGGCATGGTCAGAAGGCAGTACCAGCATGAGCGGATCAGCATGGTCTTCCTGCAAGGCAAAAGCCGCCAGCGCAATGGCCGGAGCCGTGTTGCGCGGTGCAGGTTCCAGCAGGATATTGCCGACACACCCGCATTCATACAGTTCTGCGGTCACATAAAAGCGGTGTGCCTCATTGCAGACAATAACGGGCTCTATGCTGTCCGGCGTGTGCTGCGCCCGCCGCACGGTATCTTTGAACAAGGTCTTTCCGCCGCCCAGATCAACAAACTGCTTGGGGTAGGTCTCACGCGAAAGCGGCCACAGGCGGGTACCGCTGCCGCCGCACAGAATAACTGGGGCGATGTCCAGCATGGATTTCCTCGTGATTGCGTCAACGTTGCAACAGTACGACCCTTCGCGCAGAAAGACGCGCGAAACGTAAGCGTTAACCATACGCCACCTGACGCACTAAATCAAGCAACGCCGCGTGCCCTTATGGCCCGGTGCACACTGCGGCCTGATCCCTTCAGGCGGGAACAGCACCACCACGTTCTTCCAGAAAGTGCAAAATTTCCGAGGTTTTGTCCTCAAGCAACGAACGGTTGGCCCTGGTTTCCACGTTAAGGCGCAGCAGCGGTTCGGTGTTGGACATGCGCAGGTTAAACCGCCAGTCGGCGAATTCCAGGTTGACCCCATCCAAACTGTCTTCATGCAGAGCCGCAGCCGCATAACGGTCTCGCACCTGCATCATGAGGGCGGGAGCATCCTGCACACGCCGGTTGATCTCACCGCTGCAAGGATAGGCCGCCATACGCTCGGCTACCAATTCTGCGAGCGGCCTGCCCGTGCGGTGCAGCAGCGAGGCTACCAGCAGCCAGGGCAGCATGCCCGAATCACAATAGGCGAAATCGCGGAAATAATGGTGGGCGCTCATTTCACCGCCATACACGGCATCTTCCGCACGCATGCGTTCTTTCATAAAGGCATGCCCGGTCTTGCCCATTACGGGCTGCCCCCCAGCGGCTTCCACAACTTCGCGAGTGTTCCAGTACACCCTTGTGTCGTGCACCACTTTGCCGCCCGGCACGCGGCGCAGCAGCTCCTGCGCCAACAGGCCGATACAGTAGTACCCTTCGATAAAATTGCCCTCGGCGTCATAAAAAAAGCAGCGGTCAAAATCGCCGTCCCAGGCAACGCCCATATCCGCTCCAGCCTGACGTACGGCATTGGCCGTGGCGGCTCGGCGTTCTGGTAGCAATGGGTTGGGCACACCGTCGGGAAAGGTTCCGTCCGGCTGCATCTGGCGGCAGACAAATTCAAAGGGCAACGAGGCCATCAGATCGTTCAACACCAGTCCGGCGCAGCCATTACCCGCATCAGCCACAATCTTCAAGGGCTTGCGGCCAGCAGTTGGCGCAAGCTGTGCTGCACCGCTATATTCAAGCAGCCAGGCCACATAGTCGGCCCGGAACGAGGCCGCGTGCAGAGGGGGTACTTCACGGGATCCGGCAGTGTCGCCGTTCTCAGCAAGGATAGCTCCCACACGGTCACGCAGCGCAAACAAGCCAGAATCGCCGCTGATGGGGATGGCCCCTCCGCGCACCAGCTTAAAGCCGTTTTCATCTGCGGGATTATGACTGCCCGTAATCATGATGCCCGCGCCAAATGGCTGATTGGCAGCGGCATAATAGATTTCTTCCGTCCCGCATATGCCGATGTCCGTCACCTGCGCTCCGGCCTGTCGCAGACCAAGGCACAGTGCGTCTCGCAGTTCTGGCCCGGAGAGCCGGGCATCACGGCCGATGACGACACTCTTTGCGCCGAGTATTTCAACAACGGCCCGCCCCAGAGCGCGCGCCAGCGGCGCATTGAGCACAGACGGAACACGGCCCCGGATATCATATGCCTTGAAACACGCAAACAAGTTGCTCATGTATTCTCCATTACCGCAGTACGGTGCGAGTTCCGCATCGTCCCGGTGCGGAATATGCAAACATTTTACCCAAATTGCACGCTGATTGCCAACGGTTTGTTCCGGGGCGCTCAGCAAACACTGGTACTGTCATGAATTTTCGTACATTTTGCAGCCGCCAGTCCGATGAGGCCTGGAGTGTTCCGGGCATTGAAAGCCAGATTCTACGCCGGTACTTCCTGGTTCATGTTGATATACTGTTGCGTGCCCCACTTATGGGCTGCCACATAGCGCAGGCGGTCTGCTTCCATTCCTTCAATGTGCAAAAGATATCACACGTCATCGCAACATGTTCAACGGTCTACAGCCACAAAAAAAGCCATCCCGCCCCCTCGCGACGGGAACGGGATGGCCCAAAAAAGCGGAGACAAACCGCTTAGCGGACGGGCTTTACGGGCCTGGCCGACTTGGCGGCGGCAGGTTTGGCTGTCTTGGCAGGAGCGGGCGCGGCCTTGGCGGCGGTCTCCGGCGAAGGAGCGCCGTTTACCATGTCCGACAGGGCCAGAATGGTGTTGGCATAGATATCCGCATGGTTGTAGGCCATGAGCAGCTGATGCTGCCGTGTGCGGGGCAGGCCGGGCTTCCAGCCGTGCTTGCCCAGATAATTGGAAAGGCTGGCTACCGCGTCGGGCACGGTGAACAGGTCCACCTTGCCGTCGCCGTCGCCGTCCGCGCCGTAGGTGGCGATGTTGGACGGCATGAACTGGCACAGGCCCACAGCTCCGTAGATGGAGCTCGGCAGGTGGTGCGGATCGATGTTGTCGCGCAGCATGTGTTCCACCAGCGCCTTCACTTCCTTGTAGGCCCAGTCAGCCCGCTTGGGCATGATGTCGGCAAACCAGTCGAGATGCTCCTGGTAGCCGGGCATGCGCGGCAGCCATTCGGGGATATCAGAGGGCTGACGCGTCACGGCCATGCTAGCAAGGGTATAAAAGGCGTTTTCCGGCACGTCTGCCAGCACTTTGCCCAGGCGCGTTTCCACAAAGAGCAGCGAAACAGCGATGGACGGAGGCACGCCGTACCGGGCGTTGGCCTGGTCAAAGGCCCGCTTGTTCTGCGCCACAAACTGGCGGCACAGCTGGACGTTGGCCTCTGTGAGCACGCCTTTGTAATAAAGGGCGGCCGGAGCTGTGGATGGCGGCTTGGGGAAAAACTTGCGATTGTACAGCTCGCGCATTTTTCTCCCCATGGGCGACTGCGTGGGCGTAGGGTTGAGCGTTGCCAGCAGGGCGTTCACACGCGGACCCGAGAGCCCGTCGGCGGCAAGCCGTGCGGCAAGGGGCTGCCACACGGGGGCCACCGCGCCGTTGCTGGCCACTTGCTGCGCCTGGGCAGACGCGCCATAACCATAGGGCTGGCCCTGGGGCTGCCCATAGGTGGGGGCGGCATAGCTCTGCGGCGCCCCCTGCGACGGAACCTGAGGCGAAGTATAGGGCGTCGTGTAGGCAGGCGCAGCCGCTGGGGGAGAAGACGGCAAGTCGTAAGACGTAACGCCGTCTCCCCCGCGTGCGGGCGAAGATGCCGTCTGCGCGCCGCCGCAGGCGCACAGCAGCAAACATCCCGCAAGGCTGCAGACTGTCCAGATTCTTCGACAAAAGTATTGAGCGGCCAAGGCTGGCTGGTGCGTCATTGCTATACTTCCTGCAGCACCCACGAGACACGGCCAAGCATACGCCTGGTCAGAAGGCTGGCAGCCAGCTGCGTTTCAGGAAAGGCTGCAGCCTCCGAACGCAGCACATAGCCGTCCTGGGTGCTGTTCAAAAACACCCTGCGCAACACCACGCCCTCGTTGGGGGCAAAGATGGCATACACGCGGCCAGAGACCACATCTGTATCCATGGTGTCCACGCCCACATGGGCCCCTTCGGAAATAAGGGGGGCCATATTGGCGCCGCGCACGCGCAAAACCTGCAGACCGTCGCGGGTAAGCGACAGCGGCAACGATATTTTGCCCGCCAGGGCAAGGATGGGACGCGGAGCGTCATCGCTGTAGACGCACTTGGCGTCGTAGACCGAATGAATACCACCCCGCGCCATGGCATCGCCATAGTGGGCAGCAGTCTCGGCCAGGGCGGCCGGAGCGTCTTCGGGAACGTAACCCTGCTCAGTGCGCAGGTACATGGGGCCAACGCCCTGCTTGAGCCAGTCGGGGTTAAGACCGAACTTCTCAAACAGCTTCATGAACCAGTCACCAGGCACGGAGTTGCGCCTCTTGGCATCTGAAATACTGGACTGACGGATGTCCAGAACTTCGGCCAGTTCAACCTGCGTTCGGCTGTTGGTGGCGAGCTTGATACGCTCATATATTTCTGCAAAACCGGGCATAACTCTTCGACTCCTGGCGTGGACGCAATCCACGCATCAATGTTGCTGATTAAGCAATGGCGTTTCGTTAGAAAGCACCATTTTACTGTTTTCTTTTAACGACTTGCGCATGGCATCAAGCCAGCGCTGATAGGCGTAGAACTGGGGGGCCTTGTTGTAAGCCTGGGCGTAAGCCGCCGCAGCCGTGGCATCGCCCTTTCCGCGTTCTATTTGCGCCTCACGCGCAGCCTCTGCCAAGATAACCGCCCTCTGCCGGTCAGCATCAGAGCGGATACGCGTCGATTCCTCCTCGCCTTCCGAGCGGTACTGTTTTGCCTGCCGCTCCCGTTCAGCCCGCATGCGACCAAAGATCGCGCGCTGGTTTTCCGGCGGCAGGTCGGTGCGCTTGATGCGCACATCGAGCACCTCTACCCCGTAGCCATGCATAAGGTCTGAAACCTTGTTGGTGACTTCCTTCATGATGGCAGCCCTGTGCGAAGATACAACCTCTGTAAGGGTGTATGCGCCAACAAGCGCCCGCAACTGCGAATAGACAACGTCGTCCAGTCGCGCCTGCGCACCTGGGATGGAGCGCATGGTGCGGTAAAACTGCAAGGGGTCGATGATCTTCCACCGCGCGTAGTTGTCGAGCACAATGGCCTTTTTATCTACGGTAAAGGCCTCGCGGGACCTCGCTTCATAATCCAGGACACGCGCGTCGAAATAAACCACGTTCTGGATAAATGGAATTTTAAAATGCAGGCCAGGCCCGTACACGCGCGAAAGCGGCTCGCCCAGCTGCAGCACCAGCGCCTTCTGGGTCTGGTGCACGGTAAAAAAACCCTGATTGCCGATCATGATGAGCACCAGAGCCACAAGAGTAAGCACCAAGGGATTTTTGCTCATTATTTTTTCTCCAGCGTCTTGGGTGAAGCGGGAGCGCCGAGACCGGGCAGGGTGAGATAGGGCAAGGTACGCGCGGCTGCCGGGCTGTCCATAAGCACCTTTTCGCCTGCGTTGGAAAGGATTTCTTCAATCGCTTCGTAGTAGAGCCGCTGCTCTGTGACCTTGGGGGCCTTGTCGTGCTCCACGCGCAGGGCGTCAAACCGTGAGGCGTCGCCCTCGGCAGTACGCACGCGCGTTGCGCTGTAAGCCTCGGCGTCGTTCACCATGGCGGCCGCCTGACCTCGGGCCTTGGGCAGCAGCTCGTTGCGGTAGGCCTCGGCCTCGTTGATTATGCGGCTTTTGTCCTCGCGGGCGCTGGCCACATCTTTAAAGGCGTCGATAACTTCCTGCGGGGGGTGCACATCCTGCAGCTGCACGGCCAGCACCTGTATGCCCGCGCCGTAGCGGTCAAGCACTGTTTGCAGCAGGTGCGTGGCTTCGCTCTGAATTTTAAGCTTGCCGTCGGTGATGGCCGAATCGATCAGGCTGTTGCCGATAACCTCGCGCATGGCGGCCTCTGCAGCATTGCGCACCAGCGCGGCCGGGGCCGTGACGTTAAAGAGATAGCTCACAGGATCGCTGATCTTGTACTGCACGCTGAACTGCACGTTGACGATATTTTCGTCGCCCGTGAGCATGGAGGCTTCTTCCGGAACGGTACGGACCTGCCCCTGCTGGAACGTGGCCGTCTGTCCCACGGAACGAAAGCCCACTTCACCGCGCAAAACCTGCGTTACCTGCGGTTTGTATACTGATTCGATAGGAACTGGCCACGCATAATGCGGGCCGGGGCCCTCTGTGCGGTCGTATTTGCCAAACCTCAGCACCACGCCCTGCTCGTCAGGGTTGATGATGTATATGCCCGAAAGCAGCCATAAGCCCACTATGGCAAAAATAACCACAAATGCGGCCCTGCCGTTGGGGAAGCGCATCCGGGCAATTTTGGCAAAAGGATTTTCATTGCCCGGACCACGTCCGTTGTTAAAAGGCGTACGACGGGCACGAGGGGCTTCGTCCCCCTGCTCCGTCTCGTCAGAATCAAAATCCTGAGGAGGTCGGGGCGGAGGGTTGGAGCCCTGCTTCTGTCTTTTTTCCTGAAGTTTGTCCCAGTCCCAATTCATGACGCAAGCATATCCTTTAAAAATGCGCGGTCCTGTTGCCGATCAGTGAAAGATCGGTCAGCAGGCCACTGAGTATTTTGAAAAAAAGGGGAATCTAAACATGGCACTATTGCGGTGTGAACAACAAGATCTGCCCGCTCATTCTAAACGGGCATCTTGTAAAATATAGGCAAAACCCGAAACAAAGTCAACATAACGTTGCAAATCAGTATCTTTTAAAGGGCTAAGACATACATTACAGCTAATTGCAATTTAGCAACCAGAGCAGACACGTGCCCTGCCTGTGGGGATCATCCCCGCTGCGCCGTAAAAATAGGATAAGGCAAGTTTTTTCTCTCCTGGACAAAAACGCGGCCAGCTGCAGTGTGCGCAAAAAACCGTCCGGACGCAAGGCATACTAGCAGCCGGGGCTTCGCCCTGACTGCTAGTATGCCAGAGAAACGGCGGCGTTTTTGTCCATATTTACGCTGGGGCTGCGTAGCGCGGGTCCGGCCAGGGGCACAACCCGCACGGCGTTGACTACGTCGGCCCGCACGTCAAAGCCCGGCGTATAGGCCAGATCGCCGCTTTCGCCCAAGCTTTCGCCACGCCAGAGGGTGACTGCAAAAAACAGCGCACAGCCAAGCAATGCAGCGCTCAACGCCATATAGGGAACCGATTTAGCACGATTCTGCCTGATCATGACGACTCCTTGCGGCAGCTTTTGCCGCCGCCAAGTTTTCGTCATTTCATGCAAGAACCGCGCCTGACAGGGCTACTGGCGCAACCGCGTGCACTCCTCGAGGATACGCGCAAGCTCGGCGTCATCGGGTATTTCCTTGAGGCCCATGCGGGCATGCCCGATGGCGCGAACATATTCGCCAGCGTCCATCATGGCTCTGGCCATCATGCCAAAGATGGCTTTTTCGTCTTTATAATGTTTTAGCGCCTCGGCAAAACAGGCGTCAGCCTCCGACGGCTTGCCCTCGGCCAGGAATTTTTTTCCGTCGCTGAAGCAATGGTCGAGGTTGAGCTTGCGCTGCAGGGCCAGCTGATATTCCTCTTCTTTTTCCTGCCCTTTCATGGCCCGGTAAAACTGCGAGAGCTGCTGCAGCAGTTCCTTTTCGCCGCCGGGCGAATAGCCGCTTACCAGCGCGCCAGCCGCCTTGAGGTCGGGGTCTGCGGCCAGCTCGGCCAGCGCGGCACGAAAATCGCCGCGCAGATCAAGGGGCGCGCTCTGCCCGCCCAGTTCTTTGAGGGCCGAAATAGTCAAAAACAGCGCCCTTTCCGTATCGTGGCGCGAGCAACAGGCCTTGGCCCGGCCCAGGTCTTCCCTGATCTTGCGTGCGTTCATCATAGCCCCTGATTGTTGTTTGCCGCCTGGGCGTGCATGGTCAGCACCCGCAGCATGGCCTCCGCCGTGTCGCCGTCCAGCTGATACGACATGACGTAGTCCCTGAAACGGGCGTTCAACCCTGCCGCCACATGGGCAAGATCACGCTGAAATTCCTTGTATTCACGCCGCTCCGCCAGCCGCACCCTGCCCTGGCCGTCCACATCCTCAACGGCGTACCGCCTGAGAGGAACCAGCGAGCGCAGGCCCGAAAGGTAAAGAATCTTGTTCATAAACAGCCTGCCCATGCACAGGTTGTCCCTGATAACCAGCTCACGGTGCAGTCTGCGTTTGTCTATGCCCCTTGAGGAGTAGGTATCGCGAGCGTCTTCGTCTTCCCTGATGTTTTCAAAATATTCCGGTCCGAGGTAGTAGTACTGCGGCAGGCCCGCCGCCTGCATCCGCAGCCCGTAGTCGCCGTCTTCGCCTCCGTAGAGGCCGTATTCCTCATTCCAGCAGCCAAGCTTTTGGGCGACGGCCTGCGGCACGAGCACCGCCTGACCGGGCAGGTTGCCCAAACACAGGCCAAGCTCGCCGTGGGGCGTCTGCTGGCTGCCGGGCGCTTTGCGCAGCATTTCACGGTTAAAGGCTCCCCCAAGGTTGGAGACTGGCTGCCCGTGGCTCCACAGGGCCAGCAGGTCGCGCAGCCAGTGCCGCCGCACCATGGCCGTGTCGTTGTCGAGCTTCATGTACAGCGGCGCGGGCGCAAGCTCCCACCCCACATTGGCCGCGCAGGCCACGCCCATGTTGCGCGGCAGCAAAAACAGGTGGTCGATAACCCCATCGCCGCGCAGGCGCAACAGAGTTTTGACCAGATCAGGCTCGCTGCCGTTATCCACCACCGTGATGCAAAACGGAACCTCGCGCGAAGTTTCGGACAGTGCGCGGATAGCGCGCTCTGTGGCTGCGGGCCTGTTAAAAACAGGGATGGTTACGTTGCAGAGCGGGCCGGTCAGGCTCGCCCCCGTACTGGGCTCGTGCATGTGTGCTCCGCTGGCGCAGGTGCGCCGCCGCCTGCCTTGGCAGCCGACAATGTAGCGCGATGGTAGATAACAGGCCCGCAGCCGTCAAGACAGACAATTGACGCTCACGCCCGGCATTGGTAGGCTTGCCGCCGCAAACCCGCCGCCTTTTGCGGCTGGACAAAGGAGCACCATGGCGCGCGTACTTTACGGCATTCACGGCACAGGCCACGGGCACGCAATGCGCGGCCTGACCATAGCCCGCCGCCTTTCACGACACGAATTCCTTTTTGTGGCGGACGACGACGCCCCAAAAGTTCTTGAGCCGGAGTTTCCCGTGCGCCGCCTGCCCAACCTGGGCACAGTGTTTAAAAACTACAAGGTGGACATGGCGGCCACCATTGCCAGGGCCGTCCCCCTGCTCTGGCGCAGGCAGCGCTATATTGACCAGGTTTCCCGCCTGATTGACGAATTCAAGCCCGACGTCTGCATGACCGACCTTGAGTATTTTGTGCCGCGCGCGGCGGAAAAGGCCGGTCTGCCCTGCCTGACGCTCGACCACCAGCACGTCATCACCTGCTGCAGGCACAACCTGCCGCCCGACATGTGGTGGGACACCTTTGTGCAGGGCCTTACCCCGCGCTATCTCTTTCGCCCCACTGCCGAAAACCTCATCATCTCCTTTTACGCGCCGCCAGTGCTGCCCCGGTACAAGGCCCGCGTGGCCCCGCCCATTCTGCGCGACAGCGTGCTGGCCCTCAACCCGCGCGACGGCGGGCACGTGCTTGTGTACCAGAGCAATTCGACCCATCGCAAGCTTGTGGACTTTTTACGCGCCGCCACGCGTAAAACCTGCTATGTTTTCGGCTATGACCGTACCGAAGGGCAGGAGGACAACGTGGTCTTTATGAGCAAGAGCGAAGAGGGCTTTTTGCGCCTGCTCGAAAGTTGCTCCTATGTTGTTCAGGGCGGCGGGCATACTCTCATGGGCGAAGCCCTGCACCTGGGCAAGCCTATCCTTACCCTGCCCCTCAAGGCCATGGTGGAGCAGCGCTTTAACGCGCTGTACATCGAGCGCCTGGGCTACGGCATGCAGGCCGACATGCACACGCTCGAACCAGAGCTGCTGCACCGGTTTGAGGCCAACCTGCCCGCCTACAAGGCGGCCATCGCCGCAGGCTCGTTCTGCGGCAATGAAACCGTATTCGGCCTGGTGGACCACTTTATCCGCACCGGCTCCCTGCCGGAACACGGCAACCCCGCCGTGCAGGAATAACCCTGCCAGCCCGCAAACTGGCCACATCAGGGCCGCGACCGCCAGACCTTTCGCACGTTGATGACACGGCGGCGCGGCTTTTTTGCCGCCCTTAACACAGTTCTGGGGAGCTGCGGGGGCGGGGCCCAACCCGTTTTGCGGGCACGGTCTTGTTTCAGGCATCGTAATTTGGCGTTGCGCTTGTCATTTATCTTGAAAAAGTCTAGATTTCAGCAATATTTTCCCTCCAATCCATAAACGAGGCATTCGCATGGACGGCATCCGCTATATTCACGCCGCCGATCTGCATCTGGACACGCCGTTTCAGGGGCTTTCACGCTCGGCGTCGCAGGGCGCACATCTGGCTCGTCTGCTGCAAGAGGCCACCTTTAAGGCCATGGAACGCCTTTTCCGGCTTTGTGAAACAGACAAGCCGGATTTTCTTGTTCTTGCGGGCGACGTCTATAATGAAGAAAACCACAGCGTCAAAGCCCAGCTCAAGCTGTGCGACGGCTGCCGCCGTTTGCGCGATGCAGGGGTGCGCGTGTTTCTGGCCCACGGCAACCACGACCCGCTCTCCTCGCGCCTGGCCGCCGTACAGTGGCCGGACAACGTCACCATTTTCGGGCCGGATGTCGAAAGCCACCCGGTTGAAAAAAATGGCAAAATCGTGGCCGTGGTCCACGGCATCAGCCATGCAAAAATCAAGGAAGGCCGCAATCTGGCCCGCCTTTTTCGGCGTGACCAGCAGCACGACTGCTTTCAGCTTGGCGTACTGCACTGCACCGTCGAGGGCCAGAGCAAGACCGACCGCTACGCCCCCTGCGCGCTGGACGACCTGAAAAACGCCGGGCTGGACGCCTGGGCGCTGGGGCACGTGCATGAGCGGGCAACGCTGAGCACGACCCCGTTGATCGCATACAGCGGCAACGCTCAGGGCCTGCATGTCAACGAGCCTGGCCCGCGCGGCTGCCTGCGGGTCGCCGCAAGCCCGCAGCCCGATGGCGGCTATGCCTGCCGCGAGGAATTTGTGCGCCTCGGGCCGGTGCAATGGACCAAGGTGCAGGTTGACCTCGACGACGTGGCCCACCTTAATGATGTGGAAGGCCGCATGACACGCGCCCTGGAAGAAGCCGCCGAGGGCACCGACCCCGGTTGCGAAGCGCTCATCGCCCGGGTGGTTCTGCGCGGGCGCACCCCGCTTGACGCCGCCCTGCGCGACGCCGCCAATCAGGAGGATCTGGCCGAACGTCTGACCCACCTGCAAACCTCCACCCCCAGCGTCTGGCTCAAGGACATGGTGGCGGAAACCAGCCCGGCCATAGACCGTGCGCAGTATCTGCAGCGCGAGGATCTGCTGGGCGAGGCCCTGCGCCTGGCCGACCGCATGTCGCAGGGCGGCGAAACCCTGCACGCGGTGGCCGCCCCGGCGCTCAAGCAGCTCTACGAGCACGGCCAGCTGCGCCACATACTCACCCACCCCGACGATGAGCGCATGCGGGCCCTGCTGGAAGAGGCCGAACGCCTGTGCACCGATCTTCTGGAGGCCCGCTGATGTATATCCAGTCCTTCCACATGGACGGTTTCGGCATTTTCTCGGACGTGAACGTCGAAAATCTTTCGCCGGGTCTTTCCATCTTTCTGGGAGAAAACGAGGCGGGCAAGTCCACCTGCCTGGAATTTTTGCGCACCATGCTCATCGGCTACCCCGACCCGCGCAACAAGGAATACAAGCGTATCCCCGGCCCCCTGCGCGGCGGCCAGCCCGGCGGCAGCATGGAGCTGCGCAGCGACGAGCACGGCATCATGCGGCTTACCCGGCGGCCCGGCAGCAACGGCGGCGTGCTCACGCTGACCGATGCCGGCGGCAAAGCGCTTGAGCCCGACACGTTGCGGCAACTGCTGTTTGGCGTCAGCCGCGAGGTGTACCGCAATGTCTTTGGCTTCAGCCTGACCGAGCTTGAAGACCTCAACAGCCTGACCGACGACGGCGTGCGCAATGCCCTGTACGGCGCAAGCTTTGGCCCGGGGCTGCGCTCGCCCGGCGAGGCGCTCAAACAGCTGGACAAGCAGGCCGACGAAATTTTTAAAAGCGGGGGCAGCAAGCCGCCCCTCAACGCCGCCCTGCGCCAGCTCGGCGAACTGCGCCAGCGCAAGGCGCTGCTTGAGCAGGAAAGCGCGGGCTACGACAGCATGGCCATGGATCTGGCCGAAAAACGCGAGGCCCTTGCAGACCTGCGCCACCGTAAACTGCAGCTTGAAGAAGAGCGTCGTATCCTCGAGCGCCGTCTTGGGGTGTGGCTGCAATGGAACGAATGGCGTATGACGGGCGCGCGGCTTGAACGCCTCGACCCCATCAGCGCTTCCTTTCCGGAAAACGGCAGGGAGCGACTGGCCCGTGCGCAGGAGGCCCGCGAGGGCTGCGAGCGTCAATGGGCCGCGCAGATGGAAAAACTCACGCGCCTGCGTCAACGTCGGGACGGCATTGAAATCAGCCAGCCGCTGCTGGAGGCACTGCCAGCCCTGCGCCGTATGGCCGAGCGCAAAAGCGGTTTCCGTCAGGCGCTGCTGGCCTTGCCCGCGCAGGAGGAAGCCCTGCAACGGTCGCAGGAGGATCTGAGCCGCGAGCTTTCGCGCCTCGGGCCCGACTGGACCTGCGACCGCATCCGCGCTACCGACCGCTCGCTCTTTGCCCGCGAAGATCTGGAACGCCAGGGCAGGGAAATGCGCACTGCGGGCTCTGCCCATCAGGCCGCCGTGGACAGCCTTACCCAGGGCAACCGCGAGGTGGAAAGCGCCGAACGCGAGGTAGCCTCCAACTCTGCCGCCCTTGATCTGCTGCCCGTGCCGCCCGCCGCGCTGGACGACGAGGCCCGAGACAACCTTAGGCAGTCGCTGGCCCGGCAGGAGGAAGCCCGCCGCCAGCGCCCCCTGCGGCAGCGCGCCGTACAGGAGGCAAAAACAACATTTTCCCGTGCTTTCAACCCGTTGCGCCTGGTCGCGAACGGCGCGGGCGACAGCGCCCAGGCAGAATCGCTGCTTGACGCACTGCTTGCCCGGCAGGAGGAGGCTCTGGCCCTCGCCGCCGAAGTGCAGGACAAAATGCGTCAGTCGGAGGATGCGGCGCAAGAGGTGCGGCAGGCCGAGGAGCAGGTGGCCGCTGTCAAGGCCCGCACCGAGGCCCTGCGCGAAGAACAGCGCCACGCCAACGGTCCCAGCCGCGAAGACCTGGACGGTCAGACCCTTGCCCTGCGCAAGCTGCGCGCCCTCTCGGCCAACCTGACCACAGAACGCGAACGGCTTGAGGATCTCACCGGGCGCATCGGCAACGAGCCGCCCGTCGCGCGCGTAAAAAACATCCCCCTGCTGGTGCTGGGCATTGCTTTTTTTGTCGGCGGAACGGCCATGCTTTTGGCCTTCTGGCGCATGGGCATCTCCAGCATTACGCTCTCGCCGGGCATTGACCTGCCCGTGAACCTGTGGTCCGGCTACCTGCTGCTGCTCTGCGGCGTGGGTTTTTTGGCTGGCGGCGTGCCGCACACCGGCGCCGAGGCAAAGCGCCGCAAACAGGAGCATATTCAGCTGCTCGGCAGGCGCGACGCCTGCGCCGCCCATGTGGCGGAACTGGACGAACAGGCCCGCCAGCTTTGCGAGGAAGCGGGCGTGCAGAGCATGGACCTGATCACGCTTGAAGCCCGGGAAGTGCTGCTGGAGCACGAGCGGGAGCAATGTTTTGAGGAAGAACGCGCCCGCAAGGACATGGACGAGCTCAAGCACGCCATGGACCTTGCCCGCACGGAAGTGAGCATGCGCCAGGCCGACCGGGGCGAAGTGGAAG
>Ga0183101_1001547_pt1 | contig 20637 bp, 19 predicted proteins | sample Biomet3_FD_127790 | JGI IMG/M metagenome (GOLD analysis project Ga0183101, IMG submission 127790) | Microbial communities from bioreactor (seeded with sewage sludge) at LBNL, California, USA - Biofuel metagenome 3 | ecosystem: Engineered > Bioreactor > Anaerobic > Unclassified ...
CCTTTCCTTGCTTGCTGTCTTCATAGAAAAACCTCCTTGTCTACAATCATCCTTCCCATTGGCCATTTATGAAAGTGTGATTGTCTACTTAGAGGTTAGCAGTTCAAGGGTAAAGGTCTTTCGTAACATCAAATGTGCAATAGGAGCTTGAAACGCTGCACAAAATATCGCGATCTAAGGCAATAGAGCAAGCACCACCGTTTCTGGAAGTAACGGTGACGTAAACAAAGCGGCCGGGTCTAACTATTTTTTGGTTCGTTTGATCGCTGCTAACCGCTTTTGTGTTAATCAACGTTTTGGAAATGCTGACGCCTAATTCCGGCAATTTTTCGGATTGCGAATTTATCTCATGTGATTCTATGAGTCTTGAGCCAATTGGAGATGACGATTCCTTCCTCCACTTTTCGATTGTTCCATCACAAATAAGAGAAAGATCATCGGAACCTTTTTCAAAAATTTTCAAGTTGTCAATCAACGAATTATAGATATCCACATACTTTTTTTGAATTTCAATTGAGGGAAGGTCGATTTGTATTCCACAAAATCTATCCCAATCCAAATTTGATCGGACACTGCTATCACTTAAAAACCATCCCAAACGATCTTTTTCTTTTGAACAAAATATCATAAATAAATACGTGGGAATAATTAATGGGGATGTCACCTCAAAAGTAGTATAAGCAGGCGAAACCAAAACAGGCTCATCATCGGTATATAAACCAATTCGAATGCAAACATCTCTTCCAGTTTGCATGCCACTAAAAACAAACTTGTTTTTCCGAACAATCTTGTATTTTTTCCTATCAACGCCGTCCGTGTTGGCCACCGAAGGCATAAATTCTTTATTGATGTTGATACCATAAAAAGGGAGATTGAAATCGGCATCATTCCGCTCCTCACGAATTTGAATTAGGGACCCCAATTTAGTCAATCCCATAACCAATACCTTTAAAAGCTTGTTCTAATTCTTCTTGTGATTTTTTCTCTTCTTGAAAAATAGATTTCATTTCCGATTGAATCCGCAACATTTCAGACGCATAGTCTATATCTAAATCATGATCGATGAACTCAATATACTTCGAAGGAACTAGGGAATAATCATGAGTTTTATCACCGATAGTTTCCTCACTTACGCTTTTACAAAACTCAGGAATGTCTTTGTATGTCTTGACCCAGTCAGGGGATTGCCAGTTAAAAAACGTTTTCTTAACCAGCTCGACTTCATTAATTTGTTGCTGCCCATTTTCATCAAAATCTTTATCGTTCAGTTCTTTGAATCCATCGGAAGAATAATGACCTAGTTGGCGAAGGTCCATAAAAAGAACATCGTTGGTCCGGTCACGCAGCTGAACCATTTGGCCGTCGTGTTCAACCGTTCTCGCCTCTTTGCTTTCGTCCATTATCCACAAAGTGACCGAAATATCAGTGTAATAGAACATTTCTCTTGGAAGAATGATGATGGCTTCGATTTTATGGTTTTTAATTAGATTTTCTCGAATGGCTTTTTCATCACCATCAGCGCCTAAGGCGCCGTTCGCAAGCAGAAAACCAGCGACACCAGTCTTTGATGTCAGCTTAGAAAGCATGTGAAGAATCCAGGCATAGTTGGCGTTGGAAACTGGCGGTACCCCATAACCACGCCAACGAGCGTCATCCAATAAGGCATTGTCGCCCCTCCAGTTTTTCAAATTAAACGGAGGGTTTGCGATGATGAAATCGAATTTCTCGTCTTTGTGCTGGTCGTCGCCGAAGGTGTCGGCTTCTTTCTTTCCAAGATTGCACGGGATTCCACGAATAGCCAAATTCATCTTGGCAAGTTTCCACGTGTCCGGGTTGGACTCTTGACCATAGACAGAGATGTTCTGAGAATTACCCCGATGCGACTCAACAAATTTATAGGATTGAATAAACATTCCACCGGATCCGCAGCAAGGATCGTAGATTTTCCCGCTGTAGGGTTGGATAAGTTCAACGATCAAATCCACGATTGTATCCGGCGTGTAGAACTCGCCTTTTTCGTCAGCGGACTTGATTGCAAATTTATTAAGGAAATATTGGTAAACGCGGCCAACTAAATCAGCCATAGGATGGTCTTTGTCTGGTTCAATCTTGTCGATTTCAGCAATTAAAGAGGCAAACTTTTCGGCTGGCAAACTTGTCTTGGCATAAATTCCGATTGGCGTGGCTCCGCGAAGTTCCGGGTTCAATTTTTCTATCTCTGTAAAAGCATCATCGACCCTTAATCCAATATCAGGTTGTTTCGCGTTTGCTTTAATCGTGGACCAGCGCGACGGTTCAGAGAGATAGAAAACGTTCTTTTCCTTGTAAAAGGAAGGCATATCAACGAATGCTTTGTCCTCACTATTAAGAAGCTCATTTCTCCGAGCCTCGAACTTCAAGGAGGCAAACTTTAAGAAGACCAGCCCCAAAACAAAGTGCATGTAATTGATGGCGGTCATATTTGACCGAAGCTTGTTGCAGGATTCGAAAATGGTTTGTTCTAGTGACTTTGCTTTCTTTTCTTTGACAGCCATGTTTATTCCTCTATTCCGTATTTAACGCAGAGCGAATGAATCGCTCTTTTTTGCTTTATCGAAGGCTCATGCCTGCCGTTTTCCCATCGGTTAACCGTAGCAAAAGTCACATTGAGCATTGCAGCTAATTCAGATTGCGACAAAAGAAGTTTGTCTCGAAGTTTGCGAACTCTTTCTCCGTAAGTCATTTTATGAAATTAGTATAACAAGTTTATAATCTTTTTTACATTGGAAAATTTAGTTATATTCGCTTTAAAAATTGGATATTTGCCAGAATCTTTCAGGCAAAACAATAAGGGATTTGCTTCATGTCATAATGCCCCACGCTCCAGCAGCAAGCCAAAAGACGAAGAACTTGGACGCCTTGAAAAGCCTTCTTTTCTTATGAACGATTCAGTGTCCTGAACGCCGTGCGTTCTTCTAACTTATTAGTTAAAACGGCTATAATTAAAAAATGATTGTTTATCAAGAAACCATCAAAACTTTCCAATCTGAATGTTTTCCTTATGCCTCTGTCATTGCCAATAAAGTTCGTGACAAAATGAAGGAAATGGGACTTGGAGGCGGAGCCAAGCCTCAGTATGACGCTTGGGAAAACTCCTTGCCCTACATGGCCAAAGTGCTCACGAAATCTGGCCTTGATACCAATATCGATGTCGCTATCGAGTACAAACTTGAAACTTCGGAAGATCGGGCCGACTTTATTGTCTATGGGCTCGATGAAAACGATAAGCCCAATCTACTTGTCGTCGAATTAAAGCAATGGAGCACCGTTAAACAGTCCAGTATTCCGAACTTTGTCTTAGCTCAGGTGAGCCGAGGCAATGTCACTGATGTTTGGCATCCCTCCATTCAAGCCTATAACTACGCGAACATCCTTCAAAAATTCAATGAGTACGTCAATGACCATCATGTTGCCACAGAAACCTGCTCTTATCTTCATAACATGCCCAACGTCTTTGAGGCCATCATCCGCGACCCCAAGTTGTTCCCCATCACTGCAACGGAATCCCAAGTTTTCCTTAAGGACGATGTCGATAAACTTGCTGATTTCATCAAGAAAAACGTCAAGAAGCCCAAGAAAGATCTTCTTTATCTCATTGATAATTCCACCATCCGCCCCACCGAAGCCTTCTCTCGGATGCTGCATGAAGCCCTTAAAGGTTCACCGTTTTCATCCTATGACCTGCATCAGGCTAAAGCCGTTGGTCAGGCGTTAAAGAGCGTGAACGAGGCCGTTCATTATGGCTACCGCCGTACCATCATCGTTAAAGGCGGACCTGGAACCGGCAAGTCCGTGGTAGCCATGAATATTTTGGGTCAACTAATTCATCCCGCGGATGGGAGCAAGCCCATGAACGCCTGCTATGTCACCCCAAACTACATTCCCCGTGAGACTTTCTCCGAGGATCTCATCGGAACCGACTACCGCAAGTCCGCGATTGCTAATCTTTTTAAGACCATCAGTTCCTTCGTCGGGCAGACCGAACAGGCTTTTGCCTGCGTGATCGTCGATGAGGCCCACCGCGCCTTTCAATGGAAATTTGGCTATGGCGTCAGCAAAGATATCGACATGATCGACAAGCTCTTCTATGCCTCCTCAGTTCAGGTCTTCTTTATTGATGAAGACCAAGTCGTCACGAAAGACGATTACTTAACCATTGACCTAATCAAGAAATACGCCGAAAAATACCATTCCCAGCTTCTCATGGGAGACGACCTCACTTTGACTTCACAGTTCCGTTGCTTGGGTGGGGAACGCTATGTGGCATTTATCAACTCGTTCCTCGGTTATGACAACAAACACAGCAAATACTTTCAACCCAAGGTTCCCAAATATGACTTCAAAATCTGTGATTCGGCCTCAGAACTTCGCGATTTGATTTTCGAGAAGAACATCACTTTCAAGAAAGCCCGCATCGTGGCTGGCGAAGCCTATGAATGGACAAGCAAACTCGACCCGAATGGGACTGACCCCGATGATTTCGACATCGTCCTAGACGGAGGAGCTTTCAAGATGCGCTGGAACAAGAAACAATCTCGTTCCTACGTCAATGACCCCTTGCAGATCGACCGAGTCGGCAGCGTCTCCACCGTTCAAGGAATCGATCTAGACTATTGTGGCGTCATTATTGGAAAAGATATGGTCTATCGCAATAGTCAAATCGTCTATGTTCCTGAAGCTAATAAAGCCGACTATATGCCTAGAAGCGACAAAGACAAGGCCATTCGTTGCGTTCGTAATGGCTATAAGGTCTTGCTCACACGAGGCATTCGCGGAACTTATATCTATTGTCAAGATGAAGCCTTACGTAACCATCTCAAGTCTTTAATTATCAAGGAGCAGTAACCTATGGATTCATTAAAGGAACTTCAATCTGAAATCGAACAGTTTAATAAAGACAGGGATTGGGATCAGTTCCACTCCCCTGCTAATTTAGCGAAGTCTATCTCTATTGAATCGGGTGAACTTCTCGAATGCTTTCAATGGGACGAGAGCAAATACGACAAAGAAGAAGTTAATGAAGAGTTGGCTGACGTTATTAACTATTGCCTGCAGATGGCAACCGTTCTAGGCGTCGATGTCAAAGCCATCGTTGAAGCCAAGTTAGCCAAGAACGCCAAGAAATACCCGGTCGAAAAGGCTAAGGGTGTTTCCACCAAATACACTAAGTTATGATCGTTCGTCTCTTTTCAAAACGAGAAAGGTTTTAAGCCGTCAAAACTTTTTTAATAGCCTCAAACATCAAGGCTTTTCTTTGTTGCTGAAAGACATCAAAGTCCTTTAATTCGTAAGAGATCCCGACAGGCCAAAACTTCGGGAAAGGTTGTCCACTGCTTTGTAAGGAGGATAAGTAGTCAATTAAAGAGCGGTCATTTTTGGATTCATTGTCGGGGCTGGGCAAGAGTTGGAGGTTGGGCAAGTAGTTCCGTTCCTTCTGCCAACGTTTTACGGTCTCGGCATCCAAGCCCAGTTTTTTGATTTTCTTGTCATCGAACGCAGTAAATGGGTGAAGATGATCTTGGTGAAATTGCATCTTGGTCACATCAATTTCTGGATAGATTAAAGAAAGAACCATTAAGGTCTGAGGGCCCTTCTTCTCGTGAAAGCAGGCCTCAATATAGCTGTCGTCGATGCCGAAGTTGCGACCTTGGCCAATCGGAGTCCCAACGAAAAGTGAAAGATTGAATGGCGTTTTTACGCAATCGATGTTTTGAAGGACGCGGCGGAATTCGGTAATGGTCGTATCGGAAGTACCGCCGAAAGCCCTAGTGATAAGGGCCACTGCCAAGTAACGGCGAAATTCCTTTTCGTTCGCTGAGCTACTTTCTCCGCCACGATACAAGTAATAAGCGATGGGCATCAAGGCGTTGTAGGAAGTAATGTTGTCGCGGCTGAATCCATACTTGGCCAAAAAGCACCCTAAAGTCATGAAAGCTTGATTGATTTTGTGCCAGTTATCTCGGATAGGGAGGATGTTCCCGTCTTTAAAGGCACCGATCTTTAGACTTACCGGGGAATCAGTCAGTGCTAAACAGGCTCGAATCATGAACTCGCTCGAAAAGGCAAAGCCATCTCCAAGACGGTTTAAGTTCACCAGTAAAGAATTGATTTCCTTTTTGGCTTTCGGCCATTTTTCGGTGATCCGCGTGAGCAGCAAAGAAGCCTTGCTTAATGGAGTTCCGGAGGAGTTAACTTTCACGAAGATGTCGATTGCTCGATTCACATCGTCTTTTTCGATTTCGAAGTAGGTGATTGAGCCATTTCCTTCCTTGTCGTTGATCGCGTGGAAGAGGGAAGCGAGGTTGCTCAAGGCCGTGGCATCAAGGCCATTCTTTTGGCAATAGCCGTAAACTTCGGCATCATCATGAAAATCCAAAATCTTAGCGACGAGAAAATAAGAAGGAAGCTTTTCGTCTTGTTCGCTTAGGAACAGGAAGTGACCATCCTGAGTTAGACCGTTATCGCCCATCTTGCCTTCTAGTGGAAAGCTAAGATCAAGATAGAGCTGACGCGAAACATAGTTTCTCACCAGCTTTTTGCGTTTGTTTGCCGCGATGCGTGAAGAGGATCCCTGGAGACCAATCAACAAGGAAGTGATTCTTTGTTGCCCGTCAAGAACGACAAAATAATCGTCATGAAGAGACTGAATGGGCAGATGAATCTGAGGGGAATACTTCTTGTCTTCGTATTCGCTGAAATCTCGGAGAAACTCATAGACATTGAGATTCTGACTATTGATATAATCACGTTTAACTTTCCAAAAAATGAAAGTGCCGATCGGATAGCCCGAAATGAGAGAAACAAATAGGGCGGTGATTTGATCATCTTTCCAAACGAAATCTCGTTGGAATTCCGGCAAGATAAAAATGCGATCATTGAGGCCGTTAATGATGTCTCGGATCGACTTACTTTGATAGGACATTGTTAAAAGTTTATGTCTTTTCCTCTATTAAAGCAAAAATGAAGAGTCTATTTTTTCTAAAGCGAATGTCCAAGTTATAGAAGGTGAAGCATCACAAAGAAGAGACGGAACTAACTGCTTTCTCAGGATAGTAATAAACGTCTTGATGAGAAATGGAACTGGCGGGCATGGTAATGCTCATGCTCTCTCCACCGCTCCAAGTAGAGCCGTTGCTTAGAGTGATGGTTAGCGACTGAAAGTCCCTAAAACACCAATAGGCTCGGCGAAAAGAAACGCTGGCGCCAGCAGCCAAAGAGGCAGGAAAGGGATCTGCTACATAGTAGCGGTAGGGATAAACCTCTCTGCCATTAGAAGAATTGCCATCAAATACCGTCGTGTTTGAAGAGATATTGATAGCAACCGTTTTAGAACTAAGGTTCGTCAGTGTCATGCTTTCAAAACAATACATAGCATTCTTATCCGAAGGGGCTTCGGAGGTGTTATAAGAAAGGCCCGAGGCGTAAATCCATCCGGAAACCGTGACATAAAGATCGGCCGTCAAAATTTTATCAACTTTCAAAGAGAAAACTCCATCAGAGGACTTTGTTTCTGGAGTGGCGTTTCCTGTGCTATTTCCCGAGCAGCTGACTAAAGAGAAAGCGACGAGGAGTAAAAAATAAGATGTTCTAATCATTTTTGGCCTTTGCAATAAACAAATAATACAACATTCAATCGTATTTTTCGATGTCTTACTTAAAAACGCTTTTCTGAGGGAAAAACACTAGGATTTCTTGGGTTTCCATCCTCGTTTGATACCATTGATCTCAGCGATATAAGCAATGTTCATGATATCGGGATGAGGAATACCCACGGCATCATCTCGTTCAATCAGTTTCTTTAGATATTCATTGGAAGGAATCTTGTTTCCCTTGGAGGAGTTGCAGGTTGGACAAGCAAAGACAAAGTTCCAGAGTTGATCCTTCTTGATGAAGTCCCACGGGATCACGTGATCTAGAGGGGCCGACTCAACGAGGTGTTTTCCGCAATAGAAGCAGGTTTCTTTTCTTGCGAGTTCATTAAGCTCTTCCTTGAAGAAAGAGAGATCCGCCCGCTTCGTGATGCCTTCAAGGACAGTAGAGACATTATCACAATGCGAGTGATTGGCCTTAAGAGCCTTTTCTACGGCCTTCAGCCATTCGTAATAGTTCACTTGGTCCAATAACACCTTATTGGTGGAAAGGAAGTCAAAAGACTTCGAATTAAGCCAAACGGTTTTCTCTTTCTTCGAGAAGCCAAAGAGATGGCCCGAGGTATCTTGGTAGAAGGCTCCAAGAACATATTTATCAAAGACCTTAGAAATATCCGCGGTTAGTTCTTGCTGGAAGGAGTCCGCTAAGGAATCAAACTCAATCCCATCGGATTCGGGGTGCTTAGCAACGAAGTCAGAGACCACCACTTCAACCCCACTGCCGCGCATGGTCTTGTTATTCGCCATCTGAGGCAAATGATGGACCGCGATCAGGTTCCAATAGATTGAAGCAAAGGTGTGGTTCAAATCCGCAAAAGAGATTTTAAAAGCGCTGTCGGCAAGGAACAGGTTATCAAGCAAGCACTTCAGGAAGGCGTACTTATAGGTCGTCGTATGCTTGCCCGAGAATAACGAAAAGCTGATATCGGAGAAAAGATTGCAGTCCGAATTGTCAACTAACGGACCTTCTTTTTGCGCCCAACCAGCAGTTTCGTTATTCGCCATGATGCCGCCTTTCAATTCAGATATTGTTGGCCAAGTGTGAGATTAACTTTTTAAAGTTCTCTTTGGTCTTAGCGGCAACCTTAGCTGAACCGGTGATGATCCGTTGCTTGAGAAGCGCGGCCTCATAGCCCCGCTTGGCTTTGAGATTCCAGTTCGACTGTTCTTCAGGAGTGAACAAATCTTCAATCTCTTTCCAGTCCGGATCAACGTCCGTGAGCTTCACGATCGTCGCCCCCGTGCCTTTGCCATTCTCTTCGAATTTGATGCCCGCCATATCGCCGTCGACCAGAATATTGGGATCCTTTTCGAGGGTGAGAAGTTCGCTGATGATTTTGGCTTGGGCGCCTTTTTTGCCTAAGCCATTGATCGGTAGAAAGACTACGCCCGAAAGATTTAAGGCGATCTTAAAAGCCGTCAGATAATCGTAATCAGTAATACCTTCGACGAAGATCTTCCGTTGGCTTGGATCAAGCACCACGCTATTGCGGGTGGTTAAGGAAGTGGAAATCGGGGTCAAGGTATCCGGATAGTCGTCCGCAGTCACATGGAAATCGTTTTTGATAATAGAACCATCCCCTTCATAGGAAACGGCCCGGAGTTCATCGAAGTTATCGGGATCCACCAAGAAAGGGCTATGAGTCGATAACAAGATGGTGATGTCGTTAGACAAGGCGAACTGCTTCAAGAAGTCACGGAGTTCCTCTTGGGCATGAACGGTCAAGCAGGTGCCCGGCTCATCCAAAACCAAGATATCGCCAGGATTTAAGGGCTTAACGCTCAAGGCATTGAAGAACAGGTCGAAGAACCAAACGAAGCCCGTCGACTGTTTTTGAAAGTTGAGAGCCTTGTCATCGCGGGCTAAGCCAAAGGAAATTTCGCCAGGGAGAAATTCCAGCTCAAAGGAATACTTCGAAGTGGAAGAGCCATAGAAACTATTGAAACGTTCCGTGATCTTGTCCAGTTCAGGATCAATCTTCTTTTGGAACTTTCTCAGGACGCTGATGTTGTTCGTATTTTCGTACTGGTGGTAGAGATTCTTGAGGGTCTCGTCGTTGATATTGAGCAAACGGAACAGCGACACGAATAAAGGCGAATTGCTCCATGAGTTTGGCGATGTCCGCAGCATGGCGTTGGTCATCCGAGTTTCGCTATAGAAAAGGATGTTGGGGAGAAAGTTATAGCCATAGCGGGCCTTATAGTCATTCGCGATCTTCTGATCGATGGTCACGTTCGCTCCAAAGGAAAGCAGCGTCTGCTCTTCCGAGGTGAGTTTGCCAACAACGGTGCTGTCGAAGGCATTCCGATAACTATAGGAATAGTTACCAGTCCAGGTTCGGACTTGCTCACCGAGGGCGGCTAGGCCATTAACAAGTTCATTTTCGTCTTTGGCGCCCACCAAGGCATTGAAACGAGCAACTAAGTCACTCGGCACCGCGTTTTGATAGGCCGCAAAAAAAGCTTTAAGCAGTTCAACGGTTTTCGCGGCTGCTGCCTTCTTCTTGGCAAAGATTTGTGGACTCTCGTTAACGGAGACATTCCAAGAATCAGGGCCAGAACTTTGCTTCGTAAAAGCGTAGGAGTCCTCTCCATCTTTGCATAAAAAGGTGATTTTCGCATCCGGGATTTTCTCAATGAGGAAATCAGGACGATCGTCCTTGCTGAGGGGCTGCTTATTGGGGACGACGGTCCGCAAGGCATCTAAAACGTTGCTCTTGCCCGAGTTGTTGGGCCCGACGAGGATAACCAAGCCCCCTAAATCTTCCTTTTTGAGGGAATGGTTCAGCACCAAAGTTGTGGCTTTGCCCACCCCAAGATTACGGTAGTTCTCCAAAACAAGTGATCGTTCAGCCATGGTTATTTACCTCCTGAGGTATTTTTCTTACCAGGCGCTTCTAAGCCTTCTTGTTGATAGATGCTTAGCAGCGGTTCCAACTTCGTCTGTTCTTCTTCGCTCAGCTCTTTTTTGCTGAGCAAAGGAGCCACATCGACCAAGTAAGGAATCAATTTATCGTAAGCCTTGCTGTCTAAGAGCAAAGCCAAGAAGCGAACTTTGACATTATCGGCCCCATTTTTCTTAAGGAAGGCGGCAAACTTTTCTAGAAGGGCGGCTTCCGGAGTTTTCACCGCTTCATCCTGAGGGTAACTGTTGGTCAAAATGAAATTGACGACGTTGCGTTTTCCGATGAGGTCCTTGTTTTTCTCGATATATTGAAAGAGCTTAAGGATATTCGGATCAATCGAACGATAATCACGGCTTTCAAAACAATCGATGTATTTGTACATCGTTGGTCGCGAAATCTTTAAATAATCGGCCAATTCCGTGATTTTAAGATCCAGTTTTCTTAAAGTTTCTCTCATAGTTTTTGTCCAACGTTACTATAGGATAATGACCATAATGTGTCAATATTATTTTTACGTTTTTTGTAAATTTTCAAGAGGCACGAAAGAATCTTTCTTTTTAAAGAAAGCCCTCAGGGTTTAGGCGAGATTCTTGAGCTTCTTTTTGACGGATTTAGTGTCCTTAGTGAGCCAAGGCCTCACGGTGAAGTTGATGTTGCCTAGTGCTCCAAGGCTCTCCGTCGCTTCAACGAGTTCAAGCATGAAGGTGTACGCGGGCAGACTCTCGGAAAAGACAAAGAAGACGGTGCCTAGCCCGCTCTTCGGATCGATATCGAGTTGGTCTAGACACTCCAAGTTGCCCAGTTCCTTGGCTTTGGTGAGGATGCTTTGGACAAAGGCTTCGAGTTCGGCTTCGCTATGCTTCGGGATATCCCGGATGAGCTGAGCCATATCGAGCGTCACGATGCAAATTTTCTTGATCGACAAAACTTTGGTCTCCATTCTAACAGCCCCCTTAGGCTTCGTACTTGCCCGGTTTCAGGGGCTCCCCGAAATCAGGATAGTCGCTGGGTAACACTCCTAAGCTCATGTGGGCTAAAGCACCTAAACGTTCCGTCTCATCCGCTAACCATTGCATGAAGGCAAAGGCGTTATTGCCATCCGCGAACATATAGGCCATTTCCGCGCTCTCTTCCCCCGTTTCCGTAGGCATCGTTTGGCACTTTCCGCAATGGAGCTCCGTCGCTTTGCGGTTAACCGTTGCAGCCCAGGCCTGGAATTCTGCAGGGGTGAGATCCGGAGCATCATTGAGCAAGCGACCGTAATCAATCTTCAGATAGTAGACGCGAGGAGCCATAGATTCATACCTTCCTTTTCTAGGGACTTCTTGTCCCCAAATTATGAATAACAAAATCGAGAAACAAGAGCAACGAGGGGGATAGTGGTATCGTCTCTCCTCTTTTAAGAAAAGCGCCTTCTTTTGGCAAGAAGACGCACAAAGATAAAAACCGCAATCAGACGGTTCCGTCGTAATCCCACGGAAGCGTACGGCCAACGGCTTCGGGCAGTTCGATTTTTGATGAGACGACGCCATCGGTGATGGTTTTGATGACGTTATTCATGTCATAGACCTTTTGTTCGGCTGGCAACGCCTTATAGACATTGCTTTTTTTGACTTGGTAGGCAAGACGCGGGCAATAGAGCTCCATCGAAGCAACGATGCTTTCGTTTCCGGACATGTAGTCCGTGAGCTTCCAGTGTCTCGCGTTCGCGTCCGTCCATCCGTCCGTCTTCTTGAGGCAGAACAGCTGGACCTTGTCCTTGGTCAGCTTGATCTTCTGGTAGACGTCCTTGTCGGTCCAGTCGAGGGCCATATTGTAGTCGCGGACCTTGGACTCGGACTCGTCGACCATCTGGTCGGACCACTCGGCCAAAGTGCCGGGCGCGTGAAGATCGATCCGGTTGATCGAGACGGCCGGGGTGCCGTCGGGGTAGGTATCGAGCTCGCCGGAGGTGTATTCGCTCCGGGCGGCGATGCTTTGGCCTAAGCCTTTGGCGAAGCGCCGACTCTCCATCACGTAATCGTCGATCATCCGGACCCCGATGTTTCCTTGGGCCAAGGAAGAGCCTTCCATGATCCTCCCGTCGATGAGCAGGACCCAATAGTTCTCGCTATTGCAGGGACGGGGCTTCCAGCCGCCTTGGAACCAATGGTAGAGATCCCAATCGGTTCGGACCGGGTCGGGATTCAAAGCCATCGCCGGCGTGGCGTTGAAGTTCAGGAAGTATTGGTCGTTGTATTTGTTGACGTCCCCGAAGGTCTCCTTATAGGTTTTGCCGAACAGCCCCCAATAGCCGAGGTCGTCTTTGCTATAGTCCGACCAGACGTTCTTCATGTCGCTCTGGAAGTAGACATCCGAGTCGAAGGCTTCCTTGGTCCATTCATAGAGGGACGAAGAAGAGGATGAGGAAGAAGTCTTTGAGGAGGTCGTAGAGGCAGACGACGAGGAGTGAGACGATGAAGACTTGCTGTCTCCCCCAAGCCCCCAATTGAAGCCATTGCCTCCACCGCTTTCAACCGAGAAAGCGCAGGAGGATAACGGAAGCGAAGTGGCGATCAAAAACAACATCTTCAAAGATCGGTTCTGTTCTGGGAATGCCATAAAGTATCCTATCCCAATCTTCCCATTGGCTTTTCTTGAGAACTGAGATTCTTACGATGCTCTAGACTTCTCTGCGATCAATGCCGAAAAAAAGAAAGATTGTTACTTCGAAAATGATAAAACAGCCTCCCGAAGCAACAAGGCCTAGAACTGACCTTTTAAACCTCCGCTTGCAGTCTTAAAAATCAAAAGAAATCTCCAAAGGCCAAAAAGAAAAGGCAAAAGCCTCATTGCGGAAGAAAAATACGAAGAGAAACGCAACGCCCTGATCGCTTCTTTATAACGCTTTTGCTAGCGTCACGCTCAGAAGATCATCCTGGGTAATTATTTCTTACTCGTTCTCAAGTACATAATTCTGATTTTGCCTTTAAAAGGTGATTATCGTTTCTTCAAGCCCTCAAAGTTTTTATACTAATAGCAACTATCATACTGAAGTGGGAGGCCTTAACCATGACCAATCAAATCGTCGAACTCAAGGACAGCAAACGCCATCCGAGCGCTTTGCTCGTTTACCTGATTCTTGAAGAAGAAGGACGCTTACAGCCCTTATCCCGCGCCAAAATCGCCCATGATGTCGCGGCGACCTTCGGGGTTGACTTGTCCCTCAAGACCATCAGCGATGCCGCGACCGTCTTAAAGTCCCTCTCCTTAGGTGAGCATCCACTCCTCGACTTTCACCAGCGGGGCAAACTCGGTTATCAGCTCGGCAATCTCAAGAGCCCCCTCTCCAGCGAAGAACTCGCGACTTTGCTATGTTACTTCCTGAACTTATCAAGCCAAGCGGCCAACCACTTCGAAGCCTCGTTACGGCCTTACTTAAAACCCGAAGATGCCGCGATGCTAGAGGGACTGACTCCTCATCTTCCTCCTTCAAGGCACAGCTGCAAGATGGGGGATACCTTGACCCCCTATTACCAGAATCTAAGGACGATCCTCACCGCCTTAAAAGACGGGAAGGAAATCCGCTTTGACCACGCCCTGATTTCAGCCCCGAATCCCGAAATTGTTTCTCCAAAAGAGGTGCTGTTAGTCCCCTACGATCTCTTCATGAAAAACGGCCGCTTCTACCTGCTGGGTGGAGTCTTAGGCTTAATCGACACTCCTAACGGAAAAAAGCCCGGCCTCTATATCGCCGCGATCGAATCGATGCATCACGTTAGCCTGAGCGGCAACGAAGCGGCCGATCTCCCCATAAAGAATTGTTTGCAAGGACCTCGCTTCAGGCTCGGCGACTATTTAGCGAGCGTCTTCTTTATCCAAGAAGGCCCTTTACGGCCCTATTCCTTATTAAGTCATCGCCTCGTCATCACCTCGGATTGGGCTTATCAGCTTAGCCTCGCGATGTTTGGAGAAAACGTGAGCCTGTTAGAGAAGAATCTGCTCCCGCCCGATATAGAGCATCCTTCAAGCCGAACCGAATACGTGGTCCGGCTTCATCTGGATGATTCCGCCTATATGATGTGGGCCTTATATTTCGCCGGTCATTATCGTTTTGATAGCCCCTTTGAGCAACGGGAGACTTCGCCATTCCGCTTAGCCTTGCGCGCTAAGGTCGCCCAGTTAGAGAAAATCTTCGGTTAGGATGAGGGGACCTCGCTTTCGCAAAAAAAGCTCGGTTGCCTATTGGCAGGCCGAGCAAGCAACGTAGAGCGGGTGAATTATTAACGAGGACAGTGAACAATTTGTTCGCTTAAGCAACGAAATGCCGCGCCAAAGCTATCGGCGTTTTGACTGAGCAAGATAAAGCTAATACCGAGGCTTTTCAGGTTCTTTTGAATCAAGAAATGTTCCAATTTAGTTGGCTCTTCGAGGCCGGACCATTCATCGACGGCGACGATGAGGGGAGCAGGCTTCGTTGACCCTGTTTTTTGAGCGTGAACGCGCTGGGCGATTTCTTGGGCTAAAGCCTTGCGTAGACGCTTTTCCGTAACGGCATCATCCGCGATTGGCGCCAATAAGGCGGGGCTATTCTGGTAAGAGAATAGTTCGACCCGTTTCGGATCGAACAGCACCAAAACGGTCGTAGGGTTTTGTTGGAGAGCCACTTCTAGCAAGGCGCGTAAATAGGCGCTTTTGCCACTGCCGGAAGGGCCGACCACCAAACGATTTAAAAAGGGATTAACGACCAAAGATTGCGCACGGTTCATAAAAGGAAATCTCCTGTTTTTTTAGCGTAAACGATTGGAGCGAACTTTACTTTAAAAGTTATATTCCCGCGATTGGGCTAGAATCAATCGGATGGGCGGCCTTGATGGCTTGAAGTTCCGAAGAGAGAAGATAGCCTTTCTCGAGGAGTTTGTTTTTCACCGCTTCGATGAAATCGCGGTTATGGGCCACCATTTCTTTGTCTTTCGTGAGGTAGTGCTCAATCTCTAACGCCGCGGCGGCCTTTTGCTCGGGGGTTAGCGTCGGGTCATCTTCAGATTGACAGTTGAGAAAGCTCGCGCCCCCGGTGGCGTTAAACAAGAGCCCGCGCCGCAATAAGGCCATGGCCCAGCCGATATCCTCGTCCGCTCCGGAAGCCAAATGCCCATAGCTCATCTCAACCGCGGCTTTTCCCGCCAAGGCGGTCAATAACGAATGGGGCCGGCGGATAAGGTGTTTCCTTTCCCTAACGTGGCCGGAAGCGTCCTTGCTATCAAGGATGCTGATAAAACCCACCGAGCCAGGGAGGCAAGCTTCGCTAAGTAAGGCATGCCCGGCCTCGTGGATGGCGGTTTCTTCTTTGAGTTCGCTCACCTCGGCGAGTTCCTCATCTTCCGTTTGTTCTTCCTTAAGAAAGGCATGGACCAAATCATCCATGCTGAGGCAGATATGGCCGCGATAGGCGGCGCGTAAAGCCGCCTCGTTGATGAGGGTTTTGATTTCAGCGCAGCTCGAATAACTCGCTAAGGCAGCCACATCTTCAAAATTGAGGGGCTCAAGCGGCACTCCCTTAAGGAAATAGGCGATGAGGTCAGGAGTATCTTCAAGGCTGGGGGCGGGGACGCGGAGCAAGGCGTCGAAACGGCCCTCACGAATCAAAGAATTCGGAAAAATGTTGAGGTTATTGGCGGTCGCCAAAACGAAGACATCGCTATCTTGGAGAGAATCGATGTGGGCTTGCAGGGCCACGAAGGCCCGCTTGTCGTCATCGTTATCAGTGTACTTGTCCATGTCATCAAGGAAAAGGATGGAGGGGGCATTGCGCCGGGCTTCCTCGACTTTGAGGGCAAGTTCCTTTAAGAACGTCTCGCCACCGCTAGTGTGGCTCACGGCAAACGACTTCCGACCGCTTTCGGCGATGAAAGCCTGGGCCAGAACGGTTTTGCCCACGCCCGGTCTTCCATAAAGAAGCAAGCCTTTGGGGAGATGGGCGCCTAAAGCTGTAAAGGGCGTGGGATTCTGAAGGGCGGAGAGCCTTTCAAAGAGGCATTCCTTGGTTTTACGATAACCGATGATGGCATCAAAAGCGTTCATGATTTTGGTTTTCCTTTCAAGTTGGGCCAGCCTCGAAACTTCTCATCGAACAAATAGAGTTTTGGGGAATGGCGCTAGCAGTATAGTCAAAGGCAAAGCCAAAAAGGAAAAGTTGCCTTCAAGAGAGGAATCTCACTCTTTAAGGCGAGATAGAATTTATGGTTTAGTATGATTTAGGGCATAAATCGCATTCAAAAAGCGTCGTTTCATCTCGGTCTTGTAGTAGCAGTCGGTTTCCTGAGCTTGATAGGACAGCCCCTCGAGGAAGTCTCTAAGGAGCAGGGTTTCTTTTTCCGTAAGATCGTAATCCTGAGGTTGATCGGCAATACCCCGAAAAGCCTCTTCCAACTCCGAATAAGGGACGACCCGATACTGGCTCCCGAAAAGATACGTCGAGAGTTTGTCCTGATCAAAGAAGAAGCACTGATAGTTTGGGACGAAAAGAAGATAGGAGACAGCTAAGCCCTTCTGAGAGGCGAGGAACTGACCATAGGCGTAATACTTGCTAAGCTGGCTTATTTCCTTGCCAGGATCATTTTTTGCGGCTTCCAATAACTTATTTTTTAACCCGTCAGAATCTTTGCCGGAGAAAATCTTGCCAAGTTGGTCAGGAAAGCTCTTGTCGCGGCCGTTCAAGTCGGAAAGGATCTTGTTTTCGATCAGAATAAGACGTTGCTGACCTTTGCAAAGAATATCGACGTTCTCTTCCTCGCGGCAGACCGTATAGGCGCCTTCCCCAAAATCAAGGATGCCGAGGGATTTTAGCACTTGGTCCAACACCTTAGGATTTCGGAAGTAATGGGCTAAAGTATTGGAGTAAGTGAGCTCAAGATTTAAGATTCCCGATAGCGATAAATAATTTAATGGTGCGGGTTGAAGCGCGTCGGGAGAATCGACGGTCTCAAGGCGGGAGGGTTGATCCGGCCAGCAATCTGTTCTCTTCAGCAAAGAATTTAGGACATCAAAACCATACTTGTCCTTGGCTTTATCCTCGTCAAAGAACATCCGTAAACTGGTCTTGGAGAGATCTTTTTGATCCTCAGAATCTTCTAACTTCCCATAGCGGCTTCCAACGTACCCTACGATTTGAGGACTGGTTCCTTTTGGACCAACGATTTCGATATAAAAAGGAGCAACGACGCCGCTATGCAAGCCGGCGGGCTGTGCCCCTTTCTTGGTCCGGGTGGGCGTCTTGAGATGCATGTAGACGTGATAACCCGCTTTGACTTGATAAACCGTTTGGGTGGAAAACGTCGCAACGAGGTCTTCTTCATTGCCCGAAGCATCCTCCGCCCCATGGAGGGATTTGTTGCTGGCAAAGATCGAAAGCAAAGTTGCCCCGCCATACTTAAGGTTTCCTAAGGCCGACGGCTTCGCTTGTTCTGAATACCGGTCATTCGAGTTTTTCATTTTGGCCCCGGGAAGTACGGTTAACCCTTCGGCTTTGGCGAGGACTTCCCAAACGTTTTTATGATGAAAAGACACCATGAGCATCGCAGTGGATTCCTCATCAATAACGCATCCCGAATCGAGATAGCCTTTGGAGTTCAGCCACAGGTAACTCAAATTGTTCTTGGGGTTATCGGGCTTGAGGAGATTGATGATCTCATGACCGATATTTTGCGATTCATCGAGATAAGAACCGATGTACATCCGATTCACGATAATATGTTTGGCTTTAAAGTTTGCCATCGTTTTTCCCCCGCCAGTGCTTAGGAATAATCATGAAGGCTTTTGCCTAGAAAAACAACCGCCAGCCTAGGGTTAATCCCGTTTTAAAATTTATCAATAAGCGACGTATCAACTCTAGGGTCAAGAAATTGTTTAGAGCCAGTAACGTTGGAGGTACTCCCCTAGACCAAGGCCTTTCTCGTTCTTAACATCCTCAAGATCAAGACAATCCGCGAACTCTTTAGCCGTTAAAAAGAGGAATTGAAACGTGATCCCCGGATAGCAATCCGTAAGGATACCCGTAAGCGTCTCGCCAAGGACATCCCGATGCTTAGGATCGGCTTCTTTCTCCCAGAGCGGTTGGTAAAGGGCCTTCCATTTGTCTTGGCCCCTCCATAGGGACGAATCGAGGGGGACGGACCAAACGGAATTCACTAAATAGATGTGCTTGATGCCCTTAAAATCAGGATTGCCCATCGATAACTCGTTGCAGATGCCTAAAGCATGTCGCAAGAGCTGCAGCCCATCAAAACCGATTTCGAAATTGGCGATTTGAGCGTTGACCTGCTTAAAGAGGTCGATGAAGCGTTGAGGCGCTTGGGCTTCCGGCTCACCAGAAAGCCAGTAACATCTCCGATCGAGATAAGCGGGCGAACTCAGGACTTCGTGCTCCCCAGAGAGATACTCCTTCAACTTGCTTTCTACGACAATCAAGGTGTCGCCGCAATAAAGCAAAGCATCCGCCATGGCCGGGTGGGTTGGCGCTCCCTGGCTATTCTTCAACGTCCGTAACGGATATTCCAAATAAGTCTTGTACTGACCAGCGGGAAAAATGCCCGGCTTCATCTGCACGCTCATAAACGCTTCCCCAGTTTTGCGAGGCCTAGCCAAGAGGTTGCAGATGAGCGCCGCCGAAGATTGCACCGAACACATTTTGGGCAATTTAGGATATTTCGGGGTTGGAATTGTTTCTTGGCCAAGCAAGTCATCGGAACTGTAGGGATATTGATTCGTTCGCGAGCGAGCAAAGTTGGACGAGATGCCTTGGATTTTCTTGTCATCCGTGTAGAAATAGTCAACGATCTCTTGACGAAAAGAGGGGGTCGAACCGAAAAAGAGGTTGTCGAGGAGATTCGTTTGGTAGAGATAAGAGGCTAGATGCTCTTTATCTTGGCTAAAAGGATCGGCAAAGCAAGCCGAATCGACTTGGCCCAAACCAATCAGCTTTTCTCGAAGACGTTCCCCCAGCCAACTGGTCAGTAACTTCTCGGGTGATTCCTTTTCCATAAAAGATCCTCTCTTCTTTTTTAGCTCGCTTAGTCCTTAGGCAAAGGCGACTGAGTAATTTCGTCAAAGGTCGTGGCGTCGTAGACCACCACTTCAACCCCATAAGTGCGGATGAGCTTTATGAGATGAGGGTACTCCGAAGTGTTGCCTAAAGCTTGCCACGTTTCAAAGGCTGGCCCGTAATTGGGAATAAGCACCGCTAGGCGAACATCTTTAATGACAAGTTTGGTCGGCTCCCCAAAGGCGCGTTTTGCCATGGGGCTCACCGTCACTTGTTCTTTGAAGGTGGCAAGATGCTGCTTCAGCATTTCTTGATAGGTGGCGATTTCTAAGACCGCTTTGAGCAAACCATCAGGCTCGCTATTAGATTTCCGGTTTTTGCTTCCCTTAACCTCAACGAGGTAGATCACCCCTTCGCGATAAGTGAGCAGATCGATATTGGTTTTTTTGTTTGCCACTAAGTTCAATTCATATTCAAAGCACTTCCCTAAAGAAGGGAAAACTTTTAAGTCTTTAACCCATTGTCTCACCATCATCTTTTCGCCGTCTTTACTCGAGTCAGATAGAGCCTCATCCAGCGCTTGCTCATCGTGGCCGTTCGTAAACTTATCTTTGAGGACGCGAGTCTTTTTGCCTTTGAGCATTTCATCGCTAAAAAGAACAACTGGTTTGGAAAGAATGTGCTCTGCCAATGCCTCGATATACGGCCGTTTTGTGTCTTTGCTGTACCCTTTCTGATTCACTCCTTTTCGGCGATAAGGAAAAGATTCGGGGCTATCATCAAATTGCTGGATGGTTTCAATTTCAGTATGTGAGAGCATTAGCAGTCTCCTTTTGCTGAGGATTACAGCGTTTACGAATTCTTTAACAATTCTATCGTTTCCGCGTCATCTTTAATATGTTTATTGCAACCGGCGCATTGGTATTGCTCATCCGCCCGCCACAGTAACTTAGAGAGATGAAAGAGACTCTGAATCTTCTCCTTAAGAGCCCGATCTTTACGGATGCACTTATCCGCATAGGCG
>Ga0183101_1000124_pt12 | contig 20634 bp, 17 predicted proteins | sample Biomet3_FD_127790 | JGI IMG/M metagenome (GOLD analysis project Ga0183101, IMG submission 127790) | Microbial communities from bioreactor (seeded with sewage sludge) at LBNL, California, USA - Biofuel metagenome 3 | ecosystem: Engineered > Bioreactor > Anaerobic > Unclassified ...
CCGCTGTTCGGCGCCCCCCCCGCCGGCCCCCGCCAGAAACATGCCCCCCACACCCCCCCGCGCGGCGCGCCGCGCCTCTCGCCGCTGATCTCCGCCATCGGTATGTCCATCTTTTTGCAAAACTATGTGCTGCTCGCGCAGACATCCGACTTTGTGCCTTTTCCCAACCTACTGCCAGAAATGGATTTTCTTGAGCACATCGACTACGTCATGGGCGCCAGCGATTTTCTGATCCTTATGGTCAGCACCATTGCCATGGTTTTGCTGTCGGTCTTCATTCGTTACACACGTATGGGCAAGGCCATGCGCGCCACCGCGCAAAACCGCAAAATGGCCCTTTTGCTGGGCATCAACGCCGACCGCATCATTTCGCTCACGTTTATCGTCGGCTCATCTCTGGCGGCCCTTGGCGGCGTGCTTATCGCCTCGCACATGGGGCAGGTCAACTTTGGCATCGGCTTTCTGGCGGGGCTCAAGGCCTTTACCGCCGCAGTGCTTGGCGGCATCGGCTCCATCCCTGGGGCCATGGTGGGCGGTCTTGTGCTTGGCCTGGCCGAAAGCTTCACCACGGGCTATTTTTCCGGCAATTATGAAGATATGCTGGCCTTCGGCATTCTTATTCTCATTCTCATTTTCAGGCCCGACGGCATCTTGGGCAAAGCCACAGTGCAAAAGGTGTAGCCATGCAGCGCATACTTAAAGCCGCCATCGCCGCCCTGTGGTTCATGCTGCTTACCCTGCCGGTGCTGGGAATCAAGCTGAACGTAGCGGCAAAATCAGTAATCTGGCGTTTTGACCGCATACTGGCCCTGGGCGCAGGCATATTTGTTCTGGCCCTGATCTGGGACTGGTGCTTTACCCGCAAGGCGGCGGGCATAAAAATTGTTACGCTGCCAGCGGGCTTTAACCTGGCTGAAATTATTGAGGCCTTCCGCAACCGGCGCGGCCTCAGGCTGGGCGGCCTGGCGCTGCTCGCTGTCGTGCTGCTGGGCATGCCCATGGTCAGCTCGTTTTACCAGACCAACATCATGATCTCGGCGCTGCTGTACGTCATGCTGGCTCTGGGGCTGAACATCGTGGTGGGGCTGGCGGGCCAGCTGGTGCTGGGCTATGTGGCCTTTTACGCCATTGGCGCGTATACTTACGGACTGCTTAACCAGTACTTTGGCCTTGGCTTTTGGGCCTGCCTGCCTATAGGCGGCTTTCTTACCGTGCTGTTTGGCCTTGGCCTGGGCTTTCCTGTACTGCGCCTGCGCGGCGACTACCTTGCCATTGTCACTCTGGGCTTTGGCGAAATAGTGCGCCTGACCCTGCAAAACTGGAACAGCGTCACCGGCGGCCCGCGCGGTGTAAGCGATATTCCCCGCCCCGGCTTTTTCGGCATGAGCATGGATATTACGGCTTCCACCACCTACATTTACTATCTGGTGCTGGCAGCGGTGATCATTACCATTGTCGTCATCACGCGGCTCAAAAACTCGCGCGTGGGTCTTGCCCTGCAGGCCCTGCGCGAAGACGAAATAGCCTGTGAAGCCATGGGCGTGGACATTACCCGCGTAAAACTTTCGGCCTTTGCGCTGGGCTCGTGCTGGGCTGGTTTTGCGGGCGTTATCTTTGCCGCCAAGACCACCTACATCAACCCGTCGAGCTTTACCTTTATGGAATCGGCCATGATCCTTTCCATGGTGGTGCTGGGCGGCATGGGCTCCATCGCCGGCGTGGTCATTGCCGCGCTCATACTCATACTCGCTCCGGAATATCTGCGGGCGTTCTCTGACTACCGCATGCTGCTTTTCGGGGCCATCATGGTGATCATGATGCTTTTCCGGCCACAGGGGCTTATCAGTGGCGAGCGACGCCGCTACCGAATCGGCGCGCTGCACGGCGCCGAAGGAGGCCGCTCATGAACCCGGTGCTGGAAGTAAAAGACCTTTCGCAGGATTTTGGCGGTCTGCGCGCCTTGAACGAGCTTTCGCTCACAGTGAACCAAGGCGAGATTGTGGCCCTTATCGGCCCCAACGGCGCGGGCAAGACCACCTTCTTCAACTGCGTTACAGGCATCTACACTCCCACCGAGGGGCAGATGTTTCTGCACGACGCCAAGGGCGAAAAGCAGTTGCTCAACGGCAAAAAGCCCCACATCATCACAGCCATGGGCATGGCCCGCACATTTCAGAACATTCGCCTGTTCAATGAAATGACCGTGCTTGAAAACGTGATGATAGGCCGCCACTGCCGCACCAAGGCTGGCATTTTTGGGGCCATTGTGCGTGATGCGCGCACCCGTAAGGAAGAGCAGGACTGCATCGACCGCAGCTATGAGCTGCTCGAACTTGTGAAGCTGCAAGAGTTCTGGAACGAAACGGCCAACAACCTGCCCTACGGCGCGCAGCGGCGTCTTGAAATCGCCCGCGCCATGGCCACCGAACCGCGCATGTTGCTGCTTGACGAGCCCGCAGCGGGCATGAACCCCCAGGAGACCAACGAGCTCAAAGAGCTTGTGTGCCACATACGCGACCACCAGCAACTCTCCATCCTGCTCATCGAGCACGATATGGGCATGGTCATGTCGCTCTCCGACCGCATCTATGTCATGGAATACGGCTCCTGCATCGCCACAGGCACACCCGCCGAAATCCGCACCAACCCCCGCGTCATCAAGGCATATCTGGGAGAAAGCGATGCTTGAGCTGCGTAATGTAGACACCTATTACGGCAACATTCAGGCCCTGCGCGATATTTCGCTGAAGATTGAAGAAGGTGAAATCGTTACCCTGATCGGGGCCAACGGCGCGGGCAAGTCCACCACGCTCATGACCATCTGCGGCATCAACCGCCCCAGAAAAGGCGAAATTCTCTGGTATGGCAAGCCCATACACCAGTTACCGCCGCACGAAATCGTGGCTCTGGGCATTTCGCAGGTGCCGGAAGGCCGCCTGATATTTCCCGATCTAAGCGTCAGCGACAATCTCGACCTCGGCGCTTTTTTGCGGCGCGACCCCGCCGGGGTGAAGGACGATCTGGACTACGTGTTCAGCCTCTTCCCCATCCTTTCAGAGCGGCGCAAACAGGCTGGCGGCACGCTTTCGGGCGGCGAACAGCAGATGCTGGCCATCAGCCGCGCCCTCATGGCCCGGCCCAAACTGCTGCTGCTGGACGAGCCTTCGCTGGGCCTTGCCCCCATCATCATCCAGCAGATCTTTGCCATTATCCAGAAGGTCAACGCCAACGGCACCACGGTCTTTCTGGTGGAGCAGAACGCCAACCAGGCCCTGCGCATCGCCAACCACGGCTATGTGATGGAAAACGGCCGCATCGTCATGCGCGACACCGCAGCCAACCTGCTCTCCAGCGAAGAAGTTCGCACAGCCTACCTGGGCATGTAGACCATACAACCGGCGGCACAAGGCCTGCGGCCTTCCCGCGCACCATGATTGCACGACGGCGCGTTTGTTGTTGACAGACGCGCCGTTTTTTACGCTGCTGCGGGCATGCCCCGGCATACCCGGATTCTACATATCCAAGACGCCCCTGCCCGCATGCGTCATACCTTTTTGCCCAACAGGGCTGCCATCCTGAAAAAATATTGCCGCCGCCAACATATACAAGTCGGCAGCGGCAATATGAACAGTCTATAAAGCCTGCGGAGGAGATTTATTCCCCTCGGTCCGGACACTAAACTCCCCCGGTGCGCAGCAGAAACAAAAAATCCAGCTGCACGCGCCTTGCGGTGCTCCCAGGCGTTGCGGAACCGGGCCTTGGCCCGAAGCACCAGCCTGTAACCGCTTAGACCAGCGCTTATACTTCGCTGATGATCGGCACGACCACGGGGTCGCGCTCAAGCACCCGGCGGAAGAAGCGCCGCAGCGAAGACCGTATGCCCTCCTGCAGCCGCCCGAGCTGGCCGGGGCGCGCGACTTCAATTTCGTCCAGCACAAGGCACTTGGCGTCTTCAAGCAGGTGACTGTAGTGCTGTTCAAAAACAAAGCCTTTGGAGATCATCTCCGGTCCGTGCAGCACGCTGCCGGTTTCGGAATCCACAACCAGCACAACAATAACCATGCCTTCGTCGCCGAGGATGCGCCGCTCCTTGAGCACTGCATAACCTACGTCGCCCACGCCCTTGCCGTCCACCAGCGTACACTCGACGGGCACGCGCTGCTCGATCCTGAAGGAATCCTCCAACAGCGTCAGCGGCAGGCCGTCTTCGAGCAGAATCACGTTGTCCTTCCGCACGCCGCACTCGGCAGCCAGGCGGCCATGCTTGACAAGATGCTGGTACTCGCCGTGCACAGGCACGAACAGCTCAGGGCGCACGGCCTCAAGCATGTCGCGCAGTTCTTCACGCTGGGCGTGCCCCGAGGCGTGGATGGCGTGCACGCTTTCGTACAGCACCTCAGCGCCGATGCGGTACATTTCGTTGATCAGTTTGGATATGGCCTTGGCGTTGCCGGGGATCATGCGCGAGCTCATGACCACAGTGTCGCCCTTGCGTATCTCAAGCTGTCTGTGACCGCCAAGCACCATGCGCGAGAGCGCCGACAAGGGTTCGCCCTGCGCGCCGGTCACCACAAGTACAATCTGGTCGTCGGGCAGGTCGGGCACGCCGTTGTGCGCGTTAAAAAACGAGGGCGGTAGTTTGGCTATGCCCAGGTCTCGCGCCATCTCAATATTGTTGGCCAGCGATTTGCCGCTGATCACCACCGTGCGCCCGTGCTCGCGCGCAAGGTCAAAAACTTCCTGGATGCGCTGGATATGGCTGGAAAAGAGCGTAATAACAATGCGCCCTTCCGCCTTGGCAAATATCTTGTCCAGCGAATCCTTAACCTCGCGCTCGGTGAGCGAGCGTCCTTCGCGCACCACGTTGGTGGAATCCGAAAGCAGCAGCCGCGCGCCCTCTGGCCCCGCAAAATTGCGGAACAGATTCAGATCCGTGCCCGTGGTGTCCAGGGGGTGCGGGTCGATCTTGAAATCGCCGCTGTGCACCACACGGCCCACGGGTGTCTCGATGCCCAGGCCGAAACCTTCGGGTATCGAGTGACAGACGGGGAAAAAGTGGAAGGTCAGGTCGCCCAAAGGCAGCACGGTGTCAGCAGTGACGGGGCAGAGCTCCACCCAGTCGAGGATCTCACGCTCGCGCAGTTTGTGCTCGACCAGCGCCAGGGTAAAACGTGAGCCGTAGATGCGCGTGCCCTTGATTTCGGGCACAATCCAGGGCAGTGCGCCGATGTGGTCTTCGTGACCGTGGGTAAGCACAATGCCCAGCAGTTTGTCCTTGATGCCGCTGACGGCCCCAAAATGCGGGATAACAACGTCCACGCCCAGATGGGCATCGTCAGGAAACATCAGTCCGCAATCGACCATTACCACGCCGCCTGCGGTTTCCCACAGCTGGCAGTTAAGGCCGATCTCTCCTAACCCTCCGAGGGGGGTTATGTTCAGGTAGGGTTCATTCATTCGTAATCGCTTTTGGGGCGGCGCGGCAACCGTCGTGCCGTTGCTCAACGCCGCATGAGATCAGGGTGAAATTCGCCCATGGCTACATATAGCTGCGCCAGGGCGGTCAAATAGTCGGCCTTAGCTCCTGTTAATGTCGCTTGGGCAGTGGTGAGCTTGGACGAAGCGTCCAGCACGTCAAAGTTGGTTCCGACCTGCTCCTGATAACGGGCAAGCGCCACGTTGTAAGCTTCGGTCGACTGCTCCACGCCCTTTTCCGCAACGGTAATCCGCTTTGCGGCTTCCTGCACTGCCAGTAGTTTCGACTTTATGTCATAGCCAACGCTAAGCTTCAGATCTTCTTCGGCATAGCGCATCTTGGTCACCAGCCAGCCAGCCTCTTTGTCGGCGTAGTAGGTGGTTCCCCACTGAAAAGCATTCCATGTGGCGCGAGCGCCCACTTCCCACACGGCGCTACGCGACCCGCGGTCGCCCTGCTCCTGCAGATCAAGCGAGTTGCCGCTCTGCGTAATATTGTAATAGGCCTCAACCTGCGGGTAGTAGTCGCTCTGCACCGCCTGCTGCGACTTACCCGCTATCTCTACCGACCGGGCGGCAATGTACAGGTCGGGGCGCTGCCTGTAGGCCGCCTCGAGGCACTGCTCAAGCGACCGGGTAAAGGGCACGTGCGCAAGCTTGCCTGTAAACTTTATTTTGGCCGTGGCCGGAAACCCCAACAGGGTGTTCAGCTTGGCCAGGCTGGTGTCGCGGCTGTTTTCGACCTGAATCAGCGTGTTTTCAGACTGGCGCACGTCAACCTCGGCCTGCAGCACGTCCAGGCGGGGGCGCAGCCCCACTTCATAAAAAGCGGTTGTTATGCGCAGCTGATCCTTCAGCCGAGCCAAGGCGTCTCGCTGGCTGCGTACGCTTTCTTCGTAGCGCAGGTAGTTCAGAAACTGGGTCTGAACATTCTCCGTCATGCTCAGCTCGGCGTTGCGCACGCTGGCCTTGTCGCTGTCTGCCTGCAACGCCGCCTTCTGGTAGTTAGCCAAAAGCTGAAAGCCCTGAAACACCGGCTGCGAAATTTCCACAGCCCAAGTGTACGTTCCCTTTTCCGGAGTTTTGTTGATAGTGGACGGGGTGGTTTTGGTCTCCTGCTTGGCGACGGAATACGTCGTGCCCAGCTTGGGGCCAAAAGCACCTCGCGCGGACTTGCGCGCTTCTTCAGAAGACTGCTCCTGCGCCTCTTGCGAGCCAAGGCTGGGGTTGTGCCGCATGGCCCTGTCCACCGCGTCGGGCATTGTCACATCGCCAGATGGCAATACGCTGCTTTGCACCGACGGCAGCGTTCTGCCGCTAAAAACCGGCGCGGCTGCCCTGGCGGGAGAACTGGCATAGGTAGAAGAAGATGCGGCCAGTGCGGAACTCTCCCCCACGGGACCTGCAAGCGCCCCCACAACAAAAAACACCAGGCTCAGTTCAGGAATGCGCTTCATATATTTTTAAGCGGAAAAGTTCCGCAACCTGTTAAAAATTACTTTATCACGTTTTTCATACACCGCAGCGTGCGGCATTGGCAATACTTGCCAACAAAAGATATTTTGCCAAAGTACGCTTGCAATAGCTTTCTTTTAATAAAAAAATGCAGACAATATAGGTAGCACAAAAAATGTTATCACATATATTATGCGCATCATAAAAGACAATACAGCGCAACACAGCCCAATTTTTTGCCAGATCAAAAAAAATTGACGCTCACACCCCTGCTAAAAATCAAAAAACAAATTTTACATATATCCATACATCTGTTGCAAATTACACCGGCCGCACCTGTAGCAAATGCCATCTTTTTAAGCCAAACCCGCCCTCCGCAAGGATTCTAAAAAATTTCTTGAAAGTTTACCCCAGTCGTAGCATGCTGCGCAGCAGAGTCCTTGCGGGATTCCGCAGCTCCGCCGTGACGGTTGGCGCGTCTATGCGTCTGCCGTGCTGGCATTTTTTGCGGCGCACTGAAAAAGACCACAGTTGTTGCGCAGATATGGAGAACCACATGGAATTCAGTTTTTTTTCAATGATCGCCCAGGCAAGCCTGGTGGCCAAGGCGGTGCTGGCGTTTCTGGTCATGATGTCCATTGGGAGCTGGGGGCTGATGATCCAGAAATTCATCGGTCTGAGCGCTGCCAACAAAAAGGCGCTCAGCGGAACAGAGCGGTTTGAAAAAGCGGCCAATCTGCGCGAAGCGGTGCAGTCGCTTGGTTCTGACCCGACCTCGCCGCTGTACTACATCGCCCATCAGGGCGTGCTTGAATTCAACCGCTCCAAAGAGCTTGGCAATAGCAGCGAAGTGGTGGTCGACAACGTGCGCCGCGCCCTGCGCCAGGGCGTGGGCACCGAACTGGCACGCCTGCAAAGCTCGCTTTCGATTTTGGCCACCTGCGCCAACACAGCCCCCTTTATCGGCCTGTTCGGTACGGTCTGGGGCATCATGAGCTCCTTTCACTCCATCGGCATGCTCAAGTCGGCCTCGCTGGCCACAGTAGCCCCCGGCATTTCCGAAGCCCTGGTCGCTACGGCCATCGGTCTGGCGGTTGCAGTTCCGGCCACCATCGGCTTCAACATCTTTATGGGCAAGCTTTCGCAGGTTGATACGCTGCTGGTGAACTTTGCCGGCGTGTTCCTCAACCGAGTACAGCGCGAGATCAACGCCCACCGCCCCGTGCAGCGCACGGGCGCAACGGAGATGTAGCATGGGCGCTAGCGTTGGCGGCGGCAACAAGTTTGTTTCAGACATTAACGTCACGCCCTTCGTGGACGTTATGCTGGTGCTGCTGATCATCTTCATGGTGGCAACCCCCATGATGAGTCAGGGTCTCGACGTTGACCTGCCGCAGACCAAACAGGTGGAAGTGCTCTCCACTGAAGCCGACCACATGGTGTTGACCGTGCGCAATGACGGCAAGCTGTACCTTGACGAGTACCCTGTGGAAACCATGGACGACCTTGAGGGATATCTGCAGCGCCTCGTTAAGGAAAAGAACAAGACGCTCTTTCTTCAGGCCGACAAGTCCGTGCCCTACGGGCTGGTGGTGGAAGTCATGGGTCACATCAAGGCCGTGGGCATTGAAAAACTTGGCGTTATCGCCGAACAGCCCGACGATGCCAAGGGCGGCAAGCCCGCCCGCGCCCGAAAGTAGGATTGCTCTATGCGCCTGGCCTCATATGTTCTTTCATTCTGCCTGCACGCGGCCATATTTTTGCTGATATGGTTCTGGCCCAGTAGCCCGCCCATCAAGCTGGACACGCCCCCGGTCATGATCAGCCTGGTGGAAGGCGCTACAGGCGGCAACCGCACGCCCTCGCCCATTCTTGGGCATATGGGGCAGCCCGGCGACGGGCCTCTTGCGCCTACGCCGCCTGCGCCCAAGGCGGAAGTTGCCGCCCCTGAACGCGTTGAAGTAAAAGAGCCCAAGCCTGTGCCGCCGCAGCCCAAGCAGGATGCGGCAGCGGTAAAAAAACCGGAGCCAAAGCCGGAACCAAAGCCGCAGCCCAAGCCGGAGCCCAAGGAAGAAGCCAAACCCATCGCGCAGAAAAAGGAAGACAAGCCCAAGCCCAAGGAAGAACCGCACAAGGAAGCCCCCAAGGACCAGAAAAAGCCAGAGCCAACCAAGACCGAAGCTAAAAAGGATGCCAAGGACGCCAAGGATGGCAAATCCAACGTCGATCCTGTGGCAGCGGCATTGCAGCAGGCCCGCAAAGCCACCTCGCGTGCCGAATCCGGCGACCGGGGCAATGCTGTTGAGCAGGCACTGGCGCAGGCGCAGCGTCACGCAGGCGGCAACCGTGGCGGCGGCGGCGGCGAAGGCAACGGCCCTGGCGGCGGCGGCCTGGGCGATGTATACATGGGTCAGGTTATGCTGGCCGTGCGGCCCAACTGGGGCTTCGCCTCAGCGGGGCGCGTAAACCTGCGCTGCATAATCAACGTCAAGGTTGATTCGCAGGGCAAGGTATTGCAGACGTCGGTGACGCACGGCTCGGGCAACTCGCAGTTTGACGCTTCTGCAGTAAACGCCATCATCCGCACCAGCCAGAGCGGGCAGTTCCCGCCCCCGCCATCAGCGGATTACGGCGACCTTGACCTTGTGTTTACGCTGGACGAATTGATGGGCCGATAGGCGGCATGCTGCAGCAGTTGCGCGGCCGAAATTAAGGTGCGCGGCTGGTCCCGCATTGCATCAGATGGCTGATGCAAACAGTGGTTAGCAAACCTGAGGCACAAGCGGGCAGACGGACAACTGACCGCACAAGCTGGTGACCTTCGCTGGATTGCAAGGGTCATCTGTCAGGCGGGCACGGCAGGCGTCAGGCACGGTTTAGTAGCAATTGGGGCCGCAAAGCGGCCAGGACAGACACGCGCATCCGGTAAACGCGCGCATTCAGGAGGATGTATGCCTTCCAAACCGCGCACTAACCTCAGCAGCTCTTGCATTACTTTTTGCCTCGCCGCCGTAGCGCTTTACTGCGCTGCGGCGGGCGGGGCATTTGCCGCTTCCGCTGCCAGCGCGGATCAAAGCAGCTATGCGGGCAACATGCTGGACAAGATTACAGAAATCTGGGCTCCGCCCCCGGCGTTAAAAAGCGACTTCAAGGTCAGCCTCAAGGTCAGCGTCGACAGCCAGGGGCAGGTTAAAGACTGCAAGGCGCTTAAGTCTTCTGGCCTTGAAGCCTTTGACAACTCGGTGTGCGGCGCTGTGCGCCAGATAGGCTCGTTTGGCACGCCCCCCTACGGCGCCCCCATCGATGTGCAACTCACATTCTGGAACGGCACCCCCAAGGGCAAGCCAAGGCCCGAGCCTCTGAGCACCGAAGAAGCGCTGCGGGCCGAGGTAAAGGCCAGAAGCAAAGCCGAGGCGGCGCTGGGCGATTCCCGCGCTGAGGCGGCGGAAGCTCGCGCCCGCGAGCGGGCCGAAGCGGTGGCGAAGGCAGACGGCAAAAACATGCCCGAAATGCGTCCGGCCCCGGTAGCGCCCCGCAGCACGCCAAAAGTAGATGACAACGGCAAAAAATCTGCTACGACTAACTCATGGCAGGCTGCGGGCCAAACAGATAATGGCCCGGCCACGCAGCTTATAGGCAAAAGCAAGCCATCAGCTGCCGACGGCAAAACAGGCTCAAGACCGGCTGGTCCAAGCGCGCAGGGCGCAACAGCCGCACAACCGCAGGCCGCAGTCAGGCCGCAACAGGCCGACACTCTGCCCAGCTACGGAGAGCCCGTCGAACCGCCGTCGCAAAAAATCGCCCCCCCGCCAGCGCCGCGCACAAGCCCTATGCCCTCGCCCAAGGCGGAGGCAGCTTCCGCGCCCCAGGGTAAAGTGGCTGCGCCGGGCGCAAGCACCAAGGCAACCGACCGCAACAAATACCGCCGCGAGGTTACCCGTCTGCTACGAGACGGCATGATTATTCCTGCGGAAACAGCGCCGGGCAGGTATGAATCCGTCCTAAGGCTTACAATTTCTCCTCAGGGAGATATAACAGATTTCAAGGTTGTTACGCCCACAGGCGATAAGCTCCTTGACAAATATGTACAGCGGGGCATACGCCGAGCAGGCAGCGTGCCCCCTCCGCCTGCCGACTTGGGGGGAACGCTGGACATCACCCTTATACTGGTGCGCCACTGAGGCGCACTGCCTGAACAAGGAATACGTACGCCATGAAAAAACAGCTTCTTCTCCTGACACTGGGGTTCTGGCTGGCTCTCGGAAGCGGGGCGCAGGCCGCCATGCGCGTGGACATTTACGGTCCGGGGCAAAACATTGTTAATCTTGCTTTGGCGGCTCCCCTCAAGGGTCCCCAGGCCGAAGCAAGCGGCATGGGCGCTGACCTGCAAAAGATTGTGCAGCAAAACCTGAGCTTTTTGCCCTTTATGCGTCTTACCGATCCCAGAGCGGTGCTCGGCGGCGTAGTGCTGGCAGGATGCGAGCCGCCGTCCCTTGACTTCAAGCGCTTTCAGCTTGCTGGCTCGGACATTGTGGTGACCACTTACTGGCCAGAGGGCGACAGCGGCACCCGCCCGGTGCAGATCCGCGCTTTTGAGACCAACAGCGGCGGCCGTCTGTTTGGCAAGGAATACCCCAAGGTAACCGCGCACGATCTGCCGGAAGTTGCGGACAGGTTCTGCGCCGACCTGCTTGAAGCCCTGACGGGCAACGGGTCTTTCTTCCGCTCGACACTTGCCTTTGTAAAAAAGACGGGCAAGATGAGCGCCAACGTCTGGCTTGTAAAGCCCACCGGACGCGACCTGCGCCAGATCACCAACATGCCCGGCGAATCCATGTCGCCTGCCTGGTCGCCCGATGGTCGTTTTGTGGTCTTTACCCATATTGACGAAAAGTCGCACGCCCTCGGCGTTTGGGACCGCACCAGCGGCAAGGTGCAGCGCATCCGCTTTCCCGGCAACGTGGTCATCGGCCCTGCCTTTATGCCTGACAACAAAGTTGCGGTGGCCCTCTCCAACGGCAAGTACCCCGTCATCTTTCAGTTGAACCATGTTTTCCAGAAGGAACGCGTGCTGGAACAGGGTGATTCTATTAACGTTTCACCAACATTTGACAGCACCGGCACCAAGATGGCATTTACCTCTTCACGCATGGGTGGTCCGCAGATTTTCCTTAAGGATCTGAGCAGCGGATCTGTCACGCGCGTGAGCAAAAACGGCACGTACAACACCGAGGCCAACCTGTCACCCGACGGCACCCTGGTAGTGTACAGCCGCATGACCGATTACGGTCATCGCATTTTTGTTCAGGATATGCTTACCGGCATGGAACGCCAGATCACTTTCGGCCCCGGCAGCGATGAACAGCCCGCTTTCTGTGCCGACAGTTACTTCATAGCGTTCTCCTCGACGCGTAGTGGTCACAGTATTTTCCTGACCACACGTCACGGCGGCGACGCCAAAATGGTTCCCACCGGGGGTGGCGCTGCCTACTTCCCGCGCTGGGGGATGCCCGGTCAGCAGAAATAGCTTGAAATTAACAGATTGGCCTCTTACCCGCGTTTTTACTCGATTTTCCCGCCCCTACGGGATGACATGGGTAAAAAATATTTTACGAAAGTGCGTCGAAACCCCCTTCCACGCCTTGACAAAAATTGCGGGCCAGATACCATCTGTTATGCGAGGACGAAACGGCCTCGCGTGTGCAGAAAGGAAAGGTATCAATTTTTTTGGAGAATGAGCTGTTCAGGAGGACACACAATGAAACGCTATGCTCTTATTCTCGCTCTGGTTATGGCCCTGGCCGCCGGCTTTGGCTGCGCTAAGAAAACCACCAGCGAACCCGGCTATGACGATGGCCTGACCCCCGAAATGCGTGCGGCCATCCAGCAGATCACTGACGCCCGCGTCTACTTCGCTTTCGACAAATTCGACATCAAGCCCGAATACAAAGAAATGCTGAAGACCAAGGCCGATCTGCTGAAGAAGTACTCCTCTATCCGCGTGCGCATCGAAGGCAACTGCGACGAACGCGGCACCCAGGAATACAACCTCGCCCTCGGCGAACGCCGCGCCCGTGCTTCTTACGAATACATGGTTACGCTTGGCGTGAGCCCCAGCCAGCTTGAAATGATCAGCTACGGCAAGGAAAACCCGGCCGTGCAGGGTAACAACGAAGCTGCGTGGTCCAAGAACCGCCGCGACGACTTCCGCGTGATCGCCCACTAGTCTTTTCAAGACTTGTCTTGAGAGGGCCGCCCGCAAGGGTGGCCCTTTTTGTTTGTTGCGCACCCGCTTGGCGCATGCCCGCGCGCCCGAGCTTACGCGCTGCCTTGTCACAGCAGCGCCAAGCCACAGGCCACAGCCCCACCCCGCTTACGGGTCACAAGGCTCTGAGCCAAGGAAGAGAGGGGAACTTGGGCACGGAATAGCGCTTCAAAACCAGCTGGCATTGCAGTGCTTGCACTTCGCTGCACCTTGGCGTCAGCCACGGGACATGGCGCAGCCTATGGCAGCCAGATAAGCCAGAATGCAAGAGGTGTTGCAGCTATCGCCCGCAAGACAAATGCCGCGCGCAGGGCGCGACAGGCAGACAGAACCGGCAGCCAGGCGAGCCACATGGCACGGCATGCCGCATCCTCCTGCGGGCGCAGCCCGCAGACACGCACAGGGCCGCACAGTTGCGCATGGCAGCCGAAACGGGGGAGCCTTGCGGGCATGCCGCTCACAGGGTACACTGCGCGCAACAGAGGTTACTTCCATGAAAATTGCCATCCTAGACGGCGCGGTGCTGAACCCTGGAGATGTGGACTGGAGTCCTATCACCTCACTGGGCGATGTTTCCATTTACGATGCAACGCCTGCCGAAAAATTTGCTGAACGGGCCAAAGGGGCGGATGTGCTGCTGGTGAACAAAACGCAGCTGAACGGCGCCAACCTTGACCATCTTGATACTGTCCGCATGGTTGGCGTTTTGGCCACCGGCTATAATATTGTGGATATTGACGCGCTGGCGGCGCGGGGCATTCCCGTGTGCAACGTGGTGGCTTATGGAGTAAGCGATGTGGCCCAGCATGCCATGGCGCTGCTGCTTGAGCTTTGCCGTCACACTAGCCTGCATTCCGAAAGCGTGAAGAGGGGCGACTGGCAAAAATGCAAAAGCTGGTGCTACTGGAAAGTTCCGCCGCTGTGTCTTGAGGGGCTGACCATGGGGCTCATAGGCTTTGGATCCATCGGCCGCCGCATGGGCGAGCTGGCCCACGCCTTCGGCATGAGCGTTCTGGCCCATTGCCGCACGCCTAAAGATCCGCCGTCTTACGGGCCGTTTGCCTTTTCCACCCTGGAGCACATTCTCTGCTCGTCAGACGTCATCTCTTTGCACTGCCCGTTGACCAAGGAAACGCGCAATATCATCAACGCCAAAACGCTTGCCGCCATGCGCACGGGGGCCATTTTGCTGAACACCTCGCGCGGGCCTTTGGTAGACGAGGCGGCGGCGGCCGAAGCTCTTAAATCCGGCAAATTGCGCGGCCTGGGCACGGACGTGCTGGCTCAGGAACCCCCGCAGGATGACAATCCCCTGTTCTCCGCGCCCAACACCCTTATTACGCCCCACATCGCCTGGGCGACCACGCGCGCCCGGCAAAACATCATTGACCTCACGGCAGAAAATATTCGCCGCTGGCAGGCCGGAACGCCCGTCAACGTTGTGAACGGGGTCAAATAGAACGACATCGTCATGTACATAGACATACACACCCACGCCTTTCATCCCAAAATCGCGCACAAGGCCGTGGACCATCTGAACTCTTTTTACAGTCTCACCTGCTCTGGCGACGGCACCATAAGCCATTTGCTTGAGCGTGAACGCAAAGCCGGCCTGGACAAGTGCGTGGTGTTGTGCGCAGCCACCGCTCCGGCCCAGGTTATTCCGGCAAACAACTATGCCATCAGCCTGCAACGGGAACACCCCGAAAGCGTGGTGGCCTTTGGCACGCTGCACCCCGGCTTTGAAAACTGGGAGGCGGAACTTGCACGCATTAAGGCGGCGGGCATTGGCGGCATCAAACTGCACCCGGACTTTCAAAGCTTCTGGCTGGATGATCCGCGCCTTTTGCCCATTTTTGAGGCGGCGCAAAACGATTTTGTGTTTGAGATTCACATAGGCGACAAAACCACGCCGAGCAAAAATCCCTCGTGCCCATACAAACTGGCGGCCATTCTGCGCCGGTTCCCAAGGTTGCGGGTTATCGCGGCGCACTTTGGCGGTTACCGCATGTGGGCGCATTCGCTCAAGGCGCTGGCGGGGAAAAAATTCGAGAATCTGTGGTTTGATACCTCCAGCACCTCGCCCTTCGCCACGCCCTTGCTGATCAAAAAGCTTCTGGGGGCCTTTCCGCATGAGCGCATTCTCTTCGGCACGGACTGGCCGTTGTATGACCCGGTGGAAGAACGCGCGCGTCTGCAACGCCTGGGCGGGCTCAGCGATGCGAAAATTGAAGAGCTTATGAGCAATGCGGGAGCATTGCTGACCGAGGCCGTGGGGCACGCGCAGCCAGGACCACTCCATTGACCCCTCGCAACAGGCATCACGCCGACTTACCTGCACAGCCCCATTGACAGGCCCCCCCTTTACGGGTAAGTCATGTGCCAAGCCGGACGGCGGCAGCACTGCCAACTCCGTCAGGTCCGAAAGGAAGCAGCGGCAACAGATGTTGCCGGGTGTCCGGCCCACAAAAAGCCGCAACGGAACCCCGTTGCGGCTTTCTGCGTATCTGGAAAAATCAGGGGCGGCAGCCTGGACGCGCAACGCCCCGCCACGATGTCGCTGTCATCGGCAGGTCCGAGCCAAAACCACTTGGCCATGGCGTGGCCTCGCAGGCTCCCCGGCTCCCCCCTCTTTGCAAAAGTATGTGAATGCCTCAATGGCGGCCCCGCCCCCAAGGCACGCAAGCGGGCCGCCGCCAGCATATTCGCACAGCCAGCAAAAGCCGCGTCGTCAACGCCCTTGCAGAGAGAGGGTGCTTATTCAACGGAGCGGGGCTCATCGCCGTTTTCAGCCACGGCCATGATATCCACCTGATAAATGCCCCGCATTTCTTCCAGATGCGTGCTCATGGCCTTTTCCGCGAGATCGGGATCCTTCTTCTTCAACGATTCATACACGGCCACATGGGCGCGGTATGAGCGTTCGCTCTGTCGGCGCACCTGAAGCGAGGCATACAAGGGTGTGATGAGCCAACCGGCAAAGCCCTCCGCCAGCAAGCCAAGAAAATTATTGCCCATGCATTCCACCAGATACCGGTGAAAATCAATATCCGCATCGGCAAACGCGCGCATTTCCGAGGCGTCCAGCAAGCGGCGCTGGTTTTGCAGCTGGGCCTCCAGGTGCTCAAGCTGTTCGTCCGTGACCTCCCGCGCCATGCGGCGCACCACGGCTGTTTCAAAAAACAGGCGCAGGTCGTGCAGCTGTCGCCAGCCGTCCTCGGAGCTGGAGTATATTTCCAGCGTGGCACGCATTTCGCGCAGCAGGGGTTTGAGCGTGAGGCGGCAAACGCGGGCGCGCATGCCGGGTGAAACCTCGATAAGCCCCATCCGCGCCAAGCCTGAAAGAGCTTCACGCACGGCGGGCCTGCCCACGCCAAATTCGTCCATCAGCTCCCGCTCCGAGGGGAGCTTCTGCCCCACCTGATAAACGCCGCTTTGAATGTCGTCGAGCAGGCAGCTCAGCACTTCAGTGTGTACACGCGGACGCTGAATGCTGCGCTTCCTTCCTGCCTGCGTTTCCGCATCCGTATTTTTTGAAATTTCATTGTTCATGATAGAATTTTCTTCTCCTTCGCGCTGCGAGCGAACACCTCAGCTGTGAAAAAAAACACTCGTTTACTGAACAGAAAACCGTATTGCGCCAAAAAACGTAGACAAAACTTTCATAAGATATTTCCTTACCAGACGACTTGCTGTAAGCTGAACGGCAAGCAGCTCATACAAGCAAAGCGGCCCCAGCTGGAAAACATGTGGCGTATTCCGCCAACACACAGCACCGCCGCCCGGCAAGCACGCTGCAACAACTTTTGATGAGGCCTTTCGCGCCCGCTGGCGCATTTTTTTCACCGTCTCGGCAGACAAACAGATGAAGGAGAAAAGGATGTCACGTATCAAGAACCTGCGGGAAGAAGCCCTGGCCATGCACAAGGAGTTTCAGGGAAAAATCGAGGTTCGCGTCAAGGCCCCTGTGCGCGATAACGACGACCTCACCCTTGCCTACTCCCCCGGTGTTGCCGAACCCTGCATGGAAATCCATAAAGACCCCGCCATGCTTGACGTCTACACCAATCACTCCAACTTCGTCTGCGTCGTCTCCAACGGCACCGCCGTGCTTGGGCTGGGAAATATCGGCGCTGCCGCCGCCATGCCCGTTATGGAAGGCAAATCCTTGCTGTTCAAAACCTTTGGCGATGTCGATGCCTTCCCCATTTGCGTGGACACGCGGGACACCGCCAAAATTGTGGAACTTGTGGAGCTGATGGGCCCCACCTTTGGCGGCGTGAACCTTGAAGACATCAAAGCCCCTGAATGCTTTGTCATTGAAGACACCCTGAAAAAAAACGGTGTTTTCAAGGGCCCCATTTTTCATGACGATCAGCACGGCACCGCCGTGGTCACGCTGGCCGGTCTGATCAACGCGCTGAAAATCGTTGGCAAAAAGCTTGAAGAAATCACCGTTGTCACCAGCGGCGCGGGCGCTGCGGGCATCGCCATCATCAAGCTGCTCATGGCCGTGGGGCTGAAAAACGTTATTATGTGCGACTCCAAGGGCGCCATCTGGCAGGGCCGCCCCGAGGGCATGAATCCCTATAAGGACGAAATCGCCAAGCACACCAATCCCAAATTGGTCAAGGGCGGTTTGGCCGAGGCCATCAAGGGGGCGGACGTGTTCATTGGCGTTTCCGCGCCCAACTCCCTGAACGAAGACATGATCCGCAGCATGGCCAAGGATCCCGTTGTCTTTGCCCAGGCCAACCCCATCCCCGAAATCTGGCCCTTGCAGCGCGCCTTTGACGGCGGTGCAAAGGTTGTGGCCACGGGCCGCTCCGACTGCCCCAACCAGATCAACAACGTGCTGGCGTTCCCCGGCATTTTCCGGGGCGCCATCGACGTGCGCGCCACGGACATCAACGACGCCATGAAAATCGCGGCCGCAAAGGCCCTGGCGGCGCTGGTCAAGCCTGAGGAACTCAGCCCCAGCATGATCATTCCCTCCACGCTGAACCCGGATGTTGCTCCGCTGGTGGCTGCCGCCACCGCCAAGGCAGCCATGGAAAGCGGCATTGCCCGCGTCAGCATGGACCCCGCCCAGGTGGCGGAGAACCTCAGAAAGCGTCTGGCCAAGCGCCAGGGCTAAGCACAGCCTTTTCCCGCGTGTCGGGTCGCGCGCAACGCGCGGCCCGGCCGCTCCTTGCCCCCACAACCAGCATTGCTTCTCGGCTGCGGGTCGTGGGCCAAAAGCACCGGCGGCAAAAAAATTCGACAGTCTGGCCCGTTCTTGGCCTTGGGGCCGCCTGAAACGTGCAAGCCCGCAGCCGTGGGAACCGTTCTCAAACCAACATTTTAAGAAGTGATACCACGCAATCTAAAAACGGGCAAATTGTGCTGGTTGTGCCCCATTTTCAGTCGCGCTCTGCATATTGACTGGTTACACAACCTATAAAATGGCCTCCATTTTGTAAAGTCAAAAACACTTTTCCCCTATTCCCTTGTCGTTTTACCCTACTCTGTCGAATTCATTCTGAAAAAATTTTCCCGGTTCGCATGGCCCCGTGGATTTTCGCCAGATGATTTTCGCTAAAAAAACTTCTCCCTAGGCAATAAACAGCATGCGGGGGTGCAAAATACCGCAAAAAATGCCCGCAGCCAAAGCCACGGGCATATAGAGAGAAGATATTTGAGGAAACAAGCCATCAATTCCATGCAGAATTGCGGGCGGCAACCGGCCCGACTTGAGCAGAAAAGCCGGGGCCCTTCTGCGGCAGTCCAATCAAGCCACTGCGACGGCAGGCCCCCGCCCTTGCGCCACAAGGCGGCTCAGTGCCCTGTAATGCCGTATTTTTTCAGTTTGTACTGCAGAAGGCTTTTTGAAATACCAAGAAATTCCGCTGCCTTCACCTGCACAAGGTCAGCCCGCACCAACGCGCGGCGGATCAAGGCCGCCTCGATTTTTTCCAGGGTGTCTGCCAGATCAAGCTGCACGGGCAGCAGGTCCACCGCGCTTTTAAACTGCGATTCTTCATCGCGGATTTCAGCGGGCAGATTGTCCACTTCAATGATGTTGCCCGGCACCAGCACAAGGCAGCTTTCCACCACATTTTCAAGCTGGCGGATATTGCCCGGCCATTCATACCCGGTGAGGTAGTTCAGGGCCTCGGTGCTGAATGTTTTGGGCGCCATAGAATTTTCGGAGCAGACCTTTTCCACAAAGTGCGCCACCAGCAGGGGAATGTCTTCCCGCCGCTCCCGCAGGGCTGGCAGGGGAATCTGCACCACATTGAGGCGGTAATAGAGATCGTCGCGAAACGTCCCCTTTTCCACCAGCGCGGCCAAATCCTTGTTGGTGGCCGCCACCACGCGGATGTCCACCTCAATTTCGTCGCCGCCGCCCACGCGCTCAAAGCGGCGCTCCTGCAACACGCGCAGCAACTTGACCTGAAGGTCGGGGGTCAGCTCTGCAATTTCGTCCAGAAACAGCGTGCCGCCGTCGGCCTGTTCAAAACGGCCGCGGCGCATGGCCACAGCCCCGGTAAACGACCCCTTTTCATGCCCAAAAAGCTCGCTTTCAAGCACGCCGGGGTTAAGCGCCATGCAGTTCACGGAAACAAAGGGTTTCTCCTTGCGCGGGCTTGTATAGTGGATGGCACGGGCCACCAGCTCCTTGCCCGTGCCTGATTCGCCGGTGATAAGCACCGTGGACCGGCTGGGCGCGGCGCGCTCAACCATAAGCAGCACATCGCGGATGGCCTTGCTGCGGCCCACAATTTTGTGGACGCCGTAGCGGTCTTCCATCACTTCCTGCAACAGGCGGTATTGGCGGTGCGCTCGGGAAAGTTCAACGGCGTTGTGGATGGAAAGCAGCAGTTCGTCGTTGGAAAAAGGTTTGGTAATGTAATCAAAGGCGCCGTATTTCATGACTTCCACGGCGCTTTCGATGGAGCCAAAGGCCGTCATCACCAGCACGGGAATGTAGGGCCAGTTTTTTTTGACCCGCTCCAGCACCTGACGCCCGGTAACCTTGGGCATTTTCATGTCGGTAACAATCACGTCCACTTCGCTTTCATCAAGGAAAGCCAGCGCCGTTTCCGGGTCGCTGATGGCCGTGACGGCATACCCCTCGTCTTCCAACAGGGTTCGCAGCACGAGCAGATAGTTTTTTTCGTCGTCAATAAGAAGAAGATGCGCTTTTTCACTCATTATGCATTCCTTGCGCCAGCTTCGGCCCTGGGCAACAGAACCCTCACCAGCGCCCCGCCCCCGGGGGCGTTTTCAAGCTCGATCGTACCACCATGGCTTGTGATGATGGACTGCACAATGGGCAAACCAAGCCCCGTGCCGCCATCCTTGGTGGTAAAAAACGGATCCAGCAGGTTGGGCAACGTTGCGGGGTCGAAACCGGGCCCGGAGTCAAAAAATTCAAGCACAATACGCCCGCTTTC